>OCIZ01000251.1_pt1 | contig 14450 bp, 18 predicted proteins | sample 1495841 | NCBI WGS metagenome assembly OCIZ01 (sample SAMN01915229, study PRJEB22387) | human oral metagenome | isolation source: saliva | host: Homo sapiens | place: USA
GATACCAAGATTGTGATTACAGGCGGTGGCGAAGGTGCGCGCGGCGCGGCGGCAACCTGTACGGTCGAAAATGGTGTGATTACGGGTATTCGCATTACCGCCAGCGGAACGAAATATTCCGATGCGAAAAGCCTGAGAATCGAAGCCGTCGATCCAGCCGGAAGCGGTAGCGGTGCGGTATTTGAAGGTTTCGTAAATGATTCGACCTATGCTTACTTGATAGGTGCAGAAAGTAGATACGGCACAATTGATGGCAGCTATTTTACGAACAACACCGCTCGAAATGGCCCCGACGGCAACTATGCCCGCCAGTTTTTAACGGGCAATCTGACTGGTTGTACCGTTCGGGACAACCGTTTGGATGTGACGCCTTATACCAAGGGGGATAAGCCTGCGAAGCCTTATATCTCGGATTACGCCTATGTTCATCGTAGCGGTATAGCAAGTCAAGGATTCTATCAAACGGGTACGCATACCGATTGTTGTCACGACAACAATAAAACATGGGATCAGCGAACAGGGGTATTTACCGATCATGTTTTCCGGAATACTACGACTACCCAAGGTACTGCCGAGGGAAATGTCAGACCGACGAAAACTGAAATTCAGGCGCTTATTGATGCTGCCGTTGCGGCGGCTGTTGCCAAATTGAATAACGGCACGGCGGCTGATACTAAACCTGCCAAACCTGCCGACTCTCCGAAGGCTGAAGGCGGGGAACAGGCGGCGGCCACGACACCTGCCCAGCCGCCTAAAGCGGAAGGAGATGGTCAGCCTGCGACTCAGCCGCCTGCTGCGCCGCCGAAAGAGGCGGAAGCGGAAACCGAAAAGCCCAAACAAAATGACAGTGGCAGCCAAGATGCGGCTACTACGTCAGCCGTCTTTAACTTTGAAGGGTTAGAAGCATCCGCTGCCGAGTCAGTCGGAAACGATAGCAAGACCAAGTTAAAAACCATCATCAATTCCGCCAAAGCGGGCGAGCCGGAAGGCTGGGCTGGCGCATTTGCCGAGCAGGACGGACACCGCGTCATGGTGGCAGCAACCAGTAAAGGTAAAGGCGTGCGCTATATCGAGACCGAGGGCATCGAGTCTGACGGCACGTCAGACAGTGCGGTAGTTTTCCCATTCAAAATTTCAGCGGGTGGCACGGACGGCAGTGCATACGCAGCAATCGTTCTCAAAGACAGCGCCATCGTCAATAACGGTTTGGTCGTTACTAATGAGGCGGGAGGCTTCAAGTTGCGCGCCAACGAAGACCTGACCATTAACGGCAAAGTCGTCAGCCCGACCACGATGTACACGTATGACAAATGGTATGTCGCTGCACTGACGATCAAAGCGGGCAAGGACTACAACAAAATCAGATTCGGCATCAATCATGCCGGTAATACCGGACGCAACATCACCATCGGTGCGGGTATCGAGTTTTTGAGCGGCGACGTTTCAAATGCCAATAAAAAAGCCGAAGCACTGATGGTCAAGTATGGAATAGAGTAATGGACAGGTCGTCAGATGGTTTCAGACGACCTTAAAAACCCGATAAAAAAAAATCATACTTGAGTAGAGAGGGCGATTGGAAAACAATCAGGAAAGACATAAACAGGATAAAAATATGACTGCAAAACGAATGCATGGCGTAACTGCCAACGAATATACCCACGGTGCGCGCGCCGTATCAGACATCGCCAGCAACATCATCGGCTTAGTTGCTACATCTGAAGATGCTGACGCGAAGACCTTTCCGCTGGATACTCCGATTTTTGCGACATCTGTCGGCAGTCTGTTGGGAAAGGCCGGCAGTAAAGGCACACTGGGAAAATCGTTAGATGCCATCTATGACCAAGCAGATGCGCAGATTGTCGTAGTCCGCGTAGCATCATCGGCAAAACCCGCTGAACAAAAAGCAGCAATAATTAAAGGCGCAAAAATCCTGCGTCAAGCCCCTGTCCGTACTGGCTTCAAGCCAAAAATTATCGGTGCGCCAGAATTGGATGATGCCGACGTAACCGCTGAATTGTGCGTGGCTGCCAACGCCTTGGGTGGATTCGTCTATGCTTCTGCGGGAGGGGCTGACGAGATTACGGCAGTGCAAACCTACCGCCAAGGTTTTGGACAAAATAATCTCATGTTAATTGACAATGAGTTTATGACAGCAGGCGCAAACGGAACGCCTCAGACCGCTGCCACTATTGCCCGAATCTTAGGCGCGCGCGCCATGCTTGACGAAAAAATCGGTCCGCACAAATCAATATCTAATACAGAGATTCAAGGCGTGTCCGCCATCAAATCACCGCGCAGTTTCGGACTGTTGGATATTAATTCAGATGCGAACACACTCAACAACCTAGACGTAACGACCCTGATCCGCGAAAAAGGTTTCCGCGTATGGGGCAACCGCACCTGTTCGGCAGATCCGATTTGGGCATTTGAGCCGACAGTCCGTGTTGCATCAATTATCAAAGAGACCATTGCCGAAAGTTTCCTCTGGGCAATGGATAAACCGATGCATCCGTCCCTGATGATTGACATCATCAACACAATCAACGCGAAGCTGGCGGAAAAAGTCTATAAAGGTTGGTTATTGGGCGCGCAGGTATTCATCGACCCGAAAAAAATCGAAAAAGAGCGCGTATCAAACGGCATCTTCGCATTTGACTACGAATTTACCGTCGCACCGCCGTTGGAAAACATCGAACTGAACCAACACGTCTCCGATCGCTTTATCGTTAACCTGACCGACCGCGTCATCGAGTTTGCGTCAAACATCAAACCGACCACAGTATAAGGACAGCAAATGCAGTTACCACGCATCCTCAAAAGTTTTAACGTATTTACCGACGGCCTCAACAAAGACGGCGTCCTGATGACCGTCAAACGCCCCGACATCAAATTTAAAACCGAAGACTACACGCCGGGTGGAGGTCTGGGTGAATACACAGTCATTCACGGTATCGAGAAACTCGAGCTTGAGCTGACAAGCAAAGGCTTTGACCTCGAGTTGTTCAAGTCAATCAGCCATAAAATTAATGGCAACCTGCTGCGCTACCAAGGCGCGTTGCACAAAGAGGACGAAGAAACCTATCAAACATTGGTAGGCGAAGCCCGCGGGCGCATCATCGAGACCACGCGCAACGAAGACAAAGCAGGCGAAGGCGGCGAACAGACATTTAAGTACGCCCTGACCTACTGGAAAGAAACAGTTGACGGCGAAGTCATTTTCGAATGCGACCTGATGGCAAATAAACTCGTCATCGGCGGTAAAGACATTCGTGCCGGCATCCGCAATGCGTTAGGTCTGTAATCGGCAAAAAGCAAAGGTCGGGCAGAAAAAGCCCGACCGACAACAATCAATTCAAAGGCGCAAAAAATGCAGCAAGAACCCAAAATCAAAATCAACCCTGACAACACCATTATCGTAACCGTATCAAACGGCACGGCCTACACCCTCCGCGAACCGCTAGCCAAAGACATGGCAGGCTTAGGGCAAGACCTGATTAAAATCAAACACACGGAAACAATCCAAAAGCTGCTCTCCAAAATCAGTACGCCTAAAATCGGCATGGCTCAATATGGCGGATTCAGCATGGCGGACGCGCAAGCCCTCAACGCCGCCGTAGATTTTTTTTCAGCACCGCCGTCAGCGAAAGTAGAGATTCAGGAAGCCTTTGCGGAATTGGGCTATATCCAAGATTCCGCTACCGAGCAGAAACTTTCAGCCGGCTGATAAATTCCGTCCCTGATATTTGGGAAGATGACGTTGACGGCGATCCGCAAAAGTTTTACCCAATAGACGATGCCCTCGCCCTCTGCGCAATCACATTTAAAGGGTCGATTGATTGGTTTGCCGAACAAAACCTATACAGGTTAAACAGTTGGGCAGCAAAAGCCGAAGAAATAAACCGAATTCAATCTGAAAACACAGGGCAATAAAAAAGGTCGTCTGAAACATTTCAGACGACCTTTTTAATGAAAAACTACTTGAACAATTTACCGATGAAGAAAAAAGCAATCGCGCTACTGACCGCCTTCCGATAAGGATTTGACTTAGCCGCCGTCATATTGCGGTAATTTTCACAAAGAACACGGCTTTCATTTTGAACTTTTCGGATGTATTCGTCAGTTTCACGACGTAATTGTGCCGGAGACTTAGGACGTCTCAAGGGCGTAAATTCAGGCTGTTCATTTACAGGCTGACGCTTAAAAAACCCGAACATATCAAATCTATCCCTTAAATACAGGCAAAAAGCCATGACCGATAAGACGCTTAATATTATTCTCAAAGCCACCGATAAAGCAAGCGGACAATTTGACCGAATCAGCAAAGCCGCATCAGGACTGAGCGGGAGATTAAAACAAACCGAACAAGAGCAAATGCGCCTGAATAAAGCCCTAAACGACACAAAGCGGCTTGAAAAATATCGCCAAAACCTAAGCGAAACAAATAAAAAGCTGTCAGAAAATCGCAACAGGCAGCGGGAGCTGCTCGCCGAAATGAAAAAAAGCGGCGGCGCAACCCAAGCACAAAGCCGAGAAATGAAAAAACTTGCCCAGCAGGCAAAAATACTGGAGCAAACCCAAGAGCGGCAACTGAAAAGCACCGGTCGGCTTGCAAAAGAAATGAAAGCCGCCGGGACGTCCACCGTCAATCTTGCCCAAAATCAAAAAACACTTGCCGAGCAGATGGAGAAAACAAACAAAAAATTCGCCGCGCAGCAAAAATGGGCAAATGCCGGCAGAAAACTGGACGACATCAACTCAAAAGCCATTATGGCATCAGGCGTCGCCGCTGCTCACGCATACGGCGCGAAACGCCTGTTAGAAAAGCCGATAACCGCATACGCACAAAGCGAAACGGCGTCCGTAGATTTGCGCGCCGCCATGATGACATCAGACGGCAGCGTCTCCGCCGAATATGAAAAAATCAACAGTCTGGCTACCAAGCTGGGCGACAAATTGCCGGGTACGACGGCAGATTTTAAAAATCTCATGACCATGCTGATGCGCCAAGGCGTATCCGCTCAAACCATCTTGGGCGGCACGGGCGAGGCCGCAGCCATGTTGTCGGTGCAGCTCAAAAAAGCCCCTGACGCCGCCGCCGAGATGACTGCCAAACTCCAAGACGCGACCCGCGCCAGCGAAAAAGAGATGCTCGCCATCATGGACCAAGTCCAACGCCTCTACTACACAGGCGTCGAGGACGGCAACATCTTGGGCGCATTTTCAAAACTGTCCCCTGCCCTTGATACGCTCAAAATCAAAGGCGAAGCCGCGATGAAACAGATGGGGCCGTTGGTCGGAATGCTCGACCAAGCGGGACTGTCGGGTGAGTCCGCCGGTAATGCCATGCGTAAAGTATTCACACGGATGATGGATACCGCAAAAATCGTCAAAGCAACCAAAGGCAGCGGAATAGACTTAGACTTTACCGACGGCAAAGGCGAATTCGGCGGCTTCGACAAAATGTATGCGCAGCTCGAAAAACTCAAAAGCCTGACCACAGAAAAAAGATTGGGAATTCTTCAAAAAATCTTTGGTGACGACGCCGAGACCCTGCAAGCATTAAACACGATGATTGAGAAGGGAAAAACAGGCTATGAAGAGTTCGCCAAAAAAATGGAGGCGCAAGCCAGCCTGAATCAGCGCGTGAATGAGCAGCTAGGCACACTGACCAACCTTTGGGACGCAGCCAGCGGGACGTTTACCAACTTCCTCGCCACGATGGGGGAGTCAGTAGCGCCGGAACTCAAAAGCCTGACCCAATGGATAGCCGACGTAAACAGTAAATTAAGCACATGGGCCGCCCAAAATCCCACCGCCGCCGCGTCCATCATGAAGCTGATTGCCCTATTCGCCGTAGGAGCCACCGTCATTTCATCTCTAGGACTGGCGGTTCACGGGATAACAGGCGTCATGGGCGGATTCATGACCATCATCAGGTTTGCGGGCAGCGGGGTGGGAACGCTGATAGGCTGGATAGCCCGTCTCGGGATGGCTCTCGTTTCATTCGGATTAAAGGCGGCAATGTTCCTGCTTACAAACCCGTTCGGATGGGCAATTCTTGCTGTTGCCGCCCTCGTCGCCTTATACGTCTATTGGGATAAAGTCGAAGCCGCCCTGATTGCAGGATGGAAATGGATTGAACAAGTATTCCAAAATAACCCGCTGTTGGGTGCCTTTATGGGTCCGATAGGCGTCTTGATTGCACTGTTCGCAAATTGGAAAAAAGTCGAATCCGCACTGGTCGCAGGATGGAAATGGATTGAACAAGTATTCCAAAATAACCCGCTGTTGGGTGCCTTTATGGGTCCGATAGGCGTCTTGATTGCACTGTTCGCAAATTGGAAAAAAGTCGAATCCGCACTGGTCGCAGGCTGGGAATGGCTCAAAAAGGTATTCGGCGGAGAAAATCCGATTGCACAGGCGGCGCAGGTAGCCCTTGGACCATTGAACGCCCTCAAATCCGCCGCAATGGGCGCGTATGAATGGATTAAAAAAGCCTTTTCCGTTAAATCAACCATGCCAAGTTTAGGCAGTTCGAGCATTGGATCAGGCGCATACATCCCAAACAAAGGCTATTCGACGGGCGGTTATACCGGCGCAGGCGGCGTCAATACCCCCGCCGGTATCGTCCACAAAGGCGAGGTCGTCTTTAATCAACGCGACGTCGCACGTTTTGGCGGATGGCGGGTACTCGACAAAATCCGCAAAGCAGGATTGACTGCGTTGGGCAGTATTCTGCCGTCCTCCGCGCCCGAGCCGCGCCCCGCCCTTGCCGGAGCCGTTCCCGTTGCCGCCGACTTCAACCGCGGCGGCGGTGGCGGTATGAACATCAACATCACCATCAACGGCGGGAGCAGCAGTGCAGCAGAAATTGCCCGCGAAGTCCGTCGCCAAATCGAACAAATGACCGCCAATGCAGCGCGCCGCGCCCGCAGCGCGTTCAAAGACGACTAAGGATAAAAAAATGCTGGCAACCCTCGGATTTTTTCCATTTATGTTACGCACCATCCCGTTCCAAACCATCAGCCGTCAAAACGGCTGGCGGCATCCCGAACAATCAACCGTCGGCGGCGGTATCAACCCCGTGCAATACATCGGTCCGGATACCGAAACCATCACCCTATCCGCCGAACTGCGCCCAGAAATCACAGGCGGCGATACCTCCCTGTCCATGCTCCGCCTCATGGCAGAGCGCGGCAAGCCGTACAACCTGATACTGGGTACCGGGCAGATAATGGGCGCATACGTCATCACGTCCATCAAAGAGGACAGAGGTCAGCTCATGCACGACAGCAAAGCCCGCGCCATCAGTTTCAGCCTCGAATTGAAAAAAGTATCCGACAGCCCGCTCGGATTAAAAGGCAAAGCCCTGCAACTCGGCGTGTCCATCGCCCGCCGTATCGCAGGCATCTAAACCGAAAAGCAAAACGCCATGACCATCCTGACCACCATCAAAGACCAAGCCGTTAAAATCTTTAACGCCATAACCGACACGGGCGGCAACCATCTGACCCCCGTCGCCAAGCTCACCATCAACGGCAAGCCGTTCAATACCGACGCCCTATCCCGCATCATCTCCATCAGCCTGACCGACAAAAGCGGCTTCGAGGCGGACGAGCTGACCGTCAGCCTGTCCGACCACGACGGCGCGCTCGCCCTGCCCCCGAAGTCTGCCGAGATAACCATCGCGCTGGGCTACATCGAAACAGGCATTGTCGATAAAGGCAGCTATAAAATAACCGAAGTAAGCTGGAGCGGCGCACCCGACACCCTGCACATCACCGCCCAATCCGCCGACACATCCGACCGCTTTTCCGAAGCAAAAGAAAAAAGCTGGCACAAAACCAGCCTGAAAGAAATCATCGAATCCATTGCCGCCGCCAACGGCTACACCCCAATCATCGGCAAAGCCTACCAAGACGAAAAAATCGACCACATCGACCAGAGCAACGAATCCGACGCCGCCTTCTTGTCGCGCCTTGCCGAACGCTACGACGCCATCGCAACAGTCAAACATGGCCGCCTCCTGTTTGTTTCATCAGGCGAAGCCACGACCGCCAGCGGGCAGCCGTTACCCACGATCAGGATTACCCGCAACAGCGGCGACCAATACACATTCAGATACAGCAATACCGAAAGCTACAACGCCGTCCGCGCCTACTACATCGACAAGCAGACGGGGAAAAAGCACGAAGTCGTCATTACCGAAGACAACTACGACCCCGTCAAAAAAACCGTTACCACCACCAAGCAATACAAGACCAAGCGCAAAGACGGCAAAACCCACAAAACCACCACCAAAGAAGTAACCGAAATCAAACAGGCGGACACTGCCGGCAAAAAAATCAAAACCCTGCGCCATACCTACCAAAGCCCCAAAACCGCCGCCACCGGCGCGCGTGCCGCATACAAAAAACTAAAACGCGGCGCAATGGAATTCGACATTTCCCTAGCCGTTGGCCGCCCCGACATCGCGCCCGAAAGCCCCGTAACCCTGCAAGGCTTCAAACCCGAAATCGACGCAGAGAAATGGGTCGGAAAAGAAACCGTCCACACCCTAGACGGCAACGGACTGACGACCGCCGTCAAACTCCAAAGCCTGATAGACGTACCGATCGTCCTCTACGAAGGCGAAGTCAGCCCAAACTTTGCCGCCGCAGTTTCCAAACCCTGACCAAAACAAAAGGTCGTCTGAAAAATTCAGACGACCTTTCAAAATTTCAGCTTACATAGCGATAAACTTAAGGGAATTTCCATTTGCCACAACATCACCCACTACAAGTCTCGCCCAAATTTTATCTCCGACCGATACAGGAAGATTATCCAAACTATGATGTACCAGCCCGCTGAACACTTCAGGATTTTCCGATACTACGGGCGCATTGCCGACAGGCGGCATTTCGAATACTGACAAAACATCGACATCCCTAAGAATCTCCAAGCGCAAAGGCGCAAAACTCAAATCCTTTCTGGAAGTCGGAATCTCGAAAGTCAGAGAAAGATTTAATTGAGCCAATACAAAATCGCGCGACGGCAGCGGGCAGACCCCCGGATAAATACCAATCAGACTGTAACGAAAATCGTCCGCATGGCGGATGATACTGTCGCAATATTGAATATGCAGCGATACAGGCATCATGATTTGAGTCCTTCCACAAAATCCCACTGACGGTCAAAAGCCGCCCGTACGTCAAGAGGTCCGATACCGAATACCGCAGCCAGTTTATCGACTGTATCATTGCTCAAAGTACAGCGGTTGTTTTCAATGCGTGAAAGATAAGACTGTTTCAGACCCGTTTTTTCAGCAAGTGCGGATTGCGTCAAACCATGTTTCAGACGCAACGATGCAAACGTCGCTCCAGCAGTATCCGCATCAAGTCTTGCAGCAAGCTTTTTGCCTGCCCTATCCATCGCAGCAGCACGGCGCGGATTTTTGCGGACACGTTCCACATAGCAGCAAGCATCTGACGCATCAGAAAGCGGCAAAACCTGCTTGCCTGCAACCAATACCGCCGAAGCTCTGACAGTCGATGCAGCGGCAGGAACGGAAAAAGACACCGCTGAAGCCGTAAACAGACAAACCGCCCCGAAGGCAGTCCAATTTTCAATATTCGATTTTTGCATAGTCATTTTGGATTCTCCGCATAATCGGATGATCGGGCTGATAATCAAAGCCCTCGGATTTGTCGGCAACCGCCAAAATATAGATTTTCCGGATAAACGTCCGGTTCGGCTGCATCTCATTTCGAACGCAGTACAAAATACGCAACGAAAGCGCAGATTCCTCATCGAGCCGTAGCCGCATCACGCGTATATCCGCCCGCCACAACACAGCCACCCGTTTGCATTCCATACCCAAAAGCCCGATGGGCTGATCGTAATCGCGGCAGTAGCTTTCAGAAAAGAGCTTGTCAAAAAGCGCAGGCGTATCATCGATAAGCGCAATCACACTATCGATATAACCGACCGCCTCCTCCTTACTCTCGAAAAGGCGTTCCAAATCCGCTTCCGCATGATCGTGAACAATAAGTTGCATAATATATCTTTTTAGTTATATTCCGCAAGCAGCCGCCCTGCCGCTTGTCTCAAAATCCCGACAAATACCAAATTAAGACGTACACCCTTATCAGAAAGGTCGCCTGAAAAATTCAGACGACCTTCAAACTGTTTATTGACGTGTTCGCGTCAAACTTTTGACAAATCTTTAATGACTAATTTCATTAAATTTGACGCCGCGGTTTGTAGTTCTTCCGCATCAAACTTTTGGTTATCAGTTGCCGCGATATGAAAATCTATCCAAGCATCGCTGAACTCGTTTGATGTAGAAATACCAAAATCCTTATATATTTGATTTACATTGTCACGGATACATTGGGATAAAAATTTCATCAATATCAGTTTTTCCGCTGTAATGGATACAGAAAGACACTCTTTCAGACGGGTTTCAATTTCATCTATAGCAAGTTGTTTTTTCTGTTTCCTTTTTTCCTGTTCCTCTTCTTGTTTTTCTTTTTTACGTCTGAATAGATTATATAGATAAGAAACAAAGAATCCGACAATGGCCCAACCGATGTTAAACAGCTTTTCTATGTCATCAAGTTCCACGCCAAAAAATGTCATGATGACAGCCCAAGCCGTTTGTTTTCATCACGCGCCAATTCGATAATGCGGCGGATCAACTTCGGGTAATAGCCGTCATCAGGGAGTACGACCAATTTATCCAGCACCTCTTCATAGGTGAAGCCGTCTTCTTTGACTAAATTGACAAATGCACCGCCCAAGAAAGCAGAATCGGGAACGTCGCGTAATTTGGAAAAATCTACGGTAACTTTGTCGTACTTCCGAAAAGCATCGGTGAGAAAGGCTGTACGGAAAGCATTACCGTTGCTGGTCGGATTATCTTCATAGGTTCGACCCCAAGGATCGTCTGAAAAATCTAAAATATCGATTACTGTTTCCATGTTCAAATTTCCTGTGTATCGGATAGGCGTAGTGTCCATTCTACCAAAGTACCGTTTAATGATGTAGTGGCTACTGAAGAAGAAATATCGTCTTTCCCGCCGCGAATCAAGCCTTTTCCGGAATAGATAAAAAAGGCGGATCCATCAAAACGGCTCACGATTTCCACCAGTTTATGCAAGCCGTTGCCACGCCCGCCACCGCGAAATCGGGAAACACCTTCCTTAAGAGCGTCATCCATAAAATGGCTTTCGTCTTTGATCTGGTCAACTGAAAATAAATTGGAGTAGCCTTCTGTGTGACGGGATAAGGAGCTAGGTATTCCGACGCCCAAATCATAAACCAATACATTCAAAAAGATGCCGTTTGGGGATTGCACAAGCCAAAACATCTGCCACCATGCTTTGTCTGCATAATGGTTGAAGCTGCCATTGCGATCATTGCTACCCGGAGATGTCGGGTAGGCGTGATTTTTCACGTTAAGTAAAATTTCATTGAATGCCGTTCTTGAATAAGAAAAGAAATTCTGCAACATTTCCGCACGTTCAGGGATTATCTTAATCAGTCTGCGTTCTTTCTCCGTCATTTTGTCCAAGATTTCACGTCTCAAGCCGATATAGTTGTCGGAGCAGCCAAATCTGAAAAGACGGCTGTCATTTGCAAAGTTATTACCCGCCTTTAGTGCAGAAAGAAGCCCTGTTTTGATGAAAAATTTGCGGTAAATCGGAGATTTTTTACATAAAAAATTAAAACATCCGTTATTTTCCTTGCTTCTCTGAATCATATTAACATGGGCAAACAAAGCTAAAGCAGCGGCGGCGGTAATATTTTCTGTGTCAGAAAAATCGATAGTCAGAACATCTGCAGGCGTGTAAAGCTGTCTGAAAAAAGAAGCAGTTTCAGCAGCATTAACGTATAGACAAAGCAGGGATGGCGCTCGTATGGTCAAGAATCCCGTCATTCAAACACCCTCCAACCTGTGTATCTGTCTGCTATGCGATAGCCGCCATGAGCTTCCGCCATAACAAACGAAATCAAAAACATAATCTCATATCCATCTAAAAAATCCCCTTCCCTTAAAATACCGACAAATACCAAATTAAAACGTACACCCTTATCAGAAAGGTCGTCTGAAACATTTCAGACGACCTTTTGTTGTTTTAGGAATGAAACTATAAATTGACCTCGAAAGCCGCCAAAGGATAGCGGGTGCGGATACCGAACTGATTCAGGATAGTGCTGATTTTGAAACGGACAGCTTGTTCGGTAAAGTCGAGCAAAATCCGCATTTTTTCAGGATTGCTTCCCATTTCAGTCAAATCCACAGGGGGATCGGAAATCACATCAAAAGCCGCCAAGTAAGACATATTAATATCAATTAAAGGTCGTCTGACTTCATCAGATTTGAGTAGATATTGATAAACCGCGAAACATCTGACTTCGATAGCCGGTGCATTGACTGCCACCCTGAAACCGTCTGCCTGAAGTTCAAGGCGTTCTTCAATATCAAAAACGGGCGCATCAGGGACAGAACGCAAACCTTCAGCATCAATTTTCAGATTCAGTGGCGCAATGTCGGTCAGAATGATTTGCATACACGCTCCGTTTTAAAAGAGGCTGGAATTTCTCTAAATTCACCGAATTCGTTGAAATCCTTAGCAATATTTAGGCGGGTATTGATAAGCACTGTTGTTTCACGGTAACTGATAAGCTCTTTTTTTACAGTGGCGCGCGTGTCGGTACAATGCGGATCAAGTTCCAGAGTTAGAGAAAAGCGCATATCCATAGCCGTCGCCAAATCCGCGATGGTGTTCAATTCAAGATTTTTTTCAGACATTGACAGCGTTTTAGATACGGCGGCGGGAGAAATACCCAGCTTTTCCGCAATATCTTTCTGTTTGATTCCTTTGCTTTCCATGGCTTCGCGCAGCTGGTCAACAGCTTGGATATTCAAGTCGGTACGGTTATGTTTTTTGCGGAAGTCGAAACGTCCGAGCAATTTATTGAGTATCGGCATATTCATATCAAAAGCCTCCATTACGATTGTAAGAATCCATAATCAAGCGCATTTTAAGATGGTCTTCACGGGTAAGTTTTTGAGTGTTTTTTTTGATGAAATGGCTGATGACCATATTGTTTCCGTCATGCCAAAAATAAGCCCGCAGGCTTTCGGGTCGGGCGGTTTTGACTGCCCAGAAAGGGTCTCCTTCGTGGTTGAGTTCGAATGGCTCTATCAGCTTTTCACCATCGCAATAACGGATGATGCGAACCCAAAGCTCTTCCGAGTCTTCACCGCAAATACGCTCCGGCAGGTTTTCCCCGTCGAATCCGATTTGTTCGACAGCTTCGTCAGACAGGACGCAGCCGTACACCAAACCCTTATAAATCAATTCCGCCATAATAGTTAACTTTTAAGTTAATTACAATTGTTTTTTTACCATTGTCAAATCATAAATATCCCGAAAATCCAGCGGCAAAACCTTTCAAAATTTACCGTGTACCGTCAAACCGCTGAATTCGTTCAGGCTGACGACAGAGTTCGATTTCAGGTAACTCGGATTGGGCAGCCAACCTGCCGCTTGTCTCAAAATCCCGACAAATGCCATGCGCCGCGGACTTTGCCGCAGATGGTTAATTTTTCCAGCTTGTCGTTTTCGATGGTTTCGGTTCGGTATAGCGGGTTGTCGCTGATGACCAGCAGGCCGCCGCCGACGGAGGCTTGCAGGCGTTTGGCTTTTAGGCCGTCGGCGAAGGACAGGAGGTAAACGCCCTCGCCCTCGAATGAGCGCACGGAGGTATCGACGAAGAGTACGTCTCCGTCTTCGATGGTGCCTTGCATCGAATCGCCGCGCGCGGTGATGACTTGGATTCGGGAAAGGTTGCCGCCGAGATTTTCGCGCGCCCATGCTTTATCGACATGGACGAAATCGACGACCTCCGCCGTCTCGTTGTTGATGTATCCGTCGCCCAGCGCAGCGATCACGTCCAGCCGCTCGAAACGGATATGGTCGTCTGAAGGGTCGTCTGAAAGAAAGTGCGAATGCAAAGGTTTAAATTCATTGTTTTGAATAAATTCATTTTTTTGAATATTCTCTTGTATATATTCTTGGTAATTATTTTCCAGCTTTTTCAAGAACTCTTTTCTCTCTGTGGAAAGATTGTTTATCCAATTTGGTTGTTTTAATTCAAGCCAAGGAGGAGTATTGAAATCATCATATGGAAATCCTTTTCCAATCATTAACCAATCCAAAGAAACCCCTGTTTTTTCAGCAATTTTCACATAAAAATCACTAGGCATTTCATTTTTTGCACGCCAATTAGAAACGTTAGACTCGGCAGTATCTAGCATTTTGGCAATTTCCTTCCCTGTGCGGGCAGCCAAGGCGAATTTCACACGCTCCATGACATTACTAAAATCTTTACTCATAAAATTACCTATAAAAACAGATGGATATTAAAAATAATTCAATTTATTGGATTTTAATATTCCA
>OCIZ01000253.1_pt1 | contig 14405 bp, 18 predicted proteins | sample 1495841 | NCBI WGS metagenome assembly OCIZ01 (sample SAMN01915229, study PRJEB22387) | human oral metagenome | isolation source: saliva | host: Homo sapiens | place: USA
GAGAGTGGTGTGTGCCCAACGTTACCGATAAGTTCAAAAAAAAATTCTCTCGGTTGATTTTGAACAACCTTTGAATTTTTGTGAAACTCGAACACCTGTTTCACGTTTGTAGAATGATAATCTAATTTTATGTTATTAACAATACGCAATTATCATTTTTGTTCTTTTTGCTTATCGTGGAATTCTTACCCGTGCGATTCGTTTAACTGGTGTTAAGGATCTCAATCCCTTAACCCTCTTGGCTTGGATCTGTCCACGGGTTCAACCGAACCCGAACTACTACAATAGTCCAGTGGCATATATAAATCTTATCTGTAAACGTCTCACCCAATTACTTAAGTCCCCTTACGGTTCTGTAACTGACGTTGCGGACGACTCCTCTCGCTTCCTATTTTTACAAACTATACATTTATACATGTTCCCCCACCATCTTAATAATACCACACAACCACCCCAATGTCAACGATTATTCATTAAGATTTTATTAAGTTTTCTCATTCCAGCTGGTCGAATATTTCAATATTTTTCAAAAAGTACTTGCAATTAGCTATAATATGTGGTAATATAATAATTGTAAGGGATACAACAAATAAATATACACCCTTACGGAAAGAGGTAAATAATATGAATTTAAAGAAAGTAACCAAAAGGGAAGCACGTAAAGCATTTAATGCAAAACAGCCTTTAGTAATTGTTACGGTTGATAGTGTAGGCATAGAACAAGACAGATTAGTATTAAATGACTTTGAATATAACAATGCACACGGTTTAGTCGGTGCTTATAATTACGATTTTGACACTGTCCTGGAGCATTACAGCGGATATAGTTTTTATAATAGGTACACAAGAGTAACAAAATGGGTACGTGGTCGCAAATTATATTATAAAGTCATTGAATAATTATAACTATTGATTGCATTTCTCTTTACAATATGCTATAATGCTTATTGTAAAGAGATTTACAAAATACAGAAATGAGGTATAAATTAAATGAGTATTTTTGAACAACTGGATAATGGAGTATCATTATCTAAGCTTAAAAAGTCGGATCTATTGGAGTTATTAAATAGCAATATTCAGACATTAAGCGAAAAGGAAGCAAACGAACTTTCTAGCAATCCAAATTTATTTTGGTTTGAGTTTTTTAGGGGTGACGAAACAGCAAGCGGAAACGATAATATATTTATAGAGGTACAATATAAAGGTATCAGATATAAAGGCAGTTTTCAAATTGCAAACCGAAAGGGCGATTATAGTAATGAAAATTAAAAACAATATTAAAGACTTTGAAGACTTGCGGAACGCTTTAATCATACGTACAATGTTTAATGATAAAACAGTGATTAAGTGTACAATGCTTAAAGGACAGAAAAGCCGTTACAGTTTAACATTTAAAATCAGATTTAAGCATAGTAGCCATACATCAATCATATTTTACACATACGAGAGTACAGAACCGCTAACGGATGAAAATATAAGCAATGTATATATTAAGCTTATTGAGTTGTTCAACAACCTGGAGAACGCAAGAACAATTTTTGTTATTGATTATGGTGTTGTTTCTTTGGATAATACCGAGGATCTAACAGCAAGGGAACTTACAATATTACAAACAACTATCTTTTATAAGGTGGTTATATATAATGTTTTGTTACAAGCGTCTACTTATATTGACGGTGGCAAGGGGTTATTAAATTTTATTAATGATTTTATGGAGGATTTAAACAAATGAACACAACTATAGTATTAGGAAGATTTACCGCAGATCCTGAGAGTATCAAAGGCGGTGCAAAATTTAACATAGCAGTTAATAGCGGTATCGACAAGGACGGCAACCCATTAACTACATTTTTACAGGTTGCAGCGTTCGGCAAGCTTGGTGATTTTGTAATGAAGTATGGTAATAAAGGCAAAAGATATCTTGTTACCGCTCATTTAGTTAATAACAACTATGAGAAGAACGGACAAAAAGTATACGCGTTGGCATTGATAGCCGACAGAATAGAATTTGCAGATGGCAAAGGCAACGTACAGCAGAACAATCCAGGTTATACACCGCAGAATTTACAACCTACCACCAATGGGTGGGGTTATCAGATACCTAACAGCACACCACAGGGGCAAGGCGGATACTGGCAACAGGTAAATAACAGCGAATTACCATTTAATTAAGTAGAAAAATAGGAGGGGTGAGGGGTTTAATAAACCCCTCGTTTGATTATATGCAAAGAGTAAATTATAATAAATCATTAGGTAGTCAATTAAAAGTTGTAAATATCCCATCTGTAAAAATACCAAACTGGGCAACTCGTATATTAAAAGAAACTGTAACCGATAAGGGTTTTACTTTGGAAAGTCAGGACATAGCCAACGGACGTATATTAAGTAAAGGGTTTAGGACACTTGATCATTCGCATTTTTATTTACGAGAGCGTACAAATAAGTACGAAAAAGAAATAAGACAATCGCAAGCAATTTTAAAACGTAAAAACTTAAAACCCGAAACAATTAAGAAACATCAAAAGTTAATTAGTGATCGTGAAAAAAAGATAGCTAACATTGAGAATACAAGACAAAAGAAAAGCGAACAGGCGAAAGCCAAAGTGCGAAAAATAGCGAAGCAAGCACAATTAAAAATGTTAGAAATAAATCAGCAAAAAGGCATAAATATAGATGCTAGCTATATAGGTGATGTATTAAATGATATAACTGAAATAGATAATGGTTTGTTAATGGGTAATGGAAACATAAGCAACTTTATTATTAAGTTAGAGCAAAACATATATATTATGTTTGGCGACTCACAAGGGGTAAAGCTACAACAAAGTAAGCTTTGCACTGACTTAATCAAACAATTAAAAGGTTTGCAAAATAAATTAACAGCTGATAAAATAGATATTGTTACTGACAAATGTATGGACGTGTTGGACAGATGGCATAATAAATATTTTGCTAATCACGGTTATAATACACAGGGACAATTTATCATAGCACAATTAGCAAAAGGCTTTAAAAATAGCGAACTCATAAATAACATAATGGAGGCTATAAATAGTGAAGTATAATAATGAAAAAGTAATAAAGCAAATAATAAAACGTAAAGAAAAAAGGGTATATATTGACAGTAAAAAGACCCCTGATAATACAGTCACCAAAATGTATGCTAAAAAGAAAAAAGAAAAAAAGAAAAAATTAGAAGTAGTTATTACTGCTGACTGTGAAACTTACACAAAATCAAGTGACTATACTTATATATGGTCGCTTGCGTGGTATGATGGTAAAAATGTTTATGTATCGGCAGACGAAAAAGACGAACACGTAAATATTGCGTTTGGCGGTTACTATATGAAACATTTTGATAATTTTTTATTGTATTTACTGGATCACTATGACGGCGAAAAAGTAAAGATTAAATGTTACTTTCATAACTTAAAATTTGATTTTGAATTTTTCCGCAGATACTTAATTGAAAACATACAATTACAGGACGTTACAGGAATTAAACCTAAAGATTTTAAAAGCGTTGATAATGCTATAATGTACCTTATTAACGATATGGGAGGTATATATTCTTGCACAATTAAAATTAACGGCTTACAAATTAAATTTGTAGATAGCTTTAAACTGTTACCGTTCAAACTTGCAAAGCTTACCGAAGATTTTAAGGTGGCAGACGAAAAGAAAAAATATAACATTGTAGACGATTGTTTTTTAACATCTGCTAATGCAGAATACATAGAAAATGACGTAAAAGGATTATACCAGGTTATTAAGATATTTAGAGAAATAACTAAATCTACTAAAGATACTATTGCCAGTTGTGCTTATGAAAATTTTTGGGAACACTTTGCAAATATTCCTAAAAACCTTACTTATAAAGAATCTAAAGAATACAGTGCTTCAGTAAAAGACAAATACTTTCCAATGCTTAACCTTGAGGAAGATAATTTTTTCCGCAAAGCTTATAAAGGAGCATTTTGTTACGTTAATGAAAAAATAAAAGGTAAGGTTATAACGGGTTTAGGTGATGTGTATGATGTTAATTCTTTATACCCATATATAATGGACAGTGACAAACTGCTACCCATTGGGCGACCATCTAAAACCATATTACCCACCTGGAAAAATCACTTGTCATTTTATAAATTAAATGTAAAAGCAATTATAAAACCTAACCGCGTGCCGTCTGTATTTGCTAAAGGATTTCTAGCCGTAAAAACAAAGGCTTTATATATGCACGATATAGACACGTACAAAGATGAAAAGCCGTTTATATTTACAGAATGTGACTTGCGGTTATTGTATGAGTGTTACGAGGTTGAACAACTGGACATAATAGAACAATATTATTTTGAAGCGGTAAAGGCTAGAACCTTGTTTGGTGATTATATACAATATTTTAAAAAGATGAAAATAGATCACAGTAAAGAAAAAGATGCATATTACCATATAGCCAAACTGTTTCAAAATTCTTTATATGGCAAGTTTGGAACGTCTTATTATTTTTCTTCATTAAAGTATAATTTAGATAAAGACGAGGTAAAAATATATATTGAAGATGTAACAGATAGAGAAAACAACGAACCGTCAGAGCAATCATATGTTCCATTAGCGGCGTATATTACGGCTCACGCAAGGGAATATATAATAAACTTGATATTAAAAAATCCTGAAGCGTTTTTATATTGCGATACCGATAGTATACATATGCTTCACGTGGAACATAACCACTTGCCAATTCATAATAGTACATATGGATATTTAAAAAATGAGTTTTGTTTTACACAAGCTATTTACGTTAGACAAAAAACATATCTTGAAATAGGACACGAGCCGAACAAAGATAAAGTAAAATGTTCAATTGGTTTTTGTGGACTTACTGGAGACGCTCAAAAAGTATTGGCAGATAAAATATTAAAGGGTGAATTCCAACTTTCAGCGATTACTAATAATTTTAAGATTGACGGCAAAAGACAACTTAAAAGAGTTAGAGGGGGTTATATTATTACAAATTCAACTTTTGAATTAAAGAGTTCTTAATAATTTTGTAAGAAAATAACTATTGACAACCTATATATAATTTATTATACTATACGTGTAGACAGTGAGGAACTGAGGGACTGGCGACTATCTACAAGTCACAACCAGTCCCATATTAGCTAAACTGTTTATAATAAAAATAAAGAGGTGCAAAATTGGATTGTATGGAGTTTGTACTCTCAAAATGCACTAAGGCGGAGCAAAAAGAGATTGAGCGCCTTTTAACATCAAAATCAGAATGGACAGACAAAAACGGTCTTGTGATAGGAAATACTTATATTTTTGTTGTCGGTTTCCATATTGGTTTTGGCAAGTTAAACGGCGAACATAATCTTGAAACCTTAGAATATAACGAGGGTAAAGAGTTGAGAAGATTATTATCAATATTTGATGATAACGTAAAAATTTTATTTAAAAAGGAGGACGGGGCGAAACTATGGGAAAAATAACAGACGCTATTATGAGTTTGTTTAACTCTGATAAGGTTATTATAACCGACAGCGGACAAAAAGTCGTTGGACTTGAACCCATTTTAGCAGAGGTTAAGGGGCTGGACGTTATAGACATTGATACAGGCGATAGCAACGTAGACACTATCGAAACAAACGTAACAGAAGATACAGATACCACAGAGTTACCGCAATACGCTAACTATGATAGCTATGTAGAACTTAACAACATTGTATCGGCATTAGAAACAAGACTTGCAAAGCTGGAAAGCTTAATTGACGTTGCGGACAATTTAGCTGGAGAAAAAACAGAGGTTACAGAATTATGGTAAAAAGTTGTACTATATGGAATGACAATCAGTATACGGACAATTACCGTTTGGGGTTTGACTTTGAGGACGATAATAAGCCTGATAAGATTGTCTTAAGCAACAGAGATGATGATCGCGGATATGATAATCCAGTCCGCTGGGAGTTTGAAATCGTTGATAAAAAGTACGTTGACGACGCAGACGCGAACTTACAACGACAGATTACAGAAAACGCAACACGTATAGCAGATCACGAAACCCGTATCACAAACAACGAACACACATTAGCAGATCACGAAATCCGTATCGCTGATAATACTAACAGTATTCTCACGGTGCAAGGTGATGTAGCTAATTTGACTACTAGAGTGACTTCAGCGGAAAACACTATAGTAAATGACGGTGCAAGGATAACAGCACTTGAAAACAGACCACAGGGCGATCCGTATTTTGTTGATAGAACTTTCACCGCAGAAATCGGTACAGACTGGGCATTTATGCACGGCTACATTACTTATTTATATGGTAACAAATGTAAGATAGTGGTTGAGGTTGATTATCAGACTGAACACGATATAAACATTGATGCTCCTTTTAGTGCAATAAGTCCATTTGATTGGTGGGAGGGGCATACTAACACCGTACCGTCATCATTCGCAACCCGAACAATGTCTTATAACGGTAAGCACCCTGACTATAGCCATTTTGCAAAAAATGTAACAGGTTGGGTAAATGTGGAAGCACCTGACGGCACACCGACACCATACCCCCATAATATGTATGGATTTTTACACGTCCTTGATAGTGATGTAAATGTAATACCAACTACATACCGTCATATGCAAGGTAGTACTATTATAAGTTCCGAGCCTGGTTTTACTATTCAGACAATGAAGAACGGAAAGCAAACAGGACGACTTATGATCACTTTTGATTTTGATTTAGTTAATATTTAAGGAGTATAAAATATGAAATATACAGACAGACAGGCGGTAAGAACTGCATTTGAAAACATCATAAATGACGGACGTAAGGCACGTAAAGCACCGCTTATGAAGTTAGGCGAACATACAGAGCCAACAACCGCACTTGAGCATATGAGCGATGCGGACATTGCATCACTTGACGTGCTGGGAGCGTATAAGGGTGTAAGTGCCAATTCTTATACAGTTAAAATGTCTATGCTTTGGAGTTCAATATTTTGGAAAATCGGTGAACAGATCCTTATTGTAGGTAATTACGTTACACCATTCCAGGCTTACTACAAAGAAATACCCGTAGGCGGAGACATTGAAGAACAGGCTCTTAGAATAAAGAATGCCATTGACAGAAATACACTTGCAAACTCTGCTTTACTGAACAACTATGTTACACAGCGTGATAACTTCCTACACCGTATCAGACAGCAGGTTGTATTCAGTGCAACTTACAACCAGGCGGAAATTGTTAATATTTCAGCTACTTGGGATAATATCGCAAATTCAATAAATGCAGAACTTGAAAACATTATCAAGTCCGCAAGTATCTTTTTAAATGACCTTGCAATATCTGCATTCAGCAATCAGTATTTAAGTGGCGGTATGGATAGCGTAACAATCAACCCGATTACAAGCCAGGCTACAGCAGAGGACGCAGCAGTTACAATTAACACATTGATTGACAGAATGCGAATATCGGCTACAACGGACTTTATACCGTTTAACCTTAACAACAACAACCCGTCAAGGGATATTAAGGATATAGCCGTGTCCGATATGTTACTTGTTTGTACCCCTGACCTATACAACAATGTGAACTTCCGTACAGCTTTAAATACCTATTTTGGCGGTAAGTTTAATAATGATAAGTATAGCTTTAATGTTATACTTGTGGATAAGTTCAACACCGCGATTGACAATAAAACCAATGTAACCGCAGGTTATACCGCACCCGTAAATCCTAAGACACTCAAGGCGGTGCTTATTGAAGAGCAGGGACTTATATTTAGACTTAGGGAATACGGAACATATAACTTTGATAACGTGGCAACCTTGAACACATCTATCTTTAAGCATATTGACGCTTTAGCAGATATAAGCGATAGACGTAAATGTGTTGCAATCGTTGAATAGGTGATCATATGGCTACTAAAGTTATGCATAACTTTAAGGGCGACCCTCTGAACTTGGAAGAGTTCGGAGGGGTTACCCCTTTAAATGCTACACAATGGCTATCATTGCTTACAGATTTGGCAGAAAACTTATATAGCTGGAGCGGTAAACTTGATTTTTATAGTTTGCTACTTATTGAGAAGTATATTTTTTCAAGAACTGATTTTGCATTAGTGCAAACTAAGTTTAAAATAGGTAATGCCATAGTAAAAGGATCATTGCAGATTTTACCAGTTGTGCCACTTACATATAAAAACCGTTACGAGGTTAAGTCGCTAAAAGTGGTACTTGATAAGCCAGTCAAGGGGTTAATACTCAATTATAGCTATCGTGATTTTGTATATTTTGATAATATGAGCAATACAATCCCTTACAGTTTGGCACAAAAATATGCGGATATGTTAGCAAAGCTGGACGCGTTGTATATGCAGAATGTAGACAAGTTAAGTATCCCGATTATTGCAATAGGGTATAAGGGTTTTAAAAATGAATTGTTAAACATCTTTAAGCGTAGCAAGTTAAACGCATTATATGCGTTTGTCACAGGTGATAACCAAAATAGGGATGTAAATAATTTGTTTTTCAATCCTAAACTTGAATTTATACTTGATAAGCTTAATGCAGAGCGTGACGCAATTATGAAAGAGTACCTACAGGAACTGGGAGTTAACCCGAACAAGTCCTTAAATGTCAATTCGCAGTATGTAAATGATAGGGCAATCGTTAATGATAGCCTTATAAGTAAGTATTTTAACGCTGTATTAAATAAATATCGTGAGAATTTTTGTAAACAGGTAAATACTAAGTTTGGTATTGGCTTAACCTTTTATCAAACGGTAGAAATACAAACACTTAAGGAGAGTGTAACAGATGAACGAGAACAAACTAATAGCATTGATTAGTATAATCGGATCTGCATTATATAATGTACTGTATCCGCATTATCTAATCTTTGGATTGTTAATTGTGGTTAATATCGTTGACTATGTAACTGCTATAATTGGTGCGTTTGAGAGAAACGAACCTATAACAGTAAAGCAAAGCATAAAGGGTATAGCTAAAAAGCTAAACCATATGTTTTATGTGTTGATAGCTTTGATAATTGATATAGTTATAAATCAGTATTTTAAGGCTGATAACAGCTTTACTTTTATAAGTTCGGGAGTTATAATTTGGCTTATGCTTCACGAACTTATCAGCATAACAATAAACATAAGCAATTTTAACAATGACGATATACCGCCACTTATAAGAGATTTTTTGGAGAGGTTAAAAGCTAATGACGGACAGAGATAGAATAATATCTTACCTTAAAAGCTGGGTAGGATATACAGAAAAGGATACAAGGGATAAAATCGGGGCAAGTATGGACAGCCCCGAACCTTTTAAGAGTAACGGCAAAAACAATTATACTATATTCGCAAAAGAATATTACAGGCAAACAGGTATACAAGTACAGGGTGAACCGTGGTGCGATACTTATATAGATAGTTGTTTTATAAAAGTATTTGGAAAAGAAAAAGCAAGGCAGTATTTGGGTGGTTTCAGTGCGTACACCCCTGACAGCGCTAACTTTTTTAAGACCCGTAAGCAATGGAGCAATACGGCAAAAGTAGGTAGTTTAGTATTTTTTAAAAATAGCAAGCGTATATGTCATACTGGTATGGTATATGGTGAGGACGACAAGTATATCTATAGTGTTGAGGGTAACACGAGCAATGACGATAAGTTTAATGCAAACGGCGGTTGCGTTGCATTAAAAAGTCATTTAAAAAATAGCGATTATATCGCTGGATATGGAGACATTAAATATATGAGCGGTACAGGTTGGCAAGCAGAGGGTGAAAACTGGAAATATTATCAGAATGGGAATATTGTAACCGATAGGTTTATCGAAAGTAACGGACTTAAGTATTATGTAGGAAGTGACGGAAATATGGCTACTGGGCAGGTTTTTATTAACGGTAACAGACACGTATTTAACAGTTCCGAGGGTATATATAAGGGCGCAGAACTTATAATCAATGACACTAAGGGGGTTAAATTGTTATGAATGTAACACTTGACGGTAACGGTTATGCCAGGATAGACGGTACATATAATAATACTAATTTTAACGATTTTACTAATCAAGTCCGTCATATCTTATCGCTTATGGAAACCTTAGATCAGCAACAAATAACAGACGCTACTAATTACGTGATAGCACGTTATACAGGTATTACGGAAAATTACAGTGAATTTATAAGGGATTGGACGGACATATTAACCAAAATTAACAACGGCTTAACAATATAAAAGGACGGTGATTATATGATTTATTGGTGGGGGGTTTCCCCTTGCCCTTGGTGGCGTAGTGATATAGATAAAGAAGACTTTGATTATTACGACTTTGCATATTTTGAAACAGTAACCACTGATACAGAAATGAACAGCAATGTTTCTTCTGCATTAAGTCCTTTTATGATTAGTGCAAATTTTAGAAATGTGTTAAGCAATGTCATATATAGATACTGTTTTCATAAGCTTATAAATTTGCGAGACACTAAAAGATGGGTAGCAAATTTTTATGGTGATTTGGGTATATGGCTACTGGATCACGCTAGATATTTACAAGCGTATGACCGTGATATAAATAACGGTATTAAAAATAAAGGAGTCGATAACACCGATACAGACACTGAAGCAGTAAACGGCAGTTCTGCAACAAACAAAACGGGCAATAGTTCAAATACTCAAAATAACAGTGTATCAGTTGCCGACAGTCAAGGCAGTACTAACGAGGTTGGCGACACCTTAACAGTGTTGGACAATGAAACCACATCTACACAATTTTTAGCGTCTAAGAATGATGAAAGCTTTTCACGTGGTGGAGTTACGGAAAACGCAAGCAAGGAAGCAAACCGCGGTAACTCAACAAGTATGGCACTAGGTATATCAAATAGTGACAGCTTGACGAAAGCAAAAGGCAAGACGGTAGACGTAAAAAGCGGCACTTATTCAAACCTTGATATTGCAACGCTTGAAAGTAATTTTAAATTCCAGCCGTTTTATTATGACTTAATAAAATTATTAGATGAATATTTCACGTTAGGAGGTTCACAATATGCCTAGGACGACACCGCAAGGCGAGTTTCCAATGGAGAGAAACCTATTTCAAGTAGAACTATATGAAATGGGAAATGCACCTGATTATAGCTTTGTATATGCACAAGGGGTAAAAGCGGCAAGGGGGCAGACTGAAAGTTACACATTGAAAAATTGCCCGAAAAATCAAGACAATCCAGTTATTGACATTACGGGCAACCCTGGAACAGATATGGCAAAATTCAATTACATTGGCATTGATTACGGCAATACGGGAGACGGCAAAAAGTGGTTTTTTGTAGTCGGTAAAACTATATTAAATTACCCTGAAAAGTCAAACACAACAGCCAATAAATTAGATGATTATGCAATGCGTTATGAGTTAGTGCTTGACGTATGGGAAACTTACAAGGATAAAATAGGACAACCTAATATTAAACTTGATAAGGTTACTACTAACAACCCTGAGGGGTGGACGGAGTATGATCGCTATAATGATGATATTTTATCATTCAGTGCAGTTGATATTACTACTACAGATCTAATTGAAAACAACTGGAAAAAAGTAATAGCGTGGCAAGCTAAAAAGCCTACTGAACAGGACAACTATATTATTGACGGAATGGTAACACCGTTAAAATATAGTGAAAACTTAGACGAGTACAAACAAGCTATAGAGGATTTAGCGAACGAACCGCCACAGGCAACCAATATATTTAAAACGTTTGTTTGTGTCAATTCCTATATATTGCCCAGTCACTTTGCTACAGAGGACGGGGGATATAGTACAGGCGAGTTATTAAATTTACCTACACCTGATCACGGTTTACACGGCAGATTGAATTATTACCCTTATAAAAGGGCATTTTTAAAAACCATTGACGGACAATGCACAGAATTTAATCAAGCAGAAATGAACAATAGTTGTTTGGGTGGAAGTGTTACAGTTGGAGTTAATCACTCAACAACACCAACACCCCATAGCATATTATTTATGCAAGGTTATAAAAATAGTATCGGTGCTAATTACTTAGTATTTTCGGCTTATCCACATATGGACATTACAGGAAGAGTTCCGACTATATGGGATAAATTCGGCGATAACTTGGGGAATGATATGTCATCAACTGGTATGGACGGCTTGTATTGGTAAGGGGGTTATATTATGGATATGTCTCAAATGCAACTATTAAATAATTCGGTAAATGGTATAAATAATACCTTAAATTCAACTAATATCACAGGTGCGACCGCTGGAATTGGAACGGTTGTGGGTGGTGTCGTTGGTTCGGTTTTTCCAGTAGTTGGAACAATGGCTGGAGCTGCTATCGGTGGTTCAATCGGTGGACTTATCGGCGGCATTACAAGTAGTTTTATACCGTCATACTCTACTATTAAAAGTGGTAATGCTGGTATAAATTTTACCGTATTAAATAGAAAACCTTATTGGCTAGAATATCATTGTCCAACTAAAGAAGAACTAATTAAACTGGACGCAATCTATAAATACTATGGTTGTGCTACTCATAGAACCGAACCTTTAAACATATCAAGTTATATGTATCAAGGGCACGCATACGTTAAGGGTGATTTACATTATAATGATAGTATCGGACTAAGGTATTTTAATCAAATAAATGCTATATTTAATAGAGGGGTTCACATCTTAGAAAAATAATCAGGAGGGTTTCACGTGGAACAAATAAAAATTGTTTCGCGTGAAACATTTATTATATGGAAAAAGTAATTGACTTAAAATCAAATGAATGGTTTAATATTGAAAACCAGTTACAAGACGGCATACAGTTTTACGCAATAACAGGCGGTAGGGGTTGCGGTAAAACTTTTAGTATTTTACAATATGTTAAAAAGGAAATAGCAAAAGGTAAAAAGGTTTTATATTTAAGAAATTCTAAAAAGGATATAGGAACGGCTACAAGCTACTTTCAAACAATTTGCAATGATAACCAGGTTATAAAATTAGGACGACAGGGTGCAAGTAGTATCTGCATAACTGATATTGAAGATAAGGAATACAACAAGTTAATCGGGTTTACATTAGCTTTATCAGATTATGAAAGTTTTAAAAGTTCAAAAAGGTTAGTTGATATAATTATCTATGAAGAGTTTAGCTCTTTTAGGGGTGAGAATGTAAACCGAGTGTTTGCGTTAGTTGAGTTACTGGAGACTATCAGACAAACACAACCAAACTATTTATTTTTAGCGGTTAGTAATAACTTGTATAAAGATGATCTGTTAGATAATATTTTAGATGAAAAGGATTTTATACATATTCAAGTTACTAAAGAATTGAGTACAACGACATTTAAAAATAAAACTATAAACGCTTATTTACAAGGTGCATACTTGATGGACGATTTTAGTTTAAATCTAAGTGAATATAAATGTATCGGTTATATTGTAAGCATTGAAACAAAGATTTATTTATATTATAATGATTACAAATACCCACAAACAATATTAAGCACAACAGGAACGGGTAACCAAATTAAAATTGATATGGATACTATAAGGTTGTTATGTTCGGCAGTTTATAGAAGTTTATCAGATAGGAACAAGTTAGAATTTAATGTTGGTTTGCTTACAAATTTAAATAATAGATATAGAACATAATAAAAGGACGGTTATTATACCGTCCTAATTTATTAAAAGATTGCATTAAAAAGTTTATCCCAACTTTCAAAACCGTTATCAAACCTTGCTTTTAACTCTGCTAAACTCATATTATTTACCTCTTTCCGTAAGGGTGTATATTTATTTGTTGTATCCCTTACAATTATTATATTACCACATATTATAGCTAATTGCAAGTACTTTTTGAAAAATATTGAAATATTCGACCAGCTGGAATGAGAAAACTTAATAAAATCTTAATGAATAATCGTTGACATTGGGGTGGTTGTGTGGTATTATTAAGATGGTGGGGGAACATGTATAAATGTATAGTTTGTAAAAATAGGAAGCGAGAGGAGTCGTCCGCAACGTCAGTTACAGAACCGTAAGGGGACTTAAGTAATTGGGTGAGACGTTTACAGATAAGATTTATATATGCCACTGGACTATTGTAGTAGTTCGGGTTCGGTTGAACCCGTGGACAGATCCAAGCCAAGAGGGTTAAGGGATTGAGATCCTTAACACCAGTTAAACGAATCGCACGGGTAAGAATTCCACGATAAGCAAAAAGAACAAAAATGATAATTGCGTATTGTTAATAACATAAAATTAGATTATCATTCTACAAACGTGAAACAGGTGTTCGAGTTTCACAAAAATTCAAAGGTTGTTCAAAATCAACCGAGAGAATTTTTTTTTGAACTTATCGGTAACGTTGGGCACACACCACTCTC
>OCIZ01000263.1_pt1 | contig 14156 bp, 17 predicted proteins | sample 1495841 | NCBI WGS metagenome assembly OCIZ01 (sample SAMN01915229, study PRJEB22387) | human oral metagenome | isolation source: saliva | host: Homo sapiens | place: USA
TAGTAGCATTTCACCACGCACTATATCAGCTCTAGGAATTGACTCAGCCTATAAAGGTTCTGATGGTATTACCCTTGCACTGTCTATGTATGACACGCAAGAGGATGCCCTGGTTAGGGTTACTGATACCATCAACTTAAGACCTGATGAATGGTCTGATGCAAGGTCTACAAAAGAGATTGTAGATGGTATAGAGCGTGTAGTTATGCAGTTCAATGTTGTATCACTTGCTATTGATACAGGACAAGGTTCTCACTTGATTGTTGAGATGATGAATAGACCATCCTTTGACAGGGTGACTATATATCCTATTGACTTTGGTGGTAGACCTACTCCTGAAAAGGTAGCAAGTCATGTAGATACTGCTTTAATGGCTAGAAATAGAAGAGCTGAGATGCACTTAGTCCTCAGACAGCTTATGCAAGAGAATAAAGTTGTGTTTGCTTCTGAAATTAAGGAAACTCTATTGACTCAGATGAGAGCTATACAGCTTAAGAACAAAGAGCTTGATAAAGTTACCCTAATTGGTAAAGATGTTATCAGACAAGTGCTTAAAAGGTCTCCTGATGACCTAGATGCTGTTATTCTAGCTGTTCATGCTCTAGAACTCTATATATTAGGTGTAGAAGGAGGTAATTAGTGGAAATTGATAGAAAAACTGGCTATGAACTCCTTATAAAAGACAATATAGGGATTCCTTCACAGCTAAATGAGATGGATAACACACTTACCTATGAACAAGTACAATACTTGGTAACAAATATGCCTGGTATTAACACTATTCTAGAAGGTATTGTTGACTACATCTTTGCAGGTGATATGGAGCTTGTTAAGGATGAAGATAGCTCTATTGAGGGTGAAACTCTCAGAGATATGCTAGATTCCCAAAATATCCAAGGAATTACAGTTATGGACATGTTTAAACAGCTCACAAGAGAGTTATTTGAGCAAGGTGCTGTAGGTGTAAGGAAGATTCCTGCTAAACAAGCCCACAATGGTCATAAAGATAGTATTATGATTGTTCCTAAGAACTCTTATGACATCATTTTCAGAGAATCTGAAGAAATTCCACTTGTTTACATGCCTTTTATCTACATTCTAAGACGGTATCATGGCTTAAATCGCAAGAATACTTGGATAAGGGCTTCTGAAGAAGTGGTAGATGATAGGTTTTACATTGATGATGATGGTAATATTGTCTCAAATGACAAGGATTCTGTAGCTTTAACATCAGAAGACTTCACAAATATCACTATGGATGGCTCATTCATTGGTGTAAGTCCATTTGAGAACGATAAAAAGCGTACTCATCTTATCCTACAGCTTCTAGATTACTTTATTCATGACTTTCAACGTAATGGTGTTGGTACATTGGCATTTAAACACAATGAATCAATGCTTGCTAAGATGAAGAATGATGGAAATCCTTCAACATCAGCTAAAATCTTTGATACAAGTAATTCTAACGCTGTATTCAATGAAGATGTCAGAAAAGACAACGTAAAATCACTAGCAGACATGCTAGCAAATGTAGAATATAATGATTCAATCATTTATTCAGACATCTTCAGTGATATGGAACAGTTGACTAGGGATTCTAAACCTAGTGATTACCTAAACCTCTTATCAATCCATGCTACACGCTTCTCTTGTCAAATTTATGGTGTTTCACCACAGGTATTTGACTTGGATGCAGGTACAGGTAACATTGGTAAGGATGAAGTCATTAAAACATTCATCATTCACAAGGTTATTCCTTGGAGAGATAAGATTGCAGTAAAGCTTACTGAAGTAATCAGGCTCATGGGTTATGAAGGGTACACCTTTAGATTCAAAAACCAAGAAACTAAAGATTACTATGATTATGAAAAAGATAATTTCATGTCTCAGACCTTTGAACGTATTCATGAAGCAGGATATACTGAGGAAGCTAAAGAATACCTTTATAAACATCTTCTAGAGGGGGAACAATGACAACAACCAATTTTGACAAAAATGCTCAACACAGCATGATTACAGCTATTGAGCAAGCACAACGACAAGACCAACCTTTCATGGCTACAGGCAGTAATGACGCACCTGTAGTTGTAGGCGATATTAACAACATTGATGCTGAAGCAGACTATGTAGCTAAATTCATCTATCCTAAGAACTTTGCTATCCATGGTGATTACACTGATACGGATGAAGGCAGAGAGGTTGTCAGAGTGTTTAAAGGTGTATCTATCACACCTCGTAAAGCTCGTAGAGTTCGACATGCTGTAACTACACTTATCCTTTACTTCTCAAAAGTAAACACCAACACTGGTGAGCAAGAAATTATGTCTCTATCAGAAGTTACTGAAGTATATTCTAAGCTCAATGATGAAGTAGTAGATGCTATGGAAACATTGGTACAGTTTGGACTTGGTATTAGTGACTATGACATGGAATATTTGAGTGATGAGTCACTTGTAGTTCTATCTAGTCAACTTATTGACCACAATTCAGGGTTTTTTCAATGAGACACTGAGTAGGGTACAGAAGTTAGTCTATGATGATGTGAATGGTAAAGTATCTCAGGAAGTTGAGAGTAAATACTATGATACTCCTATTGATGATTACTTTGCCTACTGTCTTAGGATTGGTAAGCACTTTGGTACATCTCCTAAAGATATATTTGAAAATTGGTCTCTACCAATGGTAATTGTATCCTTTGTATGTATCCATAATGAGGGTGTTACTGAGTTCGGTTATCAGCAAGATAGCATGAAAGACACTAAACCTAAGATAATTCACTATGAGAATAACTACATCTACAACATCACTGCAGATATGGTAGCTGAAATGGTTACTGAAGAGAAAGAAAGTAAGTTTGCTCCTGAACAGGAAGCACTAATGTCAATGTATGAAAGGAATTAAACAATGTCTGGTAGTTTGAAAGAGTTCTTTGATGGTAAGTATAGTGAAGTAAAATCACTCGGTAAAATTGATGATGCTAAAGTATACACTATGGAAGACTATGTTGAGCTTAATAAGCTAGATGAGCAGGTTAGAAGAAATGGTCTTGAACCTGCAGGAAACGCTATTAAAGTACCACAAACTGATAGCCAAGGGTATTTGACTTCAACTCCAAGAGAGAGGCTTGTAGTTAATGAATCAATTGCCTTTATCAACCGTATCAAAGTTAATAAAGAAGCTAAAACAATCTCTATAGTAGTTGACTATAGAGCTTGTACTGAGCAATCACAAGGAAGTATTTATACTCCATCTGTTCTGTCCTATGTAATTGGTAAAGTCAAAGAAGGAAAAGCTGACAAGTATGCTGTACTTAAAGTAGAGAATGTATCAGAACAAGACTTCATCAATGACTTTAAAGACCAACTTACCAATGATGATGCAAAACAGATGTATGAAGTGATTACTCACTATAAAAACACAGGTACATCTACTGGTATTAGTTTAGATGAGCTATTTTAACCAGTAATTAAAATAATCGGAGGTATGTGATGAAAGTAATCACAGCTAAAGTAGAGCTTACTCACAATGGAGAAAAAATTACTCTTAAGGGTACTGAAGCTCAGACTGCTCTACAACGTTTGACAGCTTGGGATGGTCAAGGTTCTGTAGCTATTAACTACACTGACCCTGCTACTAAGCAAGTCCAAGGAATCTTCATGTGTTGTGGTGATACTTGGAAACGACTTCCAAACGAAGTTGAAGAAAAAGAAGAAATGCCTTGCAAATGGTGTAAACCTTGTAATATTGGTGATGAAGAAGATAAAAAAAATAATGAACCATATATTCCACCTCAACCAGGTAATATTTTGTAGGAGGTATACACATGGCTAAGAAAAAAGAAATTGAGGTAGAACTTCCTCGAATTACAGATGAATACCTACTTGCTCTTCATGAACGTAGAGAAAGACAACTTGGACTAGATTCTGGTATTACTGAGGTAGTGACACCTGAAGAAATTGGAAGTAAAAAGGTAAAGGGAACTAAGAAGGATGAAGCTTAAATATACACTGTCAAAACTGTTTCCTGATGGTAAGACCTTCAGAGTAAATTATTTAGATGGTAATATTGTTAAGCTTAAAAATGTTAGGTTTGAGTATGGTTCTACTTATGAGACTGAAGATGTAGCTCTTATCAAGTCAATTAAAGGACTTACTCAAAGATTCCCTGACAATGCTAGTAACCGTGCTTGGTTAGACAGTATTGGTGTTCCTTATAACCCAGTTCCTTGTCAAGCTTGTGGTGGAAGAGTTATTAAACTAGAAGTACACCTATTTGACTTTAAGGAGGTCTAACATGAGAACATATAGACTAGCAGGTACAGTAGTTGATTCTGAAGGTGCTTTGTTCATGGAAGCTTTGGAGCAGGACTACATCTCAGCTAAAAATGTTGAGAAAATCCTAGCTGAAGCAGGTGGTGAAGAAGTAATCTTCAATCTTAACTCAGGTGGTGGTTCAGTTAATGCAGGTAGTGAAATCTACACTATGCTTTCAAGCTACAGTGGTAGAGTTGTAGTAAACATTACAAGTTTATCTGCATCTATCGCTTCAGTATTCATGCTTGGAGCAGATGAAGTAAATATATCACACCAGGCACAAATTATGATTCACCAACCACACTTTAGAAATGAAGAAGTAGTAGACAAGTTAAGTCTTGAACGCTCACTGAATATGCTTGACTCTACTGAAAGGTCTATTGCTAAAGTGTATATGAAAAAGACTGGTCTCAGTGAAGATGAAATCCTTGATATGATGTTCAAAGAGACATGGCTTACTTCAGACCAGGCTTTAGAGCTAGGGTTTGTGGACAATATCTTCAATGATACAGAGGAATCTGTAGAAGGTGTAGAAGACCTTGTAGCTATGGTATCTACTACAGGGAAACAGCTAGAGACTTTACAATTACTAAATGAAATGAAAGGCACTCCTATGGATAAGACATTCTTTGAAAAGGTAAAATCTCTTCTAGCAAACAATTCTGTAGATAATGAATCTGTAGAAACTGTAGAAGAGGTTGTAGAAGCCCCTGAAGAGCCATCTAAGGCTGATGAAGAGGTAGAAGGTACAAATACACCTGAAGAGGTAGAAGAAGGCTCAGAAGAGCAATCAGACACCTCTGAAGAGGTTGTAGAGGAAGCAGAAGAAGTAGTTGAGGAAGAAACTGAAGAAGTTGTAGACCAAACTACAGAATTGCTTACACAAGCTCTTACTGAAATTCAATCACTCAGAGCTGAAAATGAAGAACTTAAAGCTAAAGTAGAAGCTTTGGAAAAAGACAACAAAAAACTTGTAGCTAAAAGTTCTAAATCACAGTCAGTAGTGGATGAGCTAAATAAATTGCTTAACAGTGAAGAAGCTAACGTAGTATCAGTTACTCAAAAGGCAGAACCTACAAACATGATGCCTAAAGGATATACTGGTATTCGCTCAGGAGGACAAATTTAATGAGTAATGTTACTAATGACATTTATACTGAAGAAGTTGTAGGAGAACTTGCTACAGCAATTCAGAAAAACATGGAAAATGCAGGAGAGGGTCACAAGCTTCCTTTCGGTATTGCTAAAGACTACTCAAAAGCATTGCCATCATTGGGGGACTTCAACATCACATCACCAATGGTAGCTTCAATGCTTGAATCTATTGCAGAATCATCAATTGCTACCTTTGTTAAAAACAACAAAAGTAAGTGGGTTACTGAAACCTACACATGGGGTACAACTGACCCTGATGATGGTCAAGGATGCTGTTTCACACCGTTTGAAATTCAAGCTTGTGCTGACTCAGCTAAAATCTTCTCACTTTGTTTGAAAGATTGTGAAACAACACTTGACAAGATGATGAACTCAGCTCTTAAGTACAAGTCTAATGACTTGCTTAACTACTTCCAAAGAGCAGGAATGACTTATGAAGCATCATTGCAATATATTGCTTGGTTCTCATTTGCTTTCCGTACACAGCGTGTTATTGCACAAGGTTTGGTGAACTACCAAGGTAAAGGTTTGAGACCTTTCCACGGTATTGCAGAAGTAATGTCACATCCTGCAGTTACTCCTATTCAATCAGGTGACATCCTTGGTGCATTTGCACAAGCAGGATGTATCCTTGATGTACTTAACCAAGGTACTTCAACTAACTATGCTATCTTTGTCCATCCAGTAGGACACACAGCTATCTCAGATGTAGTTGTTGAAGGTAAAAATGGTAAACTCCCTGCAGGTTGGGAAAGAGGTAACTTTGGTAGCTTCCATGGTACACCAGTGACTCTTAAATTTAAAGGTATTCCTATTGTTAAAGACATCTATGTACCTAAAGACTTGGAAGTAAACAACACATTTGAAGCTTACATTATTGACTTGTCAGTAACTAAAGTATCAATGGTTTACAAAGACTTGCTCATTCCTGCAGATAAAATCCGTCAAGGTACAACTCTTGAACCAGATTCAGATTGCAACTTTGTAGCTTGTGATATCTACGAAAATGCAGGGGTAGCTCACTCAGCTAACTATGCTCGTAACATCTTGCTCACAGGTATGCCATTGTCAGCTAACTGTTCTGCAGGTGTATACACTCGTATCATGGGTGCTTTGGACGGTGAAGTTCCATTCCCAATGGTACACATTCCAAAAGCCTAAGAGGTGAGATATGTTACTAGATACCATTAAAAGCAGATGTGCTTGTATGAGTCAGGTTACTCAGTCTGAGTTTGACCTCATCTGGGGTAACTTTGTTAGGTTTCTTAGTAACATTACTTGTTGGGATGTTGCAGGAGGAACTATTGAGCAGTGCTGTAGAGTCCATACAATAGACTTAAATAGACCCCTCTGTAGCTACACTTGTATTCAAGTACATCCATACTGGAAAGCTATTAATCAAGATACAGTTACAGTGGAGTTAAGACAGTACAGCTCTAGAGGTGTCAATATTGTTCCTCTAGATAAAAGCTTGTTTACTTATGATGATATTGCTGATAAGTTCTTTATCAGACTAGATGAGCTTATGGACACTGAGGACAACTCTTGTGATAAGAATTGTTCTCACAATGTGTTAGTCATGAGATATGAAGCAGGTTATGACCTTAGTAGTCCTGAATGGAATGACTTAATCTGTCACTATCTTACAGGATATACTGCTATAGCTAATAACTGCATGAGTGTTGGTGACTGTGCTAATGTCAATAGACTATCAGCAGGGGCTTCTTTGGTACAAAAGGATGTAGATACTATTAAGTATGTTTGGGAGATTAATAAGGACTCACAAGAGTATTACTTCTCACAATTAGTTAAGAACTTCTACCAAGACAGCCTAGGAAGATATTCTCTTTGTGGCAGAAGCTATAATCTAAGGACTGAAAAGCAAATTACAGTAGGAAAGAGTAAGTAATGAGAGTTAGATATAGAGGTGTAAACAGCCCTACAGGAAGAACTAGAAGAGTTGGTTGCAGTGCTTGTGGTCAATCTTCTATTGGTAGGACTGAAATGGCTCTTCTAGAGCCTTATAGGTACTTCTATCACGATAGAGAGTTTAACTTCTATCTAGGTAGAGAGTATGATGTGCCTGATGAGTTAGGTAAGGCACTCTTGAATAAGTACAGTTATGTCAATGGTAACAAGCTACAAGCATTTGAAGAGGTTATCTAATGGCTAAAGATGTCTATATCTTTAGACATGGAACTACTAACCCACAATATGATGATAACGGTAGGCAACTTGATTCAACCATTTTGGAACAAACAAACCAGTTCACTTGTGTAGAAGTAGTACAATTCTACAATGCCTACAGAAACTTCAGTAAAGATACTTATGAAACTGAGCAAGAGCTACACCATAAGCTATTCTATGTTGAAGTGTGGAGACAAGACCAACAAAGAAACTTTGATATTGTCCTAGGAGATTACATCTATGAACCAGACTTAGGTTATTGGTGGAAGATTCTAGCAGTATCACAGAATGAGTTCATGCCTGGTTGTTATTATCTAATCATCCGTGGACAAAGACTTACATCAAGAGAAGAGTATAAGCTACGAGTTAGGGATGCTCTTACTGCAGATGAAAGTCACACAGGAAGATAATTGTGGTTAGGAGAAGAAGAACAGGTGATGCTGAGATAGATGCTTGGATTGAAGAAGAAATGCACACTGTAGTTCAGGAATTAAAAGTAGCAGTAGAAAACAATATACATGTTGATACAGGGGCTTTAAGAGACTCTGTAACAGTAGAAGAGAGTGGAGAGGACTTTTATGTAGGTATTGATGAAGACTTGCTTGTAACTGACCCTAGAAACCCTAGAGGTAGGAATTATGCAAGGTATCATCATGACGGTACTTATAAGACTCCTGCCAACCCTTTCTTGGATAAAGCAATTAATGAGGTAGGTTCAGGATGAAAAGGAAGATTTTCACTAACATTAAGAGATGGCTTATTGAATATGGTGTAGATATTCTAGACCTAATTCTAGAGCCTGTAGATGAGATGTCTAGAGATACAACCATTCGTTATGAGAATTTTATGCATGAACTCAATCGTCATTTCTCTACAGCTCAATTCTATAAGTCAAATTTCAATGCTCACCTTCCACTATTAACAGTAGATGTATCAAATGTAGGTTACTCTTCACAGTGTTATTGTGAGTATCTAATTACTTTTAAATACCATTGGACTACCATTTCTGCTGACCAGGAGCTTATCTTAGAGAATACACCTGAAGGTAACTTAGACCTAGAAGATAAAGTAGACAGAAGACTAAAAGCTATGATGTTCTCTAGGTCTTATATTGAGAATGAAGTAGTTTACCGAGACATATTCCAAGACTTACAAAAATTACCTAACTTTGAAGACAAAATTTGTAATGTGGTTAGTATCAGTGACTATCCAGTTACATTTGAACAAGTAGATGATGAGATTAACACTATCTCAAAACAATTTAAAATTACTGTAGGAGAATGTGGATGAAAGAACAACCACTAGACCTAGATGCATTTTATGAATCTAGACAAAAGCTTGCAGGTGAGAATGGTACTATGTACGCTCAAAGACAACTTGCAGGAATTAGACAAGTAGTAGCAGAAGCTAAGCTCAACTCTGTAGCTAAAGCAGAAGCTAAAGAAGATAAAAAAGAAAAGAAAGGAGATAAGTAATGACACAAGGTTGTATGCCAAAGCTTACTCATCCTATGTATGGTTATGCTAAGCAAAACAAAAATGAAATCATTGGTGTTAGAGTATCTGAAAAGATTAACTACTACACTGAGCTTTCTACTAAAAACTATCGTGAAATTACTAAAGGTGTGTTCCAATCATTTGATGCATTGACTACACCTGAAGACATGATTAGATGTAATGAGAAAGCTTGTCACATGACTGGTACGCTTTATGTTAAACCTGAAGAAGGTGAAGCTACAGTTACTTATGACATCCGTGGTGATTACACTAAAGCAGGTTTCGGATACCATTACTTGTATGTTACTTTCCTTGGTGCAGATACAGTTACAGTTGAAGCTAAAGTTTCAGACTTGCATGATGTAGAAGGTAAAAACTCTTACACATACGCTGTAGAACTTACAGGAGCAGGTCTAGCTACAGATGTGTTCCAAGTAGCACAATTTGACTTTGCTAACCCATTGTCAATTAAATCTCAAACAGGTACAGGTTGGATTCCTTCAGAAGATGGTATCCATGTAGAGTACACTATTAAGCATAAAGACAAGGCTGATGCTCTTGTTAAAGAACCATTCGGTATCTCTTCTATCAAGACTATTGCTTGTAAGAATGAGTTACACAAGTCTGATAACGTGCTTATCTCATGTTTGGAATCATTCACTCATGACATTTCACTTGGTGCTTCAGATGCTAGATGTTTCGGTTCAGGTTATGACCCTTCATCTACTGAAATCACTACAAGTATTTCAGGTGCTACTCGTTCACTTAATGACTTCTGGTTGAATCCATTGGAGTCTAAAGGTGGAACTATTGTAGCTGGTATTCCAACTACAAGAGTGTTTACTGTTAAAGGTAAAACTGTTAATGGTACTGAGTATGGTTACATTGAACTTGCTGACTTGTATCCAACTTGTAACTCAGTAATTATCTCCCTTGGAGAAAACTGTAATGGTGTATATCTTGAACCACTTCAAGTACCATCTGTAACTCCTGTAGACCCTAACGAGTTTGTAGCTATCTCAAATGTTAAGGCTCAGGACTTTGGTACAGTGTATGTCAATAAGAAATACATCAACCGTGAAGTATTGGTTACTTATGATGCTGAAAAAGAAGTAGAACACTTTGAAGCAAATGAAGACCGTCTTGATTCATTTGAAGCTGAGTTCACAGTACCTCGTGTAGCTACTAATGGTAAACGTGAATACCTCAGATTCTATGGTATCATCACTTCACACTCAGAAGAGTTCAACAACTCAGATGAAGTCAACTTGTCACTAGAAGTTACCTTTGTTCGTAGAAATGGTAAATTCTATGACCGTTATGTAGAAGCTTAAGAAAGAGGTAGGGTATGGCTCAAAGGCAATTAAGGGTACAAGTTACCTCCCAGGTAGATAAGAGCCTTACTGACCTTCTGAGCAAGTTAGATAAGTATTCTAGAGGTACTACTATAATTGTTAAGGCAGTAACAAACAGTAAGGATGTTATTGCCTTATTTAATACTGTCAATAAACTTAAAAACAAACGTGTTAGAGTTGATGTTGACAGTAATGGTAATAAGGTACTGAAGGTACAAAAAGACTTGCTAGCTCTTAAGAACAAGACAGTAAGTGTTAAGGTAGATGCAGACACTAGAAGCATTACTAAGGTATCCTCAGACCTTAATGGTCTTAAGGGTAAAACCTTTAAAGTTAATGTTGACTTATCACATCTTAACAAAGCTAAAAGTGATATTGATGCTATTGATGATAAGGTCAATAAGAATAGAACTGTCAAAATTCATGGTGATACATCAGGTCTTACAGCTATCTCTAATGCCTTAGATAGCATTTCTAGTAAAGTATTGGCTCTATCTGCTAGGGGAGCTTTGAACATTGGTAAAAGCTTTGCTAAAGATGCAGGAGAGCTTTATGATGCTCAGAATGAATTTGTAAACAACATGAGGTCACTAGATAATCCTCTTAGTGACAAAGAAATCAACTCAACACTTAAAAACCTTTCTAAATATGGTGCTCAAACTAAGTACAATGTAGCTGAGCTTACTAACTTGGCAGGTGCATTGAAAGGGGCAGGATTTGACAAGGAGTTTGGAGGTTTTGATAACCTAACCAAAAACCTTGCCAATATCTCAGCCCTTGCTAGTAGCCCTTCTAATGCCCTAAAACGTGTATCTACACAGATTAAACAGATGTCTCTAGATGGTAAAGTCTTAGCAAAAGACTGGAATCCTATCAGAGATGCTATTGGTGGTACAGCTACACAAAAGGTTGTTCAGAAGTTTAAAGATGAATATGGTTTTGATAACCTAGCTGATGCCATGAAAGAAGGTAAGGTACTAGGTAGAGACTTCATCAAGGTATTGAATGAAGTAGGTCAAGACCCTGCCTTGTTAAAGGCTGCAACAAATACTAAGACCCTTAAATCAGCTTGGGAGAACATGAGAGAATCCCTTACTGTAGGTCTTGTAGGTACTCCTTTTGAACCAGGAGCTTTGACACCTGCCATTGATGGACTTGTAAAGTTAATGAATACAGTATCAGAGAATGGTGATGTTATTCAAAACTTTGTAAGTAAAGGTGTAGGAAAAGCAATGTCACTCTTTAAAGAAATGTTTGGAGAGTTTGACTTTAAACAAGGTCTAAAAGACTTTGTAACTTATCTGGCTCCTGTAGGTAAGGGAATTGAATTACTTGCTAAAGGCTTTGCTAAAATTAATGCAAATGGTAAGAATACTGGTAAGATTCTTGGTGGTATTATTACTGCTTCTGCAGGTTGGTTAGTAGTATCTAAGATGGCTCGTTCTGTAAGGGCATTATCAAGCACTCTAGGGCTGTTAAAGAACTTTAAGAACCCTTTCAGTAGGGGAGGAAGTAGTGGCTCAGGAAGGGCTTCTCGTGGCTCTACAAGCCTATTAGGTGGTCTTACTAAGTCACTAGGAGACTCAGCTAAGATGTTAGCCTTTGCAGGTTCTATTAAACTTATTGCTAGTGCCTTTAAAGACATTAGTAATACTGATATGGACTTTACTGAAGCTACAGTTAAAGTAGGTACTATGGTAACTATGGTAACTGCTATGGCAGGATACGCTATTATTTTAAGTAAAGCACTTAAAAGGTTTAATCTTAGTAAAGACTTAACTACAGGTGCTGTTGCTATTGCAGGAGTAGTAGCAGGTATGCTTCTTATGGCTAAGTCTATGGAACAGCTTAATAAGATTAAGTTTGATGGTGGTAAAGTATCTGCTATGCTTGGTTGGATGGCAGGTATCACTGTTGTATTTGGTGCTATTGCTACTGCTATTGGTGCTTTTATGGTAGCTTCAGAAGGTATAGGTGCTTTAGCTCTAGAAGCAGGTCTTCTAGCAATGATTGAAACTGTAGGTACTCTAGTTATTGTAGCTAAAGCTATGGAATCTGTAGCTAAGACTGTAGCTAGAATCAACAAAGTTAAATTACCTAATGCAGGTACTTTCGGTAAGAAGATGGTTAACTTTACAGCTCTTGTTACTGAAATGAGTTTAGCAAGTGCTATTAGTGGTAATATATCTACTCTAGCTCTATTACCATCTATCTTTGGTACTATCAGTAACCTAGCACAAGCTATCCAAGTAGAAAGTATCATCCTTTTAGCAAATCAACTTACTAAGCTACAAGGTAGTGTTAAGAATATTCCTGACAAGTCTAAGTTCAAAGATACTGTCAAGAAACTTAAGAACATGACTGAACTTATTAATGAGCTTAGTTCAGTTAGTGGTGGTGGTATTAAGAATCCTGTAGATGCACTTAAGTCTATTGGTAATACCTTTAGTAATATTGTTAAGGGTCTGGAAGTAAACTCTCTAACAGATAATATTTCTAAAGTAACTAACTTAATTGCTACACTCAGTCAGCTTAACATGCCTGAAGACTTAACTGCACTTAAGACTAAGCTACAGAATATTGCTAATATCCAAAAAACACTTAATAGTGCTTTTGCTGATATTCAGTTTGGAGATAAGGGAGGAATATCTAACCCATTCATTCATGGACTTAATACTCTTTCTTCATTCTTTGAAGGTTTTGAGACAGGAAACAATATCAAGATATTCAATAAGGTATCTAAGTTTGTTAAAGACATCCAGGACTTAGAACTTCCTGATGATGTAAGTTCACTCGTATTACAGATTAGGAAGATTGGTCTTATTCACCAACAACTTAATCAAGCATTTTCTACATTCTCTCTAGGCACTATTTCTGTATCTTATCCTATCCTAAATGCTATCAATGCTATTGGTACATTCTTTGATAGTTTAGCTACAAGTAATCTTATCAGTACAGTTAAGAAGCTTACACAGTTCATTAAAGATATTAATGAGGTAGAAGTACCTTCTGACACATCTGCTATTGATGAAAAGATTAGTAACCTAACTAATGTCATGAATAGCCTTAAGAAGCTAGGGAATGATTCATGGCTTGATTCTATTAACTTCATCAGTAAAGGACTAGAAGCTCTTACCTCTAAACTTGATGGTGCTTCACTAGATGCTAAATTTAAGTCATTCACTAAACTAATTGACTTTGTTAAGAAGATTAGTGACCTTAAGTTAGATGATGCAGGTCTTGAAGCTATAGAAACTAAGCTAGAGAACCTTAAGAAGACACTACAAACAGTAAGTAAATTTAAAGTTGATACACCTCCTGACATTAAAGATGATGTACTCAAAGGTTATGAGAACTTCAAGAAACTTACAGATAAGATTAAAGGTATTACCGATAGTCTTAACAATATCCCTGATGGATTGGACATCTCATCTAAGATTGAGTCAGTTAAAAATGCTTTGTCTAAGATTAGTGAACTAGCTACACTTGACATCTTTGGTAAAGATACACCTTTTAATAAGGATGTAACATCAAATATTAAGAGTGTAACTGAGTTTACAAGTAAGCTTAGTAGCATTGCTTCATCACTTAATGAAATTAACTCAATAGAAGACCTTAGTGGTATTCCTGCTAATTTACCATAATCTGAT
>OCIZ01000270.1_pt1 | contig 13878 bp, 7 predicted proteins | sample 1495841 | NCBI WGS metagenome assembly OCIZ01 (sample SAMN01915229, study PRJEB22387) | human oral metagenome | isolation source: saliva | host: Homo sapiens | place: USA
AATAGCATCAACCTCTACCTCCATACCAACCATGTAACGTTCGATAAGAACTGGGTGTTCTTTGGACGCTACTACGGCTTCCTTCATATATACATCAAGTTCTTTATCATTATATACGATTTCCATCGCACGACCACCCAATACATAGGAAGGACGAACGATCAATGGATATTTTAAGTTCTTAGCTGCTTCTTGTGCTTCTTCATCAGATGTAACAAGAGCACCTACTGGACGTGGAATACCAAGTTTTGCCAATAATTCGTCAAAACGTTCACGGTCTTCTGCCATGTCGATACTATCTACGGATGTACCGAGGATTTTTACACCGCGTTTAGCCAATGGGCCCGCCAAGTTAATAGCTGTTTGACCACCAAATTGAGCAATAACGCCAGCTGGTTGTTCTTTATCAATAATTTCCATAACATCGTCCACTGTTAATGGTTCGAAGTACAAGGAATCAGAAATATCAAAGTCTGTAGACACTGTTTCTGGGTTATTATTGATCATAATGGATTGGTAACCCGCTTTACGAAGTGCCCAAGAGGAATGCACAGAGCAGTAGTCAAACTCTACACCTTGACCGATACGAATTGGACCGGAACCAAGTACTACAACGGATTTTTCACCTAGTGGTTTAACTTCGTCTTCTTGTGCATAAGCACTGTAGTAGTACGGTGTTTTAGATTCGAATTCTGCAGCACATGTATCTACATATTTATAGGTTGGAAGAATATTCCATTCTTTACGTTTTGCACGAACATCTTCTACAGTTGTATTAGCATAACGAGCGATAACAGAATCAGTGAAGGAATAACGTTTTGCTTTGCGCAATACTTCTTCTGTTAAACCATGTTCAACTAAAGCTTTTTCTACATTAACAATGTTTTTGATTTTCTCAATAAAGAATGTATCAATTTTTGTAATGTAATGAATTTTCTCTACACTAATGCCCTTGCGAAGTGCTTCTGCTACAACATAGATACGTTCATCATCTACTAAATGTAAACGTTCAATCAATTGTTCCATGGACTCATGAGAGATTTTCTTAAGCTCAATATGGTCTAAACCAATTTCCAAGGAACGAATTGCTTTAAGTAAGGATCCTTCCAAGGAGCGGTCGATAGCCATAACTTCGCCAGTAGCCTTCATTTGAGTGCCCAATGTACGGTCTGCCAAATTGAATTTTTCAAATGGCCAACGTGGGAACTTAGTTACTACATAGTCCAGTGTAGGTTCGAAGCATGCTTTTGTTTCGCCAGTTACAGCATTTGTAATTTGATCCAATGTCATGCCTACTGCAATTTTTGCAGCTACCTTCGCAATTGGATAACCAGTTGCTTTAGATGCTAATGCAGAGGAACGAGATACACGAGGGTTTACTTCGATAACGATATATTCATTGCTATTAGGATTCAAGGCGTATTGTACATTACAACCACCTTCGATTTTCAAATAACGAATGATTTCTACAGATGCAGTACGGAGCATTTGGTATTGAATATCGTTCAATGTTTGGCTTGGTGCCACAACGATGGAGTCACCAGTATGTACGCCAACAGGGTCGATATTTTCCATGTTACATACGATGATACAGTTATCAGCACTATCGCGCATTACTTCGTATTCAATTTCTTTCCAACCTGCTACAGAACGTTCTGCTAGGATTTGGTGAATTGGTGAAAGTTTCAAACCACGGCGTGTGATTTCATACATTTCATCTTCGTTATGTGCAATACCGCCACCAGTACCGCCCAATGTATAGGCAGGACGGATGATGATAGGATAACCAATGCGATTAGCAAAGGCTACAGCTTCTTCAAGATCGTTAAAGATATCGGATTCAGGTACGGGTTGATTGATTTCCTTCATCGCTTCTTTGAAGAGCTCACGGTCTTCGGCTTGTTTGATTGCTTCAAGAGTTGTACCAAGAAGTTTTACACCGTATTTGTCTAATACGCCAGTTTCAGACAATTGTACGGCCATATTAAGACCTACTTGGCCACCTAATGTAGCCAATAAGCCCCAAGGGCGTTCTTTTTTGATTACTTCTGTTACGAATTCAAGACTAATTGGTTCTACATATACGCGGTCTGCAATATCTGTATCAGTCATAATTGTAGCAGGATTGGAGTTAACCAATACTACTTTATAACCTTCTTCACGAAGGGAACGGCATGCTTGTGTACCAGCATAGTCAAACTCTGCAGCTTGGCCGATAATAATTGGACCAGAACCAATTACAAGCACTTTTTTTGCTTCTGTGGTCATATTATTTTCCCTTTCTCATTAAGTCTTCAAATTCGTCAAATAAATATAGATTATCAGTAGGTCCTGGGGACGCTTCTGGATGATATTGTACAGAGAAAATAGGCAATTCTTTATGGCGCATACCTTCTACAGTGCCATCATTTACACTGCGATGTGTAATTTCTACAAAATCTGGCAAGGAAGTATCATCTACTGCATAGCCATGGTTTTGAGATGTAATATATACACGGCCTGTACGTAAATCTTGTACTGGATGGTTAGAGCCACGGTGACCAAACTTCAATTTAAATGTTGTACCACCATAGGCTTGTGCCAATACTTGATGGCCCATGCAAATGCCGAAGATAGGTTTTTTACCGAACAATTTCTTTACCTCTTCTACAGCATAGCCAAGATCTTGAGGGTCTCCAGGGCCGTTGGATAAGAATACACCATCTGGATTTGCTGCTAACACATCTTCAGCCTTAGCATCTGCAGGGAACACTGTTAATCGGCAACCAGCTGCTTCTAAAGAACGAAGGATATTTTCTTTTACACCATAGTCCATTACAGCTACATGGAACTCTGCATTTTTATCGCCACGCATACCTTGCCATTTTGTAGTTACACGCATAACTTGATCTGTTGGCAAGTCTTGTTTAAATAATTTTTGGATATCTTCCATAGGGTAATCAGAACGTACAAGTACGCCTTTCATTACACCATGATTACGAAGAACACGTGTAATAGCACGTGTATCTACATCATAAAGGCAAGGGATTCCGTGTAAACGAAGATACTCACTAAATAGGCCTTCATTTTGCCAGTTAGATGGGAAATCACACAGTTCGCCTACGATAAAGCCTTTACAATATGGTTTAGGACCTTGAGTAATAGCATTCAATGTACCATAATTACCAATCAAAGGATATGTTAATGTAATAATTTGATCTGCATAGGACGGGTCAGTCAAGATTTCTTGATACCCTGTCATACCTGTGTTAAATACAACTTCCCCTAATGTAGGAGCGCCACCTAATAAGGAACCTTCAAACACGGAACCATCTTCAAGAACTAACTTGCCTTTCATTATAAGACTACGCCCTCCTTCATAACTACTTTGCCATCAACTACTGTGAGTTTGGCCTTACCGGTAACAGTCATACCATCAAATGGGCTGACTTTGCCTTTTGTATAGAATTTATTGCGATCTACTGTCCACTCTTCAGTTGTTGAGAATACAGTAATGTCTGCTGGTTTACCAACTTCAAGAACACCTGCATCAAGGCGCATTAATTCAGCTGGACGTGTACTCATATAGTATACAACTTGGTCGATGCTAAGTTTATCTGGACCATATGCATTAGTAATAACCGCTGCCAAAGATGTTTCGAGACCACTGAAACCATTTGGTGCACAGCAGAACTCATGGTCTTTTTCTTCATACGCATGTGGTGCATGGTCTGTAATAATTGCATCAATTGTGCCATCTTTCAAGCCTTCTAATAATGCTTGGCGATGATCTTCGGATCGAATTGGAGGAGCCATTTTGAACGCTGGGTTATATTCGCGTAAATATTCATCTGTGAAAGATAAATGTTGGCTTGTAACTTCACATGTTACATTAAGACCTTTTGCTTTTGCACGACGAACCATATCCACAGTATTTTTACTACTTACGTGAGCAATATGAATGTGACCACCTGTCATTTCAGACAACAAGATGTCACGAGCAACAGCCAAATCTTCAGCTACTGCAGGACGACCAATAACACCTAATTCATAGGAAACGATACCTTCATGCATATGACCATTTTTAGTCAATGTAATGTCTTCTGCATGGTCGATAACCATTTTATTGAACATGGAGGAGTATTCTAAGGCACGACGCATAAACGCGGCATTTTCTACATAGTGGCCATCATCAGAGAAGGCTACTACACCGGCTTCTGCCATATCTCCCATTTCAGCAAGTTCTTTACCTTCAAGGCCTTTGGATACAGCACCAATAAATTCTACTTTCACAACGCCAGTGAGTTCAGCCTGTTTTTGTAAACCTCTTACGAGTGCAGCATTATCTACAACTGGGTTTGTATTAGCCATAGTTACAACACGTGTGAAACCACCAGCGGCAGCCGCTTGTGTACCAGAGTGGAAATCTTCTTTAGCTTCTTGGCCTGGTTCACGCAAATGTGTGTGAATATCGATAAGACCAGGTGCTACGATAAGACCTGTTGCATCATATACTTCAGCACCTTCAGCACTTAAGTTTTGACCGATGGCTGCAATTTTACCATCTTTTACGAGAACGTCTGCTACTTCGTTTTGTTTTTTTGCCGGATTAACTACCGTACCATTTTTAATAAGCAAGCTCACTACCGTCACCTCCGATAATAGTTAAGTACAATACAGCCATACGTACAGCTACGCCATTACGTACCTGTTCTTGAATTACGGATTGATCAGAATATGCTACATCTGGTGCAATTTCAAGGCCACGGTTCATAGGACCTGGATGCATTACCATCACATCATCTTTAGCCAATTTCAATACATCATTGTTAATACCAAAGATACGTGCATATTCTCTATTTGTAGGATACAACGCAGAATGAATACGTTCTAATTGAATGCGAAGTACGTTAACCACATCTGCATCAGCCACTGCTTCACGAATATCGTGGTGTACGGTAACACCTAATTTTTCGAGCTCTGGATATACCATAGTACGAGGACCAGCCAAATGTACTTTAGCACCCATTTTTGTAAGGCCATAAATATTAGATCTTGCTACACGGCTATGCATAATATCGCCTAGAATAACAACTTTTAGACCTTCAATGGATTCTTTTTTCTCTAAAATGGAGTACATATCTAATAATGCTTGTGTTGGATGTTCATGAGCGCCGTCACCAGCATTGATGATGATAGGATCTACTGCTTTAGTCGCATATAGAGGAGCCCCTTCTGCACTATGACGCATTACGATAGCATCTGTGCCCATATAGGATAATGTTAGCAAAGTATCACGGAAGCTTTCACCTTTACCCATGGAAGAACCACTAGGAGAAAGATTAATAACGTCAGCCCCTAAATATTTGCCGGCCAATTCAAAGGAACTACGGGTACGAGTACTTGGCTCCATAAAGAGGTTAACAATAGATTTCCCCTTTAAAAGTGGAACCTTCTTATCATCAGAAAGAACGATTTTCTTCATTTTTTTTGCCACATTTAAAATCAATTTGATTTCTTCAGGTGACACATTTTGCAAACCTAATAAATGTTTGCCTTTTAGGCTAACTTGTCCCATGATTTCCTCCTAACTCACGTAACAAAAAAGACCTTTTGCCCAGGGCAAAAGGTCAAATAGTTTGCACAAAGAAGCCCTTATGGGGCGCTTCAACTATATTCCTTTCTCAGCCTCTCTGGACTAAATTAAAAGGTTTTGTAATATGCAATGGTCTCTCGTACCATGGATGCATTTTCTTTATTTATTGTACTGAATCTGCCCTTGAAAGTCAATGTGAAAGCAAAAGTTCATAAGTATTTTAAAAAGAGGACAAACCCTCAAAAGTGGCTTGTCCTCTCTATACTTCACCAATTGTTTCCTTATAATCAATCTATAATTAGAGACAAATAATTTTCATTATTATAAGCTAATATTACTGACCCATAGGATATAATTTTGGTGGATTTTGATCATCATTTTGTTGACCTTGCTGTGAACTATAAGGAGCTTGACCTTGTTGACCATCAGTCATTGGATTTTGCTGTGCATATTGTTGATTTTGTTGTGGTTGCCGTTGGTCACGACGACGTGTATTTTGAGATGCAGTCGGTCTAGGTTTAGTCAACTCATCAATAGATACAGCATTTGGAATAGTTACACTTGGTGTATCCTCATGTACATCATCAAGTTCGCCGAAGGAAGGTCCTGTTTTAGCAGCTTGTGCTGCCTTACGTTCTGCCTCAATTTGTTGACGTGCAAGTTCTGCGCGACGACGAGCATTTTCTTGTTGTTCTTTGACACGTTGAATCGCTTCAGCTCGCTCTTTTGCTTTACGTTCAACTTCGGCTTGCGCAAGAGCTTGCTGACGTGCTTCTTCCGCCTTACGTTCCGCTTCTAAGTGAGCTTGGTAACGTTCTTCAGCAATGCGTTTTGCCTCTGCCGCTTGGCGTTCAGCCTCTGCACGTTCTGCAGCCAATCTAACTTGCTCTGCTTTACGTGCCTCAGCAGCTATACGTACTTCTTCGGCTTTTCGCGCTTCTTCTGCTCGTCTAGCCTCTTCTATACGGCGTGCTTCCTCTGCTTTACGCAATTCTTCCTGACGTTTTGCTTCAGCAGCAACGCGAGCTTCTTCAGCTTTTTTTGCCCCTAACGCTGCCTTTTCTGCTGCCCGTTGTGCTTCAAATCGAGCCTTGGCTTCTGCGGCTTGTCTAGCTTCTTCAGCTTTACGAGCGGCTTCAATACGAGCCGCTTCTATTCTACGTTCTTCTTCAAGACGTTTCGCTTCTGCCGCTACACGAGCTTCCTCCGCTTTACGGGCCGCTTCTAAACGATCCGCCTCAGCCTTTCTTGCAGCTTCAATACGCGCCATTTCTGCTTTACGTTCTTCTTCGGCCTTACGTGCTTCAGCTACTTTTCGATCAAGCTCAGCTTTTCTTTCAGCTTCTAGTCGTTTAGCTTCTTCTGCTTGGCGCATTTCTTCAGCTTTTTTAGCTTCTAATGCAGCTTTTTCTTTTGCAGCTTGTGCTTCTTGAGCCGCCTTCAATTCAGCAGCTTTGCGATCAGCTTCAGCTTTTTCTGCCATTTTACGCTCAATTTCAGCATGTTTAGCTTCTGCAGCCTTGCGTGCCATTTCTGCTTTTTCAGCAGCTAATTTAGCTTCTTCTGCTTTTTTACGAGCTAATGTTTCCTCCGCTTCTTTTGATTTTTTGAGTTGAGCTTCTTTTTTAGCTTCAGCAGCTGCTTTATCACTTAACTTTTTAGTTTCTTCATGAGCGATATTCTCTGCCTGCTTACTAGGTGTCAATGTGGATTTTGTAGTATCTACAGTACCTTTATTGCTATCTTTACTACCTATAGGGCCTACCGGAATTTGCGTAGTCCCTTGAGTTGGATGACCTAAACTATCTTTTACATCCTTAGGAACATTAACAGCAATAGTTTGATGTTTTTGTGGATTCGCAAGAGATTCAGGAATTAACAAGAACCGTATCGGCAAGTTAGATGCCCCTGCAGGCATAAAGTTTAATGTTAATAAATCACCTGCGTTATAGTTACCCATGATGCGACTATCTAAAATAGTTCCATCCCCAAGTGCAGAGATACCATCAGCACCGCCAATATGATAGGTTCGTGTATCTGTTTGACCGCGACGAGCACCTTGTTGGTGTAATGCTTTCACCGTAAAGGAACCAGAGTAGGGACCACCAAGAGGGTTAAAATACAATCTAAATGGTTCATTACCTTTTGTAGGAATTTTTAAAGTATATGAAACACCATAGTTACCACGGTCACGAACAAATGCTTTATTTTGCATTTCGTCTACACCGTTGATAAACATATCTTCACGATCATTACCGATTTCTACAAAAGCACCACCTAATGTCGTATCAAATGGTGTGGTAACCTCCATATTACGCTTAGACCCAGTATAGGTACCACGCAACTGAATTTCATCAATAGGCAAATTTTTCGCCCAATGAGATGCATCTACAGCATCCATCCCCATAGGCAACATCATAACACGAGCAAAGATTGGTGCCTCTGTTTTAATATCTACGATACCGGTAAATAATGCATCTCGATATACTGGTGTATTTTCCAAATCACTAAAGATTAATTGGCGCCCTTGTGGCGGAATACTTAGCGAATATAAAGGTCTCGCATTGGGACTTTCATCTAAAGGATGCTCTAAGTCCTTCCGGGATAAATCACGACCAGCAGCGAAATAATCTGGTGTGGCCACAGATTTCAACTGTCTCATCACATGAACAGTATTGGGATACGCCGATTGATTCTCCAATACGATAGCAATCTTATGGGGCTGATCCATTTCATTTACATGGTAAAAATAGATACGACCATTTCCATTAATTGTACCTGCACTAAGTGTACCACCTACTGGTCCTACATATTCAGGGCTATCTGATAGTAGCAATGTATCCGTTTGAGACACCAAACTTGGTGGCAACGGAGAAAACTGAAAATATCCAATTGATTGTAAATCTATATCACGAGCCTCTACATGGCCTGTAAGAGCAGCCATGGCGGCCATCGCTGCGGCTACACAATATTTTGATTTATAAGAAAACATATATTAATACCTCTATATTTCTTCAAGCCCCATAGGGTCATACGTAAGTGCTAATGCTTCGATTTTCTTTAAACGATGTCCAATACCCGACTTAGATAATTCGCCATCCATCAATTCTTCAAGTTCTTTCAGACTCGCTTCTGGATTGTCCCATCTCAATCTTGCTACAATCCGCAACTTTTCAGGCAATTCATCAATACCAATTTCTCTATCGATAATTCGAATAGCCTTTACCTGGCGTACTGCAGCATCTACAACCTTTTGCAAATTTGCAGTCTCACAGTTTACTTGTCGATTAATTTGATTTCGCACAGTTTTCATTATGCGCACGTTTTCAAATTCCATCAGTGCTGATTGAGCACCCATAATTTGCAAACAACTCGTTACAGCGTCCCCTTCTTTAAGATATACTACATACTCTTCCTTACGCTCAGTCAAACCTGCATGAATATGAAATAACCGCAATACATGTATAATTTCCTTTGCAAAATTCTCATTCCCCGTCATAAACTCGAGATGATAGTCACTTTGTGGCTTATTAACAGATCCACAGCCTAAAAAGGCCCCCCGTAAAAAAGCACGTCGTGCCTCCATAGATTTAAGCCAACTACGAGGAATTTGTTCAGTCACAGGCCATAAAGCAAGATCTTCTAACGCCTGTCGCCCTTCTATAGATGGCTCTACAGATAAAGTATACATATTTTTCTTGCGCAAGTTTAGCCCTTGTCGTACTAATACATTGGTAGGTAATTCATATTGTTTTTTTAATATGCCTAACAAGCGACGAGCTACTGCATTATTTGCAGTAGCCAATCTAATACCAACAGCACCCTTCATCCCCAGAATGATAGATCCACCCATGCGCAATAAGCAAGACGCTTCAATTTTCATGGCCAAATCTGCATCACTAGAGGATTCATATTGGCATAATTCATTTTTTACATCTTCAGCAAATGACATAGGTATCCCTTCTCATTAATGATCATCTCGTTGGAGATAATACTCTAGGATATGTGGTTCAGTATCTGATTGCATAGCATGCACAATATCCATAATTACTTTACCTAACCGTTCAGGATCATGAACAGCCGGCTTTTTAGGGCTTATCAATGTAGCCCGAATCGTACGTATTCCCTTAGCTTGTAGCTTCTTAGTATCTAATGCTACAGGCTCTGAACCTACAGCACTATATTGTTCTACCATTTGAATTGGTAACGGTCCATCGTTAGCAAGTACAGTATCGACAATGCCTTCACCACCATGTGCAATAAGAGCCTCCACATGATCACTTAAGGTATAACCTGTAGTTTCACCAGGTTGAGTCATAACATTAGCAATGTAAATTTTATTTGCCTTACTAGCGCGTATATGAGATGCAATTTTATCAGTTAACAAATTCGGAATGATACTTGTATATAAGCTACCCGGGCCAAAGATGATAACATCTGCTTCATCGATAGCACGTAGCGCAGCACCTTCTGGTTTTGGCTGTGCTGGCTCACTATACATATGGCGAATGCGTTTACCAGAATTAGGAATATTACTTTCACCTTCTACGGTAGTACCATCGGTCATCTCCGCTACTAATTTAATGAACTCAGTAGATGACGGAATTACACGACCTCGTACACGCAACAATTTACTAGCCGCTTCAAGCGCTTCCTCCACATCGCCATCATATACTTGAGCAAGTGCTGTGATAAAGAGGTTACCAAAACTATGTCCAGATAGCTCATTTTCCCCTTCAAAGCGATAACGGAAAAGATTTTCCATAACCCCTTCTTGTTCAGCTAATGCAATCAAGCAGTTTCTCAAATCGCCAGGAGCAATCATTTTAAAATCTTTACGCAAGCGTCCCGAGGAACCACCATCGTCAGCTACGGTTACAATAGCAGACAAATTAGAGGTGTGTATTTTTAATCCACGTAATAAATTTGATAGCCCTGTACCACCTCCGATAACAACAATCTTAGGACCTTTATCGAGGCGTATATTTTGGAAAATAATATCCGACACCTTACTATCAGGATTAGGTAATACAGCACGAATAATCGTTTTAATAACCTTACTCGTACCGATTAACATTAAAACAGCGCCAATCGATAGTACAACAACGCCTACAGCAATGAGCACATTATAATTGTAAAAGCCCGTCATATTATAAGAAAAAGCTAATACAATATCTTCAAGAACGGCAAGCCATTGATAGTTAAACATCAACGAAATACCAATGATTAAAAGACCTACACCACAACTAAAAAGGGCAAGCCAACGTTTTATATTTAGGCCCGGAATAAGCCACCGAAACCATCTTTTTCGCAACATATGAACCCCTATCTAGTTACCAAATGTTTTAATTTCATGAGGATTATAATCTTCTTCTACATTATTTTTCATCATATCTCGATGTTCTACAGAAACGCGATAGCCGTTTTCTAATAGGTGAGAATATAATGCTTCTGCCATAGCCACAGATCTATGCATACCACCTGTACAGCCTACAGCAACGATAAATTGAGACTTCCCTTCTTGTTCATAATTAGGCACAAGAAAATCAATAGTATCAAAATAATGGTTTTTAAATTCCTCTGTAACTTCAAAGGAATGAATATATTCATTTACAGCTTTCACACGACCTGTTTTATGACGGAATTCTGGAATGTAGAATGGGTTTGGTAAGAATCGAACATCCCAAACCATATCCGCATCCAATGGTAATCCATATTTAAAGCCAAAGCTTACAACTGTAATAGACATGCCATGACCTTCATCAACTTGAGTAAATCGAGTTTTTAAATACTCTTTAAGGCTCGCAGTTTTCATATTCGTTGTATCAATAATGAAGTCTGCTTTATGTCGTACAGAATTTAATATCTGACGTTCCTCTTTCAAACCTGTAGTGATCATCCCATCTGGAGCCAGTGGATGGCTGCGACGAGTTTCTTTATATCGTCTAATTAACGTCTCATCTGTGGCATCCATAAAGACAATTTCATAATCTACCTTCATTTCTCTTAATGTTTCAAGAGATGATGAAAGGGCTTCAAAGAATTCACCACCGCGAATATCTACAACTAAAGCTACACGGTTTGTACGTTCCCCACCTTGTCGACAAATTTCACTTAGCTTAGGAATCAGTATAGGAGGAATATTATCAATACATAGATAGCCCATATCCTCTAATGCTTGTAGAACTTGAGTTTTGCCGGCACCAGACATACCTGTAACAATTAATAAACGAAATGCTTCCATAGTTTTACTCCATTATAAAAGATTCTTTTCAATCCAGTGAGCTACACCATCTTCATTATGATGACCACATACTTCATTAGCCACAGATTTTACATGTTCTGTTGCATTTGAAACAGCTACTGAATACCCTGTTTCACTAAGCATAGAAATATCGTTCTCTGCATTTCCAAAGGAAACTATATTATCAAGGCTAAGATTATTATCTAAAGCTAATTGAGCTAATGCACGCCCTTTTGATACATTCGGTGCAGTGATTTCGAGGAAATCTCGTTGACTACGCACTAATGTAACTTGATTACCAACTAATGGGGTCAAGATCTCAATAATTCTATCGATTCCTTCCTCTGTATCGATAGCAATGAGCTTATTAGGCTCTGAAGAAAGTGTATAAATTGTATCACCTAAAAACTCAGCTACAGCCCCTGTTTGCTGTTCATAATGATCGGATTGCCAATTTTTATGATGACACAGTAAATGATCATCTACATACGATTGTATATGCCAACTATATTGTTGGCCGAGTTGAAAAACACGATGTACTACATCTATAGGAACAGTTTGTTCAAATAGCTTATATCCCGTTTCTAACTCCTGGATTAAACCACCAGAGAACAATATCATAGGAACATTGCCAAGTTGTAATGCTAATCCAATTGGTTTTGCCGTTTGATACATGCGTCCAGTAGCAATTGTTATACCAATTTCCTTCTGCTGCAAGCGATGCAATACATCAACTGTATACGCAGAAACTGTATTATCACTTCGAAGTAACGTCTCATCACAATCGATAGCTACCATTTTTATATGAGAAAAAGAAGGATTCATTCTTACCTCCTTCACAATAAAATCTAATACTCTTTATTATACCATTTATAATACTTATATAGATAGAAATATACAGTAATCCTCTATCAAAAATATTTTACTTCTCCCAGTAATAGAGCTAATAAATCATAAAACAAAAATAAGCATTATTTGTATATAAATCGCTCTTTAATTATCAAAATTGCATAATAAAAGGCATTCTATATCAATTTATTATAGGAATATACATTAATCGAAAAAAAGAGACTCCCGAAGGAGTCTCTTTTGTATTGATAACTATCAAATTAGAATTTGTAGTTAAGGTCTGCACGGTAGAAGTCAGCTTTATCGTTACCGTCTTGGTCTTTCCAGTCGAAACCGTAGTTAGCAGACAAGCCAACGTTGTTTTGCAATGCATAGTTAACGGAAGCCATCCAACCTTTAGCGTCTGTAGTGTAAAGGTGGTTGTAAGTAGTATCAACGATAGGAGCGTTAGCTTTAGCGTTGAAGTATTGGCCTTTAACATCCCAAGAACCTTTTTTAGCGATGTTGTAGTCGCCAAAGCCAAGACCTGCAGTCCAAGCTTGAGATTCATCAACGTGGGAGTCTTTCAACCATTCGCCACCAACCCAAACTTTGTCGAAGTTAGCATCAGCGTTGAAGCCATAGATGTTTTTATATTTATTACCATTAATAGTGCCGTCAGTATTTACACGATCGTAGAAACCACCAACCATAGTGTGTTTACCTAATTTACCGCTCAAGCCAAGGTAAGTGTTAGTTACGTTTTGTTCTTTAGTTAAGCCATCTGCTTCACCGGATACCATGTAACCGTAAGCAGCTTGGAAGTTAACTTTGTCGTTACCAGCATTGAATTGAGCACCATCGAAAGTACCATCAAATGCTAAGCCGCCACCGATAACTTGGCCGAAACGACCAGCTTTCAAGGATACGCGTTCGCCGAATTTATGGTTTACATAAGCGCGGTCGATTGTAGCGTTTGCATTACCACCGTTTTGGGAGTTACCCAATTCGAAGTTACCAGAAGACAAACGAACAACTGCGTCAGTACGATCATTTACTTTTGCATTGAATTGTACACGTGCACGAGCGTCGAATTTGGATTTTTCATGTTCAGCATCACGGTAACGAAGACGAGCATCACCAGTAACTTTTACGTTACCTACGCGGTCTTCCAAGCGAGCTACACGAACGCCCAAGTTGTTCAATTCGTTGGAGAATTCATCAGCCAAAC
>OCIZ01000274.1_pt1 | contig 13610 bp, 11 predicted proteins | sample 1495841 | NCBI WGS metagenome assembly OCIZ01 (sample SAMN01915229, study PRJEB22387) | human oral metagenome | isolation source: saliva | host: Homo sapiens | place: USA
AGCCTCCCATTCCCTGGACTTCAATTTCGATGTCCAAGAAACGGGAGGCAGTTCAGAACGAGGCCGGGGCTTCCTCCGCGGAATAGGGGGCGGTGGGGTGTTCGCCGGGGATATGAACGGAGGGGCCGGGGGAGGAAACGAGATCACCGGGCGTGCAGGAGACCTCGTTCGGTGACGGTGAGCCATCGACTGCGTCCTCGAAGAGGAGCCAGGTCGCGCGCTGCGGATCTTGAAGTTCGGAGCGTAGGACGGCGGGGGAGTAGGCTTGGTCGAGAAAGACAGTTAAGTCGCCCGGCGTGTAGAGGTGCCCGAAGGTCTGGGTGAAGCACTCGCGGGCAAGCACGGATAGTGCGTCGGCGTCGGCGGGTGTGGCGCGGCGGATCATGGCATCCTCTCGGTCGGTGTTCCCTCATCGTAGGCAGAGCTGGGGCGATGCGCCGGGTGGCCCCCAGCGCGCAGCGGGGAGCAACCTGAGAATGAGTATCAACCATTGCTCTGGCTATGACGTGCGCCTTACAATAAGGCGATTAACGAACATTAAAGGAGACGGACGTGGCACGTAAGACCCGCACCGCGCAGGTGCTCAATATTGTTAAGGCGCTCGCGTGGGTCATCATCGCGGTGTCCCTGGTCAAGTTCGCGTTTTTCCCCGCCGCGCAGGAGGAGCAGACGAGCGACGGCATGGACCCGGGTGGAACCTTCGGGCAGATGACGATTTCTGTGGGCCGCGCGGACATTACGAACACTGTGAGCGTGACGGGCACGATCCAGGCGGATGAGCCGGTGAATGCTCGCGCGACGCTTGACGGCGAGGTCGTGCGCGTCTATGTCAAAGACGGCGACACAGTCGCCAAGGGTGATGCCCTCATCCAGATCCGCAAGGAAATCCCGGGCGAAACCCGCCAAGTCACCGATAAGGACGGCGACGTCACCATGGAGACCGGGAAGCCTACCTTCAAATACGAGACGGTCGCCGCCCCCGGCGACGGCAAGGTGTCCACGAGCGTCCTGGTGGGACAGCAGTTCGCGATTGGCGACACGGTTGCCTCGGTCGCCCCCTCCACGTTCTCGGCCGTCGCCGCCCTGAGCGCCGACCAGATGTACCGCCTCCAGGAGGCACCCTCCACCGCGACCGTCACCATCAAGAACGGCCCGGCCCCCTTCGAGTGCACAGACGTCACGCTTGTCAGCCCCACGAGCAAGACGCAGGACACGAAAAACTCGGGTGCCTCCGAGAACTCGGCTGCGGCCTCGACGGACCTGAAGGCCCGCTGCGCGATTCCCTCCGATCAGACCGTGTTCGCGGGCCTGCAGGTGAGCCTCGAGATGACGACGGGATCGGCGACGGATGTGCTCGCTGTGCCGGTCTCCGCGGTTGAGGGTCGCTACCAGACCGGCACCGTCTACCTGCCGACCTCCGACCCGGCCAACCCGGAGAAGCGTTCGGTCACCCTGGGCTTGACCGACGGAAAGATGGTCGAGGTCAAGGAGGGACTCGAGGAAGGCGAGGAAATCCTCGAATTCACCCCGACTGCGACGAAGGATAACCAGGACGACCCCTACGGCTCGGGTGACACGGGCGGCGGGGCCATGGATGGGGCCGCTGACGCATCCGACGGGACGAGCGCGCGATGAGCCTCGTGCACCTGCGGGACGTGACCCGCACGGTCACCCTGCCTGACGGCGAGGACCTGCACATCCTGCGCGGCGTCAACCTGGACGTCGCGGCGGGCGAGCACGTGTCCATCGTGGGCCGCTCGGGTACCGGCAAATCGACGATGCTCAACATCATTGGCCTGCTGGATGCTCCCACGTCAGGCACCTACGAGCTGGACGGCGTGGATACGACGCGCCTGGGCGAGGGGCGTCGCGCTCGCATGCGCGGCGAGGACTTCGGCTTCGTCTTCCAGCAATTTAACATTTTCGCCGCCCGTACGGCCGCTGAAAACGTCGAGGTGCCCCTCCTGTATGCCTCCGGCGCGCAACTGCTGTGCAGGCGCTCAATTGCCCTCGACATGCTTGAACGTGTGGGCCTGGCGGATCGCGCCGACTCGCACCCGGGGGAGATGAGCGGAGGCGAACAGCAGCGCATCGCGATCGCCCGTGCCCTCGTGCGCCGCCCGCGCGTGATCCTCGCCGACGAGCCGACGGGCGCGCTCGACCCGGACACGGGCCGAGCGGTCATGACCCTCCTGGAGGAAGTCGCCCGCGAATCCGACTCAGCGCTCATCGTCATCACGCATGACATGGCGGTCGCCGCCCGCGCCTCGCGCGCCTACGAACTCTACGACGGCGTCCTCCACGAGGTCACGGACCCTGGAACCCTGACGCAGCGCGCGGAGGCGGGGAACTCCAGTGTCGACAACACCGGGACCGGTGGAAGCGCCGGGATCCCCGGGAACCCCTGGGACGAGGCCTCCGCCGCCTCCGCTGGTCCGCAACCCCCGCCGCCTCCCGCGCAGGTTCCGGCACCGCCGTCGGGGGGATCGCCTGACGATATGGGTGTGACGGCACGTCAGACGATGAGAGCCGTCCGTAGGGCAGCGGCTCGACAAAGGGAGAGTGAGCAGTGAACGCACTGAGCCAGATCGTGGGCGCCCTCATCGAAGCGTGGGGCGAGGTGAAAGTCCAGAAAGCCCGCGTGGTCCTCTCCCTCGTGGGAGTAGTCGCTGCAGTGGCCGCCATGACGGTCGTTATCGCTCTGGGCGACCTGATCCTGCAATCCTCGCGCGAATTGGCCGAACTCTACGAGGGACGCTCGGTGACACTGCGCCTCGCGCCGGAAAAATCATCAGCAAGCCAAGGAGGACCCTCGAACGAGGCCCCCGCCCAGGAAACCGGAACCGGTGAAGGGACCCAGGCCTCGTCAACCGTCGCGCGACCCGACGAGAAGGATCCGGTGAGCGACGCGATGGCGACGCTCGCGGGCCACCACGACATCCACTACTGGTCGCGCCTGTCCAGCTCGGGCGGCGAGATCGTTGAGGTCCGCCAGGCGCGCAGCACCGGACTATTCCGCGGCTACCCGGTGGTGCAAACACAGGACATGTTCAACGACGTCACGATTCAGGCCGTCGACCCCTCCTTCGAGGTGATTTTCCGAACCCGCATGCTCGCCGGACGCTGGGTGACCGACAGCGACGCGGACCAGCGCCTGACCCCCGTCGTCATCTCCGAGGTCCTGTGGGATCAGCTGGGCCGCGCACCCATCGACCAGGTCCCCATCGTCCTGCACACCACCGACGGCACCGCGCTGCGCGTCGTCGGCGTCACGAAAGCGAAGAGCCGCTTCGACATGCCGACCCTCTACGTGCACTACGACGCGGCGCGCGCCGCCCTGCCGCAGATGGGGCAGCCCACAATGATCGCGTGGGTCAGCCCCGAGGACGCCGAGGAGGCTCGCACGGTGTTGCCGCAAGCCCTCGCCTCGATCCTCGGCGACGGATGGCACGTGAGCGTCACCGGCGGCGAACACCAGGACACGGGCGAAGAACAGCTGGGGACAATCTCCCGCGTCATCATGATTATCGGCGGCATCATCATCTTCCTCGGCGCGCTCGGCCTGCTCAACGTCGCCATCGTGACCGTACGTCAGCGCGTGCGCGAAATCGGTATCCGCCGCGCCGTCGGTGCCTCTGCCGCGCGCGTCTTCTTCGCTGTCTTCATGGAGTCGGTGGTCGCAACCTTCGTCGCCGGCGTCATCGGCGTGGGGATCGCGGTCGTCGTCGTACGCTTCTTGCCACTCGAAACAATAGGAATCGCGCTCAGCGAAACGCCGGCGTTCCCAGCCGGCGCAGCCGTCGCGGGCGTCGCCATCTCCACGAGCATCGGCGCTCTATGCGGCATCATCCCGGCGCTCGCGGCCGTGCGTATCAAGCCGATTGACGCGATCCGCTACTGAGGGTTCAGTGACGAGGCCGTGGCTTCCTCGCCGGGGCGGCGCGCGTTCGCGGTGGGGAGTCGGCCTCGTGCCAGAATCAGCGGGGCAGCGTCACGCGCTTCGTGTCTTCGTTGTAGATGATCATGCCTTCCTTGAGGAGGGCTCGGTAGACGCGGGCGGGTTGGTAGCGATCGCCGCCGTCGAGGCGTGCGGCGTCGAGGACGCGACGTTTCGTGAGGCCTTCGGTGCCTTCGAAGTGGGCGGAGCGTAGGGCCTTCATGATGCGTCCGCGGGCCTGGCGGTCGGTGCCCGCGTAGGGCTGGGGGGTGGGGCGCTTCTCGTCCTTCGGGAATCCGGCGTGTGCCCAGGCGCAGCGCGTGCGCATGATGCACGTGTCGCAGCCCGGGGAGAGCTGGGTGCACACGAGGGCTCCGAACTCCATGAGCGACAAGCTGACGTCGGCGGCGAGACGTCCATCTGTTGGGAGGAGCGTGTCCGCGCGCTGCGTTTCTGCCTTCGAGGGGGTCGAATGGGGTGGAAACTCCCGGCTATCGAGAAATCTGACCAGCACTCGTCGAACGTTTGTGTCCAGGACCGGGACCCGGATTCCGTGCCTGAACGCCAGGAGGGCGCTGGCCGTGTAGGTGCCCACGCCGGGCAGGAGAGTTAGCTCTTTCATAGTGAGGGGCACCTGACCGCCGTGTTTCTCGACGATGGTGCCCGCACAATTTTTGAGACGCAGCGCGCGTGAGGGATAGCCCAGATTCGCCCAGGCCACAATGATATCCGCGGAGGAGGCCTCGGCTAGGTCGCCGGGTGTTGGCCATCGCTCCATCCACTCCAACCAGATCGGTTGAACGCGCGCGACGGGCGTCTGTTGGCTCATGATCTCGAAGACGAGTGTTCCCCAATCGGACACGTCATCGCCGCGCATGGGCAGGTCGCGTTTGTTGGATGCGAACCAGCGGGGAAGGTCATGGAGGAGTACCTGCGAGGCCTCAGCCGTTGGATTTGTGAACACCCTGTCAGTGTAGGTAAAAAGTCCCCATGAGCGCGTTCTAACATATACGAAGTGTGATGTGGAGCATGAAAATGGCGACTGTTGTATAAATAGTACAGGTTCGCTAGTCTGATCCTGTTTTCAATTACCCCCATTTTGTCGAGGGTTCCCTCACTATCAGGAGACGTCATGTCTACTCCTCAGCAGCCTTACAGGCAGCAGCCTGACTATGGCCAGCAGCCATACGGTCAGCAGGCCGGTTACGGTCAGCAGGCCGGCTATGGCCAGCAGCCTTACGGTCAGCAGCCCGGTTACGGCCAGCAGGCGGCCAATGGTCAGCAGCCTTACGGTCAGCAGCCTTACGGTCAGCAGGCCGGCTATGGCCAGCAGCCCTACAGTCAGCCCGGCTACGGGCAGCAGCCTTATGGCCAGCCCGGCTACGGGCAGCAGGCTGCATACGGACAGCAGCCTTATGGTCAGCAGCCTTATGGCCAGCCCGGCTACGGTCAGCCCGGATTCAACGCTCCCATGCTGGGTAAGCCTCGTAAGACTGCGGGCCTTCTCAACCTTTTCCTCGGCGGTGTTGGTGCCGGCGACTTCTTCCTTGGCCACAAGCAGATCGGTTTCATCAAGGTCGCCGTGACCGTGGTCCTGAACGTGCTTTACTTGGCGACGTTCGACTGGGAGCTGAGCGAAGCGAATCCGTTCGCTTTCTTCCTGATGTTCATCTGGGCGTGCTGCGTGCTCGCCTGCGCGATCATGACCTTCATGGGCAAGTGGATCTACGCACGGGATGCGAACGGCGTTCCGACCGTCTGACGTACTCGCGCGCATCTGAACAGGCGCGTAAGTGAGCGCCGTGTGGGACTCGGCTGATGCCGGGTCCCACACGTGTATCTAGTGCTCCTCACGTTTCTCTGTCCGGGTGCAGCGACGCCCCGTACGCGAGCGTCTCACTGCGTGTCCGAGCTGTTTTGTGGTGTATAGCGCGTGGTGCGGACGAGCGGCCCTCGGTCCCAAAATGCTTGTCGGAACGCGTTTGCGGGCACGCTCGGGGCGCGATCGGGGGTCTTTCGGGGTCGCTGCGGATGACGAAAAGTGGTGTCGACACGCTAGGCTATGCGGGTGCGGCCCGCAGCCGTCACTTCCCACGACAATCGAAAGGCTTAGTTATGACGACGCCCAACCCCTTCAACTCGGAGGACCAGACCTCGGTGCCCGCGCCGGATGCTCCCAGCTTCCCCCAGGCCTCGACCCCCGGTTACGACCAGGCCAACGCTGCTCCGGGTGCACAGCAGCCCGTCTATGGCCAGCCTGCTTACGGCCAGCCTGCTTACGGCCAGCCCGCCTTTGGTCAGGGTGCCTACGCGACCCCGCCCAAGCAGTGGATCGTCGCGCTGCTCCTGGCGTTCTTCGTCGGAATCTTCGGTATCCACAACTTCTACCTGGGCTACACCACCAAGGGCATCATCCAGCTGATCCTGTCCCTGACCGTCATCGGTATGCTCGTCACGGGCATCTGGGCCTTCGTTGAGTTCATCATGATCATCATGCGTTACGGTGCCTACGGCTGCGACGCGCAGGGCCGTCCCCTGGAGTGATCCGCTGAGGCTGTTGTCGCGGCGCTGAGTGTGCGACAATCGAGTCATGCTGCTCAGTGACCGCGACATCAACGTCTCTCTGGATTCCGGCCGGATTCGTCTCGATCCTCTGGACCGTGGCCTGGTTCAGCCAGCCAGTATTGACGTGCGGCTGGATCGCCTCTTTTGTCTCTTCGATAATCACCGCTACTCGGTGATCGACCCTGCGGCGGATCAGTCGGATCTGACGCGACGTATCGACGTGGGGCCGGATCAGCCCTTCGTCCTGCACCCCGGCGAGTTTGTCCTGGGTGCCACCTACGAGCTGGTCACCCTCGGCGACGACATCGCCGCGCGCCTTGAGGGCAAGTCGTCGCTGGGGCGCCTCGGCCTCCTCACCCACTCCACCGCGGGCTTCATCGACCCCGGTTTCTCCGGTCATGTGACCCTCGAGTTGTCCAACGCGGCGACGATGCCGATCCTGCTCTACCCGGGCATGAAGATCGGGCAGCTGTGCTTCTTCGACCTGTCTTCCCCGGCCGAGCATCCCTACGGCTCGCAGGGCGCTGGCTCCCACTATCAGGGTCAGCGAGGCCCCACGCCGTCCCGGACGCACCAGCGCTTCACTCGCACACGCATTGATCGGTGACATGATGGAGTCTCCCCACCCTCCCTTTCCGTCCCGGCTCGCGCGCAGGCGCGCCGAGCGTGCGGCGCGCGCTGCCGCAGCTGATGCGGCCGAACAGGACGCGCCTCTCGCACTGGAATCGGCGGTAACGCCTCCGCCTGAACCTGAGAACCTGCCGCCGACGGCACCTCCTCTGCCTGAACCCGCGGATCCGACCCCGCGCCTACTACCCCCGCCCGCCGGTCAGCGGGCCACCACGATGCGCACGGGCGTCATAACGGGCGTCGTGCTGCCCGGCATGGCCCCGCGTACCGGCCAGGTCACGAACCGGAACGATGCGCCGCCCCCGCCCTCGCCGGTCAGGCGTTCCTTCAAGGAACGCATGGCGAGTGCCCACTCCAGCCTGGCGGACTCGGTCCTTACGTCCGCGACGGGCAGCCCGATCATGCAGACGAACGTGTCCTTGATCGGCCTGAGCACCACCCAGGAGCCGGCGTTCCAGATTGCCGCAGACGGCGAGATCACCAGCGCGGAGGCTGCCGTGCCGATTGCCGCCGCCATCGAGGTTAGCGAACCCGCAGGCGTTATCGACATGCAGGAAGCCCTGGGTCACCACCTGTTCCTCGTGTCGGAGGCCGTGGATCCGGCCGAGCTGGAGGCCCTCGCGATCTCCATGTGGGATGACGCCGGCTGGCTCGCGCCCGGTCGCCTGCACCTGTCGTCGGATGCCGAGCTTGAGGGCCCGTGGTCCCTGGATCAGCCGACGCGCGCGCAGCTGGGCACCCCGTCCCTGCTGACGCATGCGTGGATCTTGCGCTGCCCAGTCTCGCGTGCCGAGGAGAAACCCAGCGCGGTCATGGGGGAGTGGGCGCAGGCTTTCCCCGACGGCATGCCCGTTGGTCTGGAGTACCGCGTGCTCGAGGCGCTGGGCCGCATGGCGCGTCGCCTGGCGGGCGGTTTGCGCCTGGCCGGTAGCGGCTACGTCATGGTTCCCGACGCGGACTCGGCCGTGAACCTGACGGTGTACGCGCCGCGTTGGATCAACCCGGAGGACCTGCTGTCCGCAATGCGTGAGCGCGCCGGGTTTGAGCAGATGAAGGACGCGCGCGACATCGTCCCCGAGGCCCCGGCGCTGACCCCCGCGCAGGCCGCGCAGATCGAGAAGCTGAAGGCCGAGCTGGGTCCTGTCCGCGAGGATATTGCCTCGAAGATCGCGAAGGCCCGTGAGGAGCTGGAGGCCCAGCGTAACGAGCCGCAGGTCGTCGACGGCTACGCGCTCATGTGCCCGATTGGCAATCGCTCTGACATGATGATCGAGGTCCACGCAGTCCCCTCACCCCCGCGCGTGCTGCGCTGGGAGCCGTGGACGACAGGCGCGATCATCGAGTATCAGGTTCGCTGGCTGTCCGGCCTGGCCCCGACGCCCGGCACGAACACGATGAGCCGCACCGCGCGCCGCGAGCGTCTGCGTTCGGCGCAGGAGGTCGAGAAGGCTGCGGGCTTGATTGCGACCCTCGTGGGCGGCAACGTCATCGACGAAGACGGCTTCCTGGTCGGTTTGGCAGATGTTTCCGCTGAGGAAGACGAAGCTGAGCCGCGTCCGTAGATGCGGCTTTTCAGCAGGTGAACGAAAGGGCGGCCCCGCAGGTGTGTCTGCGGGGCCGCCCTTTCGTCATCAGCGTGCGTGCGTCGGTTACTGTCCGCGCTTCACGGACTCGAGCAGCATGACGGCGACATCGCGCACCTCCGGGAGCTTCCCGCGTGTCAGTGTCGAGGTGCCCTCGGTGCCTCGGTCGGTGGCGTCGGAGGAAACGAATCCGGCGGATGTGCCCGACGCGGAGCCGAGCATCTGGGAGCAGAAGGGGCAGGCCGTCGCGACGACGTCCGCGCCCGTGGACGCGGCCTCGACGATACGAGCGTCTGCGATACGGGTCCCACGCGTCTCTTCGAACCAGGCGTGCGCGCCGCCCGCGCCGCAGCACATCGCGCGGTCGCGGTTGCGCGGCATCTCGACGAGTTCCACGTTCGGCAGGGAACCCACGAGCTCGCGCGGCGGCTCGTAGATACGGTTGTGGCGTCCCAGGAAGCACGCGTCGTGGTAGGTGACCTTCAGGGGTGTGCCGACCGAGGGAGCGTTGTCTGCCGACTGTGCCCCGGCCTCGTCCGTGGTGTCCTTGCTCGCGGAGGCAGTGGACGCAGCCGAGGCCGTGGGGGCCACCGGCGTGAGCAGGCCGTCTCGCACGAGGCGGTTGAGGAGCTGCGTGTGGTGGACGACGTCGAAGTGCCCGCCCAGCTCCGGGTACTCGCCTGCGATTGTGTTGAAGCAGTGCGCGCAGGAGACAACAATCTTTTGGGGCTTGGCTTCCTTGAGCGTGTCGATCGCCTGGGCGGCCAACATCTGGAAGAGCGCCTCGTTGCCAGCGCGGCGGGCCGGGTCACCCGTGCAGGATTCGCCCGATCCGAGGACCGCGAAGGACACGCCCGCGGTGTGCAGCAGCTCGGCGACGGCGGCGCTGGTCTTCTTCGCTGTGTCGTCGTAGGCACCCGCGCAGCCCACCCAGAACAGGTAGTCGACCTGCGAGGCGTCCTCGATGTCCTCGCCGACGACGGGGATGTCGAAGTCCAGCTTCTTCGCCCAGTCCATGCGCTTGCGAGCTGCCTGGTTGTAGGGGTTCGCCTTGGATTCCATGCCGCGGAACGCGCGGCCCAGCTCGCGGGGGAACGCACCCTCCATGAGGACCTGGTGGCGGCGCAGATCGAGGATGTGATCGATGTGTTCGATGTCGACAGGGCACTGCTCGACGCAGGCACCGCAGTTCGTGCAGTCCCATAGGACCTCTTCGGAGACGACCTCGGGGACCAGGGGAGCAGTGACCGCGGAAACGCCCTCGGGGCCGGTCGCGCCCGACAGGGACAGGGCGGAGACGAGATCAAAGGAGTGCGGCGAGGCCGGCACGCCCTTGTCAAGCAGTACCTCGCCGTCCTCGATTTTCTGGGGGCCTTCCTCCTGCTCGACGATCTGCACGTTGGAGGCGGATTCCATGTGGTCGCGCAGGCCCATGATGAGCAGCTTGGGGGAGAGGGGCTTCTGGGTGTTCCACGCGGGGCACAGCTCCTGGCAGCGACCGCACTCGGTGCACGAGTACAGGTCTAGACGCGCCTTCCACGAGAAGTCGTCGACCGTGCCCACGCCGAGGACCGTGTCCTCGGGGAGATCGTCGAAGTCGTCCTCGCTGGTGACGGGCTTGCCGTCAATGAGCATGTGGTCAGCCGGTCCCAGGGACTTCGTGCCGTCGGCGTTGCGGCGCGTGTACAGGTTGAGGATCGCGACGAAGCGGTGCCACGCGACGCCCATGCCGGTCTGAATGCCGACGACCGTCAGCCAGGTCATGGAGGTGATGACCTTGAGCGCGCTGACCAGGACGATTGCGTTTGCGAGCGACGCGGCCGAGGAGGAGGCCGCGGCAACGAAGAGCGCGCCGAGCCAGGCGGTGAGTGGGAAGTGCAGTGCGGTCGCGTGGGCCTCGAGGCCCGGCGTGACGCTGAAGAGCGCGTATTCGAGGCCACGCAAGGCCACGACGCACGCGCACACGATGAGGATGACCCACTCAACGAAGAGCGCTTGCCAGCGGGTCGAACCCAGGAAGCGGGAGGCCAGGCCGCGCGGGGAGGAGTCGCGCGGGTGAGGCTTGGCCAGGGACGAGGGCGGGGCGCCGTTCGGGTCGGCCGCGGCGGCAGCACCGTCGGGATCGTCGTTGGACAGGGCCGCCTCGGCGGCCGTGCCGCGCCCGGCGCGCTGGCGCACGATCATGAGGAGGATGATGCCGGCCAGGCCGCCCCACGCGAAGACTTCGGTGAGCCACTCCCACGGCGCGAAGTGGCCGAGGAGGGGCAGCGTGAAGGTCTGGATGCGCAGCTGCGCGTAGCCCGTGACCAGGGTGAGGAAGAGGATCGGGAAGGACACCATGACGAGCCAGTGGGCGCACTTGATCCAGGGGCGGCCCTTGAACTCGCGGTGGGTGAGGGCCGCCGAGACGACGCCCCACGCTCGCTTGCCGACCGGACGCAGGCGCCCCGGATCCGGCGTTCCCGCCGAGACCGTGCGCCACATGTGAGTCAGGCCTCGCGCGAACGACAGGATGGCCAGAGCGCTCACCAGCAGGGCGAGTCCCCACATGATGGCGCTCAGCGTTGGATTGGCCACGTTTCCTCCTCTGTTTTTTCTGCACTCCATTGTGGCATCTCGATCCGCGAGCGACCGAATTCCCCGGCAAAGCGTGCGCAATTACGCGCCGAGTGGCCTGCGCGGAGGCACAGATGTGCTCACCACAACGTGGATATGTGCCACGAGCTGTGAAAAAGTGTGTCAAAGTGAGATCGTGCTTCCCGTCTCGCAGCCAGACATGACACTGTCCGACCAGGAACTCTTCGGGGACGATCACCCGCACGATCACTGCGGTGTCTTCGGAGTATGGGCCCCGGGCGAGGATGTTTCCCGCCTGACCTACTTCTCCCTCTATCCCCTCCAGCACCGAGGCCAACAGAGTGCTGGCATTGCTACCTCGAATGGCAAGCAGATCCTCGTCTACAAGGACCAGGGACTCGTCTCCAAGGTGTTTTCCGAGCAGTCCCTCCAGGGCCTGCGCGGCCACATCGCGCTGGGACACGTGCGCTACGCGACGACCGGCGCGGACGTGTGGCGCAACGCCCAGCCGACGCTGGGTCCCACCCCCACGGGCACGCTTGCCCTGGCCCACAACGGCAACCTGACAAACACGGTTGAGCTGCGTGAGCTGGCCGCCGACATCGCCGACGACGGCGAGGACTTCGAGCGCGGAGCCTCTACCGACACTTCCCTCGTGACCGCGCTCCTCGGCATGGCCGACCGTATTCCCGGTCCGGCCCCCTTCATCGCGACACCCGCCGTCACGCCCGGTGACGCGGAGGGGGACGAGGTGACCTCGGCCTCGGCGGTGGTCGATCCTGAACCCGCGCCCCTCGTTGGTGCCGCCCTGAAGGTCCTGCCGCGCATCAGGGGAGCGTTCTCCCTGGTCTTCATGGACGAGAACACGCTGTACGCCGCGCGTGATCCGCATGGCTACCGCCCGCTTGTGCTCGGTCGCCTGGCCTCCGGCTGGGTTGTCGCCTCCGAGACGGCTGCCCTGGACCTGTGCGGCGCGACCGTCGTGCGCGAGATCGAGCCCGGCGAGCTGATTTCCATCGACGCGTCGGGCGTGCACTCGCGCCGCTTCGCTGTGCGCCGAGCCAACACCTGCGTCTTCGAGTACGTGTACCTGGCCCGCCCCGACACGACGATTGGTGGACGCCGCATCGTCGCCGCGCGCCACGAGATGGGGGCTGCGCTTGCGCGAGAGAACCCCATCGAGGCGGACCTGGTGATGCCCACCCCCGACTCGGGCACGCCCGCCGCTATCGGCTACGCGCAGGAGGCCGGCATCCCCTTCGCGCAGGGCCTCGTGAAGAACGCCTACGTGGGTCGCACCTTCATCGAACCCACGCAGTCGCTGCGCCAGCTCGGCATCCGCCTCAAGCTCAACCCGCTGCGCGAGGTCATCGAAGGCAAGCGCCTGGTCGTCATCGACGACTCCATCGTGCGCGGCAATACGCAGCGCGCGCTGGTCAGAATGCTGCGCGAGTCCGGGGCAGCCGAGGTGCACATTCGCATCTCGTCCCCGCCCGTCCTGTGGCCGTGCTTCTTCGGCATCGACTTCCCGACGCGCGCTGAGCTGATTGCCTCCTCCATGGACGTCGATCAGGTGCGCGCCCACCTCGGTGCCGATTCCCTGGCGTACCTCTCCATCGATGGCATGGTCGCGGCCACCGGGCAGGGGACCTCCCTGTGCTTGGGCTGCTTCACCGGCGAATACCCCGAGGCGATCCCCGCCGGGACGCCCGTACCCGGAACCCCCGACGCCACCCCCTGCTAATCACCACGCCCGTGACGCCCCCCGCGTCGCGGGCTTTGTTACTGTCCCGATCACCCAGACATGGCCTCGTCGAGCGCCACCCGCGAAAGGCACCACCCATGACCGACACCCCCCTTGACTACGCGACCGCTGGCGTCGACACGGCGGCGGGAGACCGCGCCGTCGAGCTGATGAAGAGCGCCGTCGCCGCCACCCACGACTCCACCGTGCTCGGCGCGACCGGCGGATTCGCCGGCATGGTTGACGCGTCGGCGCTGCTGGGCATGGAGAAGCCGCTCCTGGCGACCTCCACGGACGGCGTGGGCACGAAGATTGCGATTGCGCAGGCCATGGATGTGCACGACACGATCGGCCAGGACCTGGTCGGCATGGTCGTCGACGACATTGTCGTGATCGGTGCGCGCCCGGTTCTCATGACTGACTACATCGCCTGCGGGCACGTCGTCCCCGAGCGTATCGCTTCCATCGTCACCGGCATCGCGCGGGCCTGTGAGGCCACGGGCACGCCCCTCATCGGCGGCGAGACAGCGGAGCATCCGGGCGTCATGGAACCCGACGACTACGACATCGCGGG
>OCIZ01000277.1_pt1 | contig 13506 bp, 10 predicted proteins | sample 1495841 | NCBI WGS metagenome assembly OCIZ01 (sample SAMN01915229, study PRJEB22387) | human oral metagenome | isolation source: saliva | host: Homo sapiens | place: USA
AAAAAGATTTAAGAAAATGAATTCAAAAAGGAAGATACCTTTAGTTTGTAGGAATCACGCTTAGCGTGTCATAGCTCTTCCTTATTTTCGCTTGCAAAGATACAAAACAGGGATACCCCTTGTCAAGCTTTTCACGGATTATTTTTATTTTGCTGTCACTCCTGTCATCCTTTTACCTATTCTAACACACTGATAAACAAGCATCTATAGTAAATGTTAAAAATGACAGCAAACCGTTTTCAAACTTAGTGTAGTACATATAATAATGCAACAGGGATACTACTCTCATTATATGTCTGTAATCACTCAGTGAATTAAAGAAATGAAGAGCAATAAAATTAACCATTTTCCTGACGGCAGGAAAATGGTATAAAAGGAGAGATGGAGAAAACATTTTGAGGTGAGTACATATCTGCTACTCCAACGTTCGGCTAAAGAAAAGTCGACGATCTTTAACCACAATGATAACAGATGCTATGAGCAGTAATACCGTTTGTATGCACTTGCTGTCGGGATGGGTAGAAAATATCTCATTGAAATATCCAGCTGTAATATGAAAGGTAATGGCAACGAGGATATTTCGGTTGGTTTTATAATAAAGCCAGTTCATCAAAAAGACAAAAGGGAAGATACTAACGATGAAGTTCAGACTATAAAGCCATCCCTCACTCACTACGTTTGCGTGATAATAACCCTTAATACCTGCAAGAGGGAAATGCCATATAGCCCAATAAGCTGCAAACAGCATAGATGTCTTGAAAAGACTCATTCGAGAGCGGAGGCAGTCAGTACCATAACCATGCCATGCAAGTTCTTCAAGCGTAGGTGCAAGAATAAGGAGGAACCATACAGGGAAAACACCCGACGTAAAAGTGTAATGACCTGTAATAACGAATTGTGATGGACTGTAGCCGAACAACAGAGATATTGCCATGGCACACAAGATACTTGCTGGCATCAATAAACAAGCTGTGAGATAATATTGCCACTTATCGAACGACAGATTTAGGAATCGTCCAAGGAAATCCTTACGAAGGTCTTGATGTCGAGAGACTAACATAATGGTTAGAATCATTGGGAAACAAAGTCCAGCCAGTCCCAACAATGGGGCTGTCCATGTACTTTCTGAATAAACTACATGATGACTTACATAACTTGCAGCAAACCAGAATATCCATGGGATAAGGGTTGCCAAGAGATAGAAAAGTGCCGTATGGCGATACTTGATGACGATGTTTTCTTTCATATTGCTTTGATGCTTTCAATAATCACAGATTACGTAAATAACAAGATGTGGATGAACAGTAATAACCAATGTATTACAAAATCGTCACAAATATACTTCCAACACCGCAAAGAGCCAAAATGAAACACTTAAAATACTGTATATCTGATATATTTTTGATTTAGATTATCCCATGTTGAGTAAAGATACGATAACAGGTAATAGACTCTTCACCAAAACATTTCATTATAGCAATAGCTGTCAGGAACTATAAAGTTGTGTACCCATTACCACATACAGATTTAGAACTATATAATGTTCCTTCGTACTTATTTCGAGCATTGTGTAGGTTGTATGGCGCAAACACTGGCTGGCTTTCTCGCAGTGAGTGCCAGTCTAGTGTGCGTAGTCGTAGGTGAATTGGTTGTATTGTTCAAGGGTCATAAGATGTTATTTTTTCTTCTCATTTTATCAATAAAATAACTATTTCTTATACTACTGTTTGTAAACTCCCTTAGAAGAGATTCTACGATAATTTTATCAGCGAGAGTTGTCTCTGGTCCTAACATAACCTCTATGCTATTAAGAGCATTTTCGTTAATAGGAATATCAATATATTCTAAACATGGTTTATAATTTTGAAATATAGACTGTATTTGAGAACAAGATATTTCCACGGGGTTGGGATTCTTAATCTTCTTTATTAAATTAGAGTCTCGTGGTAGTGCAATTAACTTAAATCGGCACTCATTTTGAAATCTCCACAATTTATTCTTAATGAGTCCCAGATCTTGAGTATTTATGTTAATCCACTCCCCATTGCTGTTTATTAAATTGGATATCTCACTCTTATTATCTTCTACATATTTTATCTTGTGCAATTTAACTTGATTGTTAGGAAATATAAAGTTGCAATCACATTCAATATGTTCGTAATCCTTAAAGTAGCTATAATACTTTTCACTAAGCTTATATTTTATAAACATATCTTCGTCCATGGCAATACGTATACCCCGATTATTAGTATACATGTTCCAAAGAGCGATATTTTCTTTATTATCTTTTGTCCAACATGAAACAAAACAATATTGTCCCAAAAGTACTCTATGATTTCCAGATCCATACATAGCCTCCTCCATATCATCAACCTTGTCCAAACGGTTAAAGCGTATAGTCTTGTGTTTCAAAATTAAAGCTAATGTTTCGATTGTTGTGTAGTGGTATATCTTCCCCATAACTCTAAGATCTTCTATAATTTGAAAGTATAATTTATACACCTTCAATATGTAAGATTGGCAAAATAAATTAGAAAGAACATATCGTGCTTTTTATAGCTTTTCACTAATTAAAAATCGCAGTAATCCACTATCGGATTACTGCGATTATATTAGTTGTTATTTTACTTCACTTCCTCAAAAATAACCACTACTGATTATCAGTGATTTACGTGTGATTTGGTACAAATTAGGGACACCATAAGCATCCTGCATGTTATCAATCCATAGTCATCGAGAAACGTCCATCCGACGCTCGCTCCTTTCCAATATCGTAATACCTCTGTATTCTTATTGTTTGTTAGTACAAAGGTAGTCACTTTTTAACAAATAACCAAATCATTCAGCGAGAACCTACTGATTTTGAGCCTTGAAATCAGCATCTTCAACCTCATCGTCTTCTTTCTCTTCCCTCCTGTCGAGTAGTTTGAGGAGGACAACCAAGTCAGCTTAGACTCATATGAGGTTTATTTGAATTTGTTTTCACCTCTCATTGCATCCTCATACATGCCAATTGCAAACTTCCTTGGTTTTTCAAGCTTATCATACATATCCTTTACTTCTGTATTTAGTTTCATGTAGTCCACAATAAAAATACTCATAAATGATAATATACATTGTGTAGCATGTTTGGCCATGTCTTTGTCCGCTCGATATTCATCTATAAATGCGTCTCTAAATTGAATTAGTGACAAGTATGAAGGGTGACCATGAAGGCTAAATAAAGAATAAATATTATTGAAGAGATTTTCTTTTACATTAAGTAATTTATAGGCATCCTCATAATGAATGAATTCTATAGAGTTGTTTTCCCTAAAAACGTAACGGAATTTTTTTCCTATAAGTGCATTGTCAATTGTTGCTTTTGCCGGCTTGTCCAAGGTTTTGTATAATGAGGTACTTTCAATAGTTCTTTTACATTCATCAATATCATTCTGTTCTTCCTGAATTCTTTCCGCATAATCTTCTATAACATCGTCATCCAAATCTTTTAGTCTTTCTGACAATCCATGAGACATAAATAAATTGTAAACAATAGTCTGCTGCTCTGCTGTTTTAGGTAGAACAAATAAAATTTCGAATACAATAAGTGATTCGTATATGCTTCTGGCTATTGTAAAAAGGATTGAAAAATCAATTATGGGATTGAGATGACTCGTATTTTTTATATATCCCACCCCATCAAGCAATGATGTAAACTGACACCCCTTACTAAACATGGTTTGCAGCCACAAATTTCTATCATCCTCAATATATGATGCGGCTTTACGCCCTGAGAGTGACATTATAACATCATAATAAAAGTCGAGCATTACTTTCATATACTGCTTACAATCTTCAATTGTTTGCATTTGCATAAACTCTTGAACATCCTCAGCCGTAAGTTGTTTCCCAAACGCTTCTTCAATCATATCCAATAATATTTTCAAATGTTTATAGTCATCCCTTATTCTGACAATCCTCCTTTTTGTTAATACATTTGCGAAGATTTAGCAAGTCGGCTTCGATGCCTTCTTTCGATACCAAGGAGTCTTTGGGTAGTACTGAATAGTTCTTGGCAATGTTCTCCTTCTTGCCGCTGAACCACTCTCCGAATGTCGTTAGCAGGAACGACTCGACATCCAAGTTCTCCTTCTTATTATACCTTATTATATTATATACGAACTGTTTCACTTCGGCATTGCGCAGCTTCTTGTTCAGCGGAATACGCAAATCCCTGTCGGCCGAAATCTGACCAGACGAAATAAACGATTTTACGATGTCGCATACTTTTTCTACATCTTCTACAGGCGAACCTCCAATAGAGAAAATGAGCGATGTATATTCCTCTGTCAATGCCATCCGTCTCTTTCTTTCCTCTTCCTGACGCTGCTTGACTTCCTTTTCAAGTTTCATTAGATAGCTACGCCTCTTCATCACACTTGACACATCGGCAGATAACACGTTGATTTCATTCAACCGCTTTTCGTTCTCCTGAACAAGACTTTTCTTCTCCTGTTCCACTTGTTGAGCCACAAGAGTCTGTACCACTTCAGGCAAACGCTCTTTTAGCATTGCGGCGACAGTATCAGCATTTTTCTGTGACATATCTTTCATACTCTCGATGATGGCATCAATCTCTGGACTTTTCTCCAGTTGTGAAGCTATGCCGTTCTTCCCTTGGGTGCTGTTCATTACATCCAAGAGTTCTTCCCTTTTAGTAATTTCTATCTTATAGAAAGAAGAGAATATGATGACCAAAGCCTTATAAACGGCAAACAGAAAAGCAGCGAGGTACATATAAGGAACGTACTTCTGCCATTCTATGTGCATGTTGGCACTTGCCCCAAGAATGATCAATACTATTACCGCAACAATTGCTATTGCAGCAATAGCATAGACCACCTTCTCAATTATCTTAAAAAACTTTTTCATCGTTTTCTACAAGAAACTATAAATCTAAACTATCTTCTTTGAGCAAGAAATCAAAAAGACCAATGGTTAGTATTCCTTCCTCATTGCGACGTGGCATGATGTGGTCTTTCACAACAATAACCTTCTTGAAAGAGTCGTTGATGTTCACAAGTGAGCGAGACTCCTGTATCTCCTTCTCCCTGTCAGGAATGGACAGAGCCGACTGCACATAATATTTCTTGCTTCCGAGATTAGCAATGAAATCAACCTCCAGTTGTATTCGAGTCCATTTACCATCTTCGTTTTTCTTTTTTATCTCTACCATGCCGACATCTACGTTGTAGCCACGAGCGACAAGTTCATTATAGATAATATTCTCCATGATATGCGTTTCTTCTATTTGTCGCATGTCAAGTATGGCATTTCTTAAACCAATGTCAGAGAAATAGTATTTTGCGAGCGTGTTGATATACTTCTTGCCCTTTATGTCATAGCGGATAGCTTTTTTAATGAGAAACGAGTCTGACAAGTAACCCAGATAGTTTGAAATGGTTTGATTATGTATCGTCACGTTCTTTACACTCTTGAACGTGTTTGACAACTTGGTTGGATTGCATGAACTTCCAATTGACGAAGCCATAATTAGCACCAATTCACGCATCTCGTTCTCATTCTTTACATTGTTTCGTTCGATGATGTCTGCCAGATAAACTGTTTCAAACAAGTTCTTCAGATAGTTTACTTTCTTCTGCTCTGTATCGAATGAGAGAATAAGAGGCAATCCGCCATATGTGTAATATTCGCGCCAAGCGTCCTGTTTGTCACCGCCAATGGCAGAATAGAATTCGGCAAACGAAAGTGGATTCACATGAATAGTTTCCCCACGTCCACGAAACTCTGTTGGAATGTCTGAAGACAGGAAGTGTGAGTTGCTGCCAGTTACGTAAGTATCTGCATTGTCTATGTGTCGGAAGCTATTCAACACATCCACAAATTCATCCATCAACTGAACCTCATCAATGATGATGTAGTAAAGTTCTTTGTCCTTGATTCGGTCGTGAACATAATGCAACATGGCATCTGGATTTCTTAAATCCTTGTTCATTCTATCTTCCAAATCAATACGAATGATATGGTCGTCTGCCACACCATTCTCCAAAAGGTAATTATAGAACAAGACATTCAACAAGTACGACTTGCCACATCTACGAATTCCTGTCACCACCTTGATAAAGCCGTTCTGCTGACTATCTATCAGTTGTTGGAGATATCTGTCTCTCTTAATCTGCATTGCTATGATATATTTTGCCAATATTGGCAGTTTTTACTGCTGCAAAGGTAGTTAATTATATTCAATTCTGCAAAATTTACGATTAAAATTTGCCAATAGTGGCGGATTTTATCGCCAAGTCATCATCTAACCTTAATTTCTAAGTCTCATCAGGCTGCTATTAGAAAATTTCCCAAACGAAGTTCTTATCCCATTTTTAGTGCGATTTTTGCTATAAGCTGGCAAAAACTGAGGGTAAAACTAAATATGCATGTCATTTCAGTTTTAAATGGACATATTACGCGATAAACAGATTTGTGAGACATGTTTCACATTTTTCGCAATCATTCTGTCACGCTACTATATCAAAATTGAGTAATCTAAAGAATAATCTTACATTTATCGCATTTAATGCTATAATTTCAATTTTATTTCGTATCTTTGCAGTCTAAATTCGATTAGTATGGACAAAAAGTTAAACCGAATTAAGGTCGTTCTAGTGGAGCATGATGTTTCGCAGAAAGACTTAGCCGCAAAGCTCGGCAAGAGTTTCAGTACGGTTAATGCCTATTGTTGTAATAGACAACAACCTAATCTTGATGTGTTAAATCGCATTGCTAAAATCCTGGGTGTGGATATGCAGGAATTAATTGACGGGTATAAAAAATGACTAGAAAATGATAGAATTTCTGATAAGACAAAGGTTAAGCATCGCGAGGCCAGGGAATCTGACGATGAGTCGATACGCATGGAGATATTAGAGGTGACAGCAATCGTGTGGTGGCGAAATACGTCAATACATTGCCCATGCATGAAATCTGCACCTATCTGAAGAGCGACCTAATACTCATATGTAAAGATGGAATTAAAAGAATCAATGTTCGTGGAAAGCCCCGACAAGATTATAGTCCGACAGAAGTATCACGAGATGGATATTCGGCTCAAAGATACAGATTGCACTCGCAAGCGACTTGTGGATGCATTGAGGACTGCTTGTGAGTGGGCGTAACATCAGAAAGAACAACAAAAGGAAAAGGAATAAATGGCAATAATACAAATAACTCCCTTGTCACAAATATCAAAAGGTGATTGTCTAAAACTCCTGAAAAAAGTTCCAGATAAGAGCGTGGATCTAATATTGACCGACCCACCATATAACCTTGGACTTTTTATGCATAAAAGGGGAACGAACATAAAAGGGATGAGAGACCACCATTTTGCTTATTCAGATTGGGATAATTTAGAGTTTGAACAATGGAGTAAGCTTATGAACGATTTCCTTATTGAATGTAGCAGAGTTTTAAAAAATAAAGGAGCACTTCTCATGTTCATGTCTATAATGAAACTCGAAACAGTTATATCTGAAGCAACTGATGCTGGCTTTTACTATAAGACGGTGGGTATATGGCACAAGACCAATCCAATGCCGAGGAATATGAATCTACATTTCATTAATTCTACGGAAGCATGGTTGTATTTCATAAATAATGGCACTACGGGTACATTCAATAATGAAGGAAAGCCCGTCCATGATTTTATTGAAACCGCAACTATATCTAAGTCGGAACATGACTTATCCAAGCATCCAACCCAGAAGCCACTCAAGATATTGGAGCACTTTGTTAAATTGCTCTCTAATGAGGGTGATTTAGTTTTAGACCCTTTTATGGGTAGTGGTAGCACGGGCGTAGCAACGGAACATCTTAATAGAAGATTTCTTGGATTTGAACTTAATAAAGATTATTATACAATCGCTAAACATAGGATAGAGACAAAATTATGAAAGTAGCAGATTTGTTCGCAGGAGTTGGTGGATTGTCCCAAGGCTTCATTAAAGCAGGCTTTGAAATAGCGATTGCTATTGAGCATGATAAAGATATTGCATACTCATATCAGAGGAATCATCCACAAACAGATGTTTACGTGGATGATATATGTAATTTGGACTTTAAGGAAATCCATAAAAAGCATCCTCAAATAGACGTAGTTATGGGTGGTCCTCCTTGTCAAGGATTCTCACAAAAGGGCAAAAGATTGAGTATAAATGATCCTCGTAATTTTCTCTTTAAACAATTTGTACGTTTCGTTGAAGAATTCAAACCGAAATATTTCGTCCTAGAGAATGTGCCCAATATCATTACAACGGCAAATGGTTTTTTTAGAAATGAAATTAATGGAGCTTTCAATGCTTTAGGATATGAGGTATGTTCTGGTGTCCTTCATGCTGTTGATTTTGGTGTTCCACAAGACAGACGTCGAGCTGTATTTATTGGCCAATTGAGCAAACTTGAAGTTGATTTACCTAAACCGATTGGAAAAAAGAATACTGTTAGGGATGCAATCTATGATTTACCTTTCATAGAATCGGGACAAGGTGAAGAAGAAAGTACTTATGATAAACAACCAACGACAGACCTTCAAAAGGATCTTCGTGGTAAATGCAGGGTGTTACATAATCATGTGGCAACAAATCATTCACCGATCGCATTAAGACGAATGGAAATGGTACCAATCGGTGAAGGTGGAAAGGTCCTACCTCAAGAAGAAAGAACAAAGTCCATTTATAGTGGAACTTGGTGCAGACTTTTAGAAAACGAAGTGGCTGCGACTATTACAACTCGTTACGACACACCTTCTTCAGGACGATTTACTCATCCTTTACTAAATAGATGCATCACTACAAGAGAAGCAGCACGAATTCAAACTTTTCCAGATAGTTTTATCTTTTATGGAAATAAAACATGTCAGATGAAACAAGTTGGAAATGCAGTTCCACCGTATCTGGCTTATGCGATTGCAAGTGTGATAAAAAATAACGAAAATAAATAGAGACTATGGCAACTTTTCCAAATTCATTAAAACGGAGAACATCTCCCGATTTACGACTAGGAATAAAATCTTCGTTCAATAGTTTTAAACCATCAGTTGCTGCTTTATATGTTATTTATAAGGCCGCTGGGAGTTCATCATCTGTTCAATTTACAAAAGAGGAATCGAATGGTATTCAAACGACAATATCGTTAGCTGATACCCTATCAACAGAGATTAGAAATAAATATGGAGAACAAATCGTTAATGCCATTAACGGAACGCCATTGTTTTCATCTCAAATTGAGTCTCTTCAAGTTGCATTTAGTATATTCCTTCGTTTGGCAAAAATTAATTTTGTAAGTAATCATCAGGAAAGGACAGGAAACAGCAGATATGATAAGACTATGTTTTTTACTGAGAAAATGGTTGTTTTGGATTTATATCTATCCGCTTATGAAGAAAGCATAGTTAATAATTTTTTAACAGATTGGTTGAACAATCGTGATAGTAATACACAGATTTCGAATGGTGTCAAGTCTTTATTGACTACGTTCATAGAGGATTGCTATTTTAAATTAAGATTTAACGATAGAGAGGACTTGATCTTTAATTTAGAGTCCATTTATGAAACTATTCTCAATGGAGAGAACGTTACTTTTAATGCTGGTGAAAAAGTCGGGCCATTGCGCATCCTTAATTCTTTCCTTAACGAAAACATGCACTCTAATATTGAATTCCAGAAGAAAGAAATTCAAGCAAAAGGAAACAATTTGTCTGATCTAAAGAATTATGCCCAAAAAGTAGCCAATGGATTAGATTTGATTCCAAGAGATTTGCCTTATGGTGTAGTGACAAAGCAATACGGCACCTCAGAAGTGTCTGTTGATGTTAATGAGAATGATTCATATTTAAAGTTTATAACTGCGTTACGGACTAAACCGTTTCTCCTTTTAGCGGGTATATCTGGTACAGGCAAAAGCCAAAAAGTTCAGGAATTGGCTTTCATGACTTGTCCAAAGGGGGAACTTCGTGAAAACGGAAGTACAACTCCCGGAAATTACTGCTTAATTGAAGTAAAACCAAACTGGCATGACTCAACAGAGCTACTTGGATACTATAGTGCATTATCTGGGAAATACGAACTTACGGAATTTATACGATTCACATACAAAGCGCTTCGGAACCCCGAAGTTCCTTTTTTCCTCTGTTTGGATGAAATGAACTTGGCACCTGTAGAGCAATACTTCGCAGAATTTTTGAGCGTTCTTGAAACTCGCAAGAAGACTGAAAATGGTATAGAAAGCCAGCCTCTACTGCCAAAGGAAAAATTCTCCGGTTGCAAACTTCAAGAGTACATTATCACAGATGGTGAAGGAGTTGTAACAAGAAATGGCAAGAACTATAACATGAAAGATTTGTATTCTCCAGAAGATACAGAAATTATAGAACACCTTAAAGACTACGGACTGCAACTTCCTGCAAACCTTTTTGTTATAGGAACAGTCAATATGGATGACACGACTCATCAATTCTCACGTAAGGTAATTGACCGTGCATTCATAATAGAAATGAATGGCGGAAAGATGGATGACATGTTCTCCAACGAAAGTAGAAAATGCTTGGACTATCGTGAAAAACCTGTTCCTCTTTCTGCATTTGCGTCAGAGTTTGTAAGAGCATATGAAGTTATAGAAGATGAAAGATTCAGCAAGTATGCAAAAGTAATCAGCGAAGAAATCCCAGCACTACTAGGTAACTCAGATGGAACAGCATCAAAGGATAGTATAAATGGTGTTCTTAACAATACTCCATTCAGAGTTAGCTATCGTGTTCAGAATGAGTTGATTCTATATTTGAGCACACTTATTGAGAATGCGAACTTCCCAGACGAGATTGACTCTTTGATAGCAGAGGCTACGCTTGCCATCCTGCTTGAAAAAGTTTTGCCACGTGTTCAAGGTGAACAGAAACAACTTGAAACACAAGGAGGTAAGAGCAATATTCTAAAAGACTTAAAGGACTTCGTGGAGAAACATTTTACTCCACAACTTAATGAAGATGGAGTCATTAGTACAGACAGTCTTTACTTCAAGGTGATTAAGAAGCTTGAAGAAATGGACGACAAGCTGATTGGCTATTATACAAACTTTTTCTAAGAGATGGAATTACTGCAATATAAATATAAAGATGCATATACAATACAGGTTAGCAGTACTGATATTGATGTGTCTTGGAGAAAATTTAAGGTGAGGGCAAGAATGCTTCCACCAGAACAATATTGCAGTTATAGTATGCATACTGGTGGTTCCTTGAAGGTTTGGAACTGTGACGAAAGGAGAATGGAAAGTGTGGATGAATCAAATTGGGGGGCATCACGACCAGTATTCTTTGAAGATCACAAATACACTCTGTCTTTTACGGTCTTTGATGCACAGGATGAACCAAAGATAATACATCCAAACAAGGAAGTAGAATCGATGTTTAACTGTGTTCAAATATCCACTGGAGCATATGTAGTCAACAGCAATATAGATTTCTTGAATCAACCCGGTCATTTTGCATTGGAGTTTGCTTACAAAAATAAAGTTAATCAACATATTCAGCACAAAATTGAGTTTGATGTTCTATCTCCAAAGTTAGATACAAAACACGATTTAGATATTATAATTCAGCAGATTCGGTCTGAATATGGTGATTTGGTATTCCGCTACCTTACGCTTACATTTCAGCAGTTTGAGTTGGGACGTGAAGCTAACAATGACCTGATATGGCTTTCTGTGTTCAAACAGATTATAGACAGCTATATTCAGTCAGTTCGATTTATCTTGCATCAACCAAACAACAAAATGCAAAAAATCGAGGAATATAGACGTACTGAACGTATAAAAGGTTGGACGCCAAGTGTAGCAGAGCGTTTCGTCAATGACAAATTGAATGATGAGCAGAAGGCTCTTCGCAGATACTATAGGACTGAACGTGTGGAATCAACTACAGATACAAGAGAAAATCGATTCGTAAAATTCACAATAGATAGGATTAGCGAAAGGCTTATGCTCCTGCTGAAGAAACTTTCGGATGGCACTTCTGAGACCGAGATAACCATACTCAAAGAAAAGCAAGCAGAACTTAACATACTTAGGAACAACTCATTCTTTAGAGGTGTTGGCTTGTTTGATGGCTTCAGACAACAAAGCATAGTTATGCAGCAACGTAGTGGCTATTCGCAGGTGTATCGTTACTGGATAATGCTTCAAAACGGACTTGACCTCATTCAAGGTGATACTTCCGTTGGTGTTCAACCAATATGGAAACTTTATGAATTGTGGTGTTTCTTGAAGGTTAAGCAACTTGTTTGTAAGGTCCTTGAAATAGATCCTACAAACAAGGAGCATATTCAAAAGTACATTCATGAAGATACTCACAATGCCTTTGACCTGTTCAATGGCGGTTCGTTGAGTGGAAATGTCACCTATGTAAATCCAAAGAATGAAGATCTTATAGAAGTTGGGTATCAGTATTCCTTCAACAGAGGTGCTTCAAAGGATGATATGCGTTCGGCTACAACTGAGCAAAAGCCTGATATAGTGATGCATATCCATAAGCATAACCGTGGCATAACTCTTACATATTTGTATGATGCCAAGTACCGTGTAAAAGGTGATGGCGATGAACAAGTCAGAAGTGTTATTGATGAACCTGTAGCAGAAACTCTGGATGCTATGCACCATTATAGAGATGCCATATATTATGGCAAAAAGGGGGAAGAGAATTTCTCAAAAGAGATTATAGGTGGCTATATTCTTTTCCCTGGTCGCATGGACGAAGTCGAAATGCTGAGACGTATAGATAAAGGAGAAAAGCTTCCTTATTATCTTCAGTCAATTGACGAAGTGAACATCGGAGCGTACCCTCTACTGCCGAATGAAGACAGCGGGTTATTACTTGAAAATCATTTGCGTAAGGTTTTGATAGATGATTCGGTCATTCAGCAACTTGAAGATAGTGTTCCGCAGAGAGGACTTTATTATATTGATACAAAGCCAACCTCTGTTGAAAGCAAGAACGTCTTTACGGTTTCTGTAAGAAAGACGGACACAGACTACGAACTGTTTAGGTCACATAGAGCCAAGAAATATGTTATGGAAAAACTCCCAACAGTCAACATCCTTGGTGCAAAATACTTGCTTCCAATGGTTGGTGGTGAGATAGATGGCTACTATGAGATAAAGGGATTAACTATTGAAGATGGAAAAATGGCTTTTAAGTTGAGCGAACCAATTTCACTTGGTGAGCAATGGATAAACATCTATCAATGGATGAGACATGGCGAGTTAATCACCATGGAAAATGTTTTAAAACTATACGAACAAAGAGTTTAATTATGAGAAAGTATGTTTGTGCAATTATACCTATGTTTGTTTCGCAGTCGATGTCTTGTGCTTCATCAAATAGTACGACGGCAATTTCAAACGCAGTTAAACTAAGTCAATATACGCCTATACATCAAAAGTTATAATAAGATAGATATGAAA
>OCIZ01000282.1_pt1 | contig 13157 bp, 12 predicted proteins | sample 1495841 | NCBI WGS metagenome assembly OCIZ01 (sample SAMN01915229, study PRJEB22387) | human oral metagenome | isolation source: saliva | host: Homo sapiens | place: USA
ACTTCAAGCTTCGCTTTCAGTAAGTACTGACGGGCTCAGATTACCCCGAATTTCAGACCCATATTGTATTGCATGAGTGTCGAATTTCTAATTTTTCAAGTTCTTCAATATTTCAGCTTTTCTAAAGTACCGGCGGGCTTAGATTGCCCTTATTCCAGACCTATTCTACATTGCATGTAAATTGGAATTCCTGATTTTCAAGTTCTTCAATTTTTCAGTGCCTTTTTAGAACTCTATCTTATTATAGGCTTCTCCTTTTTCTACATCGTATAGGGTGAAGCTGTTGTCTTCCAGGATGCCATAGCTATGGGGGCTGTCTTCTTTTGGATAGCTGATTGAGCCGGGGTTCAGGTGATAGTAATACTTTTCTCCTCTGGTCTTCTTCATTGCCACGGGAACATGGGTATGTCCCTGGAGGAAGATATCTCCATCTTTTTGGAGGGGAAAGCTTTCCGCGTTATAAACATGGCCGTGGGAAAGGAACACTCTGTGCTTTCCCCACTCCAGGATGGCATAGTCCGCCATAACGGGAAAGTCCAAAACCATCTGATCCACCTCTGCTTCACAGTTTCCCCGAACCGCAAGAATTTCTTCCTTCAGCGGATTTAAGAGCGCTATAACCTCTTTGGGGGCATAGTCTCTTGGCAAAGGGTTTCTGGGGCCATGATACAAAACATCCCCCAGAAGCAGGATTCTCTCACAGCCGCTTTTTTGATAGGCCTCTATCCCAAGCTTTGCATAATACGCAGAGCCATGAATATCACTAAGCACAAAATACCGCATCTTACATCCTTTCCGGAGCAGAGAAGCCCAGCACCTGAATACAATCCATAAGAACCTTCCAGCTTAGGCAAAGAAGACCGATATATTCCTTCTTCTTTTGCTCGTCCTCCTCTGTCAAGATCTTTACATTGTGATAGAAAGAATTGAACTGATTGGACAAAGAATAGATATAGGTACAAATTTTATGGGGAGCACAATCTCTCCATGCATCCCGCATCTCATCCTGGAAGGCTGCCAGAATTTTTGCAAGTGCCATTACATTTTCATCTCCGGAACTTCCAATGGGATAGTTCTTTGCATTTTCCGATATCCAGCTTAGGCTATCCTTCCAAGCCTCTCCCTTACTTTCCGCATACTTCCGTAAAATGGAGGAGATGCGGACAATGGTATAAAGAATATAGGGGCCGGTATTTCCTTCAAAGGCAGTAAATTTCTCCAAGTCGAAGATATAGTCCTTGGTGGCTTGGTTGGAAAGGTCACCGTACTTTAAAGCAGCTAAGGCTACGATTCCGGCGGTTTCCTCTTTTTCCTCTTGACTCAAGCCGTTGTCCTTGGATTCCTCCATGCGCTTTAGAACGGAATCTCTGGTCTCGGAAATCAAACGCTCCAGTCTTAAGACTCCACCCTCTCTGGTTTTAAAGGGCTTTCCGTCCTTTCCGTTCATAGTACCAAAGCCGATATAGCTTAACTCTGTTTCTTTTGGAAGAAGCTCCGCCCGTCTTGCCACACGGAAAAATTGGGTGTAGTGAAGGGCCTGACGACTATCTGCTATATAAAGATATAAATCCTTCGGATAATGCTCTTCTCTATCCATAATGGTTCCCAGATCAGAGGTGGCATATAGGCTTGCTCCGTCGGATTTCTGAATCATACAGGGAGGATATTCCTTACTGTCCCCCTCCTCCGTAATATCCACCACTAATGCTCCCTGAGAACGATAGGCTAATTTCTTCTCTTCCAGTAAAGAAATCAGCTTTGGAATATAGGGGTCCGCATCTGACTCCCCCTTCCACAGATCAAAGTGCACATCCAGAGCTTCATAGTTCTTCTTTAAATCCGCAACGGAAACTTCCATAATTCTTTCCCAAACCTTATGAAATACAGGATCTCCCTGCTGTAGCTTTAAGGTATTTTCCTTGGCACGGTTAGCATATTCCTCATTAAGCAGATTTCCGGCTTCATCCTTTTCCTTGGCTTTCTTGGAAGCAAAGGGGTAAATCTCTTCCAGCTCGGAAATCGTAAAGGGCTTTTCCAGCTCTCCTCTGTCCTCTAATTCTGTGATAATGAGTCCCATTTGCAGACCCCAGTCTCCAAGATGCACATCTCCTACCACATTATTGCCAAGTCTTTTTCCCATTCTTTTCAGGGCTTCTCCGATTACAGCAGAACGAAGGTGTCCTACATGAAGAGGCTTTGCCACATTGGCTCCGCCGTAGTCCAGTAAAATCTTTCTACCTTCCTTTTCATGAAGGCCATTCTGCTCTTCCGTCTGCATCCCCTGAAGATAAGCTCCTAAAAATTGTGGGGAAAGCTTCACATTTAAAAATCCCGGCTTTACCGCTTCAACAGAAGAAAATAAAGGAGTATCTTTATAGCTTTTCTTTTCCAAAAACCCCTTTACCTTCTCGGCCAAAGCAATGGGATTCTCCTGATATTTTTTTGCTCCCATCAAAGCCCCGTTACTTTGATAGTCGCAAAGGTCAGGACGGTTGGAAACACTGACCTTAGCTAAGTCCTTATCATACCCCGCCTCCACAAAGGCAGATTCCATAGCTTCCTGTAGTATTGCTTTTAAAGCCTGCATAGCGATCCTTTCTACAAAAAAAGGCTTCCTTTTAGGAAGCCTTAGTCTCAATTTTCTTCTAGGAGAAGCATTCTTCCCAGTGCTTATTCTCTACACCAGTCCTGCACTTATGCTCTGGACTCGTAGTCACCTGTCTGGGTAGAAATAATAATCTTATCTCCGATATTTACAAACAGAGGAACCTGTACTTCAACACCTGTCTCAACAGTAGCAGGCTTTGTTGCACCGGTGGTGGTATTACCCTTAATTCCCGGCTCTGTATGAGTAACCTCTAAGGTTACCTTCAAAGGAGGCTCTACAGAGAATACATTTCCCTGATAAGATACTACCTTAACGGTTTCGTTCTCTTTAACGAACTTCATGGAATCTGCAATCTGCTCATGAGACAAAGCAATCTGCTCAAAGGTCTCATTGTTCATGAAGTTGTACATCTCTCCGTCATCATAGAGATACTGCATATCTACACGGTCAATACGTGCTGCAGGAAACTTCTCTGTGGGACGGAAGGTCTTATCGGTTACACCACCGTTAATAACATTTCTTAACTTGGTACGAACGAAGGCAGCTCCCTTACCGGGCTTAACGTGCTGGAACTCCACGATCTGAACTACCTGTCCATCCATCTCAATTGTAACACCATTTCTGAAATCACCTGCAGAAACCATAAATCCTCCTAAATCACTTTTCTTTGGGAAAAACTCCCCCTTCTCTTAGGCACTTGGCCATTAACTCGGGAACAATTCTAATATAAAACAAATAAACATGCAAGCTTTCCTTCCGGAAAATCCGGCGAAAAAATCGGAATTTTCATAGAAAATCAACGGAAATGTCCTATTCTCTTCCTTCTAAAAACGATGTCCCCCACCGCCGGAGGAATGGCCTCCTCCACCGCTGAAACCTCCACCGCTAAAGCCGCCACCGCCACCGCTACTTCCCCCGGAGCTTCCGGAAGATCTGGGAACATAGAGCTTATTTTGTGAGATCAAATCCTTTCGCCGCTGGGCAATGATAAAGTCCGGAGCCATAGCCGCCAGGATAGCCCCCGCCGCAGCCGTTTCATTTCTCTTTCCTGTAATCAGCCAGAGGAAATTCAGAAGTAAGGCCAAAGCGGCAGCAAGAAACAAATTGCTAATCCATCGCATCGGCGTCTCCACAAAGCGTCCCTCCATCTTGGCATTCATCTGCCGGAAGGCCATAGTGGCAGTTTTTCCGAAATCCCCATTGGAGGCATAGCGATAAATGTTATCCGTAATGCTGTCTGCCACATGATTATTGATAGTTTTATACAAGGTTCCCGAACTTTGAATTCTGATTTCCCTATTATACATATCAATCAATAAGAGGCTGGCACTGCCGTTGGGAAAGGAATCCTCCAACAAATCCTTGGCAGTGGACGCCGCAGAGTAGCCGCCCTCTCCGGAAACAAAGGCAATATTCCCGTATTTTGTTAATGGGATCATCGCCTCCTTAACCTGCGTCTCCTCGGAAGAACTAAGTAGGTCACTTTCATCCAAAAGGTAGGCTTTATAACCGGAACTACTATTCGTATATACAGAAGCTTGTAACAGCTCATCGCTGCTTAAGGCAAAGCTCTGAAAAGAAAGTGTCAGCAAAAAACTGAAAAATAGAAAAACAGCAGAATACTTTTTCAGGAAACTTCTATTCATCACTTCACCCCCTTCTTGTCAAAAAATTCCGGTATGGAACGGGTGGATAAAATATTGAACTTCTTAATCATCAAACGCAGGGAAAGAATCGACATAATCCCGCTTACCGCACTGGCCAGATAATAATATTCATCCTGTACCGGATGCCAAAGCATAATGCCTAAGGAAAAGAAAACGGAAATAAGAGCATATCCTGTTCCATTATGCCGAAGAAGCTTCGCCTTCTCTTCCTTGGACTTGTTTTTGTTTCCTGTAAGACTGTCTTCTCTCTTTTTAATTTTTGAAATCTGTCCCTGGGCCAGAACAATCAAGAGGGTGGACAAAGCCATGGTGTACCAGGGAAGATTCTCCGCCTTGATTTGAAAAAATAAATTCAAAATCAGGAATATGGGAATGGCAATCATCATAGATGCGTTATGAAAACGGCTTTCGCTAATGGGAATATCACAGTAAACCTTACCGGTCTCTCCATTTACCACCGCATAGGCGATTCGATTGTCCTTTTTATAGCTCAAAAACCAAACCGGAAACATACCCCGCTCCACAGTTACGGATTTGGCACCGATTTTCGTCAAGGAGCGAATGCTTTCATTGTTTAACTGCATGTCGCTTTCCTGAAAGCCCTGCCTTCCCAAGATGGAGGACCAAAGCTGTTGTTCCACCATATGAAGGGCTTTAGGCTCATATTGCTTGGCATCCGCATCCGCCACATCACTGTAAAAGCCTAAAAGGAAGTTCGGACTGAATTCCTTTAAATTCTTCTCGGTAAAGGGGGCAATACAGCCGGCAATCGTATCATCAAAGCGGGTGGAGGCATCATAGGGGATGTTGTTAAACTTTCCCTGGAGCTGTCCGGAAAGGGCATAACGTTCCTGATATTGATAGCTTCCGCTTCGATATTCCTTTAGTCCCTCCAATGCCAAGGGCTCATCCACCTCAAAGCTATAAAGCCAGTAGGGAAGGTAATACCCCACAAACCTTTCCAGATACTCCGGATTTTCCAGTTCCTTATCATGGTAGATAGCGGAACGAACCTTGTCCTGATAACGCTTTTTACAATCCTCCTTGGTAAGCTGGAAGGGAATGATTTTCTGAGGCATCTCCGCCTGCTTCATTCGACTGGTAAAAACCACGGAGGAACCGCAGTAGGCACAAAAGCCTGTACCGGAGAAATCCGTACTCTCTATCTCCGCCCCGCATTGGGGGCAGGTAAATACCTGGGTATCGTAGTACTCCTGTACCACTCCTTCAACGGTCTTATCCTTATCGTAGGGATTAAAAACGGAGTCGCATTGTTGACATTTCAGGCTTTGGGTTTTGATATCAAAGAGTAATTCTCCTGCACAATTCGGGCAACGGGCCATTTTTCCTCCTGTCTATTCCAATCTACTGTTTCTTAGGCTTTCGTAAATTTTTTCTTTTTAAATCTTTGGTGTTCTCAGTAGAATCTCTTCTCTCTTCGGTCCATTGGAAACCATGGTAATGGGAACCTCCAACTCCTTCTCAATAAAGTCGATATAGTCTCTGCACTCCTGCGGGAGATCCTCATACTTACGAATTCCGCGGATATCCTGCTTCCAGCCCTTCAATACGGTATATACCGGCTTAGCCTTTCTTAATAAGGGAGTTACCGGAAAATCACGAATCACTTCTCCATCGATTTCATAGCCGGTACAAATGGGAATCTCATCCAAATATCCCAGGGGATCCAAAACGGTCAAAGCCACCTGGGTTGCTCCCTGTAAAGCGCAGCCATAACGGGAGGCCACCGCATCGTACCAGCCCACACGTCTGGGACGTCCCGTGGTCGCTCCGTACTCTCCCTTATCTCCGCCTCTCTTACGAAGCTCCTCCGCCGCTTCTCCGAAGAGCTCGCTGACAAATTCGCCGGCTCCTACCGCAGAGGAATAGGCCTTGGTAACACAAACCACATCGGTAATGGCATAGGGAGGAATTCCTGTTCCCACAGCACCGTAGGAAGCCAAGGTATGACTGGAGGTAACCATGGGGTAAATACCGTGGTCAGGATCCTTCATGGTTCCCAGCTGTCCCTCCAGTAAAATCTTCTTTCCCTCTTTAATAGCGGTTCTCAGGAATAAGGAAGTATCCTTTAAAAATGGCTTAATCTCTTCTCTTTGCTTCTTAAGCTCTGCTAATACCGTATTGAAATCCAGAGGCTCCTTGTCGTAGAGATTGGTAAACAAGGCATTCTTGATTTCCAAAATTTTCTTCAGACGTTCCTCTAAAATATCATCAAAGTAGAGCTCATTAAACTGTAAGCCGATTTTGGCATATTTATCGGAGAAAAATGGAGCAATACCGGACTTAGTGGAGCCGAAGCTCTTCTTTCCTAAACGCTCCTCCTCATAAGTATCTTGTAACACATGGTGGGGAAGCATTACCTGGGCACGGTCGGAAATGTAAATCTTTGGCTTCGGTACACCGGCCTCCTCCAAAGACTTCAGCTCAGCCAGAAATTTTCCGATATCCACGGCAACACCATTCCCCAAAACACAGGTCACATTGGGGTTAAACACTCCGCTGGGCAGAAGGTGCAAAGAAAAACGACCATAAGGATTGATGATGGTATGTCCCGCATTGGCTCCTCCCTGAAAACGAACTACGATGTCCGCAGATTCCGCCAAATAGTCTGTAATCTTCCCCTTTCCTTCATCTCCCCAGTTTGCACCGACAATTGCTTGAACCATACTTGTTCCCCTTTCTTACATTTGAATTGTATAATGCAGTGCGATTGCACCCTAAACAGCTAGTATCAAAAAGCTAGTATCAAAAAACTAGTCTTTTTTAATCAATCTTGTGATCCACTGATACACATAAAAAAGACTGGGAAGAATCATGACACAGAACAATAAGGCCAGCATATACTCCTTCTTTCCCCCGGTGAATGCCAGAAACAATAAGGCTATCAGGGCAAGACAAAAAAGTATTAAAGTGAAAATGGCTATTCCTCTCTTCATATCTTTTCCTTCCTCAGTATACAAAATTTAAAAATATCACACAAGATGCTTGTTTTAATTCTTAAAGCTTTATTTCTACGGAAAGATTTAACAGCTCTTTATTCTTTTCCAGCAAGGGAGCAATATCCGTAGCAATAAAATCCTCCACCTGCTCCTTGCAACGACCGATATATTTTTCCGGAATCAAAAGCTCCTCTAAATCCGACTTTTCCAAAGGAAATTCCGGATCCTCCGTAATCCTTTGCAGTAAATCATTGTCCAGGCCGTCTCTTTTCACTCTTAAGCCTGCCTCCATGGAGTAGCTTCTGATTTTTTCATGGAGCTCCTGCCGGTCTCCCCCTCTTTTCACCCCATCCATCAGGATGTTTTCCGTAGCCATAAAGGGAAGCTCTTCCCGAAGATGCTTTTCAATCATTTTCGGATAAACCACCAAAGCGGAGGCCACATTGTAATAGAGATCCAAAAGCCCGTCTGTAGCTAAAAAGGCATGGGGCACGGAAAGTCTCTTATTTGCAGAATCATCCAAAGTCCGTTCAAACCACTGGGTTGCGGCAGTCATGGGAGGATTCTGACTCTCCGCCATGACGAAGTTGGCAAGGCCCGCAATTCTTTCACAGCGCATGGGATTTCTCTTATAGGCCATGGCACTGGAACCGATTTGCTTTTTCTCAAAGGGCTCCTCCACTTCCTTCAAATGCTGTAAAAGCCGGATATCATTGGAAAACTTATGGGCGGATTGAGCGATTCCGGACAGAATCGCCAGAATCTTGGAATCAATTTTTCTGCTGTAGGTTTGGCCGGATACGGGATAAACTCCCGGGAAATTCATTTTCCTTGCAATCTTTCTGTCCAGCTCTCTACATTTTTCATGGTCTCCTTCGAAAAGCTCCAGGAAGGAGGCCTGGGTTCCGGTAGTTCCCTTGGAACCTAAAAGCTTCAAGGAAGAAATACATTCCTCCACATCCAGAAAATCCAGATACAAATCATGTAGCCAAAGACTGGCTCTTTTTCCAAGGGTTACGGTCTGTGCCGCCTGAAAATGGGTATAGCCAAGCATGGGCAGTCCTCTATACTCCATGGCAAAGTCTGCTAAGACCTTCATGCAGTTTAAAAGCTTTTTCCGAAGAAGCTTTAATCCCTCCCGCATGGTAATCAGGTCCGTATTGTCTCCCACATAGCAGGAGGTGGCTCCCAGATGAATGATTCCCTTTGCCTTCTCGCACTGAACGCCATAGGCATAGACGTGGCTCATGACATCATGCCTGACCTCTTTCTCTCTGGCCATGGCCACATCGTAATTAATATCCTCTGCGTGGGTCTTTAATTCCTGAATCTGCTCCTCCGTGATGGGCAGCCCCAGCTCCTTCTCACTTTCCGCCAGAGCAATCCACAGCTTCCTCCAGGTTTTAAATTTAAAATCGGAAGAAAAAATGCTCTGCATTTCCTCAGAGGCGTATCTCCCTGACAACGGGCTTTCATAGCTTTGATGACTCATGATTCCTCCCCTATTATTTCAAAACATCCGCCATACTATAGCTTCCCGGCTCCTGTTTTTCCAGGAAAAAGGCAGCGGTAATAGCTCCCTTAGCAAAGATTTTCCTACTGTAGGCGGTATGATTTAGGCTGATGACCTCATCTTCGCCGGCAAAAATCACCTCATGAATACCGGGAATGGTACCTCCACGAAGGGAAGACATCCCGATTTCTCTCTTCTCTCTGGCGGTATCTCTTCCGGAACGGTCATAAACCATCTTTAAGCTTTCTCCGATTCCCTCTTCTACAGCCTTTTCCAGCATCAAAGCAGTTCCGCTGGGGGCATCCTTTTTTCTGCGATGATGGGCCTCCATAATTTCAATGTCAAAGCCGTTTTCATAAAGCTTTTTTGCAGCAATCCGCAGGAGCTCCTGTAAAAGATTAATGCCCAAAGACATATTTCCGGAACGAAGAATAGGAATCTGTTTGGAAGCCTCCTGAAGCTTCTTTTCCTGAGCCTCAGATAAGCCTGTAGTACAAAGCACAATAGGCTTCTTTTTCTCCACCGCGAAATCCAGAAGAGCATCCACTGCCTCTTTTACGGAAAAATCAATGATACAGTCAAAATCTTCTTTCACTTCCACTCCGCTTCCGTAAACCGGAAATCCGGGGTGGCTCAGATCCGTATGAGAATCCAGACCGGCTACAATCTCCATCCCCTCCGTCTGCTTTGCTACCTCCTGCACATTCTTTCCCATCACGCCCTTTGCACCATGTAATAAAACCCTCATTATTTCCTCCTTCAGCTTCGGAAAACCACTCTACTTTTTCTTGTTTATTCTATTTCATTTTTCCGCAGAAAAAAAGAGGGGCGAAAAAGAAGAAAATAAGAAACAGTTTATCCTGCATTTATTTTCTTTTCTTCACAGCCCCCTCTTCTCTATTAGGATAAAATCCCGTAGCGGCGCATTTCTTCTTTTAATACTTCTTGATGTGCTTCTTCCATCTCTGTCAAAGGAAGACGTAATCCTCCCACAGCCTTCCCTTGTAAATTCATTCCTGCCTTTACCGGGATGGGATTTACTTCCATAAAGAGGCTGTGAATCAAGGGAAGTGCTCTCTTCTGCTCTTCCCAAGCTCCCTTCACATCTCCGGCAAACCACTTTTTGCAGATTTCCGCTGTTTGTTTCGGTGCTACATTGGACAGAACGGAAATTACTCCGGAACCTCCGATGGAAAGCAGAGGAACAATAATGCCGTCCTCGCCGGAATAAAGCAAGAAATCTTCGTCCACCAGACGCATCAGATCCGATGTAGCTCCCACATCTCCGGTAGCTTCCTTTACTCCTACAATATTTTTTACATTATAGTAAAGATCTGCCATGGTCTTCGGCTCAATCTTCATGCCGGTTCTTCCCGGTACATTGTATAAAATACAGGGAATGGAAACCGCATCCGCAATGGACTTGTAATGGGCATACAGTCCCTTCTGGGTAGCCTTGTTATAGTAGGGAGTCACCAAAAGCAGTCCGTCAGCTCCGGCCTTCTCCGCTCTTTGAGAAAGGTCAATAGCGGTAGCGGTACAGTTGGAGCCTGTTCCCGCAATAACGGGAATACGGTGATTTACCACCTTCACAGTATGAGCAATCACTTCAATATGCTCATCCTCTGTAAGGGTTGCCGCCTCTCCGGTGGTACCTACTGCTACAATGGCATCCGTGCCTTCTGCAATTTGCTCCTCCAATATCTCCGTCAGCTTCTCATAATTTACGCTGCCATCCTCATGAAAGGGGGTAATCAAAGCAACGCCAGCTCCTTTAAATAATGCCATAGTTTCACTCAACCTTTCTTATTATTTCCTGTTAAATCCGGCTCTCTTTCTAGCGGTAGGATCCAGAATCTTCTTACGAATACGAAGATTTTCCGGAGTAACCTCCAAAAGCTCATCCGTATCGATAAAGTCAATACACTGCTCCAAGGACATAATCTTCTTCGGTACCAGCTTCAGTGCCTCATCAGAGCTGGAGGTTCTGGTATTGCTTAAATGCTTGGTCTTACAAACATTTAACTCGATATCCTCAGACTTGGGACTCTGTCCGATGACCATTCCGCTGTAAACCTTCTCTCCCGGACCGATAAAGAGGGTTCCACGGTTCTGTGCCTGGAATAAGCCGTAGGTAACCGCCTCTCCCTGCTCAAAGGCAATAAGGGATCCCTGATGACGATAGTTTAAGTCTCCCCTATATTCTCCGTAGCCTTCAAACTCCGTATTCAAAATACCGTTTCCCTTGGTATCGGTAAGGAACTCTCCTCTGTAACCGATTAATCCTCTGGAAGGAATCTCAAACTCCAAACGGGTATAGCCGGAAGCCAAAGGACTCATGCCGTTTAAGGTACCCTTTCTCTGGGTAAGCTTCTGGATTACAGAGCCGGTAGCATCCTCCGGTACATCGATATAAGCAATCTCCATAGGCTCCAGCTTTACGCCCTGCTCATTTTCCTTATAAATAACCTCTGCCTTGGATACCGCAAACTCAAAGCCCTCTCTTCGCATGGTCTCCACCAATACGGAAAGGTGCAGCTCTCCACGGCCAGAAACCTTAAAGCAATCTGCGGATTCCGTCTCCTCTACTCTTAAGGAAACGTCCGTATTTAATTCTCTGAAAAGACGGTCACGGATATGTCTGGAGGTAACAAACTTTCCTTCCGTTCCTGCCAATGGAGAATCATTAACCATGAAATCCATGGAAATGGTAGGCTCGGAAATCTTCTGGAAGGGCAATGGCTCCGGATTCTTCTCCGTACAAATGGTGTCCCCCACATGCAGGTCTTCAATACCGGATACCGCTACGATATCTCCGAAGGAAGCCTCCTCCACATCCACTCTCTTTAAGCCGTCAAAGGCATAGAGCTTGGTGATACGTACCTTTTTTCTCTTGTCCGGATTATGGTGGTTCACAACCAAAGCTTCCTGATTCACCTTAATCTTACCGTTCTCCACCTTACCGATTCCGATTCTTCCTACGAATTCGTTGTAGTCAATGGTAGAAACCAGGAACTGGGTTTCCGCATCCGGATCTCCCTTAGGTGCCGGAATAAAGTCTATAATGGTATCAAACAGCGGCTTCATATCCACGTCCGGATCTTCCAGCTTCAGCTTTGCATAACCGTTCTTGGAAGAAGCAAAGAGGAAGGGACAATCCAGCTGCTCATCGGAAGCATTTAGATCCAGCATCAATTCCAAAACCTCATCCACCACATCATTGGGGCGGGCCTGAGGCTTATCAATCTTATTCACCACTACAAGAACAGGAAGACGAAGATCCAAGGCTCTTTGTAAAACGAATCTGGTCTGGGGCATGGGACCTTCAAAAGCATCCACCAACAAGATGGCGCCATCCACCATTTTCAAAATACGCTCTACCTCACCGCCGAAATCTGCGTGTCCCGGAGTATCTACAATATTAATCTTGGTATCTCCGTAGCTTACAGCGGTGTTTTTTGCCAGAATCGTAATGCCTCGCTCCCGCTCGATAGGGTTGGAATCCATCACTCTTACTCCAACCTCCTGATTGTCACGGAATACACCGGACTGCTTTAAAAGCTCATCCACCAGGGTTGTCTTACCATGGTCAACGTGGGCAATAATGGCAACATTACGTACATCTTCTCTATTCTTTAACATTTACTTCTCTTTCCCCTTAAAGAAACTTAAAAAGCCTCTTTAAATGATTCATTTTTATCTACAGTTCATTAACTTAGGAAGTATACCACCGGCTATTTTTGATTGCAAGAAAAACCACCTCTTGTCCATACTCCCCAATGTGCTTTTCCAGGGACAGATACTGCTCCTCTTCCATTTGCAGGAGGAGCTCCACCCTATCCGTGTAGTCTTTCTCTAAAATCCGAATTCCCATTTCCTGAAAATCATATTCCAGTCTTCCCAGTAGTGTGTAGGGAATACTCAGCCGGATTTCTTTTCCCTCTTTCCGCTCCAAAAGCTGCGCTTCCGAAAGCACCTGTTCTGCCGCATCTCCATAGGCTCTGGATAAGCCTCCCGTCCCCAGCAGGGTTCCCCCGAAGATACGACTTACCACACAGAGAACATTTTTCAGCTCTTTACGTTCCAACCTTTGCAGTATTGGAGCTCCTGCGGTTTTCGCCGGCTCTCCGTCATCACTTTGCTTTTTCTGCTCCTGCAAAAAGCCCTCCCGCTCTTCCAGGAAAATGTAGGCATAGCAATGGTGTCTTGCCTCGGGATAAGCCTTTTTACATTCCTGTATATAAAGCGTAACATCCTCAAGACTTTGAAGCGGAAATAAAGAAGCATAAAATTTTGATTTTTTCACTTCCAGCATGGAGGTAAAACGATCTTGAATAAATTTCATGCTTCTTTTCCTCGTATTATTAAGTTGTAGCTTTTCTTTACCTGTTCTTGGTAATCAGCTACTA
>OCIZ01000284.1_pt1 | contig 13143 bp, 12 predicted proteins | sample 1495841 | NCBI WGS metagenome assembly OCIZ01 (sample SAMN01915229, study PRJEB22387) | human oral metagenome | isolation source: saliva | host: Homo sapiens | place: USA
TCGTACATATCTTTTTTTTATAGTAGAAACAAGAAATATAGTACTATCGGTATAAGATGAAAATGTATAAGTATTCTTCTTTTTTTACAAAATTATAAAGAAAAGTTCATACTCTTTTTCTTTCTTGCCGATATACTACCTTGGGCAAAAGGATATTTTCTTTTTGTCCCATTCTATGAGCAGAAAATGACAGGAGGTCCCAAGCATGAATATACTTTTCTTTCTTACTCCAAAATGTGACGTGGCATATGTAAAGGAAGAAGACAGTTTGCGAAATACTTTGGAGAAAATGGAGTTTCACCGGTATTCAGCCATTCCCGTCTTAAGTAAAGACGGAAAATTTGCCGGTACTCTGACGGAAGGGGATCTTCTTTGGGAAATTAAGAATCAACTGAATCTGGATTTGAAAGAGGCGGAGAAGGTACTGGTAAAGGATATCCCTATGCGAAAGCATTTTGAGGCGGTGGGAATCAACAGTTCCATGGAGGGACTGGTTGCTCGTTCTCTTACCCAAAACTTTGTGCCGGTGGTGGATGATCTGGGACACTTTATCGGCATTGTAAAACGTCGAGATTTGATGGACTATCTGTACCGTCATGCGGATTTCGTGGCTTTGGATAAGGAAGAATCCATGTTAATGGCGGAGGACACCTCCTTAACAGGCTAAAGCAGAAGAAGCAGAATGGAACATCCAAGGAAGGGACACTCGGGTAAAATGAGATATCGCATACTACGCGAGAGGCACTCAGGTAAAATGAGATACCGCATACTACACGAGGGACACCCGGTAAAAACAGGATACTACAAACTACCCAAGAGACAATCTTTAAGAATAAAGGAAGAGGAAATCCTAGAATTTTCGGATTTCCTCTTCCTCTTTTTCTCCTGTTTTTTCAATACTGCGAATCAAAACGGTATAACTGCTTCCCCCTTCCAGGAAAACCTCCACTTCCTCCCCCACACGCTTTCCCATCAGCGCCTTTCCTAAAGGAGACTGATTGGAAATTCTTCCTTCCAGGGATTGCCCTCGAATGGAGGTGACCAGACGATAGCACTCTTCCTCTTCATCCTCCGGAAAATACACCACCACCGTGTCATTAATCCCCACAACGCCCTCTTCCGACTTTGTGGAAATCACTTTGGCAAACTTTAAGACCCGCTCTAAATAACGAATCCGGGATTCATTTTGATTCTTCTCTTTCTTGGCGGCATAGTATTCAAAGTTTTCCGACAGGTCTCCCTGAGCTCTGGCCTCCTTCACCGCCTCAATCAGCTTCGGGCGAATCTCCAGCTTTCTTTTCTGAATCTCCGCCTCGATTTTCCGCACATCCTCCCGGGTTAATTCCTCACTCATCCTATTCTCCTAAAGCTTTATTTTCCTTCGTAGCAAATGAGGGATTCCAAGGAGTAGTTTTCAAGCTTCTTTCTGCCTTCCAGTCCGGCAAGCTCCATCACCACAGAAATCTTGGCCACCTCTCCCCCAAGACGCTCCACCAGCTTGCAGGCCGCCTCCAAAGTGCCTCCTGTCGCGATTAAGTCATCCACAATAACCACCTTGGTACCCTTTTGAATGGCATCCTTATGAATCTCCACCTCAGCCTGGCCATACTCCAAGTCATAGGCAATGGATTCCGTCTCTCTGGGCAGCTTTCCCTTCTTTCGTACCGGCACAAATCCCTTATGCAACTCATAGGCGATGGCTGTTCCGAAGATAAAGCCCCGGCTCTCCAGACCGATGACAAGATCAAAATCCACATCCTTTAAAGACCGGATTAATCCATCCACGGAATCCTTCAATCCGTCCGGATCCTGAATCAAAGAAGTAATATCACGGAAGATTACTCCCTTCTCCGGAAAATCCGGAATGGACAATACATAATCTGCTAAATGCTCTCTTTTCATAGTTCTCCCCTCAAGTTTTTTATGGCATAGGCCTGAATGGCCGCCACAGTTTTGCTGTCTGTCATCTTTCCGTCCGAAATCAATTTCAGTAAGTCCTCCAGCGCCCAAGCCTCCAAGAAGATCTCCTCATCTTCATCAAAGCACTGCTGTCCCTTCTTCAAATCCTTGGCAAGATAAATGGCAATCTTCTCATCCAAAAAAGCCACCGTGGTATTAACCCAAAGAAGAAGCTCTAAAGCCTCACTCTTATAGCCCGTTTCCTCCTCCAGCTCCCTCTTTGCACAAAGAAGAAAGTCTTCCTCTTCGCTATCCCGCTTTCCCGCCGGAATTTCCAGGGTAAAACGAGACAGCGCATGACGGTATTGCCGAACCATGAGAAGCCTTCCGTCCTCTAAGACCGGAAGTACCGCCGCGGCTCCTATATGATGAATAAAGTCCCAGTGGGTCACATGACCGGACACATCCACTGTATCTTCATAGACCTCCAGCACCGAGCCCTTGTAGCGGAGCTTTCGTTCCAGTAAACGAACCGGAATCTCTTCTTTCTTCTCTTCCTGCTTTTTCTTTTCTTCCATCTTTCAAACACTCCTATTCCGAAAGATTTTGATTTGAAATTCTCTATAAGATTTTCCCCTCAAACTTCTTCATTTTAACATACTTACAGGGATATCTCCATGATTTAACAAAAGATTTCCCCCCTTCGGATGTCGAAAAAACTCCCCCTTTGGATGTCGAAAGAACTCCCCCTTTGGATGTCGAAAGAACTCCCTTTAGAAACGAAAAAAAGGCGAACAGAAGGAAACGCAACGCTTCCTCTCTTCACCCTTTCGGAAACTCTATTAAGAAATTTCACTTTGGAAAAAAAAATTGGAAATTCCATTCGGAAAGTCCATTTAAAAAATCTCCCCGAAAAATCCTATAAAGATTAATTTCAGTAATCTTACTTGGAAAACTCCACCTTAGAAACTCCGTATCCTGCCTTGTTGATATGCTCTCTAAGCTCTTCCTCGCTGTGCTCTTCCTTCATTCGCACTTCCGCTGTATGACTGCTTAAATCCACCGTGGCCCAGACACCGGCAATGGCATTTAAGGCATTTTCCACCTTCTTCTTACAGTTTCCGCAATGCATATCGTCTACGAAAATCATGGCTTTAAAAGGATAATGTCCTTCCACCTTGTCGGAAACCTTTACGGAATCCACACTGCATTCTCCTCCGCCGCAACAACCATTTTTTCCTCTTTTAATGACACTTCTTACCGCAAAAACGATAATTACGCCTACCAGTGCCAAGATGACAAAATTTCCCATGCTGTTCTTCCTCTCTGAAAACAAGTTTGGCTTAAATTCATTAGCTATGTCTAACTTCTTTAGTTTAGTCTCTTGTTTTCTCCTGTCAAGGAATTTTGAAAAATTTTATTTTTCCTATCGTGATGCAGCAGGTCTTATTTTTCCTTTTCTTCTTCCTCTTCCGTCTCTTCCTTGTGTACGATAGTCTTTCCGATACGGTGGTTCTTGATTTCCGCCACATCGATACTCAGACCGTCCGTATCCAAGTGCAAGGAGGATCCGTCCTCCGGCACCATGCCGATGATTCCCATAATATAGCCGCCGAAGGTATCCGCAGCCTCTAAATCCAGATGAATCTTCAGGGCTTCATTCACATCCTCCAAATCCGCAGAACCGAGAATACTCCACTCGTTTTCTGAAATCTGCTCAATAGGCTCCGGCTCCGGAAGCTCATCCTCCTCATGAAGGTCCCCCACCAAGGCCTCAATCAGGTCATGGAGGGTAACAATTCCCGTCATTCCGCCGTACTCATCCAGCACTATCCCATAGTACTTTCTTTCCTTTTGCATGATTTTGAAAAGGTCGGAAACCTTCATATTCTGAGAAATGAAGAAGGGGCGATCCACTGCATTCCGCATAACATTCGGTCTGCTTAAGTCGTTTAGGCGGAAATAATCCTTGGTGTTCAAGACACCGATGATATCGTCATTGTCCTCACCGCAAATCGGGTAACTGGCAAAACGGTTTTCATGGATGGTATGCCTCCACTGTCTGTCCGTATCCTCAATATAAAGCATAGCCACATCTGTTCTGTGGGTGCAAACGTCTTCCACAGTAAGATCTTTAAATTCAAACACATTTTGAATCCACTCATTTTCACTGGATTCAAAGATGCCGCTTTCCATTCCCTCATCAATCATCATCAAAATGTCTTCCTCGGAAACGGCATTGATATCTCTTTCCGGGTCGATTTTCAGAAGCTTCAGTACCGCATTGGTGGATGCGGAAAGAAAGAAAACGATGGGCATGGAAATAATAGACACAATCCGCAGTACCGGAGCAATGAAAAGCGCTATAGGCTCTTTATATACCTGCGCCAAGCGTTTCGGCACCAACTCTCCGAAAACAATACTGATATAGGATAGAAGCAGAGTAATCAGCACAATAGAAAGGGGGTGCATCATGCTCTCCGTATTGGGGATAGGTAGCTTTACCAGGAGCTTGTCCAAATATCCCGCAAAGCTCTCTGCCGCAAAGGCACTGGAGAGAAATCCCGCCAGAGTAATCGCCACTTGAATGGTGGACAAAAAGCGGGAAGGCTCTTCCACAAGCTTTAAAAGATGCTTTGCATTTAGGCTTCCGTCCTCCGCAAGCTTTCTTATTTTTCCCTCTCCCATCTGCAAAACCGCAATTTCCGCGCAGGAAAAAAATCCGTTAATGAAAATCAGTACAAACAAGAGTATGACTCGACCAATCATAGTTGTGTTTAAAAATCCTCCTTAACTCCAAAATCCTTGGAATAGTTTTTTGTTCCGGGAATACTCGAAAAATGAACTGCAGAAAAAGGTATAGCGTGTCCTACACACTATACCTTTTTGCTATATGATTCTTAGGACTTCCGTTATCCGCGTCCCCGTCTTCGTCCATGTTCTTCCCCTTCTTGTCTCTTTCCTCAACTGAAAAGAATACAGGCATTATACGGAATCCCCCCCGCTTTGTCAAATTTCAAAATACCGGAAGCGTTTCCCCCTCAGGTATTTTAGAAGTATAACGGATTACAAATCCCGTTCTCAAAATTATAACTCCACCGGTATTCCCTTTCGGCAAAGAGCAATACGCCATGGCTTCTTCTTGGCTCGAATATAACGAAACTTCAGAAAACCGGCATTTTCCAGATAAGCCTTCAATTCCGCCTCATCATAAAGTCTTGCGCCATGAATTTTCTTAGTCATGGAACAACACTTACTTTCCTTATCATGCGTAACCGCCAGAAGAAGTACTCCTCCCGGTTTTAAAACTCGATACGCCTCCGCCAAGGCTTTATCCATATTTTTCCAAAAGTAAATGCTTTCAAAGCTGGAAATGGCATCGAAGCTCTCATTCCGAAAGGGAAGCTTATTCACTCCACTTAAAATCACCTCGCATCTATCCTGAGAAATCGCCTTTTCATTCCAGCCTTCCGCAATGGAAACAGATACCGGGGAATGATCAATGCCGCTGACATGGGCATCCGGATAACGCTCCAACCACCGTTCCAGATTGCCGCCTCCCCCGCAGCCCAAATCCAAAATATCCGCCTGAATCGGCAGTTCCACAAAAGACATGCCCCAGTGCCCCAGCTTGGCATGCTCTCCATAATTCATTAATAGGCTAATGACTCTCCCAAAAAATCCTCTGGGTTTCGAGAAATTCTGCAAAAGCCCCATTGTCTTCCTCCTGAAATCTTGGGGAATTTTGCTCCTAGCATCCCCTTTTTTCTTTTTAGTCCCTCTTCGCAAGTCTTAATTTATTCGTAAAAATAATTTTATGGGAGAATTAAGGGCTTGTCAACAGGGAGATGGGGGAAGGGGGTAACTATGGGATATTTTTACAGCTTTTTACTTTTAGTCCTACCTACACTGTGTGACATTTTGTCACGTATTGGTTCTCCCCATTTTATATTTAAATCGGCTACAAATTGTAGCCACTTCCATATTCCCCTTTATTCTTCTTGATTATTCCCCCTTAATCACTACATCTTTCCACTTCCCCAAATTCCTTTTTCTTCAGATACTCCTTCAATTTAAACGCACAAAAATAAGGGAAGGTATAAATCTGATTGGCATATCCCACATTTACATCTCCAAATTTTATCCCAAATGAAATATCCTGGTATCTCTTATTGCTAATCAAGGCGGAAAGTGCCTTTGATTGATTGCTATTAGCCTTCACCTCTACCGGAACCAAAGCATTTTGGGTCCGCACAAAAAAATCTTCCTCCAGACTGGCGTTTTCCTTTTTATAGTAATAGAGTCCAAAGCCTTGCTTCACAAAAGCCTCTGCAACAAAGTTTTCATATAAAGCCCCCTTATACACCCCCAGGTTCTTATTGACTCTAAGGTCCTCCTGCGCCTCCTCATCCAAGGAAGAAATCAACAGACCGGTATCCATATAATATAGTTTGTATTTGCTTTCTTCGACATTTCCCTTTAAAGGAAGCTCGGGGAATTGGAGGCAGTTACATTCCATGATAATGCCTGCATCCTTTAGCCAATCGATGCAACCGCTATATTCTCGAGACCTGGCATTTTTCGCCACCTTATTAAACTGAAATTTCTTATTTTCCTTAGCCAGCTGAGCAGGAATACTTCGATAGACACTAATAATCTTTGTCTGATCCAAGCCCTCTGCGTACTTTCTGACATCCTCTTCATAGTCCAATCGAATCTGATTCTGCAAATCCAGTGTGCCGGAAAATGTTCCCGTCTCCAAATACTGCTTTACCACATCCGGCATTCCTCCAAGGACTGAATAGCTGAGAAAGAGTTCTTTGAAAATGGAGAGCTCATTCTCGTTAAATGGTTTGTTCTCCAGCATGTGGCTAAGGATACTGGCAATCTGCTCCTCCCTATAGCCCTTTGCCCAAAGGAATTCTTCAAAGTCCATGGAAAACATTTCATAGTCCGTTTTAGATCCCACGCTATTGCTGTGAATTCTTTTATAATTTATGCCCAGCATGGAGCCGCTACAAATCACATCATAATTTCCATCTCTATGGAAGGATTTCAAGGTAGTAGCCACATCAGGATTCTCCTGTATTTCATCAAAAAGAATAATGCTTTCCTTTGGAATAAACTGAATAGACGGGTCTGCCAAGGTGATATTTCTGGTCACACTTTCCACATCATACCCATCTGCTAAAATCTGCATGAACTTTTTTTCCAGAGCAAAATTGATATAAACGATATTTTTATAGTTCTGTTTTGCAAAATGCAAAATGGATTCCGTCTTTCCTATTTGTCTGGCGCCTTTAATTATTAAAGGCTTATGCTTGGCATCCGCCTTCCATTCCTGCAAAAAATCATCTATCTTTCTTTTAAAATACATTTTTCACCCCTCCATAGAGGGATGGTATCACAAAAAAATAGCCACTTCAACGCCTTTCATCACATTTCATGAGCCACTTTTTCGCTTTTTCTCACATTTCATGAGCCACTTTTTCGCTTTTTCTCACATTTCATGAAAATGGCATAGATACCTCCTTACTGCTCCATCATAAAGAGCGAGTAAAAGTATCCCTTCTTTTCCATAAGTTCCGAGAAGATTCCTTCCTCTACGATCTCCCCTTCTTTTAACACACAAATCCTATCTACACGACTTAAAATCCTGGAATCCAAGTCATGAAGCACCAAAATCTCCGTGATATTCTCCAAGGATAAAAGGGAATCCAACACCAGATAGCTATTTTCCTTATCCAAGGCTGCGGTAATCTCATCCGCAAGGAGGATAGGAGTTTTTCGAAGGAGACTTCTGGCAATATTGATTCTTTGCCGTTCTCCTCCGGAAAGAGCCGCTCCATTTTCCCCGCAAGGATAATCCAAACCTTTCTCCGAAATCAGATTTTTTAAACCGGACTTTTCAATGGCCAGCTCCATCTCCTCTTCACTGTATTTTTGAAAGAGCGTGATGTTTTCATAAATACTGCCGTCAAAAATAAAGACCTCCTGTTGAATATAGGAAATCGAACGAAAGAGGCTTTCCTCGGGAAGGGTAGAAAGTTGCCTGTTTCCAATAGAAATCTCTCCCCCCTGACTTCGCTCGATTCCCATAAGAAGCTTTAAAATGGAGGACTTTCCCGAACCGGAGGCTCCCAAAAGAATCAGCTTTTCTCCCTCCTTTACCCGCAGAGTAAAGTCCTTCAAAACCTGCTTTTCCGGAGTATAAGAAAAGGAAAGACGGGAGAAGCAAATATCTCCCTGTAAAGACGGGATGGGAAGGGCTTTCTCATGGGAGTCTGTGTCGGTATGCTGATGATAACCGTCCTTAACAATTTCACCGCTCTTCTGCTGCTGTTCCTGCTGTTCCTCCTGCTCCCCTTTTCCTATCTTCTCCCAAAATTGTTCGGAAAGGGCATAGGCGGTTCTTGCCTTACTAAGCATTCCCGGAAGCTCTGTCACCGGATCAATGATATAGTTAATCAGTCGAGAAAAAGCCAGCACGGTTCCCACGGAAATGCTTTTGCTTCTATAGGCCACAACAGCGCATAGAAGCAAAATGGCAAACTGGGTGATATAGCCGGAAATGGCGGCAAAGTAATTGATTTTCTCCACGCATTTTTCCCGTTCTTCCATGCGATCTTCCACCTTTTGGCAGATTTTATCATGGAGGGTAGAAAAAATTCCTTCTACTTTATAGGACTTAATGATGGTAAAGCCAACGGCAAAGTCCTTCAAAAATGCTAAATATTCTGCATTTTCCTTGGATAAATTCTCCTCAATCTTCTCCATATTTCTTCCGGAGAAAAGAGCGGCAAAAAAGGGAATCAGGGAAATGAGACAGGCCATCATGGCTAAAAAGAAATTGTAGCGAATCATCACCAAAACAGCCCCTATGCCGCAAATGACGATTTGGGAAAGTATGGGAATCTGGTCCAAAAAATCCTCTTTGATTTTCTGTAAATCCGTATTCAGGGCGGAAAGATACACCGCCGTATTCTGTCCGTAAAACTCTGTCACCTTCTTCTTAGACAGATAATGATAGGCCATTTTCCGATACTGAAAGACCGCCTTGGTGCTGAACTTCGTCCGAAAATAGTAGGTGCAAAGACCGGAAAAGCTCACCATCAGTAAAACCGCTACGGCCATTAGGATGATTTGATGCATACTGTAACGGTGATTTCCGGATAGGAAATCAATCAAAATCTGCATCAGTTGAGGTACAGAAAGAATACCCACGGACAAAACCGTGGTACCCAAAACCGCCATAAATAGATTTTTCCGATTTCCTTGAAAAAAGCTTTGACTTAAGGGATTACGCTGCTTCATGCTGTTCTTTTCCTTCCTGCTGTCATACTCTATTGTCCTATTTTTATGCCCTTATGTACTCTCTTGTCACTCTTCTATAAGTCTTCTATTCGTCTTTAAAAAGCCTCACACTAAACTTCCGAAGTTCTTCCATTGTATTTTTCTCTATACTTTTCTCTATACTTTCCTCTATACTTTCCTCTATGCTTTTCTCTATACTTTCCTCTATGCTTTTCCTTTACATATTTCCCTTATCCTTTTGGAAAATAAGCTTCCCTCTCTCCCCCTGTCTGTGCCTAGAGTACTGAAGCTCTATGCCTTCTTTTTCCAGAGCTTCTATCCCTTGAATCTTTTCCGCTGTAAGCTTCTCTCCCGGGAAAAGCAGGGGAATTCCGGGAGGATAAAGGCTGAGATATTCCAGGCAAATGCGACCTTCTCCGTCACGAAGATTAACCTCCTCCCCCTCTTTTAGGCCTTCTAAAATTTGCAAAGTATTATCCGCTACAGAAATTTGATACAGGGCAGAGGATAGTATCTTAGACTGTAATGACTGTGCTGAACTTTCTATCAATTCAGACATTTCATCTCCCGTTTCCTTCCCTCTTTCCTCTTCCGCTTGCTTTCCTCTTTCCTCTTCCGCTTGCTTTCCCCTCTCATCTCCCGGCTTCTGTTTATTCTCATCTCCCAATCTTCTTTCTATATCCTTCAAGGCAATAAACAATCTATCCAGTTCCTCTTCTGAAATAAAGGGTCCCGTCATCAAAAGCAGATTTTCTCCGCTATGCATTTCCGATTCAATGCCGTAATCTTCCCGAAGAAGCTTAGCCAAATCCTTCCCCAGTCTAAGCTTGGGGATTCCTCGGGCTCGTAAGAAAATCTTAGTAAAATCCATAGCAAAGCAAGCTTCCTCCTTCTCCCAAAGAAAAGTAAAATAGGAAAGTGTTCTTGCCTTCTCTTGAAAGCCTATCATCACTTCCTTCCAACGGGAAAATAAAGCTTCTCCCTCTCTTTCCAATAGCGTTGTAGCCTTTTCCAAGGAAAGCATCAGGGGATAGGAGGGGGAAGTCGTCTGAAATACGGAAAGGTAAAAAGACAGCTTTTCCCTACTGTATCTTTGTCCCTTTCCCAATATCCAGGCACTCTGGGTTAAGGAGCAAAGGGTTTTGTGGGGGCTTTGCACCACCAAATCCGCTCCTAAGGAAATGGCGGACTCCGGAAAGGAAGTTCCCCTTTTCGGAGAAAAATGGGCTCCGTGAGCCTCATCCACCAGAAGGGAAAGGCCATTTTCATGGCAGAGTTTTGCAATCCCTTCCACATCGGAAACCACTCCCTCATAGCTTGGGCTGGTGAAAATCAAAGCCTTGCTCTTTGGAAACTCCCGAAGCAATCTTTCCACTTCCTTCAGAGAAACCGAGCCGAAGCAGGAAAAATCCTCCCAAAACTCCGGTAGCAGAAAATGAATCTTTGCCTTTCGGAGAGATAAGGCATAAAAAACAGAGCGGTGGCAATTTCTTGCCACCACTACCTCATCTCCTTCTTCCAGTAGAGTGAAAATACCTGCCTGTAAGCCGGAGGAACTGCCATTTACCAGATAGAAGCAATCCGAACAACCGTAGTAGGCGGCAGTACGATTCATGGCTTCCTGCAAAATCCCTTCCGGTGCATGAAGATTATCCAGCTCTTCTACCTCCGTATAATCGTAGGCATAGGGAAGAGCTGTACCCATGTCCCTCTTTCTTTGGTGCCCCGGCATATGCAGAGGCAGGAGTTTTTTTTCATTGTAGTGCTGAAAATATTTTTCTAAAGGAGAAGCGGAAGGATTCCGCCCCTCTTTCGATTGATTCTTCATTTTCTTTCCTTATCTGATCGCTATTCATCAAATCTCAAGAGAGATATAGCCTGCTTTACGGCATCTTTCGAATAAATCTTTTCACGATTAAGTTTACAGATTCTTCTCCAAGTCCTCTACAATCTTCTTAATGGTTCCCTCTTTAAAGGGATTCATCAGGCCTACCTTTTCCTCTAATTCTGTAAAGAAAAGAGAAGCGGAATACTTGGAAAAGTCCATATAGCTCTTCCATGCCCCTTGGAAATCCTTATCCATCCAAGCCTTATACTGTAAAGCATTGATGCCGGCAATACAATAATCAATATAGTAATAGGGAAGGTCATAAATGTGGTGCTGCTTCTGCCAGAAACCGCCCTCTTCCATAAAGGCATTGTCCGCATAATCTAAGTGTGGCTTATACTCCTGCTCCAAGGTTCTCCAAAGCAGCTTTCTCTCCTTCGGAGTCATTTTCGGATTCTTATACACAATATTTTGGAACTCATCCACCATGGTGCCGTAGGGGATAAACATCAAGAACTCTTCAAAATGCATGGAAAGGTAGTCCTTTGCCCGATCCCCGAAGAATAAATCCATCCAAGGCTCGGTAAAGAATTCCATAGACATGGAGTGGGTTTCCGCCGTTTCCATAGTCAACTCGTTGTGCTCATGAATGGGCAGATCCGCAGTAATATAGCCCTGGAAGGCGTGTCCGCACTCGTGGGTAATTACATCACAGTCTCCGGCTGTTCCGTTGAAGTTGGCAAAGATAAAGGGCATGTGGTAGTTGGGAAGCATTTCCATATACCCGCCGGTTCTCTTGTTCTTTCTGCCCAGCACATCGAATAGCTCCATTTTCATCATATCCTGCATAAACTTTGCGGTTTCGGGAGAAAGAGCATCATACATCTTCTGTCCTGCTGCCATGATTTCCTCAGGAGTTCCGATGGGGGCAGGATTTCCCTCCTTGAAAAATACCCCTTCGTCATAGTAATAAATCTTATCCAGTCCAAGGCGCTGTCTTCTTCTCTCATGAAGCTTTTGGACAAATGGCACCAAATCCCGTTTTACCTGCTGGCGGAAGGAAGCAATCTCCCGCTCTCCATAACAGTTTCGATTCATTCTGGCATAGCCGATTTCCGTGAAATCCGGATAGCCCATCATTTGCCCCTGCTCGGTACGATTCTTGACTAAAGCATCATAGATAGAGTCCAGCTTCTCTGCATTGTCCTCAAAAAACTTGGTATACGACTTCCATGCCTTCTTACGCACCTCTCTACCCTCTGCGGTAAGGTAGGGTGTCATCAGAGAAAGGTTTAAGTTCTCTCCCTCCCAGGGAATCTTTGCAGAAGCCAGAAGCTTACTGTATTCGGTGGTCAGTTCATTTTCCTTTTGCATCAGGGGAATCAGGGAAATGTCCACCGCCTTCTGTGCCAGTTCCATGTTTTTAAAAGCTACATGCCCCAGCTTCTCTTCCATATAAGCCCGGTGGGGAGAATGGTAAACCCGCATCTGGTAGTCCACTAAGAGATTTCGGAAAATGGGCATATTGGCATCATAAAAGGCTCTCTCCTTCTCGTAGAAGGGATCGGTCATGTCAATGTCGTTTCGAATGCTGGCAATCACACTTTCCGTCATTACATCATCCACCAGCTTATAGTATTTCTGATGGAGGGCAAAAAGCTCCTCCCCGGACTGGGCCTTATCTACCCCCTCACACAGCTCCAAAAAATCAGCCTTCAGTTTATCAAAATCAATTCTCTCATAGGGAAATTCAGTAAATTTCATATTTTCCTCCAATTCATATATTACACTCTAAACAATCGGTATAAGCATAACATTTCTATGGGAATATTCCCAATACCTTCTTATTGCTCCACTAATTACAACTTATACTTATCCAAAGATATATCTACAAAGTCAATGGATTTCTCTTCTAAAAACATCACCATATAGATCGGAAAATAGCTAATCCGCCCTATTGTTTTTACATTATCATTTGTAAAAACGTATGCGTTTTTTATGCCATATTCAGGAACACGCAATACGTTATCCAAAGCGGAATGTTTCTCATAATCCTTTCCGCTTTTTACTTCAATAGGAAGCACTTCCCCTGCATGCTCAAT
>OCIZ01000300.1_pt1 | contig 12793 bp, 12 predicted proteins | sample 1495841 | NCBI WGS metagenome assembly OCIZ01 (sample SAMN01915229, study PRJEB22387) | human oral metagenome | isolation source: saliva | host: Homo sapiens | place: USA
CTTGCAGGCTTATTTTTCTCAACCTGTTGTGTAAACAACGCGACGATTTTCTACAAATAACCAATTAAAAATAAAAAAACAGAAAACGCCCGCAGCACACACCACGTCGTCTGAAAACACAGCTTCAACAGCCAAACACCGATTTTCAACCAATCCCATTGTAACGGAATACCCAAATGAACCCAAATCCCCTCAAAATCCTCGTCCTCTACTACTCCCAAAACGGCAGCACCCTCAACCTCGCCCGCCAAATCGCACGCGGCATCGAAAGCGTCGCAGGCTGCGAAGCCGTATTGCGCACCGTCCCCAAAGTCTCCACCGTCTGCGAAGCCGTCGAAAAAGACATCCCCGACAGCGGCGCACCCTACGCCACCGCCGAAGACCTCAAAACCTGCGCCGCCCTCGCCCTAGGCAGCCCCACCCGCTTCGGCAACATGGCGGCCGCCATGAAATACTTCATCGACGGCACCATCCCCCTGTGGCTCGGCGCAGAACTCGCCGGCAAACCCGCCACCGTCTTCACCAGCACCTCCTCCCAACACGGCGGACAAGAAACCACCCTCCTCACCATGATGCTCCCCCTCCTGCACCACGGCATGATCATCAGCGGCATCCCCTACACCGAATCCGCCCTCGGCAACACCCAAAGCGGCGGCACCCCCTACGGCGCATCCCACGTCGCCGGACACGACGGCAAACCCGTCCTGACCGCCGAAGAAAACGACATCGCCTTCGCACAAGGCAAACGGCTGGCAGAACTCGCCGTCAAGTTGGCTTAAGGCGGATAGCTTAGCAATCCAATCTGCCAAAAACTAAAAGGTCGTCTGAAAACCCGATTTCCAAGTTTTCAGACGACCTTTTATCAACATCTATCCGTCAAGCCGAAAAAGCCTTATATGCCATCGAAGCAATAATCAGCAAAACCGTTACCACCAAAACCTTACGGATGATTTCCCCATCTGAATTGATAGCATGGAGGCTGCCGAAATGGTTGCCCAACAAATTCGCCAAAATCATCGGGATTCCGATTAGGAACGCCATTTTCCCCGCTATCAAGAAAGCGACGAATGCCCCGATATTGGAAGCAAAATTGAAAATCTTGGAAGTAGCCGAAGCCTGCAACAACGACAATTTGTTGATGACAAACAAAGCAATGATGAAAATGCTGCCCGTGCCCGGTCCGAAAAAACCGTCATAAAAACCAACAATCAGACAAGTTAAAAAGACAGCGACGGCAGATTTTTTTATCTCGCCGCGTTCATCGTCTTTTTTCAGCAAAACGCCTTTGAACAAAGTTGCCAGCAAGCCTATGGGTAAAAACGCAAGAATGATGTAATTGATGGTTTCCACAGGCAGAATCAGAATGACTTTCGCACCGACGAACGCCCCGATTAAAGCCGCAACGATGCCGACCGGCACAATGCGCCATACAATCGAACTGCTTTTCATAAAGTTTTTAATCGCAGCCACCGTACCGATGGTACTCACCAATTTTTCCTGTGCCAACGCGACCTGCGGCGGCAAGCCGACCATCAAAAACGCGGGAATCAAAATCAGCCCGGCTCCGCCCGCAATAGCATCGACATAGCCCGCAATCAAAGACGCGACAACCAGCAGGAAAAGACCGAGATAAAAATAATCGGCAATGATACTGCCGGGAATAAATAGTTGCTCCATAGATTGTTTCCTCTTGATTAAATTTAAATTTTTGTAGGTAGCAGCACGCAGAACCGTTTAAAACTTCAAATAAAGTATCAGTACATTAATTACCACCATAAAAATTGTCAACACTATTTATTTTTGTAAAAATAAACCAAAAATCAGTTAACTGATTCAATTAGTTTCTTCTGCTAAAAGGTCGTCTGAAAACCTTAATCGACTCCAAAATAAAAACCCGCTTCAAAAAGCGGGTTTCTTGTATCCGGTCAGGGCAGACCGTCTGTCCATATTGTCCGAAACTTCGTTACTGTTTTTCTATTTTCCGGCGGGCAATTTCCGCTTTTTTACGGCTGGCTGTCAGTTGTTCGCGCATTTCGTTCAAGATTTGCTTGGAAGATTTCGGTTTTTCCCAGTTGTCCGGTTCTGTATTTTGTCGTTGCGCCAATTGCTTTTGATGCTCTTGATAAAGCGCATTCGATTCTTCGGAGACTTTGCGGGCAATGTTCGGCAGCTCTTTTTCAACCAAAGCCTCGGCGCGTTGTTGGGCAAGATGGCGTTCTTTGCGGCTTTGGGCGCAATATTGTTTGCTGTCTTGCTCGGGGGAATAGCCGTAATGAGGCAGCGGTTTCCCCGCTTTTTTCATCGCCATGCTGTAATTGACGCATTGCAAGGCTTGCGGATCGGCAGCCATGTACAAAGAGTATAAATGCCCGGCATAGTCTTTGATGTCCTCATTGTCCCCGCCGCATACATTCGCCGTAGCCTCAATCAGCGCCGCATCTTGCAGCATTTGCCGGCAATGTTCGACCTGCTCCGCATTCAAACTGATGGCCGGCTCTTGCGCGGCGGCTGAAAAAGATAAAGTCAAAGCAAGTAAGCCTAAAGCAGATTGTTTCATGGTTTTTCCTTTTAAACCGGAATGATATTTTCAAATAAAGCATGAATGTCGGAACGCATTATAGTGGATTAAATTTAAATCAGGACAAGGCGACGAAGCCGCAGACAGTACAAATAGTACGGAACCGATTCACTTGGTGCTTCAGCACCTTAGAGAATCGTTCTCTTTGAGCTAAGGCGAGGCAACGCCGTACTGGTTTAAATTTAATCCACTATACATTCATGCCCGAAGTTTTCAGACGACCCCGTCCATCATCCTTATCTGCCATCCTTCTGACGGATAAAGGCATCGGCTTTGGCGCGGCGTTCGGCTTCTTCGGCAACGGTTTTACGCAGCAATTCGTCAACGGGAACACCGCGGCGCGGGGCTTCTTCTTCCGCATACTGTTTTATCTTACTGTCCATGTACGCCTCTACCTGACGGCGCAAACGGTCGCGTTCTTCGCGGCTTTCCGCGCAAAGGCGCTTCAATTCCTTATCTTCGAGATGGTGAAAGCTTTGTTTTTTGAATTCCTCCTCCAGTTTCGGATATTGTCGGCACTGATCGACTTTCGGATGGTTAAACAACAAAACCATAGACAAAAAGTCGAAATATTCGGCGGTCTCTTTATTGTCCCGATAACAAAGCGAACCGTTCGCCAAAGTATTGGTGTCTTTAAACAATTGCCCGCACTCGGCGGCAAGCTCTTTATTTGCCGCAGGATTGGATGGCGCACCGGTTTGATTTTGGGCGGCGGCAGAAGCGGACAAACCGGCGAGCAGCAAAGAAAATACAAAGGCTTTTTTCATATGGGTACTTTCAAAAAACAGATGGGAAAATCATGAATATTTTATATACAGGGGTCGTCTGAAAACTTTCAGACGACCTTTTGCCTGTCAATATTTAGGCAACGAGCAGGCTTCAGAAACGACAATTTTGCATTCCACAGATCCCGAAGCCTGACATTTTCTTAATGCTGCTGGCTCTGCCTGTCCAATGTTGGCTCCATTTCCGTAGAAAGTCTTCAATTTTTTGCCAGATTTCCCCTGTGCTACGGCAAGACAGCCGTTTCTGAACCAGGCAGCCACTACACACGGCGCATTGCGACCGCCTTTTTCACAGGTTTTAATCGCTTCTTTTTCCGCAGCCTCACGCGAATCCATATTGAGAGAGCCACCTGCAATCGCCGTTTTAGGATTGACCGCCCATGCGCCGTATTTAGACGGGACATTGACGTTGACGACTTTAGAACCGTTTTGGACGGAACCGCCGTTAGAGGATTGGGGAGTACCGACATTGTATAAAATCTGCCGTCCCGAGCTGTCGATAATGCGACAAGTTCCCGTGGCGGGTTGGTACTCTCCGCCGCAGCCGTTGGCATAGACATTAAAACTTGCCAGTCCCAATAAAATAAAAAGCAGTTTTTTCATTAGTTTTATTCCTTTGTTTGGTCGTAATCTCTTTTGCTTTCTTAAAGTAAGAACCTGATACCGAGGTCGTCTGAAAACTTTCAGACGACCTTTTGCCTGTCAATATTTAGGCATTGAGCAGCCTTCGGGCGTGGTAATTTCGCATTGCGGAAGCCCTGAAGCCCGACATTTTCGTAGTGCCTCCGCTTCAGCAAGACCAGGTCCTTCTATTCCAGGGAAAGTTCTCCATCGTTTGCCTTCTTTTCCTTGGGCAACAGCGATACAACCGTTTCTGACCCAAGCCTCTACTTTACACGGCGCATTACGCCCACCTTGTTCACAGGATTTTATCGCTTCTTTTTCTGCAACAGCACGGGAAGGGGCATTGATAACATCTGCCGAAATACCCGTTTTAAGGTTGATTGCCCATGCGCCGTATTTGGACGGGACGTTGATGTTGACGACTTTGGGACTGTTTTGAACAGAACCACCGTTAGAAGATTGGGGCGTACCGACATTGTATAAAATCTGCCGTCCCGAGCTGTCGATAATGCGGCAAGTTCCCGTGGCAGGCTGGTACTCTCCGCCGCAGCCGTTGGCATAAACATTAAAACTTGCCAGTCCCAAAAAGATAAAAAGCAGTTTTTTCATCAGTCTTATTCCTTTGTTTGGTCGTAATCTCTTTTCTTAAAGCAAGAACCTGATACCGAGGTCGTCTGAAAACTTTCAGACGACCTTTTGCCTGTCAATATTGCGGCATCGAGCAGCCTTCAGGAGCAAAAATGGTGCATTGCGAATAACCGGAAGCCTGACATTTCCTTAGCGCCTCCTCCTCTGCAAGACCAGGTTTTTTTATTCCAGTAAAGGCTTTCCATTTATTCCCTAATTTACCTTGTGCAACGGCAATACAACCATTCCTGACAGAAGCTCCTATTTTGCAAGGTGCATTGCGACCGCCTTTTTCACAGGTTTTAATCGCTTCTTTTTCCGCAGCTTCACGCGAATCCATGTTGAGGGCGCCGCCTGCAATACCCGTTTTAAGGTTCACCGCCCATGCGCCGTATTTGGATGGGACGTTGATATTGACGACTTTGGGGCTGTTTTGAACAGAACCGCCGCTAGAAGATTGGGGCGTACCGACATTGTATAAAATCTGCCGTCCCGAACTGTCGATAATGCGGCAAGTTCCCGTGGCGGGTTGGTACTCTCCGCCGCAGCCGTTGGCATAGACATTAAAACTTGCCAGCCCCAATAAGATAAAAAGCAGTTTTTTCATCGGTTTTTCCTTGGTTTCAAGATACAAAAAAAGCTGTCCGAACATCTTACATGATGGTTTCAGACAGCTTTTTTCAGCGTTTTAGCCCACTTTATCCCCGGGCTGCGCGCCTGCATCGACATCCAAGAGCTTCAGTTTGCCCTCGGCGGTGGCGGCGGAGAGGATCATACCTTCGGATACGCCGAATTTTGCCATTTTGCGTGGGGCGAAGTTGGCGACGGCGATGACCATGCGACCGTTCAATTCGGCGGGGTTGGGATAAGACGCGGCGATGCCGGAGAAGATGATGCGTTTTTCAAAACCGAAATCGAGGTCGAATTTTAAAAGTTTGGTGCTGCCTTCAACGGCTTCGCAGTTCAATACTTTGGCGACGCGCATGTCGATTTTCATGAAGTCGTCGAAGCTCGCCTGTTCGGCGACTTTTTCGTATTTACCCTCTTCGGCGGCAGGCGCGGGGGTCGTCTGAATGCTTTGTTTGTTGGCTTCGATTAAATCGTCCACTTGTTTTTGCTCCACTCGTTGCATTAAATGTTCGTATTTGTTGATGGCGTGTTCGCCTAGGGTTTCGCGCGTGTTCGCCCAGGTAATCGCGTCTAGATTGAGGAAACGCGCGGCGTTGGCGGCGGTTTGCGGCAATACGGGGGCGAGGTAGGCGGTCAGCATGGTAAAGGCATTGATGAGTTCGCTGCATACTTCGTGCAGGCGTTCGTCTTGACCTTCTTGTTTGGCGAGCTCCCACGGCTTGTTGGCATCGACGTATTCGTTCACGGCGTCCGCCAATGCCATGATGTCGCGCAGGGCGCGGGCGTATTCGCGGTTTTCGTATTGCTCGGCAATGTTGTCGCTTTCGGCGGCGAGTTTTGCCAGCAATGCGCTGCCTGAAACGTCTTTCAGACGACCTTCAAAGCGTTTGGCGATGAAACCGGATGCGCGGGCGGCGATGTTGACGTATTTGCCGACAAGGTCGCTGTTTACACGTGAAATAAAGTCTTGCAGGTTCAAATCGATGTCTTCGATTTTGCTGTTGAGTTTGGCGGCGATGTAGTAGCGCATCCACTCGGGGTTCAGGCCTTGTTCCAGATAGGATTTGGCGGTGATGAAGGTGCCGCGCGATTTGGACATTTTTTGTCCGTCGACGGTCAAAAAGCCGTGTGCGTACACGCCGGTCGGGGCGCGGTGGCCGGAGAAATGCAGCATGGCGGGCCAGAACAGGGCGTGGAAATAGAGGATGTCTTTGCCGATGAAGTGGTACATCTCGGTTTGGCTGTCGGCTTTGAAGTATTCGTCAAAATCGACGCCGATGCGGTCGCACAGGTTTTTAAACGACGCCATGTAGCCGACGGGCGCGTCCAGCCAGACGTAGAAGTATTTGCCCGGCGCGTCGGGGATTTCGAAACCGAAATACGGCGCGTCGCGGGAGATGTCCCAGTCGGACAGGGTGGTTTCTTCGCCTTCGCCCAGCCATTCTTTCATTTTGTTGAGGGCTTCGGGTTGCAGATGGGGCTTGCCGTCGTGCGGGTTGTTGCCGGAAGTCCATGCTTTGAGGAAGTCGGCACATTCGCCGAGTTTGAAGAAGAAGTGTTCGGATTCGCGCAATTCGGGTTTGGCACCGGAAACGGCGGAATACGGGTTAATCAGTTCGGTCGGGGAATAGGTCGTGCCGCAGACTTCGCAGTTGTCGCCGTATTGGTCTTGGGCGTGGCATTTGGGGCATTCGCCTTTGACGAAGCGGTCGGGCAGGAACATTTGTTTTTCGGGGTCGAAAAGCTGCTCGATGACGCGGCTTTCGATTTTGCCGTTGGCTTTCAGCGCGCGGTAAATGTCTTGGGAAAACTGTTTGTTTTCAGGGGAATGGGTGCTGTAATAATTGTCGTAGCCGATGAAAAAGCCGGTGAAATCGGCGAGGTGTTCTTCGCGCACTTTGGCAATCATGTCTTCGGGCGCGATGCCTTGTTTTTGCGCGGCCAGCATCACGGGCGTGCCGTGGGTGTCGTCGGCGCAGCAGTAGTGGCACTCGTGGCCGCGCAGTTTTTGAAAGCGCACCCAAACGTCGGTTTGGATGTGTTCGACCATGTGGCCGAGGTGGATGCTGCCGTTGGCATAGGGCAGCGCGGAGGTAACGAGGATTTTGCGTGTCATGGTTTATGCTTGGGAAAACAATGGATAAAGATGGGGAATTATACCGTAAATCGTGCGGGCGAGACGGGGGAAAGGTCGTCTGAAAAGGGGATTCCGTGAAGCGGGAACAGGATGGGCAAAACGGGTTATAGTGGATTAACTTTAAACCAGTACGGCGTTGCCTCGCCTTGTCCTGATTTAGTTAATCCACTATATCTATGGCAAAAGGTCGTCTGAAACACAAAAATCGGTTTTCAGACGACCTTTTCGATAATCGGGACATACAGGCCGGACGGTAAGCCGGGTTCTGTCTCGGACAGTCATTCCTCTAGGCACACCATTACTGATGCGCTCCAGCAACCTACCCGAACGCTCGGCGAGCAGCGTCAATGCGTTCTGTTTGGTCTTGCTCCGGATGGGGTTTAGCCTGCTGCGCCTTGTTACCAAGTGCACGGTGCGCTCTTACCGCACCTTTTCACCCTTACCCGTGCCGCCCGAAGGCGGCCGTCGGCGGTATTGCTTTCTGTTCCACTTTCCGTCGCGTTTCCGCGCCCGGCCGTTAGCCGGCATCCTGCTCTGCGGAGCCCGGACTTTCCTCCCCGTATGCCTTACGCGATACGCGGCGACTGTCTGTCCGACCTGTATGAAACGCGGATTATAACACAAGCAAATCACAACCGTTTGACCATCAAAAAAACCGCCTATCTAAAAATTTACCCATTTCGCAACATAAAAATTCAAATAAAATAAACTATTTATAAACAAAAAGTACCGTTCGTCAAATAAATGAATGACATGTTATAAAAAAGCCCATAAAATGAATATCACATAACTATTTTAAATATAAAAGTACATTACGATGAAAAACTATCCACATATCCTGTCTTACCTTGCCCTATCCTTACTTGCCGCCTGCGGAGGCGGTGGAGGAGGCGGTTCGCCTTCAACCGCCTCAAGCGATACCAACCAACCCAAAATAGAATGCAACGCCGAATGCCAAGCGGGACGTAAAGCCGCTGAAGAAGCTGAGAAAGCTAAAGCTGAAGCTGAGCGTAAAGCAGCTGAAGAAGCTGAGAAAGCCAAAGCCGAGGCTGAACGTAAAGCGGCTGAGGAAGCCGAAAAAGCCAAAGTCGAAACAGAACGTAAGGCTGCTGAAGAAGCCGAAAAAGCTAAAGTAGAAGCAGATCGTAAAGCCGTTGAAGAAGCTGAAAAAGCCAAAGCGGAAGCGGAACGCAAGGCTGCTGAAGAAGCCGAAAAAGCTAAAGCGGAAGCTGAACGTAAGGCTGCCGAAGAAGCTGAGAAAGCCAAAGCCGAGGCCGAACGTAAAGCCGCTGAAGAGGCTCAGAAAGCTAAGGCGGAAGCCGAACGTAAGGCTACCGAAGAAGTTGAGAAAGCCAAAGCAGAAGCTGAGCGTAAAGCGGCTGAGGAAGCTGAAAAAGCTAAGGCGGAAGCCGAACGTAAGGCTGCTGAAGAAGCCGAGAAAGCTAGAGTGGAAGCAGAGCGCAAAGCCGCCGAAACTGCTGTTGCAACCCAACAAATCGACGGCTATTACAGCAAAATTTCCCAATCAGGAATGGAAGGCGACGATATTTCCCATATCGGCGACATCAATATTCTTGAAGTGGACGGACAAAAAATTTCGCTGGTGCCCGTATCTCCACAAAGAGATGAAGTATTCGGCATTGAAGATGACGAACACAAATTTTCCCTAGTTGCAGCCACTCATCTGAAATACGGCCGCTACGGATCTTATGGCTTGAGAAATGAAAACGGCGACATCCATACATCGTATATGTTCTACCAAGGGGTTATTACTCCGGAAGCAGCGATGCCTCAAGAGGGTCAGGCTTTTTACCGCGGTTATGCGCTTTACAGCGATGTCGGACAAGCCAATACGTTCGGCAACTCCATCTTTATGGTGGACTTTGGCCGCAAATCCCTCTCCGGTGCGGTTTACTCAGAAAACGGTGAATTTGATGAAGTGAATCTGGAAGGTCAAATCGTCGGCAACCGCTTCTTCCATGTGGATGAGAAAGAACAAAAAATCATGTCGGGTATGTTCCTCGGCCCCCAAGCAGAAGAGCTTACCGGCCGATTCGATCATCTTCTGGAATCTAAAAACGGTACGTTTGGTGCCGCCGCTCTGAAAGAATGATTTTTACCGTATCATCAGCTCAAAAGGTCGTCTGAAAACTTGTAAATCAGGTTTTCAGACGACCTTTTTCCGTTCCCGGCCAAGAAGCAGCCCATAAAATGCTACAATACCGCTTTGATTTTTTGCCCGCATCATCATGAAAAAAGCCCCCAAATCCTTTGAAGAAGCCCTTGCCCGCCTCGAAACCCTGACCCAGTCCATGCAAAGCAGCGAAATGCCGCTGGAAGACGCTCTGGCAGCCTATCAGGAAGGCAACGAGCTGGTCAGATACTGCCAAACCAAGTTGGCGGAAGTCGAACAAAAGCTGCAAGTATTGGACGCGGGCGAACTGAAGGAGCTGAACCTTGAACCCGGCGAATGAATTGAAAGCATGGCAGCAAAAAGCCCAAGCGCAGACCGAATTGCTGCTGGAGCGTTTCCTGCCGTCTGAAAACCAAGTGCCGCACACGCTGCACGAAGCCATGCGTTACGTTACCCTCGGCGGCGGCAAACGGCTGCGCCCGCTCTTGGTGCTCGCCGCGTCCGAATTGGGCGATGCCGACCAAAACGCCATCGAACAAGCCATGGCGGCGATCGAAATGGTGCACGTCTATTCCTTGGTTCACGATGATATGCCCGCAATGGACAACGACAGCCTGCGGCGCGGCAAACCGACCTGCCATGTGAAATACGACGAAGCCACTGCCCTCTTGGTCGGCGACGCGCTGCAAACCCAAGCCTTCGACGTATTGAGCCGTCCGACCGGACTGCCCGCCGAACGCCAAATCGCCATGTTGTCCACGCTCGCCAAAGCATCCGGCAGCCTCGGCATGGCAGGCGGACAAGCCATCGACCTTGCCAACGTCGGCAAAGCCATGAACCAGGCGCAGTTGGAACAAATGCACAGCCTCAAAACCGGCGCCCTCATCCGCGCCGCCGTCGTATTGGGCGCACTTGCCTGCCCCGATTTGGATTCAGACGACGTCCGCACCTTAGACAAGTACGCCGCCAAACTCGGCTTGGCGTTCCAAGTTATCGACGACGTGTTGGACTGCGAAGCCGACACTGCTACTTTAGGCAAAACCGCCGGCAAAGACAGCGACAATGACAAACCGACCTACGTCAAACTGATGGGCCTGCAAGCCGCCCGCGCCTACGCCGAAACCCTGACCGCCGAAGCCGCCACCCTGCTCGAACCCTTCGGCGCAAAAGCCCTGCATCTGCGGCTGCTGGCGGAATTTGTTACTGCGCGGAAAAATTAAACGCTTTAAATCATTTTTCTTTTTATACCGTTAAGACACCAAAGGTCGTCTGAAAAATCAGTTCTAAGATTTTCAGACGACCTTTTTGTATAGGGATAGCGTTTATAGTGGATTAAATTTAAATCAGAGCAAGGCGAGGCAACGCCGTACCGGTTTAAAGTTAATCCACTATAATGAATCATGCTTTTATTCAACGGGATAAATTGGGATTAAAATGTGGATAAGTTGTGCGCAAACAGTGGATTTTATAGGCGTTTTAACCACCCTTCTGTTCCTGCAAACATCCGTTTTTAAAATCGAAATTTGTCGTTGAGATTTCCATAACAAGCGTGCCTCAAATTGAAAGATTCAAATAAAAAGGTCGTCTGAAACCAAAATTTTCAGACGACCTTTTCGCTGATTCAGACAAATCAAATATCGTAAGTGGTCGATGCCGTATCGCCGCCTTTGCCTGTCCAGTTGGTGTGGAAGAATTCGCCGCGCGGTTTGTCGGTACGCTCGTAGGTGTGCGCGCCGAAGTAGTCGCGTTGGGCTTGCAGCAGGTTGGCGGGCAGGCGTTCGGTGGTGTAGCCGTCGAGGAAGGTAATCGCGGAAGCCATGCAGGGCATGGGGATGCCGCATTCGATGGCTTTGGCGACGACTTTGCGCCATGCGGGCAAGCAGTTTTCCAATACGCCTTTGAAATAAGGGTCGGAACCCAAGAACACCAAATCGGGATTGGCTTCGTATGCGTCGCGGATGTTGCCCAAGAACGCGCTGCGGATGATGCAGCCTTCGCGCCACAGAAGGGCGGTGTTGCCGTAGTTCAATGCCCAATCGTTGTTTTCGCTGGCTTCGCGGATGAGCATGAAGCCTTGTGCGTAGGAAATGATTTTGGATGCCAACAGGGCTTGGCGCAGGGCTTCGACCCATGCGGCTTTGTCGCCGTCAACGGGGGTAACGGTTTTGCCGAACAAGCGGCCGGTTTGAACGCGTTGGTCTTTGAACGCGGACACGCAGCGGGCGAACACGGCTTCGGAAATCAGCGTCAGCGGGATGCCCAAATCGAGGGCGTTAATGCCGGTCCATTTGCCTGTGCCTTTTTGTCCGGCGGTATCGAGGATTTTTTCGACCAAAGGTTCGCCGTTTTCGTCTTTGTAGCCCAAAATTGCGGCGGTGATTTCAATCAGGTAGGAATCCAGCTCGGTTTGGTTCCATTCGCTGAAAATGCGGTGCATTTCGTCGTAGCTCAGACCCAAACCGTCTTTCATGAATTGGTAGGCTTCGCAAATCAACTGCATATCGCCGTATTCGATGCCGTTGTGCACCATTTTGACGAAATGGCCCGCGCCGTCGCGGCCGACCCAGTCGCAGCAGGGTTCGCCTTGCGGGGTTTTGGCGGCAATGGCTTGGAAGATGGGTTTGACGGCAGGCCATGCGGCTTCGTCGCCGCCGGGCATGATAGACGGGCCGTGACGCGCGCCTTCTTCACCGCCGGAAACGCCCGCGCCGATAAAGCGGATGCCTTTTGCCGCCAGCTCGTGCGTGCGGCGGGTGGAATCGGGATAGTTGGCGTTACCGCCGTCAATAATAATGTCGCCTTGTTCCAAAAGTGGGACAAGTTGCTCGATAAAGTCGTCAACGACAGAACCTGCGCGCACCATCATCATGATTTTGCGCGGTTTTTCCAGTTTATCCACTAAATCTTGCAATGAATAGGCACCGATAATGTTGGTGCCTTTGGCTGCGCCGTTGAGAAAATCGTCTACTTTAGCAGTGGTCCGGTTGTACGCCACGACTTTGAAACCGTGATCGTTCATATTCAAAATCAAATTTTGACCCATAACGGCCAAGCCGATGACGCCGATATCGCCTTTCATTGATGGAAGCTCCATTATTAATTTAATTTATCAGCCGTAACTCTATCTGATTTACAGAGGTTTAACAATCCTTAACTATCTAATTTTTTGAAAAGATGCCTTTACGTTGCGGGCTTTGGCTGCGCATTGGAAAACGAACTATAAATAAGATTTTAAATAATAAATAGATGATTATATTGAGTCGCGCATTTGTTTGTGT
>OCIZ01000301.1_pt1 | contig 12792 bp, 10 predicted proteins | sample 1495841 | NCBI WGS metagenome assembly OCIZ01 (sample SAMN01915229, study PRJEB22387) | human oral metagenome | isolation source: saliva | host: Homo sapiens | place: USA
AGGGGAGGGGAGAACAGTGGCGGCCTCGGAGCCTCAGGAGTGTGTATCCCCGAGGCCGCCGACGGGTCCGTTAGGCTGTGGCCGCGCGGGCCGCGTCGAAGCCGAGTTGCAGGTCGGCCAGGATGTCCTTGATGTTCTCCAGGCCGATCGACAGGCGCACCGTGCCGGGCGCGACGCCGGCCTTGGCCAGCTCCTCCTCGGTCAGCTGCGAGTGCGTCGTCGAGGCCGGGTGGATGACGAGGGACTTCGCGTCGCCGATGTTGGCAACCACTGGCAGGAGCTTCACACCGTCCGCGAAAGCCCGGCCGGCCTCGTACCCGCCCTTAATGACGAAGGAGAGCAGGCCACCCGTGCCCAGCGGCGCGTACTTCTTGCCCAGCTCGTAGTAGGGGGAGGACTCCAGGCCCGCGTAGTTGACGGATTCGACGTCCGGGTGGGCCTCGAGGAAGCGGGCGACCGCCAGCGCGTTGGAGACGTGGCGCTCGACGCGCAGCGACAGGGTCTCGATGCCCTGCGAAATGAGGAACGCGTTGAAGGGGGAGGTGACGGCGCCCAGGTCGCGGTTGATGAGCGTCTGGATGCGCAGCAGGAACGCCAGGTTCGCGCCCAGCGCGCCGCCCACGCCCAGGTCGCGGGCGTAGACGAGGCCGTGGTAGGACTCGTCCGGCGTGTTGTAGAGGGGGAAGCGCTCGGGCTGGGAGGCGAAGTCGAAGTTGCCCGAGTCGACGATCGCACCTGCGATCGACGTGCCGTGGCCGCCCAGGTACTTGGTGGCCGAGTGAACGACGATGTCGGCGCCCCACTCGATCGGGCGCACCAGGTAGGGGGTGGCGACCGTGTTGTCGACGATGAGGGGCACGCCGACCTCGTGGGCGACCTTTGCGATCGGCTCAATGTCGAGGATGTCGCCCTGTGGGTTGGGGATGGTCTCGCCGTAGAAGGCGACCGTCTTGTCGTCGGCGAGCGCGCGCCAGGCCTCGGGATCGAGCGGGTTGGGGACGAAGCGTGCCTCGATGCCCAGACGTCCCAGCGTGTTCTTTAGCAGGGTGACGCTGCCGCCGTACAGGGAGGGGGAGGCGACCACGTTGTTGCCGGCGACCGCCAGGGCAAGGATCGACAGGGCGGTCGCGGACTGACCGGAGGAGACCAACAGGCCGCCGACGCCTCCCTCGAGGGCCGCGATGCGGGCGGCGACACCGTCGGTCGTCGGGTTGGTCAGGCGCGTGTAGATGGGACCCAGCTCCTGCAGTGCGAAGCGGCTCGCTGCTTGCGCAGTGTCCTCGAAAGCGTAGGAGGAGGTCTGGTAGATGGGCAGGGCGGTCGCGCCGGTGGCGGGATCAAGGTCGTATCCGGCGTGAATCTGCTTGGTTTCGAAGGACCAGTCGTTGGCGGTCATTGTGCGGCTCCTGGGGTCGGGGGTGGGTCGTCTCTGATTCCCCTCCGGCGGGCCGCAGATGCGGTGAAGTGAATATGCGTCAATGCGCGTCCCGCTGTCGGGGGACTGCGCGGCAGTCGCTGGTGCTGACGCGCAGTCAGCGGCACATTCGACGGTTCATGGTTCCCATTCTTTGTCATGGACGAGGCTATGGCGCGTTGGTCCCGGATGGTGGACTTTTGTAACCGGGTTGGCTGGCATTCAAGAAGGAGCTATAAATGTGAGAGGGAGTACAGGAGTGGTGCTCTCGGGGTAGGTTGCTCAGTGATTGCGGGGTAATTTGGTGCTGGTGTTGCCAATGTTGCGATTGGTGCATACGTGAACTGTGTGGAGTTTGGTGTGTTTGTTGCCAAGCGTGATGAAAGTGGATAGGCTTCTTCTCAGTACTCGCCTACGGGCGTCCACCCACGCATGTACGAGATGAGACGACGATGAGACAACGCGGAACAATCCGCACGGCCCTGACGGTCTTTGCCGCCAGCGCTCTGCTGATCTTGCCGCAGATGGCACAAGCGGCTCCCTCCGAGGAGGAAATCGCAGCCGCCAAGGCGGCCGAAGAAGCTGCTTCGATGAGTGTCGCCGAGATCGAGGTCAAACTGGCCGAAGTCAACGCGGCTGCAGCCACTGCGACCCAGAATGCGCAGATCGCCGGCGAAGACCTCAACGAAGCCCAGATCGCGCTGAACGCGGCAACCGCGACAGCTAACAAGGCCTCAGCCGACGCCGACGCTGCCGAAGCTGCGTTCCAGGAGGGCAAGCAGCAGATCGCCTCCGTCGCCCAAGCCACCTACCGTAACGGCGGTGGGTCCCTCGACGCCATCGCCCCCTACCTGGACGCCGACGGCCTGCGTGGCGTCGAAACCAAAAAGGTCGGCATCAACTCCTTCTCCTCGTCCGCCGAGGCGAAGATGCAGAACGTCGCCGCCCTCGAACAAGTCGCCAAGGTTACCCGCGACGCAGCAAACACCGCGCTCGATAACCAGAAGAAGGCCACCGACGAGGTTCAGGCTCGCACCGATGCCGCCAACAAGGCCGCTACCGACGCGCAGACTCAGGCCAACATCGTTGCCGCCCAGCGCGACGCCTACGTCAAGGAGCTGGCCACCAAGCAGAACACCACCGTCGACCTGATCAACCAGCGCGAGGCCAGCCTCGCCGCTGAACGTACTGCCGCCGAACGTGCTGCCGCCGAGCAAGCCTCCGCAGCCGTCGCCGCCGCCGACAGCCAGCGCCGTGCCGACACCCCTGCTCCCGCGGCCGATGCAACTCCCGAAGCCCCTGCCTCGTCCCCGGCCCCCGACGCGTCGGCTGCACCCGCTGAAGAAGCGCCCGCCCCTGCACCCGCTGAAGAAGCGCCCGCGCCTGCACCCGCTGAAGAAGCGCCCGCCCCTGCGCCCGCTGAGGAGGAGCCTGCGCCCGCGTACGAAGAACCCGTGTACGAGGAGCCTGACGACGAGGAACCCAGCTACTCCTACGGCGGCGCGTCCACTGCGATTGCCACGGCCATGACCTACCTGGGTGTGCCCTACGTGTGGGGTGGCGAATCCTACGGCGGCGTCGACTGCTCCGGCCTGACGATGCTCGCATGGGAGAGTGCCGGCGTGGACCTGCCACACCTCTCGCGCGCGCAGTACGGCTACGGCACGCACGTGTCCCTCGGTGACATGGAGGCGGGCGACCTGATCTTCTGGTCCTCCGATGGCACCCAGTCCGGCATCTACCACGTCGCCCTGTACCTGGGCGACGGCGAGATGATCGAGGCTCCCACCTTCGGTGTGCCCGTGCGCGTGACCGGCGTGTATAGCTGGGGTTCACTCATGCCTTACGCCGTGAGGCTCTGATCCTACTCGTTGCGGGGGCCGCGCAGACTGAGTCTGCGCGGCCCCCCGTTTTGCATGGTGATGTGAGTGTTGCCATGGCTGCCGTGGTCGTGCGTGTTGTCGGGTGCTTGCGTGAGCTGATGGTCTTGTCGGCTGCTTGTTGCGTCTGAGGTGTCCTGGGTTGCGTGGGCGTCGGGGGTTGCGTGGGGGCGGGCACCCGGGGTGCGGGTACCTGCGCCGCGCGGGGCGACCCTGCGGCGGCCTCGACTAGCATGGACGCATGCAGAACTCAACGACCGTTACTGATCCTCGGAAGGACTCGCGCGCGAGCGGCGAGAGCACCCCCAGGGTCCTCGATAACTCGGCGAAGCGCTTCATGCGTTTCGTCCTGGGGTTGATGGCGCTTGGTGTGTACTGGCTGATCTGGACCTCCAACTGGCGGGAGGCGTGGGGTGACTGGTCGATGCGAGGCAAGATCGGGGCGGCAGTCCTGCCCGTCGGCTTCGTGCTTATCTGGCTGCCGATCATGTGGGCGGCGCTGCGTTGGGCGATCCGCGATCTCATCAGAGTTCGGCGTTTGCCCACGCGGGGAAAGCATGCGAAGAAGCCGCGGCCACGGCTTGCCATCATTTGTTTCCTGATATCCGCCGGTATCTTTGCCGGCGTCGTGTATCCGTCGTGGAATCAACACCTGACGCTCGCCCAGGACCTGTGGGAGGGGCCTGTGCGCCACGAGCGTGTGGCGTGCGAGGCCTTCAATGATGGGAACGGCAGCGTCTCACCGAAGAGCAGGTCCTGGAAGTACCTCCAGTTCAGGCTGGTCGGGGATGACGGTTATTCGCAGAGCTTCCGCTTCAAGCGCGTGGATCTCGATAAAGAAACCGACCGTCAGGGCAGCCCGTTCAATACGATCCTGGGCGCGTGCGAGTCACCGGAGATGCGCATGAGTGTGTCCGTTTATCCGCGTACGGGCGTCATTTCCGAGGCCCGGGCGAGCAAGTAGCCAGAAACTCGGGGGATACGATCTGGGCATGAGTGTCGATGTTCCACAGCCGCCGACCTCTCCGCCGCCGAGCGCGTCCGCGCCGAAGGGCTGGAAGCCGAAAGGATGCGGAACTGAGGCTGCGTGGGCTGTCTTGATGACCGTGGTCGTCGTAGCTTACGTCTGCGTGTGGGTGCTCGCGTGGAAGCAAGACCTCGGCGCGGTTGCGCTTGACGGGCGGGTTCGTTTCATGTGGGTCCCGATCATCTTCCTGATCGGCTGGGTTCCCCTGTTTCTACGTTCACTCGAGTGGCCCGTGGCCTTCATCCGTGAGTGTCGCCTAGCGACGATGGACCGATACATGTCGCTTCTCCTGGCCGTTGTCAGTGTTCCGGCGCTCATCGTCGTCCTAATCATCGGCTTTGTGTCGTATCGTTCCTATTCCTACGTAGCCCCCGCGCTCGCGGATCAGCGCCAAGGGCCTGTGCGCTACGAGGCGGTGACTTGCGGCGGTGTTTCGCGTGCGGTTGAGCGCACTAACGATGAGTCGCCGGACAAAGAGTACGCATACATGACGGTGACGAGTCCCGACGGTCTGCACCTGGATGTGCGCGTTAGTTCGGTCATGTTGGAGCGTCGACTGGGGGAGGGAGATGAACCGTACGTCGGTCTCATGAAGCTGTGCGAGGCACCGGGCACGTTCGTGAGCGCCGAGGTCTACCCGCGCACGCAGATTCTGGCTTCCCTTGGGCGATGATCTCCTCCGTGCGGTAGCTCGTCTCGGAGGTGGCGAGGCTGCGTCGGCTATTGGTGTTGAGGACACTACGTGTTGCTGGTGTAGTGACTTGTCGACTTGCTGGTGTGGGAAAGTCACGGTTACAGGTGGTTGTGCATGCCTCGCTTATGTAAATACTGAAGCATCGTGGGCGTGTGCGGCTACCCCATGATTTGTGACGGATCATCCGCGCGCGACAACGACTTGGACTCCAACGCGTCCCGCACGTAAACCCGCTGTTCCGCATGTGGGCGGGGTTGCCCAGGTTCGGAATAGCGGGTTCACGTGCGGATGAGATGGCCCGGGTTCGGAATAGCGGGTTCGCGTGTGATGTAGCGGGTCTGGTGTATGGCTGTGCCCCCTGTCCCGCGCGTAGACCCTCTGTTCCGCATGTTAACCCGCTGTTCTGCATGTGGGCGGGGGCGCCCAGGCTCGGAATAGCGGGTTCACGTGCGGATGAGATGGCCCAGGCTCGGAATAGCGGGTCCACGTGCGGATGAGATGGCCCGGGTTCGGAATAGCGGGTTCGCGTGCGTATCACGGGGATGGAGGCGCATGGTGAGCGGATTGTGCGCAATGGCTTTGCGCTTCGGCGACATGGTTCAGGTGGTCAGCCCAATGCACCCTCACGTAGTGCACTCCTGCAGGCCCCAGACGGCAAGAAGAGGACACCAAGGCACATGATGGATGAACCCCAGCAACACGACATGTCCTATAACCAGGCTATTGTGGGCGCATGGGAACGACCGAGACAGGCCCCGATGGGTCTGTGAGCTATCTCTTCACCTCGAAGAATTTAGCGTATCGACAAAAGCTCTACAGGTGGCTCATTATCGGCTGCTGGGTCCTGATGGGTTACGCGTGTGTCGGCGTCATCGTCTTCATAGACGATTGGGGGCAGTGGAGGTTCTATGGCGGTTTCGCCGCGATGGGGCTCCCGCTTCTGGTGCTCTTTTTCTCGTTGCGCTTCGTGTGGGCGTTGCTGCGACGTCTTGTGCGAGTGGTCTGTGGGCGGGCGTCGGGGGGCGTGGTGGCGCCCCTCCTGGGACTCGGGGTCGTTGGTTGCGTGCTGTGGTTGGTCTGGCATATCTCGTTCATGTACCAGTGGCCCTACATAGAGGACTGGCATCGGGGGACTGTGCGGCACGAGAACGTGGCCTGCCAGAACTTCCATACCGAACTGAGCACAGGCAAGAGGTCGCATCGCGAATATGTGTTCGACCTGGTCGCCGAGAACGGCACCGAGTGGAGCTACCGCATTCGCGCATCAGCTATGAAAGAGAAGGCTGAGGATGATCGGGAACCTTACGCGTCCGTCTACTACACCTGCAAGGGTGAGGAGGATGGGCTGAGTATCGTGCTCTATGAGCACACGGGCATCATTACCGAGGCGTGGACGAACCAGGCGGGTCAGGTGCACTGAGCGCTCGTTCCTCCAAAAAATTGCATGCAATCCCCCTTCCCCCTGACCCGCGTGCCCCTGGCAAGCCAAGGGGAGTAAACGGTGGGGCCGCGCGAATCGTCGCGCGGCCCCACCGTGAAGTCTGACATACTCAGTGCTCGCCCTCGTGCTCCTTGAGGCGCTCGTAGGAACGACGAATCTCGGCCTCCGCTTCCTCGCGGCCGACCCAGTGTGCGCCCTCGACGCTCTTGCCGGGTTCGAGGTCCTTGTAGACCTCGAAGAAGTGCTGGATTTCAAGGCGGTGGAACTCCGAGACGTCGTCGATCTCAGTGCGCCACGATGCGCGCTGGTCGGATGCGGGGACACACAGGACCTTGTCGTCGCCGCCCTTCTCGTCGCGCATGCGGAACATGCCGAGTGCGCGGCAGCGGATCACGCAGCCGGGGAAGGTGGGTTCTTCGAGGAGCACCAGTGCGTCCAGGGGGTCGCCGTCTTCGCCCAGGGTGTCGTCGATGAACCCATAGTCGTCCGGGTAGCGGGTCGACGTGAAGAGCATGCGGTCGAGACGAATGCGTCCGGTTTCATGATCAATCTCGTACTTGTTCCGATTCCCCTTGGGAATCTCGATGGTGACATCGAACTCCATGGTCGAACCTTCCATTGTTAGCCCCGCAATTCGGGGGTCCGATTGGTTGTGTGCGAGCATGGGCGGGTAACCTAGATGCCTAGGTAACCACGAAGGGATATTCATGCATCGCACGTCTATGGGGCCAATTGTAAGCGCTAGCGCAGCGCTTGTGGCGGCAGTCGCCTTTTTGAGCGCTGGCTGCACACCCTCCTCGGTCCCCACCCCCAAGGCAGTACCGACTGCCGCCACGCTTGAGCCGGCCAGCGCGTCGGTGCCCGCCCAGGCCTCGGGCAATCCGGTGACTGAAACGCAGCTCGCGCAGCTGTGGCGGCCTGTCGCTGTTGGCGCGGATAAAGGCGATTACACCGCGTGGGGCGTTGTTGTGGATGCGCAGACGGGCGACATCCTCCTCGACGAGGACGCGGCTATTGGCCACACGCCCGCGTCCACCACGAAGACTCTCGCCGCTTTCAGCGCTCTCAAGCACCTGGATCCGACGACGACGCTGACGACGAGCACACTTCTGAGCGGCGACAATCGCACCCTGTTCCTCGACTCTGAGGGCGATCTGCTCCTGGGTGCGGGTGAGTCTGAGGAGACCGAGGTGTCGGGCCGCGCCGGCCTGCAGACTCTTGCAGACAAGACGGCGGCGGCCCTCACCTCGCGCGGTATTACATCCGTCACTTTGAACTGGCGGGGGACCCTCTTCGAGGGGGATTCGCACCTGCCCGCCTGGGACGCGCAGGAGGTTGGCGGCTACGAGGGGCACGTGGGTCCGATGGCGATTGACGCCGGGCGTACCGCCCCGGGCGCGTATGCGTTCCATGAGGATGCCCCCGGCTATGTTGCGCAGGTGTTTGCGAAGGCCCTGACGTCATCGGGCGTCGCAGTGAAACTCGGCACGGACGGGGAGGCGCCCACCGGAGGTGAGACCCTTGCGTCCGTGTCCTCGGCGACGATGGGGGAGCAGCTGCGCTGGATGCTGGCGCACTCTGATAACACGCTCGCGGATCAGTACTGCCGCCTCGCGGCGAGCGCTGCTGGCCAGCCCACGACGTACGCGGGCGCGGTCGCCATGGTGAAGGCTGACCTGGTGGAGGCCAGCATCCCCACCAGAGGTATGATCCTGGAGGATTGCTCGGGTCTGTCCACGAACGACAAGCTCAGTGCGAACACGCTCGTCGGTGTCCTGAAGGCCTCGTACGAGGCGCAGGGGAGCCAGGGGGACCTGATTCGCCTCCTGCCCTGGGCTGATCTGGTTGGCACGCTCTCGGATCGTATGACGGACGAACCCGCCGCTGGCAACGTTCAGGCGAAGACGGGTGCGCTTCAGGGTGTGACGACGCTGTCGGGCAGCGTGAGGACGCAGAGCGGTCGCGTTCTCCTGGTGGTCATTGGCCACGACCTGGTCGAGGATGGCGCGTTGCCCACACGCTGGCGTTTGGACAGGTTTGAGGAAGGTCTTGCCGAGCTAGACTGAGTCCATGGAAATGCCGTTTGGACCGCGCGACGTCGCGGGAGTTCTCGCTTCGATGTCCTACGCTGGCCCGTCGGCCTCGCGCGTGGGCGCGTCCGCGGTGGTGGCGCGCCTGCGCCGCTCGGCGGATTGGTCGAGTCGCAGGCTCGCGAAGCTGTCCACGTTGTCCGAGGCCTCGGCGACCGTGGCGGCATCCCGCACTGTCGTCGTGGACCGTCGAGGGCTGATTCGCAGGGTGGGTGCGGTCCTGGATCGTTTCGAGGACACGCGCACGCCGATGGTTCTCGCGGTCGAGGCCGTGGTCCTGCGCGCGCTCGCGAAGAGTGCGACCGGCATTTGGGACGTGTCGTCCGGCTGTAGCGTGCTCGTGGCACCGAACGTGCTGGCGGATGCGCAGCGCTATGCGTTGGATCAGACGGATTGGTGTCGCTGGGTGTCCCTGTGCACGGGGCTGCGCGGCGTGCATCTGACGCATGCGCCTCACCTGGTGACTTACGTCGCTGATCTTGTCCGCGCGCTGCCGGAGCGCAGTGATGAGCTGGTGCGCATCGTGTTGCTGTTGGATGCGTTGCCGACGGCTGAGATGGAGGTATTGACTCCGCGCGATCTGCCGTCGATTCATTGGCTGCGCACGCATCGCGCGCACGCGGGTGGCGTCGCTTTGGTCCGTGCGTGCGCGGCGGCGGGCATGCCGCTGTCTGGGGTTGAACTCTTGCAGGCCCAGACCGAGGGCTTCGCGCGCACGGTCGTGCGCGAGGGTGCGATTGCGACGCTGTTGTCCAGCGTCGAGGCCCTGCCGAGCGCCCACGAGTACGCCGAACCAGCGGCGTGGCTGGCGCGTGTGCGCTGACGCCTCCCGCTTGGTGGGAGCGAACCCTCGGGGTTGCCTGCGTGCCTGCTCGCTTGCGGTTCGCTCGTGCTTGCGCTCGTTTATTGACGAGGCCGGGGTCCCTCCCGCTTTCATCGTTGGCCTGTCGGGTGGTGCGGATTCGCTGGCGCTTACCCTGACGGTGATTGATGTGGCGTCGCGTGCGGGCATTGAGGTGGTGACGCTGACGGTCGACCATGGTCTGCGGGCGGGCAGTGCTCACGAAGCGGGCCGCGTCGCGGATCTCGCTGCATCCCTCGGGGCGCGCGCACTCGTGGAGACCGTCCGCGTCGATGGGAGGGGAGGCCCCGAGGCCTCGGCCCGTGACGCTCGTCTCGCCGCCTTGCGCTCTCTTGCGCTCCGCGAGGGGGCACCTGTGCTCCTGGGGCACACGATGGACGATCAGGCGGAGACCGTGCTGCTGCGCCTCGCGCGCGGGTCCGGTCCCTCGTCGCTGCGCGCGATTGCGCCGGTTCGCCGCGACGAGGACGGGGTGACGTGGCTGCGTCCGCTGCTGGGTCTGCGCCGCGCCGACACGGCGGGTGCCTGCGCGCAGGCGGCCCTCACGCCTCTCGAGGATCCGACGAACGCCATCGACGGGCCCTGGCGTGCCGCCGATGGCAGTGCCCTGCGTCGCAGCGCTGTGCGTCATAGCGCGATCCCTGCCCTGGCCTCGGCCCTGGGGGTGGACCCCGTGCCGGCCCTCGCCCGCACGGCCGCCCTGTGCGCGGCCGACGACGACGCCCTGAGCGAGTGGACGCGTGGCCTCCTGGCTGTGAGCTGCGAGGTCTCGCCCGCGGCGGGGGAAGGGAGCCTCGCCCTGGTGGTGTCCGAGGTGTCAGGCGCTCCCCGGGCCGTGCGCGCCCGCGCGCTACGCGAGGTGGCTAGCCGGGCAGGAATCCGCTTATTGTCGGGGGTTCACGTGGACGCCCTCGACGACTTGATCGTCGCCTGGAGGGGGCAGGGGCCGATCCCTCTGCCGGGCGGCAGGGCCACGCGCGTCGGTCGCGGCACGCAGGCCCGTATCCTCTTCGAGGCGCGCTCTCCCGAGCCGACCCGAGACGGCGGATGATGCTCAGGCCCGCCGAGGCCTCGTCGCTGCGATCCCGCCCGCTCGGTCGCACGCGTGCGTGCGGAAGTTTGTCAGTGGAGGCCGCGGTGTGCGCAGGACGCATGCCGGCTCCCTCGGGCGCTCGGAGCGGGCAAGCGTGACCACACGGTGTTGCGCTGACAGTGAGAATAGATGCCTTTTGAGCACAAACACCTGCTCTTATGGCACGCTTATAGTGCAACCGCTCGCGGAGCGCCGATAGGAAAAGAGGACACGGTGGACGCCACCGACATGGGAAACAATCTGAAGGAAATCCTCGTCACTGCCGAGGACATGGACCGTAGGCTCGGCGAGATGGCCGAGCAGATTGACCGCGACTACGCGGGTCGGGAACTGCTCATCGTCGGCGTCCTGCGAGGGGCCGTCATGGTTATGGCAGACCTGTCGCGTAAGTTACACACCCCGATCGAAATGGACTGGATGGCCGTCTCCTCCTACGGGTCGGGCACCAAGAGTTCGGGCGTCGTGCGCATCCTCAAAGACCTCGACCAGGATGTGGCGGGCCGCCATGTTCTGATCGTTGAAGACATCATCGATTCCGGTCTGACGCTGTCCTGGCTGCAGGCCAACCTGCAGGGGCGCGGTGCCGCCTCCGTTAACATCGCGACCGCGCTGCGCAAACCCGCCGCCGCGAAGGTCGACATCGACGTGGCGTACGTGGGCTTCGACATTCCCGACGAATTCGTCGTCGGCTACGGCCTGGATTACGCGGAAAAGTACCGCAACCTGCCCTTCGTTGGCACGCTGCAGCCGCACGTCTACTCCAACTGACAACTTCGGAACCTCTAAGGGGCATACGTGAACGACAAGACGAAGATTAAGCGCCCGAGCTGGACTTGGGTGACGCTTCCCCTCGTCATCCTCATCGTGGGCGGGTGGTTCCTCTGGCAGGCCTTCCAACCGCGGTCGATTTCGACGTCCGAAGGCATGGCGCTCATCTCGGGAACCACGGTCGAGAAGGTCGTCCTCAATGAGGGCACCCAGCAGGTGAACCTCACGCTGAGTCAGGATTACCAGCATCAGAGCACCGGTGCGGGCGATCCGACGACGAACATGGGCAAGAACGTCTACTTCACGTATTCCTACGTTCAGACGAAGGACATCCTGGACACGGTCGCCGAGCAGGCCCCCGCGAAGGGATGGAACGCGGTGCGTCCCCAGTCCAGCGCTCTGGGTGCTATGTTCCAGCTGATCGTCCCGCTGTTGGTCCTCATGGGCGCGTTCTACTTCATCATGCGCTCCATGTCGGGTTCGCGGATGATGGGCGGTTTCACGGCCTCGCGCGCTAAGGAGTTCAACCAGGAACGCCCGGACGTCACCTTCGCGGATGTCGCCGGTGAGGACGAGGCCGTGGAAGAACTCGAGGAGATTCGCGAGTTCCTGGCATCCCCCGACAAGTTCCACAAGGTGGGCGCGCGCATCCCGCGCGGCGTTCTGCTCTACGGTCCTCCCGGAACTGGTAAGACCCTGCTGGCCAAGGCCGTTGCCGGTGAGGCGAAGGCCCCCTTCTTCTCGATCTCCGGCTCGGAGTTCATGGAACTCTACGTGGGCGTGGGTGCCTCGCGCGTGCGCGAGCTCTTCGAGCGCGCCAAGAAGAACGCGCCGGCCATCATCTTCGTCGACGAGATCGACGCCGTGGGCCGCCACCGCGGCAGCGGCATCGGCGGCGGCAACGACGAACGCGAGCAGACCCTGAACCAGCTCCTCGTCGAGATGGACGGCTTCGATGAGCGCGCCAACATCATCCTGATCGCCGCCACGAACCGCCCCGATATCCTCGACCCGGCGCTGCTGCGCCCCGGCCGCTTTGACCGCCAGATCGCCGTCGAGGCCCCGGACCTCAAGGGCCGAGAGGCGATCCTCAAGGTGCATGCTCAGGGCAAGCCGCTCACCGCGCAGGTTGACCTGCGCCAGATCGCCAAGCGTACCCCCGGCTTCACGGGTGCAGACCTGGCAAACGTCCTCAACGAGGCCGCGCTGCTCACCGCCCGCTCGAACATGCAGTTCATCGACGACCGCGCCATCGACGAGGCCATCGACCGCGTCATCGCCGGCCCGCAGAAGCGCACGCGCGTCATGAACGACCACGACAAGGCCGTCACCGCCTACCACGAGGGTGGCCACGCCCTGGCCGCCGCCGCCCTGAACTACACGGATCCGGTCACGAAGGTGACGATCCTGCCGCGCGGCCGCGCCCTGGGATACACGATGGTCATGCCCACCGAGGACCGCTTCAACAAGACCCGCAACCAGCTCCTCGACGATCTGGTCTACGGCATGGGCGGCCGCGTCGC
>OCIZ01000310.1_pt1 | contig 12612 bp, 16 predicted proteins | sample 1495841 | NCBI WGS metagenome assembly OCIZ01 (sample SAMN01915229, study PRJEB22387) | human oral metagenome | isolation source: saliva | host: Homo sapiens | place: USA
CTGTGCGCCTACAACACATCCCTGTACCTGTCCGTCGTCCGCGAGTCACCCTTCACTACCCGCTACCGAGACACTGCCCCCATTGCCCTGTGGGCCCAGTACAACAGCAACTTCGACCGGGCCATCACCATCCTCATCGACATGTGGGGAAACCAAGGATGGGTGCCCATGCGTGGCCAATACGCGCTCAGCACCGGCGAAGACCTCGCTTACAAGCATGACCTCTACGACGACAAACTCCCAGCCCCGCCAATCAACTAACAGCAAAGGATCAAAACTGTGGCCACACAACGCAGACACCACGCTACGATCTCCGGCGAAGACCTCTACCGTCGCGTCATCGAAACAGCCCGAAGCGGGAAACGTCTCCCCGCAGGGGCGCTCCTCGATGCAGACAACTACGCTGATTTCATCCGTGCCGTGACTAACGCCAACAACATGGACGGCAACACGGCGGCAGTAGTACGTCGCTACCTAGGGCTGGCGCACTCTGTTCAGCTCGACCCCGTTCAGGAATACGACCGCTTCTACCACCGACTCTTCAACATCCCCACACGCCCACAACCATTCAAAAACCCCATCGAGACCGACGCGCAGATCCTCAGCGGCCCATACGGCCCCTACCTCTACCGGCAGCTCATCCGCCACTCGAACGAGAAAACAGCCGCCAACTTCCTACGAGACCTGTGTGCCAAGTACCCGAAGACGATGGAAGGGTCACTCCTCTACGTTCAGGCTTACGGCGGTATGCCGAACAACTGGTCCACACTGGCCCTCAAGGCCGGCGGGACCAAAGTGCGCGAGTGGGCTCAGGCCCTCATCCAAGACACCACCGCAACACGTGACGAGATCATTTGGACTATGCAGAAGCTCAAGGACGGCTTGTTCGACCCCAGCGTCACCGACGAAGACAGGGCAACGCTCGCAGGCGCAATCGCCGGCGCAGTCGTGAGGAAAGACGGCCCCGCCCACGTCTACAGCTGCCTACACCACTGCGGCCTGCTCGACTTCTGCCTCCACCACTTCGGACACCTGCTACCCCGCTGCTGGGTCCAATCTCCCATCAGCGTTGCGATGAACCAGGCTCACTCCTACGAGTGGGGAGTCTGGGCAGGGTTCGCTCCCGTCGCCAGCCTCTACCTCGCAGAAGACGAAACCGCCGAGCCCAGCATCAACAGAGGCGAATACGCGCACACGTTCTTCATCGCATACGACGCTGCCCTCGCCGCCGCACGTTCAACCCCCCTCATCAAAAAGCGATGGAACTACCTGGCGATAAACAAAGCGCCAGAACATCTCATCGACATGTGGCTCAAATGCGTCACCGGACGCATCGATGAGTGCTACGACTACTTCGACGAGCACTACTGCATCGGCGAGCCGGACGGCCTCTGGGATGAAAGCATCGAGCCCGCATGGGATGTGCACTACGCCCTCATGTACCTCGTATGCAGCCATGTTGTCCCGCCTGGCCTCTACAAGCGCCTCAAGCGTGACGACGCAGTAATGGCACTCCTGTTTCGCTACGAGGCGGTCTCCGTCGCAGGGCTGAACACCAAAGATCGTTCCCGTCGAACAACCGTGGACGAGATGATGAAAGCCGAAGGCCTCAGTGAGGCAACCAAGCGCCTCTACGTCGAAGAGCTTGAATACATCAACAGCGAAGCTCGACGCACGCGCCCCAAGAAGTAACTTCCCCGGTAAGGCCCTGCCAGTTCGCGACGGCGGGGCCTTACTCATCTCGAAAGGACAACCTATGACCAGCCAGAACTGGACCCTCACTCCCAGCGGCTACTGCTACCCCGACGACGCTCCCGCAGAAGGGTTCCAGCTCCCCCTCAAAAGCGCACCACCTTCGCCTGTGCCTGTTCGTGTCGTGAGCTTCCTGAGCGCCCTCACGCAGCAGCAGGTGAGTGTCTGGGACTCCCAAACCCCCGACACTGCGCAGCTTGTGTCGAAGCTCGACGAAACGCGCATCTCCCAAGCGTTCCTGACTGCCGTCACCAGCACAGGACAGTGGGGGTGGCTGCACGTCCCCGTCGATCACGAGTCAGGGCGGGTTGGCTTCAACACGATCTGGGTTCTTCCCGTGGGTGGGGGACAGGCTTGAGGGGTGTTGCAGGTGTCCTACAGGGAACAGCAGATGTGCGTGGCCGCGGCTTCTACCTGGTTGATGAGGTGAGCGGGCGAACCGTGCAGGTGTGGGTGCGCGAGCAGGCGGTGCCGTTGATGCGTCGGATGCTCGGCGTGAGGGTGCTGGTTGCTGGGCGTATGGATGACACGGGCAGGGTGGTGTTTGCTGAGGATGTGCGCCCTTGTTCGATCCCCACACCACCCCATATGTGACCCATCTAACCATCGTTTATGGATAATGGGACTTGCACATCCAAACCAGACTACTTATGCTATGAACTATCCCAAACAGGGATACTACTTCACTCGACAATCCAACCAATCAATCCAGAAGGAACAATCATGAACACCAAGAATATCGTCGCCGCTCTCGTCGCTTTTACTGCCGCCGCCACTCTTGGCGCGTGCACCAACCCCGGTAAGGAGATCACTCCCTCCAAGGACAAGACTCCCGCCCCCAATGCGCAGCCGACCACCCCGGCACCCACGCCGACCACTCCCACGCCCGCACCAACCACTCCGGCCCCCAGCATTCCGGCCCCCACCAACCCCGCATCTCCGCGAGTGCCCGTCTCTCCCGCGCCGACCACCCCGCAGCTCGGTCAGGGCAGCGGCTTCACCTACGGCTACACCATCATCGACTCGCGCAACACCGCCTCGGACGGTAACTACGGCTACAACACCCCGGACAACACGGTCTCGGCTGATACCAGTCACGCTGCGGCCCAGGCGCGTTTTGCCGCCGCCCAGGCTGCACTCCTGGATGCGAACAACGCCCTGACTGACGCGCAGAACAAGCTCTCCGCAGCTCAGGACGCGGAAACCGCCGCTCAGGGCGCGCTCGCGGACGCGAAGGTCAAGGAGGCCGACGCGAAGGCTGCGCTCGATGCTGCCATGCAGGCTAACCCCGCCGGGTCCGTGGCCTACATGAAGGCCAAGAACGACCTCAACGATGCGAAGGCTGCGACCGTCGCCGCCCAGAAGAACCTCGACCAGGCGAACGCTCAGCTGGCCAATGCCCGCACCCAGGCCGACAAGGCGCAGGGTGAAGCCGACACAGCTCACTCCGAGCTCGACAAGGCGAACACCGCCCTCAAGGATGCGCAGGACCGCCTCGCCGCCGTCATGGCTGACCAGGCCACTCGAGCGCACGCCGCCGTTGACGCGGAAGCTGCTCTGGACGCTGCGAAGGACGCGAACGCTGACGCTCAGGCCAAGAAGGATGAGGCGAAGGCTGCGCTCGAAGCATCTACCGCCTCCCTCAACGAGGCTCAGGCGAACCTCGATGCGGCCAAGCGCGCTGCCGCAGAAGGTGGCATCAACTGGGATGGTCTGACCGTCGCTCAGAAGCAGGATCTCGTTCGCGCGTTCCTGCTCCAGATGATGAACGACTACCGAGGCCAGTATCGCCTCGCCCCGGCCCCCATCGGCGTTGACGTGCAGAAGTTCGCTCAGGTGCACGCCGACACCAACCCCGGCTACATGGTCGGCCCCAACATGGCTGACTGGGACAAGGCGAGCGCCGACGGCCTCACCAACCGCCCCTACGGTTCCCTGTCTACCGGCACGTCTTGGGAGGGCCGTAACCCCCTCGAGGCCGCTCAGGACGCCTTCGAGAAGTTCCGCGCCAACCGCTACGGCGACGGAACGATGCTCAACGAGCGCATCAACGCTTTCGGTATCGGCGTGAGCGAGGACGGCCACATCGCCGTCGTCGGCTTCATCGCCGATGAGAACACCAAGGGAGCCTACACCTACGCGCCGACCGGCGTTGACGTGTGGGGCGGCAAGGAGATCCCGCAGGCCACGAACCCGACCTACTCCCCTTCCCGCTCCTACCCCGGCTACGAGGGTGACGTGGAGACGAAGGAAGCACCCAAGGTCACCAAGGCCGACGGAGCTAACCTCGCGCAGCTCGAGCGCACCCTCAACGACGCTCAGGCCACCGTCACCCGCGACAAGGAGACGGCGGAGAAGGCCACTGCCGCCGCCGACAAGGCTCAGGCTGACCTCGAGGCCGCTCAGGCCACGCGAGACCAGGCCGTCGCAGACCGAGACAACGCTGACCCCGCCGCCGCACGCCAGGCCGTGACCGAAGCGTCCGACGCTCAGGCCAAGGCCCAGGACAAGGCCACCAAGGCTGATGAGTTCGCCCGCGAACAGGCCGAGCAGGTCGCCCCCGCCCAGAAGGATGTCGAGCAGGCTACCCAGGCCGCAGCCGAAGCCGTCAAGGTTCAGGAAGCTGCTCAGGAAGCCTACGACACTGCCGCCAGCGACGCTGCGGACATCGTAGCCGCCGACAAGGCGCTCACCGATGCCCACAAGGGCACTGAGGACGCGCTCGCGGGCGTGGCTGATGCGGTTGCCAACCGTGTCGAGGCTGAGGATGCTGTCACCTCCGCTCAGGAGAACGTGGCCTCTGCTCAGGCCGACGTGGACGCAGCCGTGTCCGAGCTCGGCAACTGACGGGAAGGTTTGAGAAATGTCCCCTGCCTGGCGTGCTGCTTCTGGGTTCGAGTGAAGTAGTGCCTGAGTGCGCCGGGTAGGGGAGTGCCCCCAGGTTTCGTGTGGAGCCTGGGGGTTTTCTCCACCCCAAATGCCCTGTGATCTACTTAACCGAAACGCGGGTTCTTAACGGTTGCGCACCATGTCCCGCACTGCTAGATTAATTCATGTCAGGAGGCCACTTCTCCGACTCCTGATAAGTGTGAATAGGGACAGCCGCCCGAGGGGAACGACGACCTCGAGACAGTAAACCTCGGGCGGTGATGCTGCTCTAGCTCAATGGCAGAGCATCCGCCTTGTAAGCGGACGGTTGAGGGTTCGAATCCCTCGGGCAGCTCCACCGCCACAAACCAGTGGCGATGAAACTGAATACGGGGTGTAGCGCAGCTTGGTAGCGCATCTGCTTTGGGAGCAGAGGGTCGCAGGTTCAAATCCTGTCACCCCGACGACATGCTCAGCATGTAAAAGCCTGGATGCTATCAAACCGGGGAGGCCTACTTGGTTTGATACACACGGTCTGGGTGGGGCTGGAAAGCTACCAGCCCTCGGCACCTAGCTCAAGAAGGCAGAGCACCTTCCGAAGCCCCGCCCCGCAAAGGCTCAGCCTTGCGACGGCGGAGGAGTAAAGGCGTGAAGGAGATGCTGGTTCGAGTCCGGCAGTGCCGCCCCACAAGGATCTCTAGCTTAATTGGGGTTGTAAAGCGGTGTTCTAGGCCCGCAGCGCGACTCCCTGGGTAAAGCGCCTGCCCGAAGGACGGCAGGAGATGACAGTTCGATCCTGTCGAGACCCACAGCGCTGGTTCTGGTGGACCGGAGTAGTAGGTGCGGGTTCGACTCCCGCCACGCGCCCCGCAAGGGCGGTGTAGCTTATCGGAAGAGCGGCGAAACGAGAGGGGTTCGATTCCCCGGCGTGAGAGAACAGAATACTAGTCAGTTCTCGGATTGGGGGTAGCTCCCCCTTTCTGGACCGTTAGCTCAACGGTAGAGCGGCTGCTGGATCGTTTGATTGTTCCTACGACCAAATGATTGAGTGGCCGATGCAGGTTCGATTCCTGCACGGTCCACAATGCGTAGCTCTAATTGGAAGAGCGCCAGGCCGTAAAACCTGGAGGTTACGGGTTCGAGTCCCGTCGCAGAGCGCGACTTGTTCGCGTGCGAAGGCAGCGAAAGCTAACCGTTGGGGGTTGATCTCCCCAAGGGATAGCCGGACCTGTTTTCGTCAGGGGTATAGTTCAGCCGCGATCTGTTCGATGCGCACGAACGGAACGTGTGGGTGCAACTCCCACTGCCCCGCCTGGGCTGTTAGCTACAACTGGTAGAGCACCTGTTTTGCAAGCAGGGGGTTACGGGTTCGAGTCCCGTACAGTCCACGGCTGTTCTCGTAAGAGATGCAGCTACCTAGCTGCCAGGTGTCCTCCGGGACTACCTAGCTTTACAGGGAGAATCAATCACACTGCCAGCCCGTCTTTCGGGGCGGGTTGGCGTGAAGCGCATTTGGCGGAATTGGCAGACGCGCTGGATTTAGGTTCCAGTGCCTTCGGGCGTGTGGGTTCGACTCCCACAATGCGCACGCTCCTCAGTGAGGAGTCTCCTATCCCAGGTGGCGTGAGGTCGCCTGGACAGTAAGGGGCTAGAGCCTCCCACTTAGCGTTGAGCGCCGAGGCCATACGACGCACGTACTCGGGACTCGTGGAGTCCATGTAGTTGTCCATAGGGGGTTCCTCCCTTGTTTGTGTGTGGGGTGGGTCAGATTTGTAGTCTGTTGCGCGCGTCATCCACAGCATTAGAAACGGCATCCCTAAGAGCGATTGAGAACTGTGCGCGAGCAGCTGTTTGCCCCTTCGCCATCTGCGATTGGGAGGAAGCCTTACTGACTGCGAGGTTTATGTCTTCTGTTACATCCCATGCGGAAGGTAGGCGCGATGTATTCACCTGGTAAGCGCCTGGCGCTCCTGTGTGAGGGCATAGATGCTTGATGAAATACTGCGTGAGCATACGCCTAACTACATCCGTAGAGAAGGGTTGCATGGTGCGGTTCAGTGCGTGCTGAGATTCTGTCATGTTGGCGTGTGTCGATGGCCAATAGGGGCCCTTCCGGTCTCCAAAAAGCCACCGGCCAGAGTCCCCGCGCAGGTTAACGAAGATGCGGAGGTTCCCCCTTTGGTGCAGCTTCAGCAGGGTTTCGCTAGTCTCGTTTTGGCGGTGGATGAGGCGTTGCAGTTCAGCAACGAACGCAAGAGCTGCGCCTCGCTCTTGGATTATCTGTGCCAGGCGCACTACCTCCTGTAAGCATTTCTCAGAGTTGTCACCTAGGCGGAAACACTCGCGCGCTAGATACGTTAATTCCTTCTGCTGCTCCAAGCTGACGGCAGAAAGGAAACGCGGATCCATAATTCGCCCACTCGGATATTCAAAGTCCCTTGCAAGTATCTGATTAGCTTCGCTTGCTATGCGAGCCGACTCAGAGTTTATAAGAGCACTTTCTTCCCCAACGCGATACGCTTCGATACCGTTGGCGATGAACTGGTCAGCGTAGCCAACCTTCGCGAGGTTCAGCACGCTTTCCGACAGTCTGGAGGCAAGCTGGTCGATGTAGTCGTTATCGGCAGTCATTCGGGTCTCCCCTGTTAGCGTCGTTCGTTGAGTAGTGCTTGGGCGTGGGCCATGATGCGCACGAGCGCGTCGATGCGGGCTTTTGGCGTGGCGTTGGGGGTGCGCCACGTGTTCCAGTCGTCGGTGCTGCCGTTGTCGGCGTTGTATGCGTTGAGGGCTCGCGTGAGCGCCTGGTAGTGGCCCTCTCCTGCGAGCGCCATGGTTTCGGCGCGTAGGACGGTTGCTGCGGCTCCCAGGAGGATGATGAGGTCTGCGGGGGAGCGTAGGGGGTCGCCGGCGAGTTCCGCGTCCGCGTACACGCCGAGGAGTGTCCGTTCCGCTTCGATGGCCGCGGGTGCGAGCGGGGCTCGGTCGTAGCGCCAGGCGATCTCCTGGTCGAGGAGACCGGAGCCGATGATGACGGTGTACGTCGGGGCTTCCTCAACGGTGGGGATGTCAGTTGTTGCCAGCATTGTGCACATCCTCCTTGATGTAGTCCTGAGCGACGAAGGTGCCGATCAGGGTGGCGGCGGTGATTGTGAAGGCGATTCCCAGGCCGGAGTCCCATGCGCTGCCGTCGCCGGTGGCGGTCGTCCAGATGAGGACATAGAGCGTGAGGGCAAGGCCGGTGAGTGCGCCCGTGATGAAGCTGTAGGTTTGCGACTTCATTGTTGGTTCCTTCTGTCTGTTTGCTTTCTGGGGTTGATTGGTAGTTTAGTCGGTTTTGTTGCGCGCGCAAGCGTATTGATCTCACTAAGTGGTTAAGTGGATCACATGAGGGGATGAAGGGGGGCACAAAAACAGGACCGGCCCAAACCCACACGGAGAGGTTCAGGCCGGTCCATAACCCAGAAAGCGGAAGGAACCCGAAGGCCACCGCCAGAACGATCATACAGGCAAAACGCCCAGACAGTCCACAAGGGGTCTGCTCATCTGGAGCTAACAGCATCATCGCGCGCATCCTGGCGGATTCAGGACTCCACCCTCGTAGGGGTAGGCCCAGTGGTTGCCGAACCAGATGGAGTGGTCAATGCGGCTTGGCCTGCGCATCAGTTTCTCATCGCTCGCGTAGACCCCTCGGATGGGGAGAGTGAACCAGTTGCCTCCAATATCTCTCCGCGTTTCTGTTTGAAGTTCCTGAGCCCAGATTGTCTTGGCTGTCGCTCGGACGACCTCGTAGTACTTGTCGCCTGCTCGGAGGATAGTGCCGACGGGCATGACTGGGGCGGTGGGTGTTGTGGTGGCCATTGGGGCTTCCTTTCGTTGGCTGGATGTTAGCTGTCGTATCTGGGGTCGTGGACTTCGCCATGGTATCGGTGTACTTGGTGGCCTCTGACGTAGAGACCGCCATCTTTGTGGAGGCGGCAGGGGATGATGGTGTCGTTAGCGAAGCCTCCCTGAACGGGGATGCGAGCGAAGTCAAAGGTGCGCAGGACAAACGCTTCGACGGTTGTCACTTGGCGTAGCCAGACTGTTTTCGGTGCGCTGCGCACAACTTCGTAGTAGTAGATGCCTTCGCGCGGATGATAGACGCGGACGATGGCTTCAACCGGCATGAGAGGCTTGGGCTTGTTCATGAGAGGTTCCTATTCAGGCTTGTACACGATGCTCATGGTCAGCCCGAGTCTAGTGTTCGCGTCGGGGCGGATCACGCCTTTATTGTCGATGCGGCGCATGATTACGTCCCCGATCTTGGTTGAGCAGTCGAGCGTCGGGGGGCCGATTCTCGAGCGGTCAACCTTGATTTCTTGGAGCCAGAGGGTCTTCTCGGTGCACCTCACGACCTTCCACGCGCGCCCAACTGGAGACCAGTAGATCGTCCCTACTGGGGGGAGCGTGAAACGGCCTCGCATGGCTGACATTTCACTGGTTCCTTTCGGCTAGTTGGTGGGCGTGTAGATGTCTCGGTACAGATCGACGTACACACCCTTGTGGATGTTCAGGCACGCATCTTGGAGGACTCGGCGTTTGAGCAGTGGGAGGTCTGCGCGAATCATGCCGGGCACAGGCTTTCCCTCTGCGTCGATGACGAGACGACGTAGCCACACGGTCTTTTCAGTGCTGCGCTCAACCTGGTAGTACTCGTCCTCGCGAGACCTAATAGACTGCCACCGGCTCAGTCGGTAGATGGTTCCAACCGGCGGGGCGACGAGTTCGCGCTTCTCCATGTTCCAGTTCCTTTCTCTCAGCTAGTTGGCAGGCGCGTAGATGTCGCCATAGGAGTGTACGTACACGCCCTCGTGGATGCGGAGGCATCCGTCTGGGAGGACTCTGCGTTCGAGGAGCCCTAGGTCTGATCGGATCATGCCGGGGATCGGCTGGTCGTGCGTGTTTGTGACGAGCTGGCGGAGCCACACGGTTCTTTCGGTGCGTCGTTCGACCTGCCAGTACTCCACCACGTTGTTGTGGTTTTTGGAGTAGTAGCTGACTCGGTACATCGTTCCGATAGGCGGCGCGATGATTCGTTGCTTGCGCATGTTGGTGTCCTTTCTTGGGTTTGGTCTGACGGTAAGCGGAGTTCGTGGCGTATGGGTGTAGGCGCGCCGACAGGACGGGCGTAATCGAACCCCATCCCTAAGCTCGGGGGAGCTTGGTCGGCGCACCGTCACGCACGCTGTCAATGCTTGATCCGCCCTTGCTCATCGAGCGCAGAGCCAACCCCAACCTCCGAAAATGTCACGTGAGCGAGAGTCCGCCCGCCCGCAAGGCTCGGATGTGAGAACCAGTAGCCGCGCCCAACACCCACGCGCAGGTAGGGGGGCAGCCCAGCCGCCTCGCACGTCTCGGGGGTGAGCGTGTACGAATCCCAATCGACATGCCCGGACGCGCTCACGCTCGCCACAGACTCCGTGTATCCACGGATAGCCCCGGCCTTGTCAACCAGCACGCCGCGATGTTCGATGCGGCGACGCTGTAGCGTGTCCGTTTCAGCGTTGGATGCCTTTCCGATAGCCTCAGCCCAAGCCGTCACGGGCGCTGGGTCCGCATCAGTCATGCGCAGCATGTCCTGCAAGTGGTGTCGAACCTTGTTCGCGTAGTAGTCGTTTACTGGCTGTTTGCGTGCTTTGGCTTTCGCGCCTTTTGCTCCACCACCGTTCATGCGTCGTTCAATTTCCTGGAAGATCTGTGCTGTCCCTTTGGGGGCGCGCTGGTAGGTTTCGTCGATGCGGATGTTGGTGCCGTCGGCTCGTTTGCGTAGGCCGCTTTGCGTGTAGATCCAGGATCCGCGAATGAGGGCGTACTCGGTGACGGTTTTGTGGGTGCGTTTGTCGATCCAGTGCGTGTAGGTGACGCAGGCTTTGCGTGGGGCGACGGTTTTCGCTGCCTGGGCTTTCTGCTTGCGTTGCAGCCACACTCGGTAGAGGTCTTGCACGTCCTCGGGGGTGTCGTCGATCCAGTCGTCGATTCCTGGACGGAAGAACTCGGTCTTGTTGTAGAGCTTCGACGTGTGGTGCCACTCCTCAGCTACGAGGAAGTACTCTCGCAGGAACTCGAGCGGGTACTCGTCGAGCTGTAGGTATGCGCGAGCGTTGGCAGGGAGCGCGTTCAGGATGTCGGCTTTGCCCCACTTGGAGCGGGGGCGTAGGCCGCGGTCGTATGCGTCGATGGCGTTGTTGCTCATCGACCAATCGTCAGCGTAACCGGCCATGAGTCACCACGCTCCCGTGCTGTAGCCCATGGAGTCGAACGACGCGGGCGGAACGGGGAGGCCGTCGATGCAGGCCTGGCACATGAGCTGCCCTCGTTCGAGGACGATCTTGTAGGCGTTCACGGCTGTGGTCCTGAACGTGTGGGCGTTGATGCACCACCAGGTGTAGGTCTTGGTGGGGTCGCCCTCCCAGATGGGTGTGTTCTCGCGCCAGTAGGGGGCGAGTGCTGCTGCGTCCACGTAGGGGATCTCGGTGTCGTTGGTGTTGGTGCTCATCGTGGGAACCTGTTTCCGTACTGGCCGTTAACGGCCCGGTCGAGGCCGTAGTCGAGGATGCGTTCTGCGCGGTGCGTGGGGCGACCGTATTCACCCACGTATGTGGGGCAGGCTCCGCTGCCTTTGGGGCCGACCGTGAGGAGGACGCTCGAGCGCGCCTTGCTGGGCAGGTAGAGGCCTGTGGGGTTGGTGCGGGGGCGGGGGCGTTTCCCAGAGGGGCTGAGCCAGGCTGACGTGTCGTCGTAGCCGACTTGGAGCTTGTGGTAGTCGCGGATCTGGGAGACGAGGAGGGCCAGGAGAGACACGTCCTCTGTGAGGAGCGTGCGCAGGTGCGAGACGGGTAGCGCGTTATGGGAGACGAGGATCGCGTCGTTCGCTTGATCGTCAAGACCGCCCGCCCACCGGAATGGCTCATACTCCGTCTGGTAGCAGAGGATGACGTGAACGTTCTTGATGGCCTTGGGGGTGTCGGGTGCGTGGACGATGGAGCCGTCGAGGTTAACCATGAGCGTGTTGACTCCGCCCTTTTCGATGAGGAACACCGAGTCCGGGTACGTGAAGTCCATGCGGTACTCGTACTGCTTGCCGGGCTTGATGTAGTTGGAGAGGAGGTTGGTGAGTCCGAGGTCGCGTGGGGTGCCGATCTGGAAGAGGTCTGTCCACGTCAGGATGAAGCTGTCGCAGACTTCCGTGATACGGACGATGGTTTCGGGTTGCGCGTCGTGGCCAACCCATCGGAGGCCTGCCCGCTGGGGATGGCGACTGTGACCTAGCTGCATGTTGCCGTTGAGGAGGTCTTCGAGGGGGCGGTGATTGTGGGGGATGTGGTTGTGGTACATGGCGGTCTTTCAGACGTAGTGGGAGACGCCGACGGCTCCGATCTGGATGCCGGTGCGGTCGCGGATTGGCTCGCCGGGGACTCGGATGTCCGGGCGGTGGTAGATCTTGAGGGCTTCGGCGGCGACGCGGGATACGATGATGAACATGCCGGGGATCGGATCGGGCAAGCCGATGCACTGGTCCGGGTGGTTGATGTTTAGCGTCTCGGGGATGCCGGGGAACGTCTCGGGGAGGGGCTGGTATTCGTCGGGGACTCGGACGACGGTGCCTGATAGCGGGATGACGCATAGGACTGTCTGCTTGTCGTACCCGTACATGGTGAGCGCGTGCGGAGTGCCGTTGACGTAGACGACCCCGTTTTCAGCGGCGATACCTACGAGGGGGCCGACGCTCGTATTGATTGTGACGTTGCGCAGCATGTGGGTGTGTCCTTTCTGGCTTGCTTACTTGTTGAGCGTCGTAAACCAGGTGGTTTGTCCGTTTAGGAGCGGCTTCGCCTGTACTGCGTCGAGGACAACCATGGGCGGGGGGGTGTGGTTGGGGCCGGGGCTGCTGGCGGTCGCTGCTGCCCATGCTGCTTGGTAGTTGTCGTCGGGCTGGGTGGGGGTGCGGTAGCC
>OCIZ01000320.1_pt1 | contig 12185 bp, 8 predicted proteins | sample 1495841 | NCBI WGS metagenome assembly OCIZ01 (sample SAMN01915229, study PRJEB22387) | human oral metagenome | isolation source: saliva | host: Homo sapiens | place: USA
CCCAGCTTGCACAGAGCGCCTGAATAGGCTTTTATGAGTGTCCAAGATTTGGGGGCCAGTTCATTTTTCAGACGGCCTCTTTACTAATGGCGTTCACCTTGTTTGAATGCTTCGGCTGTTGTTATCTTTTGAAGATATTTCATCACACATCAAATCTGCTGTAATCTAAAATCGCCATTTGCGAAGCGGCATGGGCTAATCATATTTGCCTTTTCAGACGACCTTTGCTTCGTATCCGTTACAATATCTGTTTTAAACCCTGCCTATCCGTTCCATGAAAACTCTGTTTCGCTCGTTTCCTGCCACTGTTTTGCTTGCGCTGCTGCCTTTGGGCTTCTTGGCGGTGATGGTGGTTGCGCCATTGGTGGCGATGGCGGCTTATGACGGGGCGGCTTGGTCGTTGGTATTGGCTGATGATTATATGCAGCATCGCTTGGTTTGGACGGTGGTTCAGGCGGCGGTCACTTGTGTGCTGGTTTTATTGCTCGGCATTCCGGTGGGGTGGTCGTTGGCGAGGTTGTCGTTTCGCGGGCGTGAGATGATTTTGCGGCTTTTGATGCTGCCGTTTGTGATGCCGACTTTGGTGGTTGGGGTCGGCGTGTTGGCTTTATTCGGGGCAAACGGTGTGTTGTGGGCGGGCTGGCAGGATACGCCTTATTTGTTGCTTTACGGCAATGTGTTTTTCAATTTGCCTGTGTTGGTACGCGCGGCGTATCAGGGTTTTTTGCAGGTGCCGCAGGCGAGGTTGCAGTCGGCGCAGACGCTGGGTGCGGGGGCTTGGCAGCGGTTTTGTTTTGTGGAATGGCCGGTGCTGCGCCCTTGGTTGGCGGGCGGGGCTTGTTTGGTATTTTTGTATTGTTTTTCGGGTTTCGGACTGGCGTTGTTGCTCGGCGGCAGCCGTTATGCGACGGTTGAGGTAGAGATTTATCAGCTGGTGATGTATGAGCTGGATATGGCTCAGGCGTCGGTTTTGGTGTGGATGGTGTTGGGCGTGACAGCATTGGCGGGGTTGCTGTATGCGTATTTGAGCCGGCAAACGGCTTCTGATAAGGCGGTTCGTGCGTTGCTGCCGCATCGCCCGCAATCTTTCGGCGAACGTGTTTTGCTGGTTTTTTCTTTAATGGTCTTGCTGCTGTGTTGCCTGTTGCCTTTGGCGGCGGTGGTTTTTCTGGCGGTATCGGCAGGCGGGTCTTGGGGTGTGTTGTTGGAACAGGAAACCTTGGCGGCGGGATGGAATACGCTGCGGTTTTCGGGGATGGCGGTTTTGACGGCGGTCGTGCTGGGGGTGATGTATGCGGCAGTTGCGCGACGGGTGGCGTGGGTACGCGGTTTGGTGTTCTTGCCGTTTATGGTTTCGCCTGTCTGCATTGCCGCCGGTATATTGCTGCTTTATCCGCAATGGACGGCATCGCTGCCTTTGTTGGTTGCCACTTATGCGCTTTTGGCGTATCCGTTTGTGGCAAAAGATGTGCTGGCGGCTTGGGACGATTTGCCTGAAGATTATGTGTCGGCTGCGCGCGGTATGGGGGCAAATGCTTTTCAGACGACCTTGTATGTGACCGCTCCTTTATTGAAACCTGCTTTGCGACGCGGTCTGACTTTGGCGGCGGCAACCTGTATCGGCGAATTTGCCGCCACGCTGTTTTTGTCGCGCCCGGAATGGCAGACACTGACTACTTTGATTTATTCGTATCTGGGCAGGGCAGGGGAGGACAATTATGCGCGGGCAATGGTGTTGACGACGGTTTTAATGCTGCTGTCGCTGATGGTGTTTTTGCTGCTGGACGAACGTGAAAAGACTTGATGTCCGCTTTTGAAATGTAGCATGATGTTTATAGAGGTCGTCTGAAAACATTTCAGACGACCTCAAATCCATTTAGATTGTCAACAATTCCATTCAAAAATAAAAAGATACGCGGCGAAACCATGCCCCGACATTTTTATTTTCATTCGCTATCCTTTACAATACCTTCCTTTATCTTTCATTCCAGCTTCCTTATGAACGAACACGTTTCCGTCCCATCCCCTGTCGGCGAAGACTACCTGCTCTTAGGTCAGTACGCCGAACGCGCCTATCTCGAATACGCCATGAGCGTGGTCAAAGGCCGCGCGCTGCCTGAAGTTTCAGATGGCCAAAAGCCCGTGCAGCGGCGCATTTTGTTTGCCATGCGCGATATGGGTTTGACGGCGGGGGCAAAGCCGGTGAAGTCGGCGCGCGTGGTCGGCGAGATTTTGGGTAAATACCACCCGCACGGTGACAGTTCTGCCTATGAGGCGATGGTTCGCATGGCGCAGGATTTTACCTTGCGCTATCCCTTAATCGACGGCATCGGCAACTTCGGTTCGCGCGACGGCGACGGGGCGGCGGCGATGCGTTACACCGAAGCGCGGCTGACGCCGATTGCGGAATTGCTGTTGTCAGAAATCAATCAGGGGACGGTGGATTTCGTGCCGAACTACGATGGCGCGTTTGACGAACCGCTGCACCTGCCCGCCCGCCTGCCCATGGTGTTGCTTAACGGTGCGTCGGGCATCGCGGTGGGCATGGCGACCGAAATCCCGTCGCACAATTTGAACGAAGTCACGCAGGCGGCGATTGCGCTGTTGAAAAAGCCGACGCTGGAAACTGCCGACCTGATGCAGTACATCCCCGCGCCTGATTTTGCGGGCGGCGGTCAAATCATCACGCCGGCAGACGAATTGCGCCGGATTTACGAAACCGGCAAGGGCAGCGTGCGCGTGCGTGCGCGTTACGAAATCGAGAAGCTGGCGCGCGGGCAATGGCGCGTGATTGTGACCGAGCTGCCGCCGAACGCCAATTCCGCCAAAATCCTTGCCGAAATCGAAGAACAGACCAACCCGAAACCGAAAGCAGGTAAAAAACAGCTGAACCAAGACCAGTTCAACACCAAAAAGCTGATGCTGGATTTAATCGACCGCGTGCGTGACGAGTCCGACGGTGAACATCCCGTGCGTCTGGTGTTCGAACCGAAATCCAGCCGCATCGATACGGATACCTTCATCAACACGCTGATGGCGCAGACTTCGCTGGAAGGCAATGTGTCCATGAACTTGGTGATGATGGGGCTGGACAACCGTCCCGCGCAGAAAAACCTGAAAACGATTTTGCAGGAATGGCTGGATTTCCGCGTCGTTACCGTAACACGTCGTCTGAAATTCCGTTTGAACCAAGTGGAAAAACGGCTGCACATCCTTGAAGGCCGTCTGAAAGTCTTTCTGCACATTGATGAAGTGATTAAAGTCATCCGCGAATCAGACGACCCGAAAGCCGATTTGATGGCGGCGTTCGGGCTGACCGAAATCCAAGCCGAAGACATTTTGGAAATCCGCCTGCGCCAGTTGGCGCGTTTGGAAGGTTTCAAACTCGAAAAAGAGTTGAACGAATTGCGCGAAGAACAAGGTCGTCTGAATATCCTTTTGGGCGACGAAAACGAAAAACGCAAGCTGATTATCAAAGAGATGCAGGCGGACATGAAGCAGTTCGGCGACGCACGCCGCACGCTGGTGGAAGAGGCCGGACGCGCCGTGTTGACGCAGACTACCGCCGACGAACCCATCACGCTGATTTTGTCGGAAAAAGGCTGGATACGCAGCCGTGCCGGACACAACCTTGATTTGAGCCAGACAGCGTTCAAAGAAGGCGACCGCCTCAAACAAACCCTTGAAGGCCGCACTGTTTTGCCCGTCGTCATCCTTGACTCATTGGGCAGAACCTACACGCTCGATGCCTCCGAAATCCCCGGAGGACGCGGCGACGGCGTGCCGGTTTCATCGTTGATCGAGCTGCAAAACGGCGCCAAACCCGTCGCCATGCTTACCGGACAGCCCGAACAGCATTACCTGCTCTCAGGCAGCGGCGGCTACGGCTTCATCGCCAAACTGGGCGATATGGTCGGACGCGTGAAAGCGGGTAAAGTGGGGATGACCGTGGACAGCGGCGAAACCGTCCTGCCGCCGATTGCCGTCTATGCTTCCTCGCTCATCAACCCCGACTGCAAAATCGTACTGGCAAGCAGCGACCACCGCCTCTTGGCGTTTTCCATCGGCGAACTCAAAGTCATGCCCAAAGGGCGCGGTTTGCAGTTGATGTCGCTGACCGACGGCGCGTCTTTGGAACACGTCCTCGTAACTACAGCTGCGGAATTCATCGTTGAAACCGTCGGCAAGCGCGGTGCGGCGCATCAGGAAAAATTGCGCATTTGCGACATCGAGGGCAAACGCGGCAAAAAAGGGAAGGTTTTGGACATCTCAGGTCGTCTGAAAACCTTATCCGCAGCTTCCGAATAAGCAACAGAGGAAACGATAACACATTGAAAACCTAGAAAACACGGTCGTTTTATGTTATGCTGACAAAATTAAAAAATATTTACGACCGTCTGCGGAAATATTGCAGAACGATTTCAAAAACAGGTACTAATAATGATAAAAATAAACAAAAAGGGTTGCGGATATGAGTAAGTCCGGCTTTCAGGAACTGGGAAACCTGAGCGAGCGGATACCCGGTTTAATCAATATTGCCCGCATTGCCATCGTGCTGCCGCTGTTGGTCATGCATGCTTTCGGCGTTTACAGTAATGGCACCCATATCGGCATGTCATTCCCTCCCGTCGAATTTTACAGCTGGGCAGCGCTGTATTCTTTCCTCATCTTGTTATCCGTCGCCCGTCCGGACTGGCAATGGCAGACTTTGGATTTGCCCAATGCCAGCGCAGTCGTCGATATTTCGATGATGATGATACTGGTGTATATCGCCGGCGGAGTCGATTCGGGCTTCGGCATCCTTGTCCTTCCTTTCGTCGCGACGTCCTGCCTCCTCAGCTACGGGCATTATCCCATGCTGTACGCAGGCTACGCGTCCATGCTGTTCTTCTTCAATCTGCTGCTCGACGGCAGCATCCGCCTGCATCCGTTTGATTGGGATACGCAGCCCCTGATTACTACGGTCCTGCTCTGTGGCGCGTGTTACCTTGTCGCCATGCTGACTTCGTTCGCCGCCCGCTACCTGGAGCAAGCGACCGAATCTGCCAGCCGCCATCAGCTTGCCTACCGCCGTATCAGCGGGTTGAACCGCCTCGTTCTCAACCGCGTGCAGGAAGCCGTTATCGTTATCGACAGCACCCAGCGCGTCTGGCTTTTCAACAAACAGGCAAAAACCTATTTCCCCGGTTTGGTGGTTGACCAGCAGGAAGTCGTGTTCGGCGAATTGGTTACACGCTGGCAATATCATCCCGACAAACCGTTTGAAACCGATATCCACATCTTCCAACACGCCATGCACGTCCGCGCCGTCCCGCTGATTCAGGAACAGACGGAACTGCTCATGCTGTATGTCCGTTCGCTGCGCGAAGTCGCAGCAGAGGCCATGTCCACCAAGCTCACCTCGCTCGGACAGCTTACCGCGAACCTCGCCCACGAAATCCGCAATCCGATGTCCGCCATCCGTCATGCCAGCGATTTGCTGCAAGAAAGTGATGACGATGCCGAACCCGATCCCGTTAAAGCCAAGCTTTGCGGCATCATCGACAGCAACATCCAGCGCATCGACAAAATGTTGGAAGACATCTCCCTGCTCAACAAACGCGACAATATCAGCCGCGAGCCGATCAACCTGATGAAATTCTGGCTCGACTTCAAACAAGAGTTCACGCTCAACAATTCCGAAGCCATCGGCTGCCTGCGCATGAACATGGACGGCAACAACCTTACCGTCCTCGCTGATGTGATGCACATCCAACAAATCATGTGGAACCTCTGCAATAACGCATGGCGGCACAGCCGTCAGGACGAGAACGCGATTACCGTCCTGATCCGCCCCAGCGGCAGGATGCACATTTCCATCGTCGTTGCCGATAACGGCAAAGGCATTTCGCCCGAAGTCCGCAACCATCTCTTTGAGCCGTTCTACACCACTGAAAAACAAGGTACAGGATTGGGATTGTACGTTGCCCGCGAACTGGCACACGCCAATATGGGCCAACTCCATTACCACCCCGAAATGAACGGATTCGAACTGATTTTACCGAGAGAACACAATGAGTAAGCTGCAAGACCCAGTATTGGTCGTCGACGACGAGGCCGACATCCGTGACTTGATGGAAATGACGCTGATGAAGATGGGGTTGCGCGTGCAGACCGCCGTCGGCGTAGAAGATGCCAAAGACAAGCTCGACAACAACGACTATTCCCTCGTCTTGACCGATATGCGGATGCCCGACGGCTCCGGCCTCGAAGTCGTCCAATACATAGACGAACTCATGCTCGACACCCCTGTCGCCGTCATTACCGCTTTCGGTAATGCCGACCAGGCGGTTGAAGCCCTTAATGCGGGTGCGTTCGACTACCTGCAAAAGCCGATTACCCTTTCCCAACTGCGTTCGCTGGTTAAATCCGCCGTTTCTGTTTCCAACAGCACCGACGAAATTGCCCAGCCGCCAACCGAAAAACCGTCCGCGCCCGTCGCAGCCGCATTCAACAAGCCCAAAACTCCGCCCAAACCGCCCAAACGCGACTTAAGCGGTTCTGTCTCCGTACCCGAAAGCCTGCGTTCCATGAAAGAACGCTTTGCCACCGGCGAAATCGCCATGCGTGCGAACGAAGACGTGCCTGAATTGGGCGGCGAAGAAGATATGCCGCGGCTGCTCGGCAGTTCGCCCCAAATGGTCGAAGTCCGCCACCTGATCCGCCGCCTCGCCCGCAGCGGCGTGCCCGTTTATATTTCCGGCGAATCGGGTACCGGTAAAGAACAGGCGGCGCGTACCATCCACGAATTGTCCGATCGCGCCGACAAGCCTTTTATCGCGGTCAACTGTGGCGCGATTCCTGAAAATCTGATGGAAAGCGAGTTCTTCGGCTACAAAAAAGGCAGTTTTACCGGCGCCGACCAAGACCGTCTCGGCTTCTTCCAACACGCCGACGGCGGAACGCTGTTCCTCGACGAAGTTGCCGACTTGCCGCTAGCCATGCAAGTCAAACTCCTGCGCGCCATCCAAGAAAAAGCCGTGCGCCGCATCGGTGATGCCCGCGAAACTTTCGTCGATGTCCGCATCATCTGCGCTACCCACAAAAACCTTGAAGCCCTTGTTGATAGCGGTGCATTCCGTCAAGACTTATATTACCGCCTCAACGTCGTTACCCTGCACATGCCGCCCCTGCGCGAAATGCGTGAAGACTTGGGCGCGCTGATTCTGTACCTGCTCTACAAACACCGCCACGGTACGCAAACCTACAAACTCAGCCCCAAAGCGCAAGAAGCCCTGCTGCATTACAGCTATCCCGGCAACTTCCGCGAACTCGAAAACATCCTCGAACGCGCCGTCGCCCTGACTGTCGGACAAGTTATCCAGTTGGATGATTTGCAAATCCAAAACACGACGACGCCCAAAAACGACCATCCAAACCTCAGCCTTGACGACATCGCCGATTCCGAAACACGAAAAGGTGAAACGTTGGATCACCAACCGCTTCCGCCGTTTGACCCGCGCACCATGCAGATTCAAGATTACCTTGACCAAATCGAGCGCGGCATTATCGAACAAGCGTTGCAGCAAACCCGTTACAACCGCACTCAGGCAGCCAAGCTTTTGGGCATCAGCTTCCGCTCCATGCGCTACCGTATGGAACGTTTAGACATCAATTAAGCTTGCACTTTGTATTGTCTGCACGGTTAGGAAGCAAGACCCGAATATGTGCTTCAAATCTCAAACCGCGTATCTGCCATTCAGTCGGATACGCGGTTTTTGGCGTTCGTTGTGTGCAGAGGTCGTCTGAAAATTTTCAGACGACCTCTTTGTTCAGGGCGTTTTGTGGATAAATGCCGGTAAATAAAATGATGGCGACAATCACACTTGTAATATTGTGTTGTAAAGCCGTCAGTCCGACGCTTTGCCTACCGCCGTCCATATCCGGGCAAACTATCAAAAAAACGCCGAAATCTTTATAATTCGGCACATATCCTATTTTTCAGAAGACCTATCTCCGATAGCGCATCCTTTTGTGGATTAACTGTGGATAAGTTTGTTCTGACCCCTTTCCAGGAATACCTTATGATCCGTTTCGAACAAGTTTCCAAAACCTATCCCGGCGGTTTTGAAGCCCTGAAAAACGTCAGCTTCCAAATCAAAAAAGGCGAAATGATATTTATCGCCGGCCATTCCGGCTCCGGCAAGTCCACCATCCTCAAGCTGATTTCCGGTATTACCAAGCCCAGCAAAGGCAAAGTGTGGTTCAACAACCAAGACTTGGGCGAATTGAGCGACAACCAAATCGGCTTCATGCGCCAACATATCGGCATCGTGTTCCAAGACCATAAAATCCTCTATGACCGCAATGTCCTGCAAAACGTCATCCTGCCGCTGCGGATTATCGGCTATCAGCCGCGCAAAGCCGAAGAACGCGCCCGCATCGCCATTGAAAAAGTCGGCTTGAAAGGCCGCGAATTGGACGATCCCGTAACCCTCTCAGGCGGCGAACAGCAACGCTTGTGTATCGCCCGCGCCGTCGTCCACCAGCCCAGCCTCCTGATTGCCGACGAACCCTCCGCCAACCTCGACCGCGCCTACGCGCTCGACATCATGGAATTGTTCAAAACCTTCCACGAAGCAGGAACCACCGTCATCGTCGCCGCTCATGACGAAACCCTCATGGCAGACTACGGCCACCGCATCCTGCGCCTCTCGAAAGGACGACTCGCATGAGCATCATTCACTACGTCTCGCTGCACGTCGAATCCGCGCGCACTGCGCTCAAACAGCTCCTGCGCCAACCCGTCGGCACGCTGCTCACCCTCCTGATGCTCGCCGTCGCCATGACTCTGCCGCTTTTCATGTATTTGGGCATTCAAAGCGGGCAAAGCGTTTTAGGCAAACTCAACGAGTCGCCGCAAATCACGCTCTATATGGAAACCGACGCATCCAAAGCCGACAGCGATACCGTTCGCAACCTGTTGGAACGCGATGCCCGCCTCAACAAAATCCGTTTCATCAGCAAGCAGGAAGGCTTGGAAGAGCTGCAATCCAACCTCGATCAAAACCTCGTTTCCATGCTCGACGGCAACCCCTTGCCCGACGCATTTATCGTAACGCCCGATCCCGCTACGCCGCCCGCACAAATGCAGACGATTTATCAGGATATGGTCAAATTGCCCATGGTCGAATCCGCCACTATGGACACCGAATGGGTGCAAACGCTGTATCAAATCAACGAGTTCATCCGCAAAATTTTATGGTTTCTTTCACTGACGCTGGGTATGGCGTTCGTCCTTGTCGCGCACAACACCATCCGTCTGCAAATCCTCAGCCGCAAAGAAGAAATCGAAATTACCAAGCTGCTCGGAGCGCCCGCATCGTTCATCCGCCGCCCCTTCCTCTATCAAGCCATGTGGCAGAGTATCTTCTCTGCCGCTGTCAGTTTGGGACTGTGCGGCTGGCTGCTCTCCGCCGTACGTCCGTTGGTAGATGCCATCTTCAAACCCTACGGCCTTAATATCGGCTGGCGTTTCTTCCATTTCAGTGAAGTTTCGCTGGTGTTTGGCTTCGTCATCGCCCTAGGCGTCTTCGGTGCATGGCTTGCCACCACGCAACATCTGTTGGGCTTTAGAGCTAAGAAATAAAATCATTGGATTGAAGCAAAGGCAAAAGGTCGTCTGAAACTCTAAAACAAGGTTTCAGACGACCTTTGATTGCCCGTCATTTATCGTATAAGGAAATAATATGCAGGGAAATCTACTACCACTCGACTATGACCTAAGTTTGAGCAAATTATTGAGAAGGATGGCGCAGATACTGTTCATCTTATCCTTGTGCTTGCCTGCCGTGAATGGAGCTATGGGTTTGCTAATTTGGTCGACAGGCTTATTTTTCTTGTGGCTTCCGTTGGGTTGGCCTACATTTGCCAATGTAATTTTTATTGTTTTATATATCAGATTGAATGATGAGAAAGAGATCTTGCCTTTGTTACCCTGTTTAATGTTAACCCTGATGATACCGGGGTCGATATTTGGGTTATCTGGTGTATTTGGTTGGGGATATGTGGTTTGGGTGATGTCGGGTATGCTTCTATGTGCAGATTGGTTATGTAGCCTTATACCGCACAAACAGCGCCTGATTGTCAGATTGGCAATCATGGTTTGTTTGATATGGGCCGTCGGCTTAATAGGGCTTGGGCAGTATCAGCAAAACCCAAACGATCAGGATATCTTTGGAAATCTTTATTTTAGTGTGTTTTACAATCCGTTAGGTCTTCCAATATAAGCTTTGTATCAACAGTGAAAAGCCAAAAAACGGGGGCAACCATGTTTGAAGGCTTTTTAAGATTGAACGGTTTACGATGGAGTTCTGAATAACGCTGATTAGTCGATTTTTGATTTAAACTCTTTTTCGGCGCATGGCTTGCCACCACGCAGCATCTGCTGTGCTTTCGGGCAAAGAAATAAAAACATTTGATTGAAGCAAAGGCAAAAAGGTCGTCTGAAACTCTAAAACAAGGTTTCAGACGACCTTTGATTAGTGCCATTTATCGTATAAGGAAATAATATGCAGGGAAATCTACTACCACTCGACTATCACATAGGTTTGAGAAAATCTTTAAGAAGGGTGGCGCTCATACTGTTCATTTTATCCTTGTGTTTGCCCGCTGTAGGCGGAGCGATAGGTTTGGTAATTTGGATGACAGGTTTGACTGTTTTTTGGTATCCGGCAAGCTGGCCTACATTTGCCAATGTGATTTTTTTTGTTTTATATATCAGATTGAAGGATGATAAAGAAACCTTATATTTGTTCCCCTGTTTAATGTTAATCTTGATGATGCCGGGGTCGATATTTGTGTTACCCGGTGTATTTGGTTGGGGATATGTGGTTTGGGTGATGTCGGGTATGCTTTTATGTGCAGATTGGCTGTGTGGCCTTATGCCGCACAAACAGCGCCTGATTGTCAGGTTGGCAATCATGGTTTGTCTGATATGGGCTGTCGGCTTAATAGGGCTTGGGCAGTATCAGCAAAACTCAAACGATCAGGATATCTTTGAAGATCTCTATTTCAGTGTGTTTTACAATCCGTTAGGTATTATGAGATAAGTTTCGTATCAGCATTGAAAAGACAAAAAACGGTTGCAACCATGTTTGAAGGCTTTTTGAGATTGAGTGATTTACGATGAAGTTCCGAATAGCCCTGATTGGTCGGTTTTTGGTTTAAACTCTTTAAAATCATAATATTGCTATAACTCATTTTATCGTCTGGACTTTGAATGGGTAATGTTTTGCTGAATTTTAGCGGTAAAGTGCTTGACAGTTTTTTCAAGTATCTGTATAGTTCTACTCTCTGACGCGGGATGGAGCAGCATGGTAGCTCGTCGGGCTCATAACCCGAAGGTCGTAGGTTCGAATCCTGCTCCCGCAACCAAATTTTCAAACCCTCGGTTCTACCGAGGGTTTTTTCTTGGCTTGATTGCTGGGGTAAGTGAATCCCTATACCTTAAGAAGGTCGTCTGAAAACTTGATGTTCGGGTTTTCAGACGACCTTTTTGCGTCAATCATTTTCGTGGACAGAGTCCACGCTACGGCAATTGTGTTGTCAACAAACTTTGTAGCGTGGGCTTCGCCCGCGAACCACTCAAGATTTCAGGTGACCTTTCCTACACCTTCCCGCATCGGCAATATCAGGCTTCACTTCTGTCCGCTTTGTTCCACCTGTCGTTTGAAGCGTGTGCCTGCGGCGTGGTAGAAGGGGCGGGGGGAGAATTGGCGGGAGACTTGTGAGGCGAAGATGCAGGCGATGAGCAGCCAGAAGAGGAGGTTTTGTCCGCCGGTCATTTCCATTACGACGACGGCGGAGGTGAGCGGAGATTGGGTGGCGCCGGCGAGGAAGGCTGCCATGCAGAGGAGGACGAGGACGTGGGTGCCTTGGGCGAGTCCGGTGAGGACGGCGATGCGTTCGCCCAAGACTGCGCCTATGGTCAGGGAGGGGGTGAAGATGCCGCCGGGGGTGCCTGCCCAGTAGGTCAGGACGGTGGAGAACCATTTGGCGACGGCGAGTCCGGCGGGGGCTTCGTGGATGCCGCGCAGGGCTTGGGCGGCTTCGTGGTAGCCGGTGCCGTAGGTTTTGCCTTGGTAAAGCGTGCCGATGGCGGCGAGCAGGATGCCGATGAGGGCGGCGGGAATCAGGGGGTGGCG
>OCIZ01000326.1_pt1 | contig 12020 bp, 12 predicted proteins | sample 1495841 | NCBI WGS metagenome assembly OCIZ01 (sample SAMN01915229, study PRJEB22387) | human oral metagenome | isolation source: saliva | host: Homo sapiens | place: USA
TTAACAAAATACCGATGGCAGAAAATATAACTATATTATTAACATAATATATATCTACGCTCGCTATGCTCGCTTTTCTTATATATATGATACAGATACTCCCGGGCGGAAAATTCTTAAAATGCCTCGGTCACAGTCCTCGGATTTTTTAGCTCGAATTTTCCTTCTTACTGTAAATAAGGATCTCCAGAATTTACTATATACTACTATAGTATAATACGATATACTATATTACGATATACTAAATATATTCCAATCCTTATTGCCTATCTAGCTCCTATAAGACTATATATATACTCGCTCACTTCGTTCGCTGCGTCGTTTCACTGACAAATATTATATATGCTCGCTCCCTGCGGTCGCTCGCCCTATATATAATATACAACATATACTCTTATGATCGTCGCTTACGCTAGGACACTACAATTCACTCGTCACTAGCGTTCCTCGTTCTTCGGGAATAACTATATACTACATAATAGATACTCCGCTCGCTTCGCTCGCTGCGTTAATACTATTATGATACATATATATAAATAACTAATTACTCTCTTGAGAAGAGAGATAACAGAGAATCTATACATATAAAATACTAATAACATAACTACTCTCTTTGGAAGAGAGATAGCAGAGAATTACTACTAATAAATAATACAATACTTACTTTCTTAAGAAGAAAGTAAACAAAGAACATATACGGCTCGCTTCGCTCGCCTTACAATACAAATAATAAACAAAACTACTCTCTTTAGAAGAGAGTACACAGAGAACTTAATAAACACGCCCTCGCTTCGCTCGGGCTCACTATATAAATAATAATATATTCTTCGCTCGCTGGCGCTCGCTTATATATATTGGCGATCGGAAACGTAATCGTTCCGATAAAAAAAAGCAGTCACTAAAAAAATTAGCTCTTGCCAAATGTGTCCAAAAAAATGGACTTTCGCTAAAGCTAACACCCAAATTACGCCATACGTACTAAGGTGATATGCTTTTTGCAAATTAAATAAAAAAATATACATTTAGCTAATGCTGTAACAACAGTATCACCTAAATGTATATTCAACATAAGAAAAAATAAAGGTTTAGCCTAGAAGAGCAAACCCTGCCCCTCTAAACTAAACCCTATTTCGATGTCTGCATTTTAGATTATAAGCGTCAGACATCGACCGCTTATAAACCTTAGATGTTCATATCTTATTAGCCCGACCAAGAACATCTTTTAAGGGTCGGAATAAGGTTGTCGTCCCACTTGCTCTCGACAACTAGAGCTATATGCTATTAATATTTATCGACGGTTAATAGCAATCGTCCGCAGAAATTATTAGCCTTCTGCACCGGCAGTTTCGCTACCTACGGTAGCATCAGCATTGTCTTTAATGATTTCAATGCCTTCTTCATCGCTACCAGTAGAGCCGAAGCTCTTTTTCAAGTTACGAAGTTCATCGCTAACGCTGGCTTCCTTCCATGCTTCTTTGCCCTCGTTAACAATAACTGCAGTAGCACCCATAGCTACTTCAGCAGTCTTTTTAACAGCACCAAACAAACCTTTGGCACTGACGCCGACAGCTCCGATACCGACGTCTTTAACGGTATCGGCTTGTCTGCCGACAAACTTAGTGGCTGTTTTTACCCAGCCAGAGAACATAGTGTTACGTTTAGCTCTACTAAACGCATCAGTTATGTCTTTGAGGTGATTATCATCTACCTCAACTTTAATGCCTCCGTCGATATCTTCGACAGAGCCATTATATTCAACAGTAATCTTTTCACGCATATATTCCAAGATACTGTTGTTAGAATGCTTAAGATTAAAGGTTGCCATTGCGGGCTCCTCCCTCCTTTACTATTAAAAATAAAGGGGGCAAAATGCCCCCAATGTTAGATGAGGTCTTCAGCATTGACCTCAGTTGCCTTAATCTCTCTAATGAGATTAAGCGTGTTATTCACGCAAGCCATTCTGTGCTTAGCATTAGGCGTCGTTTTAGGACGCAACGCCTTTAATTCATCATTGACTTGAGCTACTTCATATGCATAGGAGCTTTGTACTCCATACGCTAACTTAATACCGTCTTCGGATACACCGCGGTCAAATTTGACCACGTCGCCAGCTTGGAGTTCTACTCCTTCTGGCACCTCAAGAGCGTAACTGTGCTCTTGGGACAAACGTGAAATGCGAAGACGCACGCCTTGGCTTTGACAATCTTTGATTGCCATTGCCAAATGCTTGAATTGCTCGCGGTCTTCAGCTGTATCCGCTTCTTTCATAACATGGTCAGCTACTTTCGCTGGCGTTAAACCATCTTTAATAGCCTTCATGATGCTATAACAGCGAATAGCGACAGCGTCAGATGTCACCACTTCACCAGTGAACTGTCCGTAATTAACGGACTTGTCGGCGAATAACTCCAAGATTTGGGCTACGGCATTACAGCCTTGACCCACATAAGATTGACCTGCTGTTTCTACACGAACAGGTTTGGTGTCGCGAACACCAGGAACACCCGCTACAACAGCGGATAACATTTGTGCCCAACCATTAGAGTTGGAGCCGAACAAATAACATACAACGTTAGCAAATTTAGACATATCAATGTCTCCTTTCATTAAAAGTACCATGACTGAACTTCTCATGGTGAAATAAAATCTTCTCTTACTCAACACTTGCAAGAGATATCAAGGCTAGATAAGTCAATGCTCATCTAGCCCTCATATCTCCAGCAGACCTAACTACTGGAGAAGAGGAGAAAAGTATGAAAGGGACCTCCACACAGAAGGTCCCATGAGAGATTTCGGCACGGAGTGCTCTCAATCTCGTAAAGGTTATAAAACCTTATATCGAATGCTATGAGATGCATATCAGATTGTTAAGCATCTATTAAAGGGAGGTATTATGAGTACATTAACATACACCTCATAGCATTCCATATAAAGCTTTATATAGAATATAATATGACCTTCTATTAATGAGAAGGTCACAGGAGATTTCGCCCCGGAGGGGAAACTTCAGAAGTTAACCCTCGGGAGAAATCTTACAAAGCTTTATCGCTTATTCAAGCGATGTTGCAATACTGCCATTTTGACAGCACTGCCTACAGTCCAGCCCACTAGGAACCAGAACACACGGAATGTTACAGGGTATTCCGCATAAAACCCATTTAACCATTTTGTGAATTGTTTTTGCATAATAATGCCTCCATTAGCGATTAATTAAAATTAACAGTGTAATAGTAAAACTAATTACAAAACCTAATTGAAAGGTTAGCATCTTATAGACGCTAGCACAATCTTCTCTGGCCTTATTAAGACCAACAATAACTTCGTTCATAGAGCACCTCCATTAATCAGCCATACTGCAAGAGCGATACGCTACTAATGTTCTGGATACAAATTCGTATCCTTGATGCTCACGAAGAACACTAAAAATTCCGTCAATGGATTGAACGGATAAAAATTCTCCAGATTGGGATTTTAATGTGTAATTATACAAAGCTTCTACGAACATGATTTTCTCCTCCTACGTAGAATAACAAAATATGAGGACAGATTGCCTCACAGAAAATTTCGTGACGGAGTCACTAAACTTCAACAGGAGTACCATGCCGTAAATGTCGACATAGTATTCCAGAGAAGGTTTAGCCCCGGCGGGGGGCTAATCTCCAGCTATGATTGCTAGAGTACTTGGAGATAATTTATTATATCTCCCTTCGTCTAGCAAATACACCGGATGTCGTTCATAGGACACCGGCTCATCTTCTGAGCCGATATTTTTCCATGAACGAATTTGAACTGCTACAACGCCTTCCTCTAAGGATGTCACATTTTCTGCAACGATACAATCTTTGAAGAAGGTATCTAAAACATACCCTAACGCGTGGTAGCAGTCAGCACTAGAAAATTCGGTTTTCGGTATAGCTTTGCCGAAAAGTATAAATTTCATAGCTATGCCTCCCAATAGATGCGTTGAACATCTTCTAAGACATTCAACACACCTTTAATATCAAGCCAGCCTATTACATTATTAGTAATAGGCGTATCATAGATACACCGCTCATTTTTGAGCATAGCTAGTTCAAAGAGACCTTCGCTTCCACCGTAAGTCATGGAGCTTCTGATTACAGATACTTCCATGTCACTATGTTTAGGAACGCTGAACCGCCAACATTCGGTTTCTGGGGCAAATACCCCAGCCTCTCGAACGAAATAATTTTTAAATAACGGATGGTCTAAAAACAAGTTTTTACCTTGCTCTTCAGTTCCGCTTACTACAACATCGGCGATAACGCCGTTTTTTCTTACAACAGTAATCTTTTTCATGACAATTTCCTCCTCTGGAAATAAATAAACTGCAGAGGGCAAATTACCCTCATAAAAGATTTCGCCCCGGCGGGGGCGGACACATCTATCGCAGAACGCCCGATATCTTCACTAAAGACAGTTACGCATATATATGCATAACTGCCTCATAGATGATTTCGGGACGGAGTCCGAAACCACCTCAGAGACTTATATAGGACTTGCCCCGCAGGGGACTCTCCGTCAGGAGGCCCCCGGCAGGGAAAATCCCTTATAAATCTCAAATAAAATTTCGATACGGAGCACATCTATCGTTAAAATGATAAACATACTCCTGTATCTTTATATGTAATTGTCGTTCCTCCCACGTCTTACTTCGGTTAACGTGAGAGGGGGGACCCGGAGGGTTATTTAGCTTCCTCTGAATCCTCGAAGGCGTTTTCAATTACTGCGCCTACGCTCTTAGCATAGTCGATGCAGTTCTTAGTACCGCCTTTGCTTCCATCATGGTAAGCCAATACCATATCGGCATTGTCTACCATGAAACGGTTTCTGCGCTGCATGCAGCCCTTATCATTTTCGTACTTCTTATTAGAAATACGAACTTTTTTATCAGCTGCTTTAAGCATAGCAGCGTAGGAAATACGACAATCGTCCTTCCATACGCCATCTTGTTCAAGACAAGGTACTGCAGCCGTTAATACGATTGTAATACCTTGTTCAGCATATTCTTTACGTAGTTGATATCCTACACTAAAGAATAATTGATCAACGCCCAACGCCATACCGCTGATCAATTCGAATTTAGTTTCGCCCGCCAAAATTTGGAAGTCGAGGATGTTGCGAAGTTTTTCCTCGATTTTTTGGCGAACAGGTTGCAATTTAGGAGACTTGGAACTCCAATCATCTCCCTTATCGCAACCCAATTTATCTGAGCGATGGCCAGTCGCACAAATAACCATCGCGCCTTCTTCGCGCTTGTAGTCATCCATGCTTAACCATTCGCTCTTCTTCGTAGCAGAGTCTTCGGCCTTTGCTACGACTTCAGCAGCATGAGTTTCTACTTTAGAAACTTCCTCTACTGGAGCTTTTTCTGGGTCTGGCAATACGATACCGTCCCCTTGTTTTGTCATCAACAAGAGGATAGTATTCTTCTTGCTGTTTCGATCTTCATCGATGAAGTTGAAACATAACTCATCGATGCTAACCTTAACAGCAAACTTGCCTTCATTAGTTTGATTAAAGACGTATTTACCGCCTTCTTTGTCAAACTTGCACACTTGCATAGGTGTGCCTTTAGGAACTTTATTGCTGCCAGAAGCAAGAATGAACAAGCCATCACCAATGGCTTCTTTATTCTTGCCATACCAGATTGCTCCTTTAGAACGAGCGCAACTGCTGCTCATTAAATAGAATTCTGCCTTTTGTTCCACAGGAGCAAAAGCATTCCATTTAACGAGTTTAAAGATCTCGTCAGAAGCATTTTCTGTACGGGTTCTTAGAGCAATTCGACCTTTATTTTTTACCGCATCGAAACGATCTCTTACGTCTTTCATGACGTAAGCTGTGTTTCCTTTGCGGAACAATTCGAATTGTCCGCAGATCTTTTCGCTTAGGAACAAGCAGTTGTCGCTGCTAATTCCATCGAAGAACGATACGTATTCGCCTTCACGACCTGTTTCAAAGTCGTGGTAGCGGTACATATTTAATGCAACGTTATCACGGCCGTAAACAGTCACAGGCACGTATAATCTTTCTTCGCCGAATTGATCAGCCAATTTATCAAGATATTCCTTAGCGAAACAGTTTTCACTATAGATGAATCCTGCTTCTTTTGCCAAAGAATACTTGTTGCCTTTGCCAATAGCACTAGCTACCATATCAGCGACGTATGGAAGTGCTGTTTTCAAATTATTAACAGTCACACCATCAGCGTCGACGCTGAATATGGATTTACGGCAATCTTCGAGAATAAGATTGCCCATTTCGACAACCTTATTTTCCAAGTTCTTTTCGCTTTCGCTACGACCTTTGTAGCCTAATTCTTGAGCTACACGGTTCATAACTTCGGCTAATTTCTTAGCTGTCGGTACCATGATATCACGGTACAAAACGTCAGATAAGCAATATTTTTGTTCGCCAGATACGTCGCTATAGAAGCCACCGCAAACAGAAGGATTATCGCTGGCAACAAATCTTTCTCGTTTGAAGTCGTATGTCGCAACAGTGAACTTGCCATCTGCTTCGACAACGATCGGAGCATGTTTCTTTCTCAAAAGAGTAATTCTTTCGAGAAGTTCTCCGATTTGTGAAGTTACGTGACATTGTGTCTTAGGGATATCGATAATCATCCCTACAGAGCACGGTGCCACTCTCACGACATCCTTTAGCCAATTAACAGTATCGGCTAAAGTAAGAGTAGATTGAACGTATGCCAAGTAAATATCGTTCAACTTGGCATTGCTAATCTCACCCTCTTTGATGTCGTGCTCATCGTCATAAGATTCCACGTATGGAACTTCGACGATTTTGCCACCGTCTTTGCCTTCCATGCCTAGACGTGCTTTTCTAGCGTCCTTGATGATAACAGCATGGCAATTTAATAATTCTTTGCTGCCTTCGTCTTCGGATAAAATGCCAGCAGATTTGGCAATGTCGTTAGCGTGTCCACCGACATTCGTTTCTGTTGCAAGCATGGCATTTTTCCATACTTGATAAACAAGTTGTGGATGAGTTTCCCATTCAACTTGTTTATCTTCACCCATCTCGCTAGAAACATGAACGGAAACAGGTTTTTTGTGGCGGAAGATAGCCGCATCTTCATATAAACAAAGATCGAATGCATCTTTATCAAGATCGCTGCCGCCGGTACAAGATTTAAAATAATCTGTACCTGTTACCATAATGCAATTATCAGCGATATTTTCAATTGCATTAATGATAACGTTAAATACCACATCGCTACTAAAGATGTGATATTTTTGTTGCATCGTACGAACACGTTTAGCGTACATAGATGCGCTAAGTACACGTGTTTCGTACGACTCCCCTGCGTGAGGGTTACGGAAGACTCTGCCGTACAAGGCATGTAATCCGTCGTCGCGTTTCATAGCTTTGTATGTAGCATCAGAAACAACGACTTCACCCTCTTGTAACAATCCGCCGTTTTCATCAAGGTACGTAGGATCGCAAACGCCATACATGTGTTGGCTTTCCTTCGCACCTTTGAAACCAGGACTTTCAAGGACGCTCTTAGCTTTGTCTAAAATCGCTGCCATTTTAGTCGCCAAGATAACATTGTTATCTAAAGCAGACTCGGCATTGATCATTAAAGCTGCATCGCTAGCGAGCCCAGTATCGCCACCTTGAAGAATGGCTTTAACGTCATCTTCAAAGTTTTTTACTTTGCATGCAACAGCATATTCTGCTATTGATGCACGATGAGCTTTGTCAATCATAAGAAATTGTAACGGTTGAGAACCAATCGTTACTTGTGTCTTATGAGTAAAGCTCATCACTTTCAATACTTCTTGCTTTACAGATTGTTGTTCTGTAGGCGATGCTTTCCATCCATTCAAGTCATGGACGGAAATGCATTCTCCATCAGGATTGCCAACGATCCATATATTTTTATAATCCTTGGCGCGACCAATCTTAGACGCATTTCTTTCACAGAAGTAAACTTTATCGCCAGAAGCCAATTCCTTCCCCCAGGCATTGATTACATCGCGATTCAAAGGCTGAGATCCTTCTTTCGCCATGTACATCAATCTGGATTGATGGTACGTATCGACGAAATAAGGAAGTCCATAACCATTGCAGAACCATTCATGATTATGGAACCCTTGGCCGTCAAAGTGATCATCTTTATTAAAGGAGTCGACCACAATGAAGTAATCTTTTTCGAGATCTACTTCGAGCTCCTTGCCTGTGACATTTGGTTGCCCAGAACGAGTCAAGAGTTTTGCTGCCTTACCTACCGGCAACTTACCTCCTTTCGACGTTAATTTACCGGTGAGCAAGTCGACTTTGTCGACGATTGCCCAACCGAGCTCCTTGTCGCATAATAAGAGTTGATTACCTCTCATTTGCGATGGGCTAGAAAGGACTGGGAGCAAGTCCTTGAAGTTCTCTCTGCTATGAAGGAGTTTCATAGCTTCAATTACGTCTCGACCTTTCAACGCGCCGAAGTCGAAGACGAAGACGTCTTGCGCGATATCGCGTACTAAGGATCTCGTCATCGCTCCTTCTTTATACCCTCCTCTCCCAAACTGGAATGTGCCTGTTTGGATAATCGCTCCTGACACTATTGGTGTGTCACGGAGCACACCACAATCGTTGATCGTGGTGATGGTTATGTTGAACGCGAAATCATCGCGACCAACTTTTCTCGCCTTAATGCAGCGAGTTTTAAACGACTTTGTGCTGTTGAGCACATTTATATGCTCTAACAGCTTGTTCTTTGGTTTCGCTGCCATCGCAGCTTTTTCGATTGTCTTCACCTCCCTGGCAATTAAACCAATTGGTTTGAATGCCAGGCCTTTCTCACGGCGAAGTTTACGAGCCGCTAATTCATCGGATCGTTGCTGTTGCAACAGCTCCTTAGCCGCAATAATGCAGCGCTTTTGAGCCTTTAATGCTCTTTTCTTTTGGCTCTTCCGATTATCGGAAGGCACAACATTTGGTTCGCTTTCAGCGACATTTTTAAGTTTTTTAACGTAAGCGGCGAAAGTATGAGCTTTTTTCACCTCCTCTCTACGTTTAGCTGTCATCGCAGCTAACGCGCGTTTATTATAACGCGCATTTTCTTTAACTACTACGCTTACGGCTGGAGTTTGCAACTCCATGCCTGCAACAACCATTTTTTCACTTACTTTAACATTGATTTTTTTCATCTTAAACTCCTCCTCGGCAGTATTAATTTATTATTAGCTATCCATCTACTGCCGAGTTTTTAATTAATTAATTTTTGACAGATAGCTTTTATTAGAAATGTTATCCCGATATTTTGTTACTAACGCCTCGTGATTCGGGCGCTGATGCTGGCTCAAGATTTGTTGGAGATATACTCCAAATATTTGGAGTATATCTTTCGGAATGTCCCGATGTTCTTCCAGCCATATGGCTGGATAGCAGCAACGAGACATTCTTTTTTAGTTTCGTCCGGACGACCATACTCGATCACCCAGACTGTTTCTTTAAGCGGATTATATACGCCCAATTTATGGACGTATATAAACCAACTCAAGAAGCTTTTTCCCTTATCGCTACGTAGCACGTGGACTTCACCACATGCTAGTTTGACGATAGGGCAAAATTTATAGTTGTACTGCTTCACGTATTCACCTCCTCTCAGTACAACGAATGCAGTGAGACTATTCGTCATCACCGCCTTTTATATATTCTTCAGCATCCTTTAGGACGCTGAACTTCTTGAATACCGCACCGGAATATCCGGTAACGGATTCCGATGCCTCACCCCAATTGGTGAAGATTCCTATTGTGCGACCCTTCCGAACCGCGTAATAAATTGTCTTTTTTGGTTGAGGAGACTTAACCTCAATGCTACCCTTAATGGTAGCACTTTTTTCGGTCGCAACTTCACGACCTCCTTTTTTTTTAGCTTCTGCCGCTGCTTTTTCAGCGACAGCTTCAGCCTGACGATTCACTTCATTCCATGCCCAATAGGCAGTACGGTATTCTTTGGTACCGTATGCCTTCAAATGGCAGACTTCTACCGCAAAGGCTAGCAGTCTGCCAGTGCTATCCTTTACAAAGACGTTGTCGTTACAGTTTGTTGCAACGACATTTTTAAATCCTATATTGTTATAGAATTTAATAATATCGGATATTATGCTCGCTACAAGTGTAGCCTCCTTGATGCCATGGAACGTTATTCCTTTTGCGTTTTCAATACCATAAACGAAAAATTTTTTAATTTCTAATGTAGTAGTCATAATGACCTCCCTGCCTTACGGCATAATAAAAAAGCCCTAAACATTGGGCTAAAACAAAGGAATAAAAAAGTATATTCCTTATATAAAGACCTTATATATAAGATCCTTATATAAAGAAGCAGAGAATAGTTTTATATCATAACTCTGCAATTGGATATCAAGATCTTTTGATAGCTACCACGCACTATACGTCCAACTATCAGGACTAGCTGTGTCTTATGTGTAGCCCATTAATCATCTGTTAACGGGATCATCTTTCTACACTGCGCAGACCTAATGTCTTGTACCCGCCGCCATACGGCAGCACGTTGTATCATAGCTTTGCTGGCTCCACAACGTAAGGCCTCCTATCATTATCAGTGGCGAGACAAACTTCCACTTCGCTGACATCCATGATAGCATCACCTCCTATATCAGAATGCCATTACTTAATATTCTTGGCGATGAAAATAGCAGACTTTTGACTGCTCTTTTCATCCCAAGATAAATGTATGGCTTCATTATGCTTAAGATATTTTTTAAACATATCGAAGCCATAGCTGTGGAAAGATACCTGATATTTCTTTCCACTAATTTTTGTTTCAAAGTAGACGAGCAAAGAGCTAAATTGCTCACACTCGACTACTTTGAAACGGAACCGACTATTCTTTTGGCTAACTATCAGGTTGATAGCCTTAAGGATATTAACATCCTTTAAAGAATAGCCTTTTAACCAAACATACTTATTCATATGTTTGGTTTTTGTGATTCCTTTGCCACCATCAGATGCAATTTGTGCATCCAAGATAGCTTTTGCAACTAACATATCTTTGCTCATCTATTTTCACCTCCTGTTCTATAGATAAACAAATATCAAGCTGCTATAGTTTATAGTCATACAGCTGGACTATGGTAGCAGCACAGATCTTATTTATAGATCGGTACTGCTACCTTGTCTCCTGGATGTAGAAGGTAACTACTTGCACCTCCTTCCATCTTGCGAGACTCAGCTACTGCTGTTGCAGCAGCTTCACGTATGTCGTAATTGACATCCGTGTTCTTGTTGGCATCTAAAATGATGCCATTCAATGTTTCACCTCCTTTTACTACATGAAGTTTATAAGAGGTTGGTTGCATTGGTGTCAACCACCATGCTACCATAACTAATACTGTTGCTACTGCCATTGCTACTGCTGCGAATTGTTTTTTCATTATTTTTTCCTTTCCTCCCATCAATTAGATATAGACATTGTGAAGGAAGTGTTTTGTTTTACACAATGTCTTATTTAAACTGACCCCATCACAATGATGAAGGTCATGACCAATCGACCATCGTTCGTCCCAAACACCACCATGAATCAAAGGCGGGGGGGCGAACTTTGGTCGATAGGCCATATATATATAAAACACTTACCCCGTCACAAAAAATCCTAACTTTTACTCCTATATAAAAATTTTCTCAACAAATCAAGTCAGTTGAGAATACTTATTTATTTTCCTGTTCACTTATTACAAAATATTTCATAAAAATATACCGACCACAATTTACATCCTTATAGCGAACATATGTTTGATAAAAAAGAACAAAAAAATAAGAGCCCTTTTAAGGACTCTTACTTATAGCTAAGAAAGTTCGTTATAAAATCTTTCTTAACGAATGTTTTAAATTCGTTGAACGTACGTTCTTCATTCTTCGCGCTGATAAATGTATCGGCTAATCGTTTTGCTTGTTCTTTAAAAAATAATATTTGTATCTCGCCGCGTAATGTATGAATATGATGATCGAAA
>OCIZ01000332.1_pt1 | contig 11958 bp, 11 predicted proteins | sample 1495841 | NCBI WGS metagenome assembly OCIZ01 (sample SAMN01915229, study PRJEB22387) | human oral metagenome | isolation source: saliva | host: Homo sapiens | place: USA
GCAACGTCATAACAGCATCATAACAAGTTCTGCGATGATGTTGTTATGATCCTGCGATGATGTTGCTATGATGCGGTATTCTCACCACTTTTAGAATCTTAAAAACACCGGAATTGCAGGCTAAAACCGGGTATTTCTGTCGCTCTCATTGACCGCGCATCATAACAACTGTCATAACAACTTCTGTTATGACGGCTGATGTGATGCCTGATATGACAAGCTCGAAATAGATAATTCTTGTATAAAAATTCTATCTATTATTTTGTTAGTGATTAATCCTCTATTAGGAAAGGGATGTTGTAAATGTCTGATAATACTCTTGAGATAGGTCAGGTTCGAGTGGGGTGGCTATACCCCGGCGAGGTAAAAGAGGGTGCGGGGATTCCGGCTACTCTAGTGCGCAAGGGACATCGAGTCCAGGCGCTTATTCCAGTGGAAGGCTGGCGCTCTTCAAATCCTGCAGCTCGTTGGGGGACTGAAGGAATCGTCTTTGATGATGACCCAGAGCGAACAGAATATCAGTATGAAGTTCCTGGAAATATGTATTTTATTGATAATCATGGCATGGTTCTCCTAATTGGATGTAGGGATTCTGGGTTCAAAAAGAAATTCATTTCAGTCTTTCAGAGTCTTGGTGGGATTCTGCAGAAGATTTCGGTGGAGGCGGCAGTTTTTTCTTCCCGTGCGTATAATACGAATTCTTTTAATGGATATCGGACGGAAATTGAAAACCTCTCGCAGTGGTTTCAGATGAATACTATAAAAACGCGACCTGTATGCGAGGAAGTGGATGGTGCGTATCGTGTGAAGTCGGTTGAGACAAAAGCTTCATCTGCTGGTGAGATTTTAATTGATGAGTCGAGGGGACTGAAATTTAAATCCGACTTTACAGTTGTTCCTAATAGCTCTTCAACTAAAGTTGTGTATGAATCTCACGATGTTCTAGAGTCGTATCGTGATGAAACTATTCCGTTTATTAAAGGTATGAAAGAGCATGATGCTATTAGAGATTTGCTGATGATCTCTTCATGGAGTGTTCATCAGTTTGTCTCGATTGCAGTCTCTCGTGATAACGATAGGGGAGACTTAGGTGCTATTGCGTGGAGGAATGTTATTTCGGAGCGGTGGGAGACGACTAAAAATATTGATGTTGATAATAAAGAATTTATATTCACATACAATGACATTGAACCTGATGGGGTCAGAAAGTGGCTTGAGATTTCTGAAAAATATCCTCGTGCACTAAATCCGATTCTGTCTACTATTAGGTGGGAGAGTGGGACAGTTGAAAATGAGCTATTCGCCCTATGCGCAGGTGTTGAAGCACTTGGACGATACATTGCTCGAGACTACCCTGAAAAATCATTTGAAGATGGTGGCAGAGCTTATCTTCAAGATGCTTTGCAGAATATTATTAATCAAATCCCTAAGGGAATTTTACCCTATGTTAAGAAGGGTGAGGGAGATAGGGAAGGGAAAGTGGTATATTTCCTTCCAGAATGGGCCGATAAAATCAATAATTCCTATAATTCCGTGAAGCACTATGGAGATGAAGAAATTAATTATGACGATGTTCTTAAATCAATTGAAATGTTAAAGATTATTATTATTTCATGGGTTGGAACGCAGTTAGGTGCTAATCCTAAAACTTTAAGGAACCGTCTAATTAAGCAACGCCGATATGGAGAGCATCTTCCTGATCTCACTAGAGGGGGGTATAAGAAAGAGGCTACTAAGAAGTCAGAATAACGTATAGCCGTCGAGGGGCTGAAGTGTGCAACTTCAGCCCCTCAGTCACAGAACCACGCAGTAGCCCCCAGCGAAATTCAGCCCGTCATAATCCGCAACAAACGACACATAGGTACCCGCACTTGGTGCACCCCACGCCGGTGGCACAGTATAAAGTCGAGCCACTATCGACTCCCCGCACACAGGCGGGCAGATACACCAGGAGCAAACCAATGGCTGAACACACTTTCGGCTTCCGCACCCGCGCACTACACGCGGGCGGTACCCCCGACGCCGAGCACGGATCCCGCGCGGTCCCCATCTACCAGACCACCTCCTTCGTCTTCAAAGACGCTGACGACGCGGCGAACCTCTTCTCCCTGCAGAAGTACGGCAACATCTACTCGCGCCTGTCCAACCCGACCGTCGCCGCTCTGGAGGAGCGCATCGCCTCCCTCGAAGGCGGCATCGGCGCGGTGGCCACCGCCTCCGGCATGGCCGCCGAGTTCATCACCTTCGCGGCTCTGTGCCAGCAGGGCGACCACATTGTGGCTTCTTCGCAGCTGTACGGTGGCACCGTCACCCAGCTGGACGTGTCCCTGCGCCGTTTCGGCATTGAAACCACCTTCGTGCCCGGTACCGACCCCGCCGACTACAAGGCGGCGCTGACCGAGAACACCAAGGCAATCTACACCGAGGTTGTCGCCAACCCCTCCGGCGAGGTTGCCGACCTGGAGGGCCTCGCAGAGGTCGCCCACGAGGCCGGCATCCCGCTGGTCGTGGACGCCACCAGCCGGCATCCCCCTGGTCGTGGACGCTACCATCTCCACCCCCTACCTGATTCGCCCCCTCGAGCACGGCGCGGACATCGTTATCCACTCGGTCACCAAGTTCCTGGGTGGCCACGGCACCACCCTCGGCGGCATTGTCGTCGAGTCCGGCCGCTTCAACTGGGGCAACGGCAACTTCCCGTCCATGACCGAGCCCGTGCCCTCCTACAACGGCGTGTCCTGGTGGGGTAACTTCGGCGAGTACGGCTTCCTCACCAAGCTGCGTTCCGAGCAGCTGCGTGACTTCGGCCCGTCGCTGAGCCCGCAGGCCGCGTTCAACCTGCTTCAGGGCGTCGAGACCCTGCCGCAGCGCATGGACGCTCACCTGGCCAACGCCAAGCAGATCGTCAACTGGCTGGTTGAGGATGAGCGCATCGCCTACGTGAACTACGCCGGCTTGGAAGACCACCCGCACCACGAGCGCGCGAAGAAGCTGCTGCCGCTGGGCGTCGGTTCCGTGTTCTCCTTCGGTGTGAAGGGCACCGAGAAGGCCTCGGGCCGCCTGGTCGGCGGCGAGTTCATCGGTGCGCTGCAGCTGGCAAGCCACCTGGCGAACATCGGTGACTCCCGCACCCTGGTTCTGCACCCGGGTTCGACCACGCACCAGCAGCTGACCGCTGAGCAGCTGGCTGCTGGCGGTGTCGGTGAGGACCTGATCCGCATTTCCGTGGGTCTGGAAGACGTGGAAGACATCATCTGGGACCTGGACCAGGCGCTGACCTACGCGACCGGCCTGAACCACGCCGGTGAGCGTGTGGGCGAGTCCAGCGCAGACAAGCTCGTGGAGGCTGAGGAGGCGGTTGCCGCCGCCAAGGCCGCCGAGGACGCTGCCGCCGCTGAGGCTGCTGCTGGTGCATCTTGCTCCCTGCCTACTACCACTCAGGAGGAGAAGTAATGACCGAGAAGCGTACCTGGGTGGGTCCTTCCGCCCCCGAGCGTCTGAACATTCTGCGTAATACCCGCACCATCGCGATCGTGGGTATGAGCGATAAGATTTCGCGCGCCTCCTACTTCGTGGCGACATACCTGCAGTCGGCGTCGCCGTACAAGCTGTATTTTGTGAACCCGATTCTGGCGGCGAAGGGCAAGCTCGTGCTGGGTCAGCCGGTGTACCCATCGCTGCAGGATCTGCCGGAGGTCCCTGACCTGGTGGAGATTTTCCGCCGTAACGAGGACCTGCCGGGCGTGGTTCAGGAGGCTGTGGATTTGGGCGCGAAGACCGTGTGGATGCAGCTGGGCTCCTGGAACGAGGAGGCCGCCGCAATCGGTGAGGCTGCCGGCCTGAACGTGGTGATGGATAAGTGCGTGAAGATTGAGCACGCACGTTTCCACGGAGGCCTGCACCTGGCCGGTTTCAACACGGGCGTGATTTCTGCGAAGCGTCAGGTGTTGTCGAAGTAGTCTGCGCTGTTGAGCCGCGGTTACCGCGGCTTGTAATTACAAAAATCAGGCGCTCGTTAGCGTTTGAGCGGAAGGGGCGTACCCGGGGTGATTCCCGGGTGCGCCCTTCCTTCTTTGATGCTGACGCAGTGATATAAGCAACCATAAGATGACCAGGGAAAACACCCAGATTCCTTGAGCGCGTGTAGCTCCAATGTTATTGTTGTAATAACAGTCCCCCCTCCGCCTCTGATTCAAGCGCCTCTCGAGGGGGTCCTTTTTTATGTTCGGTTCTACGGCGAACCGATTAAGGAGAGTAGCGGTTTTGCCCAAGGAATCGTGCGTATTTCTGCCTTTGATAGAGAAGCAGAAGGATTACCTTATTGCCAAGGGGTATTTTCCTCAGGGAACGACCCTGAGCGATGATGACCGAGACATGCTTGCGTGCTCTAATTTTCACTACCTTCTGGGGTGAACCATAAGCACTTTGAGGGTCGTCTTAAGTCTTTGACCACTCTGAGGAACCGTGTAGCTCATGGTTCTCGCCTCTGGATGATGCCGACGACTGATACCCCTGCAAAGCCCAAAATTTTTGCTAAGGACCTCCGCGAGGCGGACCCGAAGGGTATGTTGGTCAGCTTCGCTAACGTTGCTCTTTTGCAGGGAAACACCCGTCGTCAGAGGGAGGCGTGGAAAGCGATAAAAGCTTTAGTGGAGCAGAATGAGAGCTACCGCGTTGGCGTAGGTTCGCAGAAAATCTTCTAAAAACGGCGCCAGTCCTGCAGTTACCTCGCATTATGATGCTGGCGTTCTCACGGGGCTAAGAGAGGGGCGTACCCGGGGTGATTCCCGGGTGCACCCCTCTTTTGTGCCCGATGTGTCGGGGGGAGGGGGCTTCTCTGCAAGCGGTATCGCCCCTTGTGGGGGAGCGGTTCAGCTTGAAGGTAAACCTACCCTTATGTTCTGGGGTGCTGAGCCGGTATCCTAGTGTGGAGCCCGGCGGCCGGTACTCAGCACACACGCGTACCGACCGCCGGGTCTTTTCACGCACGAAATATGACGAAATATATGTCTAAAATGTCGAAATATAACGCCGTTTTTTAGTCATAAAAAGTCACTCGGTCACAGAAAAGAAAAAACTAGTCAGTATCCCAAAAGAGCCCTAAGCTAGCAATATATTTATCCCCCGCATTTTATGCCCAACCTTAGCCGAGGACAGCATGACCGGATTTACGACAAAGGCAATTCACACTACGGACCGCGACAACCCGTACGGCTCCATCCTGCCTCCGATCTACACGACCACCACCTACGCCCAGCCCTGTGACGGCACCGAAGGCCCCTACGACTACCAGCGCGGCGGCAACCCCACCCGCGCGGCCCTCGAAACCACGCTCGCAACCCTCGAAGGCGCCAAGCACGCCTTCGCCTACCCCTCCGGAATGGGCGCCACCGCTGCCGCCCTCGGCATCCTCAAGGAAGGCGAGACCCTGCTGCTGGGCATGCCCTCCTACGGCGGAACCTACCGCTTCGCGACCATCGAGCTGCCCGCCCGCGGCGTCAAGACCCGCTTCGTCGGCGACTTCACGGCCCTCACCGACGAGGACTTCGCCGACAACGTGACCATGGTGTTCCTGGAGAGCCCCTCCAACCCGCTGCTGCGCGTGAGCGACATCGCCGCCATCGCCGAAATCGCCCACCGCAACGGCGCAATCGTGGTCGTCGACAACACCTTCATGACCCCGCTGCTGCAGAAGCCCCTCGACCTGGGCGCGGACATCAGCGTGCAGTCCGCCACCAAGTACTTGGGCGGCCACGCCGACCTACTCGGAGGTGTCGCCGCAACCAACGACGACGCGCTCGCCGAGCGCCTCTGGCACCTGCAGATGATCACCGGCGCAATGCTTTCGCCCACCGACTCCTACCGCCTGCTGCAGGAGGTCAAGACCCTCAAGCTGCGCCTGACCCAGCAGCAGAAGAACACCATCGAGGTCATCAACTACCTGGAGGCGCACCCCGCCGTGAAGCGCGTGCTCTACGCGGGTTCGCACAGCGAGTATGAGGCGCAGGTGCACGCCCGCCAGGCGAACGGCCTGGGCGCGCTCATCTCCATGGAGCTGGTGGACGGCGCAGACCTGCCCGCCTTCCTCGAAGCCCTGAAGATTTTCAGCCACGCGGTGAGCCTGGGCGGTATCGAGTCGCTGGTGGTTCGCCCCGCGCTCATGGTGCAGGCCGCCTACACGCAGGCGCACCGCGATGAATACGGCGTGAGCGACAACCTTATCCGCCTGGCCATCGGCATCGAGGAGATTGAGGACATTATCGAGGATTTGGAGCGCGGCCTGACCGCAGCCCTGGCTCATTAGGCGTAGTTCCTGAGTATCAGATACCGCGCGACCCTATGGCGCGATTCTAGACGCTCCGAATATACGTCGTAATATCACTCAAAATACCCGGATTAATGCATTTCTTTCACCGTAAAAGAATGTTTTAATGCGGGTATTTTGTGCGCCCTCACCGCATTTTTATATGACGTTGCGTGAACATATTAACCCCCGTGAAGTTTAGTTAGAACGGCATAAAAAATGCGGGTAGGGTAAATCCCGGATACACGACGACACCCAGCAGCTACACCCGCGTTCGGGGTAGCCCGAACGGAAGAGAACCACCATGAGCCAGCAGAACCAGCTCGAACCGACCGGTTTCACGACCCGCACCATCCACGCCGTGCACGATGCCCGCTACGATGCGTCCGTGCCGCCGGTCTATCTGGCTAGCACCTTCGGTACCGCAGGTGAGGACACCACCTACATGTACCAGCGCGGCGCGAACCCCACCCGCGATAACCTGCAGGCGACCCTCGCCGCGCTCGAGGGGGCCGAGCACGCCTACGCGTACCCCTCCGGCATGGCGGCCACCGCGGCGGCTCTTGGCGTTCTGGAGGCGGGCGACACCCTGCTGCTGGGCATGCCGACCTACGGCGGCACCTACCGCTTCGCGACCACCGAGCTGACTAAGCGTGCCGTGAAGACCCGCTTCATCAGCGACTTCACGACCCTGAGCGATGAGGACTTCGCCCCGGACGTGAAGGTCGTCTTCCTTGAGACCCCCACGAACCCTACCTTGCAGGTCACCGACATTGCCGCGGTTGCGGAGCTGGCGCACCGCCACGGCGCCCTGCTGATCGTGGACAACACCTTCATGACCCCCTACCTGCAGCGTCCCCTGGAACTCGGCGCGGACATCACCGTGCAATCTGCCACCAAGTTCCTGGCAGGCCACGCAGACCTGCTCGCCGGCGTCGCGGCCACGAACGACCCCGACCTGGCTATTCTGCTGCACCGCGGTCAGCTCGTCAGCGGCGCGCTGCTGCCCCCGATTGACTCCTACCGCCTGCTGCAGGACGTGAAGACCCTGGCCCTACGCCTGGAACGCCAGCAGCAGAACGCCCGCGAGCTCATCGAGTTCCTCTCCGAGCGCCCCGAGGTCGAGAAGATTTTCTACGCCGGTAGCTCCTCCGAGGAACAGGCGGAGGTGCAGTCCCGCCAGGCCCGCGGCATCGGTTCCGTCTTTTCGTTGCTGCTCAAGGACGGCGGCGACGCGCAGGCCTTCGCCCGCGCCCTGCCCATCTTCGTGAACGCCGTGAGCCTGGGCGGTATCGAATCGCTCGTGAGCCTGCCCGCGCACACCACGCACGGCGCCTACGCCCAGGAACACCGCGACGAGTTCGGCGTGGACGACCGCCTCGTGCGCCTGGCGATCGGCATTGAGGATGTTCAGGACCTCATCGCGGCCCTGGAGATTGGTCTGAAGGCCGCCTTCGCCGGCTAGACCTGTACCTCCGGCGAACGCCGCCGGTCCATACCGCAGATTTCAACTTTCACACCACACATCAACGCAGATTAAGGAACCAAGAATGACCGTTCTCAACACCTCCGCCGTGCTGAATCGACGCTCCCTGCTGCTGGGCGCGGCCCTCGCCGGAACCACCGGCCTGCTCGCCGCCTGCTCCGGCGGTAACAGCTCCGGCGCAGGCTCCGCACAGAGCTCCTCCAACCTGCTGGAGTCCATCAAGTCCGCGGGCAAAATCCGCATCGGCGTGGAGGGCACCTATCGCCCCTACACCTATCACGACGCCTCCGGTAAGCTCGCCGGCTTCGAGTACGACATCGCCGAGACCCTCGCCAAGGACCTGGGCGTGACCGCCGAGTACATCGAAACCCCCTGGGACTCGCTTATCGCCGGCGTGGACGCGGGCCGCTACGACATCGTGCTCAACAACGTGGCACCCACCGAGGAACGCAAGAAGAAGTACGATTTCTCCGTGCCCTACGCGCACTCCCGTGCCCGCGTGGGCGTGAAGAAGGACTCGAGCCTGAAGAACGCTTCCGAAATCTCCGGCCACACCGCCGCCCAGAGCGCGACCAGCAATTACCGCAAGCTCGTAGAGGAACGCGGCGCCACCATTATCGAGGTCACAGGCTTCGATGAGGCTATCGAGCAGGTGCTCACCGGCCGTGCCGAGCTGACCGCCAACGACTCCGTGTCCTTCGCCGAGTACTTCAAGGAGCACCCGGACGCCAACCTGCGCCTGCTGGAGGGTGAGGTTGGCCCCGGCACCAACGTTGCCGTTCTGCTGCCCAAGAACCAGACCGCGCTGAAGGATGCGATTGACGCCTCCATCAAGAAGCACCTGGGCAACGGCGATTTCAAGGCCATCTTCGAGAAGCACGTGGGCGAGGACTTGAGCCCCGCCTCCTAAGCTTTCGTGAAAGGCTCGGAAGGGGCCCGGAAAGGGCTCACCCGCCAGGACTTCCGACACCGCGTCGTGGTTGATGTCTCAGCCGCTTTTCCCGTATTGATGAGAGAATATGACGGAATATTACGTTGAATTCTCTCGGGTTGGGAATAGCTGTAGGATAGCCAGCGTTGCACCCGCTAAGAAGGGGCACCCCAACGATGCCCCGAGTAAACACAGGGTGACAGCCCGCAACTACAAGAGCATCAACTACGACGCAAAGGAAGAACCATGTCCGCAATGATTAACCGCCGCACCGTCCTCGCAGGCACCGCCTTCACCGGCCTGGCAGCCCTGCTCGCCGCCTGCGGCTCCAACGGCGGTAGCACCGCATCCAGCACCAACAAGCTGGAGGCCATCAAGTCTGCCGGCAAGATCCGCGTGGGCCTGGAGGGCACCTACCGCCCCTTCTCCTTCCACGACTCGAACGGCACCCTGGTCGGCTTCGAGAAGGAAATCGTCGACCTAATCGCCAAGGACCTGGGCGTAACCGCCGAGTTCATCGAAACCCCCTGGGATTCCCTGATTGCCGGCGTGGACGCCGACCGCTACGACATCGTCATCAACAACGTCTCCGCAACCGACGAGCGTAAGCAGAAGTACGACTTCTCCGTACCTTACCTGTACTCCGAGCCGAAGGTCGCCGTGAAGAAGGATTCCTCCCTGCAGAACGTGAGCGAGATTTCCGGCCACTCCTCGGCGCAGTCTGAGACTTCGAACTTCCGCAAGATGGTGGAGGCTAAGGGCGCCTCGATCGTGGTCGTGTCCGGCTTCGATGAGGCTATCGAGCAGGTCCTGTCGGGGCGCGCCGAGATGACCGCCAACGACTCCGTGTCCTTCGCCGAGTACTTCAAGGAGCACCCGGACGCCAACCTGCGCCTGCTCTCCGGCGACCTGGGCACCGGCAGCAACTCCTCCATCCTGATGGCTAAGGGCCAGGACGCCCTGCGCAACGCCATCGACGAGTCGCTGAAGAAGCACCTGGAGAACGGCGATATCAAGGCCATCTACGAAAAGTACGTGGGCGAAGACCTCTCCCCGAAGAACTAACACTCTCATAAGGAGCTGAGTTCCGCGCATGGAACGCTACCTCAACCTCTGGGCAGAATCGCTGCCGCAGCTGCTGACCGCAACGGTGGCAGTGACCATTCCGCTATCGCTCATCTCCTTCGCGCTGGCGCTGCTGGTGGGCATCGTGTCCGCCGGCGCGCGCACGAGCCGCTTCGCCCCGGTGAACTGGCTGGCGTGGCTGTACATCTGGGTCTTCCGCGGCACCCCGCTACTGGTGCAGCTGTTCATCGTCTTCTACGGCCTGCCGAAAGTCGGTATCGCCCTGGACGTGTGGAGCGCCGCCATCATCACGATGAGCCTGCACACCGGCGCGTACGTGGCTGAGACCTTCCGTTCCGCCGTGGCGGCTATCCCCGGCGGCCAGTTTGAGGCGGCAGCGACCCTGAACTTCACCCGCCTGCAGACCCTGCGCTACGTCGTGATTCCGCAGGCGGTGCGCATCGCACTGCCGAACCTGGGCAACAACTTCATCGACCTGATTAAGGGCACCTCGCTGGTGTCGGTCATCTCGATGGTCGATCTGTTCCAGACCGGCAAGCAGATTGCTTCGCGTACCTTCGAGCCACTGGCAATGTACTCTGAGGTCGCCCTCGTCTACCTGGTGATTTTTACCGTGCTGACCGCCGCGCAGTCGGCCCTGGAGAAGTACAGCAACCGTTACGTAAGGAGCCGCAATGCTTAGCGTGGAATCCCTCTCGAAGAGCTTCGGTGAGACGCAGGTTCTCAAGAACATCAACCTGGACATCCCCAGCGGCGAAACCACCGTCATTCTGGGCCCCTCCGGTAGCGGCAAGTCGACCCTGCTGCGCTGCCTGAACCTGCTGGAAACCCCGCAGTCCGGCACGCTCACCATCGACGACGCGCAGGTGGACTACAGCCAGAAGCTCACCGACGCGCAGGTGCGTGATATCCGCTCCCGCTCGGCGATGGTGTTCCAGCAGTTCAACCTGTTCCCGAACTACACGGCGCTGAAGAACGTGGCGCTCGCCCCGACCCTCAACGGCACCCTGGACGCCAAGCAGGCTGAGGAGCGTGCCCGCGAGCTACTCGCCAAGGTGGGTCTAGCCGATAAGACCGGCTCCTACCCGGAGTCGCTCTCGGGCGGTCAGCAGCAGCGCGTGGCGATTGCCCGCGCCCTGGCGCTGGAACCGGCATACCTGCTCTTTGACGAGCCGACGAGCGCCCTGGACCCCGAGCTTGAGGCCGAGGTGATTCGCGTGCTCATGCAGCTGGCGAAGGAGGGCCGCTCCCTGGTCATCGTGACGCACAATATGGCGTTTGCGAAGAAGGTTGCGGACCGCATCGTGTTCCTGGAGAACGGCACCCTGCGCTATAACGGTGAGCCGACCGGTTTCTTCGCTTCGGATGATGAGCGCATCCGTAAGTTCTTGACGGTGTACGACAGCACCGAGTACACGATTTAGCTGTACTGTACATAGTAAATATGGGCTGGTTTCTGCCGGTCAGATAATTATCTGACGTGCAGAAACCAGCCCATATTCTATATTCAGCATATATGGCTTTTACTCTGAAGGCCTCTTAGAACGACGATACTCATCCAGTTGCTCGGGGCTGACCACCTGCAGCTGATCGGTGAGCGGCTCACCCGGCGACCAGCCCTCGTTATGCACCGCGCTTTCTTTGCGGTTGAAGAAGGTGAACAGGCGCGGGCGGTGCACATGCAGGCCGCCCGGGGTGGTGGGCAGCTGCCAGTTCCGCGCGTGGGAGAGCACGCCCAGTATCAGGCACAGGAGGATGGACAGCGCCATCGCCAGGTTTGGGCGGTGGAAAAGGCCCGTCACGAGGGCCGTCTCCGCGGCGCCGACTAGGGCGACGGTCGCGTACAGGGAGTTACCGCCAAAAATCGCGGGAATACGGTTGACCATGATGTCGCGAATCAGGCCGCCACCCACGGCGGTGGTGATGCCCAGGGTAATGGACGGCAGCCAGTGCAGGCCCAGGTTCAGGGACTTGATGGTGCCGGTCGCGGCCCAACACCCCATGCCCACGAAGTCCACGACGAGCAGGGTGCGGGTTGCCCAGCGGGCGCTCAGATCAATGCTGTACGCCAGGATGGACGAGCCGATTGCGCCAATCCAGTAGCCGCCGTCAGTGAGTGCCACGGGCAGTCCGGAGTTCAGTAGGATGTCA
>OCIZ01000335.1_pt1 | contig 11922 bp, 3 predicted proteins | sample 1495841 | NCBI WGS metagenome assembly OCIZ01 (sample SAMN01915229, study PRJEB22387) | human oral metagenome | isolation source: saliva | host: Homo sapiens | place: USA
TATAGATAAAATAAATATATCAGTATACTACTGAATAGTATACTGATAATTGTTTTATTTGTTTTCTGAATATCCCCTGAATTGTTAAATTGAAAATTTAACACATCTTTCTCACGAACCATAGAATATAAACTTTTATTAGTTTATATGCCACATACCTCATTCGTTCTCGTCCGCACTCCACTACTTCGTATGTGGCATATAAACGTTCCGTTTATATTTGCCCCCCCTCCCCCCCCACAAGGAAGCAAAAGCAAGCGAAAAAAGAGCGACCTTCCGGTCTTCTCGCAAGCTTCAGACAACTGTGAGGAACCGCAGGGGCTTACGTTAAGCACGCCTGTTAGGGCGTACCACTGCATGGAGTCGTTTTCCATGCATCCGTACCTGCTGGGTTATGGTGGGAGTTTTACCAATTAGCCACAAATTTCGATCGTGTAGGGTTTATCATACCTACTCCATCTCATACATATTTTTTATTACTTCGTTGTTTACTCTGTAATTTTTTACAAAAGCAAAAGAAATCCCCTTAGGATTACTATGATCCTAAGGGGAATTATATTATTTAGACGCTAAATATTGTAATTGATTGATTGTATTACCAGAAACATTCTTGGTTACTTTATTAACTTGACCTTGGATATTTTGAGATACCATGTTAATCTTTTCATTAAGTTTGTTACCTAATGTAGCCATAGCTCCTTGTAACCCAGTTTGAACTGTTGTTACTTGTTGTTGAGTTTGTGCTTGATTAGCTTGTAAAGTACCAATACCAGCAGTGTTGCCAGTAATCTTAGTTAATTCATTATAAATAGCACGTAATAAGATAACTTCTTGAGAATCTGAACTAGATGCTTCAGTGATACCTTCTGTACCCATACCAAGTTTAGCAGCTTGTCTAGCTTGGTCTTTAGCCATTTTAAATCCAGCTTCGATATTTTGACGTCCTTCAACTGCCATTTGAACTTCTTTAGATACGCCTTTAGCTCTACCGAATCTTAATCCGTTTTTACCTAAGCCGTAATCATCAGAAGATGCTTTCATCATATCAGTTTGAGACATAGTAGCATCGCCAGATAATTGAGCACCACTACCACTACCACCAGAAGCGATATAACCGATGATATTACTACCACCATCACCCCAGTCAGTCATTTTACCGTGAACTGTATTTCTTTGAGATGCAGAATATCCCCAATAACCACCACGACCATCTGCAATAACTGCATGGTCAGGTTTTGGAACACCATCAGGGAATGAACCGTCTTCTGCAGTATTAATTAATGCAACGTCACCTTCAACGCCATTATCCTTACCAGGCTTCCAAGCATAAGGTTGACCATTATTTTTGGAATTAAGATATGCATTATCACAATTCAAATCAATAGTAGATTGACCAGCTTGTTGTAAGTATTCATTAACGAATGAAGTGCAACCATTATTACCATAGTCTTTCTTACCAACAATAGAATCAGCCCAGTTAGATGCAGCTTTAGTATTACCGCCACCGACAGCTCCACCTACACCACCAACTGCTCCACCACTAGATCCACCAATATTACCACCTAAGTCAATACCAAGTACCGCACCTAAGTTAGATTTAATGGAATTATACATATCAAAGAGTGGAGATAATAATCCAGGTCTCTTTGCAGGACCAGAAGCACCAGCTTTACCACCAGCAATACTAGTTACTTTGCCAGTACCTTTAGATTGTAAGATTTCTCTTGCAGCCTGTTTACGTCCTTCTAAGTTAGCATATGCCATATTAGGTCGTTCATATTTTCTACAGAAGATTTCGGTAGCTTTATCTATATTACTAGTTTCAGCAAAGAATTCAGAAGCAGCTGCAGATTCAGAACCTTGTAATTCATACTTGATAAATTGTAATTGAATATCAAGATCAGATGGATCCTTACCAGCTCTTTGAGCATATTCAGCGAGGTTACCTTTACGGTCATCCCATTGACAGAGACCAAAGCCTCCGCCGCCACCGATTTCACTAATAGCTGGATCGAAACCAGATTCGATAGCCATATTACCCATTATCGCAGCAGTATGAATATCACCAAATCCTAAACCTTGGAGTTTATTCCAAATGATAGGTACATTACCTTCAATACCACGACCAAATCTAATACCTTGACTAAATTTACCACGTCCATATAATCTACCTCTACCAAAAGCATTAGCAGTTGTAGTATTACGTAATACATCTTTGATATTATATGTAGCATTATCACGATTAGATTCAGGGTCTTGAATTGTAACTTTACCAGTACTTGCATCATAACCAGTAGCAGTTACATAGTGAGGATAAGAACCAAATGGATGACTATTAGAAGTACCAGATTTAGATTCACCTTGAAGTACAACTGGATTACCAGATTTCAAAGCATTGATTGTGCCTTGAGCATCAGTGGAATAAGAAGTAGCACCATGTCTTGCAGCATAGCCTTCAAAGAAGGATGGAGCAACACCAGTATCAGTACCCTTATACCCTCCAGATAATGCAAAACTAGAAGCTTCAGCTGGATTAATCGTACCTGTACCAAGTGCCATAAGAGCATTAGCACCAGCAACTGGACCACAACCAGAATCTCCAATAGTTTGATTTATACTATCACCAGATGTATTAAATCCGATATTAGCATATCGAGGATCTTTTTGTTTAAAGAATTTACCTGTACCTAAAACTTGTGCTTGTAAATCACCAGCTTGAGATACAAGATTACCCATTAAACCACTAGTTCCTTGAGAAAGCTTATTCATGTCACTTTGCATGCCACTTAATAAGCCATTACCATTTGCAGTACCAGCACCTAGAGGTCCTTTTTTACCAGTACCTTGAGCACCAGGAGTAGCAGGAGTTTGTGATGCTAACTGCTGAGCATTTGGTTTATACGCAGGAGTCTTCTTATTAGAATTATTACCACCAAAGGCAGTCTTAATATCATCTATGAATCCTTTATCCTTATCGTAGATTTCATCATTATATTCTTCAATAGAATCTAATTTCTTTTCAGCTGTTTGGTTATATTGATTCAATGCAGCTAATGCACGTTGTTGCATTGGAGCTAATACATCATTCAAATCCCAAATATAAGCTAAGATTTTGAAGAATAATTGAGGTCCGATTACACCAAATAATACAGAGTCAACTGCAGATGCTAAACCGGCTACCCATTTAACATCATCATTTGGAGGTTGTTCGTCAGCAAGACATTCAGCAACGTTATACCAACGACTAATACCTGTAGTTACAGAAGCAGCTAAGTCTAATGCTGTAATGATACCAATTACGACACCGGCAAACCCAGCAGTAAGTACAGTAGCACCTAGATATCCACCAGCTTTAGCTAAAAGTTTAGCAAATTTAGCAGAACCTTTAATACCATCTAAAATCATAGCAGCTAATTTAGGAGCAAATTGTGCACCTTTCTCAGCTAACTTAGGTATATATGTAGAGATCTTTTCGATACCTTTAGTTAAGATTTCTTTTAAGAAATCCATAGTTTTATCGGCAGCTTTAGAAGCAACTTCTCCAACTTTACTTATACCAGATTTAACAAAATCTGCTGCTTTAGAGAATAACCCACTACTCTTAACAGCATTCTTAGCAGTACCATCTAGTAAAGCAGATCCAGCAACACCAGCTCTATCTCGAATAGCCCAGCCAATCTTAGATAAACCTTCTTTAGATGCACCGAAAGCTCTACTCATAATAGATGAAGATAACTTACCTAAACGACTTGCTTTAACTGCATCTTCAGAGGACTTAGCAATTTTACCTATATCTTTACCAAGTTTAGTATTCTTATAGACAAACTTACCAGCTCTCCAAGATTTACCAAAGCTCTTAGAACGTTTAAGCTCTTTAGCAAAACTAAATCCAGCTTTACCTAATTTTAAACCGCCACCAATACCTTTACCGATACCTTTGACACCTTTATAGATAGCTCTACCGGCTTTAAATGTTTTATATCCTAAGAAACCTAAGACACCACCATTGACTGCCATACCACCTAATGTAGGATTGTATGTCGTTTTCATTTTAGGAGTACCATCAGGATTAAATACAGGATTACCATTTTCATCGGTTTCTTGCTGTTCTTCTTTACCAATAAAGCCGTCAAGTAATCCTCCAAGAGCACTGCCTACACCTTTAACGAATAATGGAATTACAGTATTCTTTAAGAATCCACCAATTGCTGGTAATAAAGTATGAGTTAAGATCTTACCAATCTCTGGAAGCATTGGACCTAAGAATGATAATAATAAACCACCACCAAGGATAGTTCCTAGACCACCAAATAATCCACCACCTTTACCAAAGATTCCATCTACTATATCATGTAAGAAGCCTTGAGATTTTTCTTTAACATTTTTGGCACCTTCTTTAGCAGAATCACCAAATCCTTTAAGTTTACCAAGAGCTTTAGAGAATATAGAACCTTGACGTTCTGCATTCTTTTCATCTTTAGCATCTTCTTCTTTCTTCTTATCATGAGCAGATTCAGTATCAGCTTTATTATTAGAACCATCTGTAGATTCATAGGTTTCATTACCATCAGCATCAACAGAACGTTCTTTATGTTGACTAGTACCAGTTTGAGCAATTTCATTAGCTTGACTAGCAGCAGCTGTTTTAGGAGCAATATTAGCAGCATTACCAGCTACAGTAGTTGCTGCAGCGGTTGTAGCTTTATTAGTTGCAGTAGATTTAGTGATATCACCAATCATTCTAGTGAATGCAACTTGTTCATCTGGTGTACTAGCATTAGTAAATTGCCATCTATTATTCCAAGCCAAGTCTGCAGCTTGAGAAGAGATAGATGGATCCATACCATAATCGATAAGCTGTTCAAAGTATTTAAGCTGCTCAGCAGACATTCCTATATAATTGGATAATGGAGATTTAAAATTGAAATCTTTATCATGCCTACCAAGATAAGTAGCAATTTTAACCAAGCTTTTAAATGCACCATCGGCAATTTTTTCTGGATCTAACGCTGCAGGATCACCAATAGATTGAATAGCTGTAGGTCCCATTACCATAGCAAGTTGAGAATAACGTTTAAGAGTTTTAGTACTTAATTTAGATAAAGCATCTAAATCAATCTTAGTACCTTCAGGAAGTTTCTTAAGAGCATTTAACTTACGTTTATTTTTCTTACCCATAATAAATGAAGCATTATTACCGGTAACGTCAAGATGACCTAAGTTTTGATTAATAAATCTTCTTGAATCAGAATCAACTTCACCTCTAAACATTTCAACTGTTTCTTCATCTTTAGCTCTAGTTAAATCATCATAATAGTTTTTATCATAAGCACCATTTTCGGATTTAATTAAAGCATCTCTAATTTGAGATAAGATATCATTGGTTTGAGACATACCTTCAGCTACATTCTTAGCTTCTTCGGTAGTGAATTTTTCACCATTTTTACCAATTAGACGTTCAGCATCTTCTGCACGACTACGTTCAGCACTTACTTGGTCTAAAGCAATACCTAAGGATTTTCTATCTGTAGGATCAATATTATACTTCTTAAGAGTTTCATGGGCAGCTTTCATTTGCTCATCGCTAAATTTCTTTCTACCTCTAGCAGCTTGAATGAATTCTACTTCTTTTTCAAATGCATTCATTACAGCTTTCTTATCATTTGCAGGGATATCCAAACTAGATATAAATGCAGCTGCATCTCTAGTATTTCCATCATAAGCAAATTGACAAATTTTCTTAACAGCAGAAGCTGGTAAGTATTTTTTAATCTTACTTTCTAGACGTTTGATAGTAGAGCGTTCAGCACCACCGCCAATTTTAAATTGACTATTAAAGATACTTAAGCTACTTTCAAGTGTATTTAAGTCTTCAACAGATGCTGTAGCTAATGCCATATCACGTTCACGATTAGCATAATTTCTACCTTCCATTAAGTTAAGACGTTCATTAGCACTTAAATGATCGGCTTGACCTCTTTTAATTAACCCTCTATTACCCCAGTTATTGAATTTACGTAATCCCCAACCGATACCTCTAATAGGAGTACCGATTGTAAATTTAGCCAAATCTCCAATACCACCGAAAGTAGTGCCAAGGATTCTTCCTAAAGGTTTAAGAAGCATATCATTTACTTGCTTACCAATAAGCATACTAAATGGACCACCAAATGCTTTCTCTAAGATATTAAACATACCATATTTCATGCTACGTCCCATATTCTTAAAGACTTGTGCAAGCATCTTACCAGTACCTTTTAAAGGACTGAATAAGTTATAATCCATAAATTTATAAAAGTCTTGATATAAAGTAGTACCGAAGCGACGTAATGGATTTACTACGTAGTCTTTTAAAGCACCTACTAGACCACCTTCACGTTCACCATCTTTATTCTTCTTACCAAGAATCATATCATGGAATTTACTAGATGTACCAATAAGACCTAAACCAGCACCAAGACCAAAGTTCATTAATAAACCCATTCCTGTAGGATCTAGTAAAGCAGCAGCTCCACCAAAACCTGCAATCTTAGGAATATTCTTCTTAACGTATTCTTGTACTTTCTTAGGAATGATACCATCTTTACGTCCTATCTCATTACCATCTTTATCATAATAAGTTTTACCGAAAATCTTTTCGTTAACTTTTTGATTATTCTTAGCAAGAGAATAAGCACCACCGATAGCAATAGCACCAACTGGACCGAATCCAATCATCAAGCTAGGAATAATACCAGCAGCTGCACCTTTACCAAGGTCAGGCATATACTTCTTAAATAAAGCTTGTTGTTTACGACTAATTAGACCACCTTCACGGGATCCATCAGCCATTTCTTTACCAAATAAGAAGTTCTTAGCAGTATCACTTTCACGGATAATATTAGCAGCAGCACCAATTGCAGCACCAGCTAATAATCCCCCAGGACCAAATACTGCAGTAGCACCTAAAGCACCAGCACCAGCTGCTACACCAGTACGACCAGCAAATTTAGCACTATTACCTCTAAGTTTAGCTATATCACTAGAGAGAGCTTTACCTACCTCTGGATCAATAGTCTTAGCATAATCCTCTACTTTATCTAAGCCTGTATTCCAAGCAGATGATACAAAAGCATTAGCAGCTTGACCAAGTGCACTACCATCAGTTGATTCAACTTTACCTGATAATTTACCTACAGCAAATTCTAAAGCACTTCCGACAACTTCTCTTACTGTATTACCTTGGATCATTCCTTCAGGAGCTTTATCTTTTATTGTTTGTAAGAAGTTCTTACCAGTATCAAGTAAGTTACCACCTTCAGCGTGAGATAAGATTTTATTTCTTAATCGTAATTCATCTTGTTTATCTTTCTTACGATCAGCTTTATCTATATCTGGGTTGAATGGATTCAAATCAGATGGGATAATTAACTCACCTTTAGATACAGTAGTCAATGCTGTTTGAGGTACAGATAAAGAACCAAAAGCATAACCATCCCTATGATTAAATGCTCGTTTAGCTAATATTTCGAATTGAGTACCAGTAGAACTTGGAGCACCCTTATTACTACTAACCGGTTTAAATTTAGGTTGTCTAGAAGCAGATGATTGATCGAAAGCTGCTTGATATCCAGCCGCAATATCCTTTAATTGATCTTCTGGATCTAGAAAACTTTTAGGTGCAGGACCAAACATTATAGATCTAGATAATGCTTCAGCTTGAAGAGGATTCATTCCTGGTTTACCACGAACTAATTCAGCTAATTTACTACCAGCACCAGTTAGAGCATTTTTAGCAGAATCTTTAGCATCATTAAACCAGTCTAGACCAAAGTCTTTTGCAAAGTCTTTAATCTTACCCCAGCCTTTTTTGACTATAGGTTCCCAGAATTTCTTATCTAACCAATCTCTAACTTTATTGAAAGTGGTTTTTAATTCAAAAGCCATCTTATCATAGAAGCCACGAATTTGTTCACCATCTTCATCTTTTTCACCAGTTTCATGGTCAAAGAAGAATTCATATAAACTATCATCTACTTTAGTAATAACTTCAGCAGCAAATAGTCTAGGATTTTTAAGAATTTCATACCAGTTACTTAAAGCAGCTTTACCTTTACCTTTAAGTCCTTTAGCGTTAGTTACATTACCAAACTTAGATTTATCTCCTTTATCAAAGACACTACCAAGTTTATTAATATCAACTTCATCTAAAGTCTTACCAACTTCATCTGGATCAACTGGGGCATCTTTAGATCTAGATGGATTACTAGCTTTAACTTTTTCATAAGTTTCTTCTATCGTTTCAGCACGATTTTCTTTTAAGACACTATATTTGATAAAGTCAGTATCAATGTAATCTGGAGCAGCAGTAGCATTAAGTCTATTTCTAACACCAAGCTTTTTACCTTTACGGAATTCATTTGTACGAATTAAATAAAGTTCAGAAAGCATAGCTTTAAAGATAGATTCTTGACTAGCCATTGCTTTGCTCATCATTTCATTATTAGCTTGAATAGCACTTTTACCTTCGCCTCTACTTTTACTACGATTATTCATCATAGCTTCAGGAGACCAACCAGCTTTTTCTTGGTTTTGATAATATTCTGCTTGGCTACGGAAAGCATCAGCATATTCAGCAGCTAAGGTTTTAGACTCTTTATAAGTTCTAGAGTTCTTATTCATCCGTAGGAATCTAAGTAATTTACCAAATGAGTCATCACCATAAGCTTCCATTACTTCATCAAAAGAACCCTTACTATTCCAAAGTCTTTCTTCAACATCAGGAATTAAATCTGTTAATCGTTTTAATTCATTAGCGGATAGTTTCTTAGACTTAGCTATTTTCTTAATATCTTCTTCTAATGCATTTCTAATACCAGAACCAGCTCTATCTTTATAAGATTTATCTCTTCTTTTCTTCTCTCTATTAAGAATCTTTAATGAAGAGAATTTACCCTTATCAAAGTCATAGATACGTTCTTCACCACCCAAGAGTGATTCGATACGAGCTAAGTAAGCTGGGATAACTTCTACGATAGATTTACGAGTCATACCATCAAAAGGTACTTGACCTTTAAAGTATTTACTAGTATCAATCTTATCTTTGTTAGCTATCTTAACACTGAAGATACTAGCTAGAATACCACCCATACCCTCTTTGTCTTTAGAGCGTAATAGATCAGCATTGATTTGATTAAATAAACCAGTTAAGGTTTTATTAAATCCGCCAATAGCTTTTTCTAATGGTTTACCCATGGCTCTTTGAACTAGGTAAGCTGGAATATATTGTAGTGGATTAGCAGCCATACCCATAAGCATTTCTTTACTAATCATACCAATACCAAAATTCTCAGCTTGGTCAATGAATCCCTTTTTAAGATGCTTACCATAAGCACCCCAATTCATTACGCCATTGGATAGGATATCAGTGATATCTTGTTTGAGACCTTTATCTTGACGTTTCTTTTCTGCATCTCTACCAGTACTCCATTCTTTGAAACGTTCACGTTCCATATCAAGGAGTTCTTTCAAGATAGCATTGTTTTCACGTTGATATTTAGTCGACTCTTCAAAGTACTTGGTTGAGTTTTCAATATGCGTCTGCATGTTTGTAGTCATGAAGTTTTGCATATTACCCATTGTAGTACCAAGACCCATAATAGAGTTATTTAAATTACCAAATAATCGTTCTTGTTGTGCAAACATAAATGATGCAGTTTGTTTAGTTACATCCGCATTATATTTAGCTGCACTCAAGATAGTACCAGAAATTTGATCAGCATTAGCTTTAGATGCTTCATGCACAGTTTTAGCCACAGCTCTATCACCATCAGTGATATCTAAGCCACTATCACTATCATCTCCGCCTATAGAGTCTTCATCAAAGTTCCAGTCAAAATCATCATCATCTCCACCAAACATGACTTTATCGGCACGATCTTGGTTCCAGAGCTTACCAGATTTTAAGTCTTCTTTGGCACTTTTGAGAGCTAGATTAGACGCTTCATAAGCAGATGTTTTCATTAAATACTCTTGAGCTTTTCTGAAAGTCTGTCTGTAGTTAACGATAGCATTTACTGTTTCTTTAGTAGCGGTACTAGCTTGATCAAACGATTTATATGTAGTATCGTAATTCGTCTTAAATCCCTCGATAGCAGCATATTTTACTGACTTACCAAGATTCTTAAGATAATTTGTGATCTTGAGTCCCAATATAAGGTCCTCCTTTCTTATAAGATTATCCTAATGTTCAAAATGACAATATATACCGCCCAAGGACCATTAAGACCCTTGGGCAAGTATATATTATCGAGGAAAATTGTAATGAAACATACGTGTACTGGTAGCAACAACGTACACTACCTATATGTTTTACAATACAATACCCCTAAGGACTATGAAAGCCCTTAGGGAATACTGTATCAGTTTGGATTGAATATAATATGGTAGGATGAACTATGATTTTATTATGCTCTTTATATGGTTGAGGTAAAATAGAAAAAGTACGAACCACTGCACATCCTACAATTATATGTATCCATTGTGTTAAAAAGCTAATATGTCTAAATCATCTCATTATAATGTGTATAAAGAAAATCCCTAAAATAGATGAACTATCTTAGGGAAATGTCTTTAGCAGATTTTATGGTTTTTGAACTTTGTAATATCTTATTTGTTTAAAATACTAAAAATAATTATTTGATGATGAATTATTTTTTAATCCAAGCTGGGCATGGGCTAGAAACCTTAATGGAATCATAAGGACTAACTTTAACTTCAGCTTTTTCATAGATTGGTTTGCCAGCATTATCTACACCAACTTGTTTAGGGTAAGAGCGTGTAGATTCTTTGATTTCTTTTTTGATCAAAGATACGTTAGATTTTTCTCGTCCACCAAGACCAATTTTGCGGTTGGTCTGTAAGTATGTATTCAAGAATTCTTTGGATACTGTTAACATACTTTCCGCATCAGATTTTTTAGCTTCATAACCAGCTACCAAGGAATCAGCTTCTTCTTTGCTAATCTTAGTTGTAGCTACAATAGCATTGGAGATAACGCTACGGAATTCTTTAGCTGGTGCTACTGTACCAACTTTACCAGTTTTGTCATAAATTCCTACTTCATAAGAAGTATCATTTAAGAAAGCTTGCATAACACGTACTTCATCTTTATGAGAAGCAGATGCATTTGTTAAGTTGTCTCGCACATCTTTAATCAGTGCTAGAACTGTTTTTTCTTTTTCCATGATTCAATCCTCCTAATAAAATAATGGGAATCATTTCGATTACATTTGTGTTACATGTGTTATATTTTAATACACCAGGGTATTAATAATTAACTAATCGAATGACTTAGCATTCTCTATAATAGCTTCTACTAACTTGATTTTACCTTTAGACTTAATAAAGTCATTAAGTTCTTTATGAGTCATCTTAGATAACTCAACTAGAAAGTCTTTCTTTTCCATTTATATTAATCCTCCGTATCTAAATGTACAGGATAAGGTATAATTTGACAGAGAAAACCCCCGTAGACCTGGTAGCCTACGGGGATTTAGCATGATTGCATTTTCTGTTTGGGATTGCAGTGACTTTTTAGAAAGTCAGATTCATAGTAGTACGGTTAATACATTTAGAAATTTATCTATATGTGTTTAATCAAAGTTATTATCATTTCGAATATTTAAAAACAATAACTTTAAGAAATGTAAGATTGAATCTTCGTTATAACTCTTCCACCCATCTCCTGGATCAAGCTTCTTATAATAAATTCATAAGCATTATGTCTGAAAAGATTTAAAGTTATAATGTATTTAAGCACTATATAATCTAATAATTGATTCGGAGTAATTTAGATTTTAATAGATTAATAAGATAAGACATACACTTTAAAAGTATTATAAAGCCACTTGAATTGTTTGTTTAATTATTTTGGTGTATTTA
>OCIZ01000339.1_pt1 | contig 11865 bp, 19 predicted proteins | sample 1495841 | NCBI WGS metagenome assembly OCIZ01 (sample SAMN01915229, study PRJEB22387) | human oral metagenome | isolation source: saliva | host: Homo sapiens | place: USA
ATATTTTTATCAGCAAAATAATCCTGTACAACAGCTAATACTAACACAGTCAATGTCAATACTAATACAAAAGAAACTAATTCCATAGACCACCTATATACACAAAAACCTATTAGCGTACATAATCGCACGTTTTACATTTTCAAACTTAGTAATATGATTAACACACTCTTGAACATGAACTTGATTATCTGAGAAGAATATAAAATTAATTGCCCACTCTTTAACTATATAGCTAATTGTAATTGTGCTATCTTCATGTACAGACACATCAACATCAGTACATGACATAGGTCTTTCTAACTTAGTACCCTTGACAAAATCTACTACATTTTTACATTGATTATTTAAATCTAGTGTATTGTACTCTTTCTTAAAAAACTTAACTAACTCAATAATATCTTCTTCTGAATGTACTACCATAATATAATCTCCCCTTAAAATAGTATCTAAATACCACTATTATCTAATACTTCAGTAAACTCTTGAATAGCATCTTGAACTGACATAGAATCAATATACATCAAGTCTACCACATTATGCTCATCACTAAGTGTATCATAATGATACATGCTAATAATATCAGTAGGTAAAAATTCAATATCTAGATGTGTACCATTTACAGCTTCAATAGAAATAAGAATACTCCCAATAGTTGAAGATACAATCCTAACACCACACCTACGATACCACGGATTAGTACTATCTAAACCATACACAGATTTAATAAACTCTTTAGCATTAGTAATTACATTAGATGCTACTGCATGCCCATCTTCTAACTCAATAAAACCATCAATCGTATCCACCCAACCATCTAACTTAGACTTCTCTTTGAACACCCTTTATCTTCTCCTTTATATCTACATCTCTATACATACTAAAAATAGAATCTATAACAACTGACACATCTCTATAAACAAAACTAGCCATACACTTTGTCATAAAAGCCTTCAAAGGTATTGTGATATGAATCTCATACCCCTCATATGAACTTAACGACTTAACCCTGATATCAAAACTACTACAAGGTAATACATACGTATAATTATCATCTAAGCATGCATACATAATCATATATGCCAAGTCTCTAAGAGAAATATTGTTATAAATATACGAATCCTCAAACTGTTTATCAAATCCAACTGAATCTAACCCTAAATAATCTAAATAAGGTTCAGATGGATACTCACCACACTCACCCTCTCTACCAATACTAAGCTTAGCTACTATATTGTACTCTCTCAATGAAGTATTAGACTGATAACACTTCAAGAACTCATCTACCATATATCATCACCTAGAATTCATACCCATTTTTAATTAAATTTCTAAAATCACTATCAAAATAAGGTGTAGCAATTCGATTATGCTTATTACCACTCATCTCACATAAGTAATAACCACTCACACTAGGTTTATATCCGGCACTCTTAGCATAATCTGGGAATACTTGAAAACTAGATTGATAAATATCCCACACTTGACGTGCTACAGGTTTTTTAACAAACTTATTATGCTCAATCTTAACCCTTGCTCTAGTCATAGGTTTATGCTTATGCTCAAACCAATTTACATCTGCATTAAAGAAATCATACGCACCCTCTGTAGACCTATGTTTATGCAAAATTTGATGTACGTATAGATTATCATTTACGTTAAAGTAAACAATACCCATACAACCTTTATATAGTGATTTATCACCTAATAAACTAGCAATCATCTCTTCAATAGTAATATACGCATCATTATAAGCACGTTTAGGGTGATTACCCTCTACGATACCAATCAACTGACCACTTTCATATAAAGGTCTAATATCTTCTACTAATGTATAAATCTGCTCACTACCACTGCACCACTCTTCAAGTACATTACCTTTTGAGTTTTTTGTTGTAGTATTAGTGCAATCACCACCAAGAATAACTTTACACCTATCACCTAATGATAATAGAAATTTAACAGTATCCTGTAAATACTTTCTATCATTTAAACCTTGATGTACATCTGATAATACGGCAAGAATCGCCCTATCACCCTCTACTCTACACTTAATAATATGTTGCTCGTAGCTTTTAGTTAATTTATCTAATTGTCCCATCTATGTATATCCTTCTAATATCAAAAATAGTAGTGTTACTAGCTTTATCTAATAACACTACTACTATATATAGATAATTAGCTATATACATAGATTATAGCACAATTATAATATAAAACAATATAACTAATTAATTTCTGTAATAGATACTAATTTACCATCTACAAAAGTTAACTCACAGGTTTTATTATTCTCATCTGTCAACGTAGCTACACATTTACCATTAGAATGAACTTCTACATCCTGTGCAAAATTATATACCTTACCATTATACGTAAAAGAACTCATATTTCCACCCCTCTATAAGAAATCAAATGAATCATCCATACTAGCGAACGCACTTTCAACACTAGCTAGACCATCACCACCAAAACTACTATTCATACCATCTTCTGACATGAACACGTATGCTTCACCATCTGCATACACAGTTACTGGGTCATACATTGTCTGACCAGCACGATTTTTAAGTATTTGTACCTGTGCAGATTTTCTAGCTTTCAAATCCTCTGATGTATATGTAGTAAACACCCTAGCACTACCACGTTCCAACTCATTCGCATCTGCTAAACAAGTAATATCATATCTACCATCATTACGACTTGCTTTCTGCCAAGAACTACGATTAATCTGTGCTAACAATATCATTGTTAACTGACGTACTTCCTCAGTACCATCTTCCTTAATCTCTTTCTTGAAATTCTGTGCTAAACGTCTAAAGAATGTTACATAGCTATTAATTTGTGAGTTAGCATCATACGTAACACCCTGACCACTAAACTTACACAACTGAATATAGTCTACGATAACACAATCAAGCTTACCACCTAGTTTATCATCTACCTTCTCTATGACACTAGAAATCTCACCAAAAGAGAAAGTCTTGAAATCAGACTCATCTAAGATAATAACCTTACCACGCTTACGTGTATTACCCTCATCATCGATATAATCATTCTTTAAATCAGGCTCTACTTCATTAAAGATAAAATCTTCCTCATCAGCTGTCATTGTACCCCAACGCATCTTAGCATGTGATACAAAATTATATCGTTGGAATTTAGTGCTATAACTATGACATGATAACAAGTTCCAATTAATATCTTCTTTAGGAGTCTCCAGTGATAAATAACAAATATTATACCCTAACTCATAAGCGTTAAGATGTGCAATATTCAATGACATGGTTGTCTTGTATTGAGAAGTAAAACCAGCAATCGTAGTAACAGTTCCAGGACTCATGCCACCAATCTTATCATCAATCTCAGGTATACCTGTAACTAAACCAACAGGTCGTAACTTCTTATTATCATACTCTTGCTTAGAATCTATCTCAATATTGATATCCCTAGCTTTATTTCGATTAGATAATGATGTTAGCTTAGTAAACTCTTGTGCGATATCATCTGTAATACCATCACTCTTTACTTTAGCATTTAATTCATCTAACCGATTAGCAATATATTTATTAACCCTCTTATCAATCAGATTAAAAATATACACCCTAAAGTCATTGATACCAATCTCTTCTGCTATCCGTAAATCATCCTCTACTGGATATTCACTAAACATCTTAACAAACAAATCTAAGCTAGGAGTCTCACCACTTACTTCATAAGACTTAATAATAAAGTCCATGAATTTACGCTCCACATCACTAAGAACACCATCAATCTTGAACTGTTTCTTATAGTTATCAGCTTCCTCTTCAAAGATTCTAAGATAATCCACATAATAAGGGTCTGACTTAGATAGACATGAATATATTACGTTCCTCACTGAATCACTCCCTTATCAATATAAATCAGAAACATTATTAGAAGTCTCTACAACCTCTTCTGTCTTAACACTTTTACGCTTTTTAGTCGTTGATTTAGTAGTCTTTATATCACTACTAAATAAGTTTGGCATGTCTTTATTTAAATCAATGATAGTAAAACTATCACCTGACTTAAATAAATCATAGATAGATTTATAACCATCCCTATCTAACATATCAGATGTGAAGCCATGAAAATACAACCAATTTACTTTGTTAGGTAACATACACCGATTAGTGATAACAGTACCAACTACACTAGCATTACGTGTAGGAATCATCTCACGATTGATATATACACACAATACACGTTCTGTAATATCCTGTAGTGAATACATCTTATCCTCATCCATTAAATGAGTATTTTCACTACCCCTATTACCCCAAAAGATATCATGCAACTGCATCATACTACAATAATAATACGATTGTAATGTTTCAAAACGACTTAACATAGCTAAAAATAACTCACGATGAATATCATGACTACCGATAAATAATATATTCTTACCAATATCAATCTCTGATAACTGTTTAGATAATGTATCTATACGCTTACCATACGCTACCCTATCTGCTTTAAACTTATCCACATCTATTAGATTTTTGTAATGCAGAATAAAATTCTTAGTATGAAAGTTTTTATCATAAATTACACGTCCATATCTATCCACTTTATTTAATCTCCTCTTAAAATAAAAAGTATTTGTATATAGTATAACACAAAATTGAATGTTACACATATACAAATACTTAATTATCTAATCAATCCATCGAATTGTTGGTTCGCCTGTGTAACCTTTTTCCCATACATACCAACAATAGCACACAGCACTACCACCTAAACTCCTATCATCATTGCGATAAGAATTTGTACGTTTTCTGAACACATACATATACTTCAATGGATAAGCATCAAACAAATGTTTACGTTTTTGACTTTCAAGAAACTGTACTTTAAGAAAAGCACACAACTTCCCACCATCCTTTAAAATACTCATTCCATGTGATACATGCTCCATAGCATACTTATATGGTGGATTCATTACGATATCACCATCAATCTGTGTATTATCAGATAAGAAGTCTTTTGTATAACCAAAACCCCTATCAATTAAATCATAAGCATCTACCTCATGACCATGAGAAAGTAATGCATTAGCAATATTACCATTACCACAACTAGGCTCAGTAACTTTATGCTGTAAATCTACATATCTCAACAAATCCTCAACAGCCTTTGGTTCTGTTGAATAAAAATCATGTTCTTCCCTAGCATCCTTACTATGAGAACTTGCGGCTAACATTTTAAAAATATAATCTTTACTTGCCATTACAACACCCATCAATTACATATGTACACAACATATGCACCAACAAAACAAATACTAAATATGATAGCATATACAATTAATAAATGTATAAATCCACTAGAAAATATTATATCATCTCTTAATACTCTAAACAATAATTGAATCATAACGTATAGAAACAACACTGTAGGTACGATTAAAACAAAACCACCTATAATACTTAACGCTAAACTACTCAACTATCTCACCATCTAACCCAACAGTCTGTGTAGGAACTTCTACTTCCTCTACACTATTTAATACAGAATTAAGTTCTTCCTCTTTTGTTTCAATCACCTGACGTTCCATTAACAAGAAATTCAGTACTTCAAAACTCACAATACAGTCATTAATTTGTTTCTTCATTGTATTTGTATCTGTATCACTTAGATTATCAATCTTAGACAATAACTGCTTAGAAACCTTAATACGTTCTTCCAAAGTACCAATTTGTGATGTAATTAACTCAACTGACATATTTTAACCCCCCACATATACAATATCTGTATTAACATTATCTTTATATTTATTAAACATTAAAGGAAACATAGTTGTATCTTTATTATCTATATCCATATAGCAAAAACCATTACAACCCTTAACAATGATATACTTAGTATTATTTCTATTAACAAAAGAAATGATATCTCCTACAAATAGCAACCTACCATTACTATCTAATACACCAGTAGACTGCCTAATCGTATTATAATCAATCTCTACCCTAGACACACTTGCATCTTTTTGTAATGTAGCTTCATCAATGAGTAACAGATAATCCTTACGCTCATCTGTAAAATGACTATGCTTAATAACATACCCATAATAAAAACCAATATACTCTTTTGTAGCATCATCTTTATCTAATGCTTTAACAAGATATGGTCTTGTTATCTCACTATTAATGATATGATGCTTAGTATTTACTTCACCTGTATAAGAGGACACCATTACCAACCTCCAAGTATTTACCACTAGTAATAGTTGTAATGTCTTCAAAAGAAAATACTGTATATACAATCCCTTCTTCTGTTTTAACTTTATACACATTAAAGATTAACGCATACAAGAAATTCATATCTACACGAATTGAATAGAAACCAAAGATAACAAATACAAATAAAAGAATAGCACACCAAGTATAGCTTTCTACTGTCAGAATAGCCATAGGAAGTACTAACTTACCAATAAAATCTACAATAAAAGGAATTAAATTAGTATCCCTTTCTACAGTTACCACCTCAAAATGACTAGCATCCTTAAAGTGATAATTCTTTCTAATCTTAAACAATGTTACTGCTACATAAATAAGTAACAACAACACACACAAACCAATTACAGGTAAAAACATAATTAACCCCCAATCTTTTTAAGAAACTCTTTATCATTTTTAAGAGTGTTATATGTCTTAATAGAATCATATCTATCACACTCTTCATGAATTTTGCTACCAATCATAGTTACATACACCATAACTACAATCACAATAAATGCTACTACAAACATTTTTATATCCCCCTTTTAATATATCCTAAGTATTAATACTTAGGATATAAATCTGCATTGATAACAAATACATCTAATAGAGATAATACTACTAGAATGATACCAATTAATTTATACCACTTAGTAGGTGTATATCCTTTTGAAATAAACCACACATAAGCTAAACCCCATGCAATAACTAAGATACAAGGTAAACCACTTAACATTTCTAACATTTTAATTTCTCCTTTTGATTAACAACATTAATACCTAACTGGTACATATATAGTATAACATAGGTGTAAAGTATTGTAAAGTGTTAAATAGAAAAGAGGTAGATTTTCACTACCTCTTTTAGTTATTTATTTTCTGTCTACATACATCTCATCTCTATCTTGTAATAGATGCATACATACAACTTTAAAGAACTCATCACAAGAAATCTTCTCACCACTATCTGTAACCATATAGTAATTATTACTTGTATCTCTTCTGATATATTCAATCCCTAAATGCTGTAATACATCTGTTACACTTGTAGAAACACTATCCATACACTCCCCCTAAAACTACTCTAATATAAATGATATGGTATTAATAATAGAAACAACCACAACAAATGCTAATGATAACAATATAGATACTTTAGCATATACTCTACAAAATTCATCTAACTGATATGACTTACTAATACCACACACAACACTGATTAACAACACAACAAACACATATAATGAAATCCCTAATATAGAATACACACCATATGCATAATTTAATATAGCATTGACACCATCCATATCTCACCTAATCAATTAAATAATACAACAATGGTAACTTATCAATCGTATCAGCATTATAAAAGAAACGATGTAATGGTTTAGCAATGACTTGACACTTACTCCCATCCGTAGAATATACTTTCATCTTATCATCTTTTACAACAATGTAATCATAACCATTAAGCATGAACTCATTAGACAATACCCTTGCTATATATTTTACGTCAACATCATTGCTATACTTAGTTAATACCTCAACAACAGGGTCTACTACTTCTGTACCCATATCTTCAACCTCTTTTTCTTCTATAACTTGACTAGAACCTAATGATTTTTTATATCCCTTAGCATGACTCATAATTGATTCCAAGATAGCATACTCATCACTGTTTATTAAATCACCATTAAATGTATAGAATAATTCTATACATCTCACATACTCTTCAGATGTTAATCGTATCTCTTCTGTATTGTATATCATAATATAATATCCTTTAAACTATTTACACATATACACGTAATAAGACAATGGTAACAAATCTAATTTATCTACGTCATAGAAAACATTGTGTAAAGACTTAGGTACATATTCTTGCATTGATGTATCAGTATTAGAATACACTACTAAATCATCACCATCACGCATAATCACATCATAACCACTATCAATAAACTCTAATGCTAAATCTTTAGCTAACATAAGATTTCTAGATTCATTAGAGCGTACTAGCTTTGTTTCTTTAGTATGTACTACTTTCATTTTTTCTCCCTCTTTCTTATCACACGAATCAACTATTACAGATAACTTCCATAAATTATCAACCACATTAAAAATATCCTCGTCAAAATCAATGAAATTAAAACTAGAAACCATCATATCCCTGACTTCAAATATGATATCATATACTTCCTTTAATGTAGCATCATAAATCTGATACCCACTATCCTCATGAAATAAACTATACACAGCATAACTAAATGTATCATTAATAAGTAAAGGATATGTCTCAACCCTACCATCATATGTCTTAACAATGAACGATAACTTACTATAATCTTTGAAATCCTCTACACCAATAGATACTGTTTTAATATCCTTAGCATTAATCTCGTAAAAGATAGTAAATAACATATTAGTGACAAGTCGTAATACTACTTCCATACCTTTATATCGTTTCTCAACTATAGATACTAAAGGTTTATAGTTACTTACATCCTTAGTATAATAACGTACACCATCTAAAGGGAATACCATATCAGAACATGTTAATAAAGAGTCACTATTAATAGTACCAAAGTAATTAGTATTGCAATTAAGATATTTATCAATCTCATAATCTAATGTAATGTATGTATCTTCTTTAGATTTAACAATGTCTGAAATCATTCTAAACCCACTCAACGCATCAATGAATACAACATGTTTATCAGTATTTAATGTATTATAGAAACTCTTTACTAAACCTCTAGATAGTTTTAGTAAATCTACTACATCATCTACATCTAAAATAATGCCAAAGGAATCGTCATCAATATAATTCAGTAATGGAAGAACTTCATCTTCTTTATGCTTATGCCGAACTACCATAGCATGTCTATCGTTGTCCAATGTAAAAACAGAATTATAGTTATCTTTACAGAAATCCACATAAGACAACATCATATCCAATCTATCACTGTTACCTGTATCAACAAGATAACTATGATAATGAATTAATTGCATGTTAACACTCTGATGAATATGAATATACCCAACAGAACTCACACTAGTCGCAGATAATAACATACACACATATGGCATGTAGTTCTTATACCCACTAGAACCCACAATACTTTCATACTGATAGCGTAAATAAGACTGAATAGCACTAGCAACTGTCACATAGTTATCAATGATAGGAGTATTTAACAGATGTTTATGACTATCAATAGCATCAATAAAACACTCAACTTTATGCACATAATTTAGTTGACTGACTAAGTGTCTAACTCTATCACTACCAACTAATACAGAAAATACATTATCTCCAAACACTACAAAACCACTATTATCTGTAATGTAGTTAATTGATTGTAACCCTATGCTATATACCTCCTTATCAATAGAGTCTTTCAAACCACGATAAGCAACTTTATATGAATCTGCATGTAATCTAATTAAGTATCGAACAACTGTATCAATGTTATTCAACACATCCCTAACTTTTACATCACGATGACCACTAAACACAACTGTAGGTAATAACCGAATAGCTATATTATCTCTAACAATCGTGTTAGGAGTAACTATACCTACACTAGTATGTTGAATAACAAAATTAACACAATCCCTATGTACATCATACTGTGTCTTAATAATATAATCCATACCCCTATTATCATCTCTGTTACATATCGTATCGATATATTTATGTAGATACTGATACTCATATAAGAGTTTAACTTTATCGGATTCATCTTGATTATCAAACTCACGTAAATACACAAAACTAGGTACTAAGTTTTTATCCCCATTCGCACGATAATATCTTGCTATATTACCATAATCACTAACAACAGCATGACATACCTTATCATACAATTCCTGTACAGTTGTTTCTAAATGTACAATACAACCAGAAATACAACTATTATGTTTAAGTAAAAGAGTCGTATCTACACCCAATCTCTTTAAATCTTTATATTTAGAAGTGATATCTTCATCTTCTGCATTATAGAAACGTAATCTATTATTAACAACTTGAATACCACCATCTAAACCAACCATATCAATAGAAGATTGTAGTTGAAACACCATACGTACATAACCAACATACTCTTCTGCTGTGATAAAACATCAGTTGTAAAATATTGAGTTGACATTATAAACCTACTATAAATCTATCCCATTCTTCTTGATAGCCATCTGTAAACATATTACACGTATTATTTTTCTTAGCCAAACGAACTTTATATGTCATTTCTAAACTATTAGGACGACCTAACAACTCATACATTTCCTTATTCAAATGATTAGGATATAAGAAATACTGTGTACCTACATCATTAGAAGAAATGCTATGTAAATAATATGGCTTATCACCCATATACACAATATCTCCTACATTAGGTAAATTAAGTATATCTTTAATAGAATATACACCTCTACGTAGTGGACTGTACAAATCTAATAGGTCAAATATAGACGTGATATTTAGGTATGTTTTACGCTTAATTGTATGATTGTCTACATCATTCTGTGTATAGTCCTGTACTACTGCAATAATATTATCACCCACTTCAATCGTATTATACCCCTTCATATACAATCGTAATAATGTTTCTTTTAAATAGGTAAAATTCTTGCCTAATCTCTCTGTATCTAATGTAGTGTTTTTATTGACTACTTCAGTATCATCTAGAATATTTTCAACCTCTGACTTCTTAGCTAATAAACTATCAACCAACTTCAACACATCCACTTTATCATACAAGTTCTCAGCATACATACGTACACACTCAATATCTTCCAACCCAATAGGTACAATATAACTATTATCTTGTAGATACTTCATTAAGAAATTAATAGAATAATACTCATCTCGATAAAACGTATGTACTCTTCGAAGCACACGTTTAAATACCTTACCCATAAATGTATCAAATGCTACCACATATCTCTTAGGTAAATTCTTCATGACCTTACTAACGTCATCAAGTTTAAGAAAATAACCATCAATTCTAACTCTGTAATAAACCTTGCTATGATTTACATGCCTTACAATACTCTTAACCTCAATACTTTCAAGATAGGTTAAGATACTCATAACTCTACGATATGTATCAGAATCAAATCTCTTGTACGTCTTATTCTTTTTCATATCAATTCTCCTTTACCAACTTTTCTAATTCTTTTTCTAACACATAGAACTCATCAGAAATATGTACTACGTTATCTACTTTATACGTATACTTCATTTTATTCTTTTCATACATCTTCAATAAGATATCTAACATGTACTTATTAAAATTTACATCCCTATTTGTCTTATAATACTCTTTTGACTCTTTAATATACACCGGAATATCTAATGCACCATCACATACCTCTTCCATTAGATTAGAGTATATTTCCTCATATGTACAACTCTCACACTCATCATTGCCCCATACACTTTGTAAATATGAAATACACTCTTTATTTACTTCATACATTAACTTATAGCTAGGAATCATTTTATCATCTCCTCACAAGAACTACTATTACACATATAGTATACCTATTATATGAAAAAAGAGATAATACAAACTTTTTAGTTATTTGTATTATCCCCATAAAAAACTTTTATA
>OCIZ01000342.1_pt1 | contig 11806 bp, 5 predicted proteins | sample 1495841 | NCBI WGS metagenome assembly OCIZ01 (sample SAMN01915229, study PRJEB22387) | human oral metagenome | isolation source: saliva | host: Homo sapiens | place: USA
AGTTTTTTATAAAAAAATATATTTTTCTTCAAATCAACAAAAAAAGATCTGAAAAGAGAAGCTTATCCTTTCAGATCTTTCGAATTTTATTCACGAGTGAGGGAGTGGCTAACACCGTCTTTAAGAACCGTCACACTAGATACAGAGCCATCTTTTCCAACTACGATATCTAGAGTCGCCGCAGACCCATCGCCTGCTGAGAGATTAGCATGGTAATGACCATCATCCAAGGTATAGTTATAAGCGCTGATACCATAGGCTACGGGTTGGCCCCCAGGAAGTTGGATGGTCACTTGACCACCTTGGCCAATAGTGACTCCAGTGTCGCGTTTGTCAGACCAATTCCCAGCTGCTGCAGAGAAATCCCCTGCTGCCACAGAATAGACTCCCTTGTATTGGGCATTCTCCGTCGCAGAAGCTTGCTTCTTAGCCTGGGCATGGCCGTCTTCTAGACTTGGCAATTTTGCTTTCGCTGGTGTTGCTGGAGTGGCTACTTCTTTTGTTTCTTTTGTTACGGGTGCTGCTGGTGTCGCTTCTTTAGCTGGAGCAGGTGTTTGACTAGCTGCTGCTTGGTTATTTTTGCTACCAACAGTATGACTTTCTTCTGATTTGCTATCAGAGGATGAAGAGGCAATCGGATCTTTACTAGTGATCACTTTTTTCTTAGAAGAAGAGCTGGTTTGTTTAACCAGACTGGTCTTTGAACTGCTTGCTTCTGAAGTTTTTTCTTCTTTATTCCCGCCACAAGCTCCTAGGAAAAGACTAGCTGTCAAAGCTAGGGCTGCTAGGGAAATGATTTTTTTGTTTTTCATAACAGAACCTCTTTTTTGTAACATTTGTAATATTTTGTAACATTATTGTAACACTGTTATATGAGGCTGTCAATAGTTTCTCAAATATTTTTCTAATTTGAAAGAAATTTTAGGTAAGTTCCTAAACTTTGCAAAAAAAAGCCGGACATACTGTCCAGCTTTTCTTATTTATACACTTCTTGATAGAATTCGATCTTGTCCCCTTTTTTAACGGTGGTTTCAGCAGCACCTTTTGGAGCCATTTCGCCATTGATCTTGTACATCCAGTAAAGACCTTTTGCTTCATCTTGGCTGTGACCGTCAATCGAGGTGATCATGCCATTTTTTTCTTCAATCTTGTAGTTGGCTTTGAGCACTTTCATGAGGTTGCTCTCTTCTGCTACTTTCAAGGTTTTCGATTGCGCTTTTTGACCTTCTGGCGTCACGCTAATCGTAATCGAAATTTCGTTTTTCTTGGCAACTTCTGTGCTAGAAGCTGTTGTTTGATGGTTTGTGCTATGAGACGAAGCGCAACTCGCTAAAAGAAGAGCTGCAAGTAAGGTCATCAAGCTAGAAATGGTTTTTTTCAACATAAAATCTCCTAAAGATTTGATAGATAATGGGATAGAAAATGATCGTCGACAGAGCATGGGCAAGGTTAAAACTAAAACCATTGACCAAAGCATAGGTCCACCAAGGAATATGGTATATCAAGGCATAAACACTATCGATCAAGACCCCATAAGCAAAGGACAGTAGGCCCACAAAAAGGATCTGAAGGACAAAGGGCAACCACTTGTAACTGATGCGCCAAATGAGCATCAAACAGCCAAAGGCGACAATCTGAAAGAACACAATCAGGCTCATCCCCAGGAAAAAGACGGAGACAAACATGGTGATCATCATCACAAGAAAAGCAAAGCTATACCCTTCAAATATCACCAAGAGAAAAAAGATGGCAGAAATAGGTTGGACATTTGGAAAAGGGGCAAAAGCCTGACGTAGAGCGACACAAAGGGCCGCCAAAAGCGAAATACGGGTTAATCGCTGAAGCGTCATGACATCCTCCTAGACAATCTCAAACTTGATCGTTCCGGCTGTCGTTCCAACCTTGATCGTTTGTCCTTCTTGGGCTTGGCCTTTCAGCAATAGCTCTGCTAGTTGATCTTCCACTTCGGTCTGCAAGACACGACGCAGTGGGCGAGCTCCCATTTCTGGATCGTAGCCTTTGGTTGCTAGCAACTTGAGCGCTGAAGGCTGGAATTTGAGGGTCATGCCTTGTTCAGCCAAGGTCGCGATGAGCGGTTTGACCATGACTTTCACCACCTGCTGCATGTCCTCGCTTGAGAGACTATGGAAGACCACCTTTTCATCAATCCGGTTGATAAACTCTGGACGATAGGTCTTCTTCAACTCTTCAAACATGCGTTTTTCCATATTGGCCTGGTCAAAGCGGATATCTTTGGCACCAAAGCCAACTGTCTTATCATCCCGAAGGGCTGTTGCTCCCAGGTTTGAGGTCATGATGATAATGGTATTGGAGAAGTCAATCTTCCGGCCTTTACTATCGGTTAAGACTCCGTCATCCAAGACTTGCAAAAGGACATTGAAAATATCTGGATGGGCTTTTTCCACCTCATCAAATAAGAGGACCGAATACGGTTTGTTGCGGACTTTCTCGGTCAACTCGCCTCCTTCTTCGTAGCCCACATAGCCTGGAGGGGCTCCGTTGAGGCGGCTGGCCGCGAATTTTTCCATGTACTCACTCATATCAAAACGGATGAGGGCCGATTCATCATCAAACAAAACTTCCGCCAAAGCTTTGGCTAGCTCTGTTTTTCCGACACCGGTAGGTCCTAGGAACATGAAAGAACCGATCGGACGTTTATTGCTACGGATACCTGATTGATTGCGTCGAATAGCCCGACTGATACTCGAAACGGCTTGGTCTTGACCAATCACGCGCTTGTGCAATTCTGCTTCTAAGTTTAGGTACTTCTTGGCATCGGTTTGAGTCAGTTTTTGAGTTGGAATACCAGATAATTGGCTCAAAGTCACCAAGACATCTTGGTCAGTGACTTCTTTTTTGTAGACAATGGGAGCGGCCTCTACTTCTAAGAGCTGGGCTGCTTTCTTCCACTTGCCATCCATCAAAGCCCGGTCTAAGGCGGTCAACTCTTCTTTTACGTGACCGTTGGAATCGCGGTTTTGTACAGTAGCTGCCGCTTCATCCAAGAGATCAATGGCTGAATCTGGCAATTGACGGCTGGTCAAATAGCGGTGGGCATATTTGACAGCTGTTTCGATCGCTTCATCGGTAATGGTCACATGATGGTGGTCCTGGTAGGTCTCTTTCAAGCCTTGGAGAATTTGGATGCTATCTGCAACACTTGGCTCTTCAATGGTGACTTTCGCAAAACGCCGAGAAAGGGCTGCATCTTTTTCGATATGCTTTTGGTACTCATCTTGTGTCGTTGCTCCAACTGTACGCAAGGTTCCTCGTGCCAGGGCTGGTTTTAAGATATTGGCTGCGTCTAAGGTCGAATCAATACCGGATCCTGAGCCCATAATGGTATGCAGTTCATCGATAAAGAGAATCACGTGACCGTCTTCTTCGATGTCCTGGATGATATTGTTCATCCGTTCTTCAAAGTCCCCACGGAAGCGCGTCCCTGCAACGACATTCATGAGATCCAATTCCAGAACACGCATCTGCGCGATTTCAGCTGGTACATTGCCACTAGCGACACGCTGGGCCAGACCTAATGCAAGGGCTGTTTTCCCGACCCCTGCTTCTCCCACCAATACAGGATTGTTCTTCGTCTTGCGGCTGATGATTTGGATCATGCGTGAAATCTCTGCATCCCGGCCGATCACAGGCTCAAGCTGGCCTGCACGCGCCATTTCTGTCAAATCACGGGTATAATCTTCAAGACCTCCACTGGTACTTGGGGGCATGCCCATCATATTTCCCATGGTTTGGCGGTTAGGGTTTTGGGCCCGGTAGAGGCTCCGGATGGCTTTGATATCATTCTTATCCCAGCCTGCCTTGTCCTCAAGATTCTTTCGAAGGGAGGCAATAGGAACTCCCTTGTCTTGCTCTGTAAAGGCAAAGCCGGCAAACTCCATGACTTGGCTCGCCAAGGTCCCACGGTCTGCTAGAAGAGAGAGGAGCACATGCTCTGTTCCCAAAGTCTTGGCATGAAGGACCTGGGCAATCTCTCTTGCATGTTTCATAATGGCTTCCATCCGATAAGAAAATGGGAAGATTTCATACCGATTGTCGCTTTGAAAAGCTTGGCCTGTAATATGCTCCGCCGCATCCTGAAACTCATCGATCTGCATAGGATAATCGTTAAGTACAGAACCTGCCACGCTATAGGGATTATTGGCCATTGCCGTCAGGAGATGCCAAGTATCTAAGGTATGCCCCTGATAGTGGCCTGCTAGTATTTGGGCCGCTTCTATACTTTCTAACAGTGCTGTTGAATAGTTCATCTAGTCGGTATTTCCTTTTCTATCTACTTGTTGAATGATTTTTTTCAGCATACTTGCTCGTAGGATGAGAGCATCTCGACCTAGGACCTCATCGGAGGTTGTTGCAAGCAAGAGCTGAGTCTCACGTTGTGTCAATAATTTTTCTTCATAGAGCATCTGGAGGATATCATTAAAGACCTGCTGGCTGATGGTCTCTCCAATATTGGCTGCCAAGTCTTGGAGCATCTGATGGTGATCTGAAAACTGGACCTTGCCAATGCGGATATAGCCACCACCACCGCGCTTGCTCTCTACAATATAGCCTCGGCTCTCGGTAAAACGAGTCTTAATGACATAGTTAATCTGACTAGGTACGACCTGAAAGACATCGGCTAACTCACTTCTTTTGAGCTCTGCCATGCCAGCTTGAGCCAGCAAGGCCTTAATATAAGCTTCGATGCTATCAGATGTGTTCTTATTTGCCATGATGCTCCTTTCTGGCTTGTTTTTTTCTAGATGGATGCTCTGTTCTTGGCCCATAAAAAATGGCCTTGGAGTGTTCCTTCTCATCATTGACCTTATTTGACTATTATACAATTTTTACGGCTGTAAATAAAGCAAAGACTCCATGGAAATAGGAATCTCTTAAGAAGGCAAAACAAAAGAGGCTAGTGAGAACTAACCTCTTATGCGAAGAAGGAGCTACTCTTTGCGACGAGCGAATTTGGCGCCTCCGCCCAAGAATCCTAGACCAAGAAGGCCTAACCAAGCAAACAATCCACTTTCTTTTGTACCGGTTTGAGGAAGTTTTCCTTCCGATTGTAGAGAAGGACTTTCAACATCTTCTTTTTCCGGATGGTCTGAAGTCAAAACAGAAACTGCTTCTGGGGTTTTCGGTTGCAAGAAAACTGGTCTTGCATTTTCTATTTTGTCTTCTGCTTGAGAAAGAGTCGCAACTTCTGACTGCACCTTACTTGGAGTTACAGGAGTGGTTGGAGTCGGCATATCAGCTATCAACGGACTTTCTTCCGCTTCCTTCGTTCCGACTTCTGTGATCTGGTCCTGGGCCTCCACTTCGACAAAGGCATCGACTTCTGTCCGAATTTCTTTGCCTTCTTCTTGTCGAACCTCGATCAATTTCAACCGGCGTCCGACCTTTCCTGCTTGAAGGATCCGGCTTTCGCCCTTGGCCAAGTCCTTGTTCTCACGTGTTTGACTCTCAAATGGAATCTCCTCCGCTTCGATGAGAAGTTCTGGCTTTTCAAGAATCAGATCTCGAACACCTTGATCTGGGCGTGTCTGCGTCAGGGGTTCATAATTGTGAGCATCTTCTAAGATGGTTTCAAGGGCTGCGACTTGATTAGCTGCAGCAACCAAATCTGGTCGCTCTTGATCCAGCAACTGAGTCAAGACCGTCAATTGTCCTTGAACCGTCGGTTTGAGGTCTGCTTTCAAGCGATCGAGAGAAGCAGCCTTGATCTTTTCTACTCCTTCTCTGATGATCTGTTGCAGCTCTTCTTGACTGAGCAACTGACTATCTTTCCCTGAGAGGATAAATCGGTCTACCTGGATGGCTCTAGATGACTGAGGGTCATTGAGGGCTGTATCTAAGTGCAAGCGTAGCTGGTGATAACCTTTTGCTAGGCCTTGCAGATTGACCAAGCTCTGGTCTAGTTTGCGTTGGTATCCATAGCCACTGAAGTAATGATCGCCGTCAATCTCATAGTCATGGCCACGCCCTTCTTCGAAGGCTATTTCTTTCCCATCTAGGGTGACGCTGTAGAGACCATGACTTGGATCGACCACTCCTCGGACCTCCACGCCGGTGCCCTTAAAGGTAATGGTCACTTCAATGTGTTTCTTGCCTTCCTCATCGGTCACTTGGTTAAAGCTCGACCAAGATTCTGTGCCATTTGAAAAGTTTGGATTGTCCGTCTCATGGTGCCAACCCTCACTGTACTGCAGTTTCGGATCTTGGTCATCCACTTCTTTGCGGTTTTCTGGAAGCAGATCCTCGTTCATCACTTGGACTGTCAGTTCTGGAATAAAGCCGACCAAGCTTCCTTGATCCGGATGCAACAATTTGACCTTAAAGTCATAGACATCGGTCGCTTTTCCTGCAAAATCAAGGGTTGGAACTTGGACTGTTTTTTCTGTCTCACCATCTGCGAACTCAAGGGTGACGTTGGTATCTTTATAGACCTTGCCATGAACCCCTGTTCCTGGTTCTGTGATCAATTTCAGACTGGCACTTCCTTTAGAGCCACCTTTTCTCTTGACGACGACTTGCGCTGGGTCGCCTTTCTTAACGGCTAGAGTTGGCTGAGCAAACTCAAAGAGACCCTTTTCTTGGTTATTGAGAGCATAAATCCCTTCCGTTGCGATCGCATCTCCCTTGCTATTGACCAAGGTCAAGGTGTGAGATCTTGCTGCCAAATCCGGTGTTTCATAGACCTTTTGGCTCCGTTTGCGGCTTGGGCTTTGGGTATTGACGGTCGCTAGCTTTTGTCCATCGACATAGACATCCATTTCCCCATGACCAGGGTCGACAGTTGCGACCACATAGGCTTTGGTGCCTTCAAATTGATAGGTCACCGAAGCTCCCTTTTCCTTGGTCCACATAGAGGTACCTCGAACGCCTTCTCCCTCTTCATTCCACTGACCATTGGCCCGCTCAGCAGTCCGGTCAGAATGATAAGTCAAATCAAGCGGATAGCCATCGGTTTCTTCAATGCTGGCTGGCGTCTTATAGACAGAGACTCCGTTCAAGATTGGAGTAGCTTGAGCATCGGTGATGGACACCCGGATATAGCGAATATCAACTGGTTGCCCTTTGATCAAACGGCGATACCCTACGGTTGAGCCAGCCCCATAAGGAACCCATTGCCCATTCACAGCCACATCAATGGTGAAACCAGAAATCCGTTGGCCTTTCTCGATCGTTTCTTTGAGCTCTACCACATCAAAATGCTGTTCTTTTCCAAGATCGAGGACAAAAGAGCCGGTTTTGGCATCATCTGCAGGTGCCCAACTGGTCTTTTCATCGCCATCTGTCAAATGGCTGGCCTTGTAGAGAGGATTGCGCCGTGTCGAGTCAGCTTCTACCAAAGCTCCTGCCGCATAGTTCACACTGTAGAGTTGGTCCAAGGTCTGGCGGAATTCTTTCAAACGGGCCACATCGGCCTCCGCAAATTTTCCGTCTTGATTGGGTGGAATATTAAGCAGAAGCGGGGTGCCACGGCCGACCGATTTGAAGTAAATGTCCATCAATTCGCGCAAGGACTTAGGCTCTTGATTGTCATGGTAGAACCAGCCGGAGCGAATAGAAACATCGGCTTCTCCCACTGAGTATTGCTTCCCTTCCGGATCCCCGTGATTGAGGTAGCTGTTGGATGGATTGTTGCGGATCTTATCTGGATTGACCTTTTGCCAAACCGGATCTCCAGCAATCCCCTTTTCATTTCCAATCCAACGAACATTGGTCGGCTCAGCTGAGAAGATGGCAATATCCCCTTGGGCCTTGCGAATGGCTTCAAACCACTTGTCAAAGGTATAGGTGACTTTTTGAGCCCCATCGCCACGCGCACCATCCATCCAGACTTCTACGAACTTGCCTTTGTTTCCATATTTAGGATCTTCAAGGATTTCTTTGAGCTGGTTGAGGTAGTATTCATTGTATTGGTCCTCTGTATCCACATGGTAGAGAGGGCTGTGAGCATCCCAAGGTGAGAGATAGACCCCCATGTCCATGTCATACTTGCTGGCAGAAGCAGAAACCTCGGCTAGGACATCACCTTTTCCATCTTTCCAACCACTTTTGGCAATGGTATGGTCAGTGTATTTGGATGGGTACAAGAGGAAGCCATCGTGGTGCTTGACGACCATGATCGTCCGTTTAAAGCCAGCATCTTTCAGGGTTTTGATCCACTGATCGGTATCCAGATGCTCTGGATAGAAATAATAAGGATCTTCTTGCCCATCTCCCCACTCACGATCGTAGTAAGTATTCATCCCAAAGTGGATGAAAGCTGCTAGCTCTTCGCGGTGGTATTGCATCTGAGCCTTGCTTGGAAGTGGTCCGTAATCCGCAATCTCAGTCTCCTCGTCTAGAGAAGTGGCTGGTTGGCTTGCTTCTGTCCCTTGACTGACTGTGCGATTTTCTTTCTCACTAGTAGCTGCTGAGGACTGTTCTGATTCTTCTTGGTGCTCGTTCACAGTTTTCTCCTCCTTTCCTTGATCCCCTGCATCGCTCGTTTCAACCCGTTCTTCACGTGGTTCACTCCTCTCAGCTTGTTCCTCTGCGTAACTGGTAGTAGTTCCTAAAAAACAAGTCACTACGACTACCGAGCAGACGCCTACTGAGAGTTTACGAACGCCAAATCGATTTCTCTGATCAACTAATCTTTTTCCCATATTCTATTCCTTTATGTCATCAGGTAAAGAGGGTGGGCTTCCCCATCCTCCTTCTTTTTACCTGTGAACTTTTCACCGTTTTTAGCTAGTTTCTCTAGCTGTTTTATTTGGCCTTTTTGGCTCTTTTTTTCTGATCGTCCAGCACAGCACTGGCAAGGCCTGCCGCTAAGATTCCAGCAACGAGGCTTGCGACGCTTTCTTCCGTTCCTGTATTTGGTAATCTACCTTCGGAAACTGGAGCAGCTGAAACTGCTGGTGTTTGAGTTTCTTTCTCGACTTCCTTCACTACTGCATCTATCCCTTCCTGGCGCACCGCTTTGACCTCAAGAGATGCTTGAGGAGTTGCGATAGCTACTGGTCCTTCTGAAACATGAGGGCGCTCTGGGTTCGGAAGCGGTTGTGGTTCTGGTTCTGGTTCTGGTTGTGGTTGTGGTTGTGGCTGCGGTTGCGGCTGCGGTTGCGGCTGTGGCTCTGGTTGTGGAGTATCTGGAAGTACTTCTTTCGTGCCCACCTCTGTGATTTCTGCCACTGGATCTAGTTCTACAAAGGCATCTAGTTCCTTCCGGCTTTCCACACCATTTTCTTGAGAGACTTCCACCAAGCGCAATTTGCGACCTTTTTGACCTTCTTGAACCACACGTTTCTCACCTTTTGGAAGATCCGCATTTGGACGTTCTAAGCGTTCAAAGTCCATCTCTTCTGGCTCAATCACCAACTCTGGTTTGGTATGGACCAGATTCTTAACCCCTTCTTCAGGAATAGCTGAGCCTGTAGGTGATTTTGCAGAGAGAGAAAGTTGATATACTTTTTCGAGCTTGCCATCTTCTGAGACAACCTTGACAAGAACTGGAGCATTGACACTTTTAGCATCGATTACCGTAACGGCTGTTCCATTCTTGCCTTGTGCTGAAACGATTGGACGTTCTCCCTCATACTCTAGATGATAATCTGTCACATCTGGTTTAAAACCTTCTAGGTCTTTGCCATTCACTTGGATCGTAACGTCAGTTGTTGCCTGGGCCTCTTCTGTTGGAGCATAGGCGCTCAATTCAACGATTCCAATTCCTTTTAGATGTTCATCACGGACCATTCTTAAACGGATGGCTTTCGTTCTGGTTTCGTTGAAGCTGAGGTTAGAGATATAACCAGGTTCAAAGGCATAATCCAAGCTATACGGGATTTCTTCCCAGTTAGAGGCCTGGTTAAATGGATGATCTGGAAGATTTTTCAGATTGCCGTAATCATCTGGGACATCAAAGTCTGGACCAATGTAGCGTTCAAGAACAGTTTTCGTTGGCAGACCTGTTTCCTGATCTGCAAAGAAGTCGACCGCTACTTTATTGACCAAACGCTCTGTTACTTGACCATTTTTCTTGAAGATAAGACCAGCAAATACTTCAGTTTGATCCGGTTCTCTCTTCCAGTTGGTCCAGCGATAGTACTCGTTGTAGCCACCATCATTGATGTAATCGATATAGTCGATTTGATTTGGATCGAGATCATTGGTTTCACTAGCAAATGCCCTGGTATCTTCTGCATTGTAGTCACGGTTCACAGAGAGGTTTTCTCCTGTCTTTTCTGACACCCGGACGGTCAGCTGAGCTGTCAGATCATAGCCAATGACTTTTCCTTCCAGCGTGAAGCTACCTTCGTGAGAAAGCGCATCAGCTGGTAGAGGCTTCCAGTCCACCGTCAGTTCCTTGCGTTCATAGCCTGTATCCCCTTGGAAGTAGACACCTACGGTAGATGGTAGAACCAGATCTTGACCGACTTTCACAAAACGGCTACCTGCTTCCACTGCTACTGGAGTAGCTTGTTTCAGTTTTTCTGCATCGCTTGTGAGATGGAGACGGTATTCTTGTAAGATGGTCCCATCTTCCGCTTTATGGATGACACGGATTGGCTCCCCTTCATGGACGCTTGGCACAACCGTTGCAAGACCGTGATGGCTGGCTGTCGCTTCCACTTGTGGATAAGCCCGATCACGCGCATCGATGTAGTAATCGGTCACACTTGGGTTGACACCTGGTAATACATCGCCATTGACGCGAATGGTCAACTGGCTCTTTTCTTCTGCCGCCACCTTATTGGCAAAGATCTGAATCTCTGAAATAGAGCTTCCACGCTTGCCTTCTGGCGTCTTCATACGGATACGAACAGCATAGGTGTCGACTTTATCAAAACTGAAATGATTCATCTTACCAGCTGCTACCGGTTCTTCAACGGTTAGGTTGCTGACTTCTTTCCAGTTAGCTGGATTGTTAAATGGATGGTCTGTTTCGTCTTTAACACGATTTGGATTGCTTGGAACTGTTGGGATTTGTTCCCCTGTATAGTACTCAATCACATATTCACTTGGAGCCCCAACGCCGTGGTCTTCGTGGAAACCAACATGGAGGTTGTCCACTGCTCGCTTGGTCAAGATACCAGAGTCCCCAAACAAGATACCGACAGAATCTTCCGCATTGTCACGACCCCAGTTGGTCCAACGGTTAGCTGGAGCATCGGTAAAGGAGATGACCTTGTCATTGACCTTAGCAACTGGATCTGCATCGTTAGAGTCACTTGCAAAAGCGAGTGGCAAGACAGATCCTGTCCATTGCTCTGCTACATTGGCTCCCTTGACCGTGTTGCTAGAAACACGAATATGAAGACGGGTTGGAAGATCCGTTCCTTCTACACGACCAGAGAGAACAACTTCTCCTTCTTGGGCCAAGAGTTGCGGATCGACCGCATCCCAGGTCACCTTAGCTGTATAGGTCTTACCATTAGAGTGATAGGTCCGCACGCTTTCTGGAAGGGCTGGTTTTTCTCCGACTGGAGTGGTAGTGCTGACTTCTTCTACAGCGATAATGCCTTCAACCGTCACTTGAGCTTGGGCTTCTTTTTCCACACCCTCTACATGACCTGTGACTGTAAAGCTATGGTAATCCTTGACTTGATCTGCGGTTACAGCATCCCAGGTCACACGTTTTTCTTTCGGGAATCCCTTATCATACTCGACCAAGACGGTCTCTGGAAGAGCTGGCAAAACGTTTCGATCGGTGCTGATCCGTACAGGACGCACCTTGACAACTGTCTTTTCTTCTGGATTTGGCGTGATGGTAAAGGTGACTTCTCCTGTT
>OCIZ01000343.1_pt1 | contig 11766 bp, 12 predicted proteins | sample 1495841 | NCBI WGS metagenome assembly OCIZ01 (sample SAMN01915229, study PRJEB22387) | human oral metagenome | isolation source: saliva | host: Homo sapiens | place: USA
GAATATTTTTTTTAAAAAAATGCATTAATAAAATAACTCTAGGGCAGAACATAACCCTTTTTGCATAAAATAAGCAAAAAGTGCGCTCTAATATAATCAATACCCATTTTTCTGATCGCAGCAGTTACCACAATGATAATTTTTAATTAAATTTTTGCCTAAAGTAGCTCTTTTTCAAAAGCCATTTCGTAATCTCTCTATAATAAAATTTATGTTAAATTTCAACCAAAAATCAAAGGATAAATTTTGGTAAAAATAGGACTTTACGGTGCTAGCGGCAAGATGGCTCAAAGTATCATATCTTGTTTAAAAGATGAAAAAGATGCCACTTTAAGCGTCGCTTTTAGCCAAAAAAATGAGGTTGAAAATTTAAGTAGCGAACTTTTGACAAACGACTTTGCTAAATTTTTTGAAGCGTGCGACGTCATCATCGACTTTAGCCAAAAAGAGGCGACCGTAGCACTACTAAACTACGCTAGAACCAACCCAAAACCACTAGTTATCGGCACGACTGGACTAAACGACGACGAGAAAAACTTGCTTCACCTAGCATCAGGTACTATGCCAATACTTTACGCAACAAATATGAGTCTAGGTGTAGCAGTGTTAAATAAAATTGCAAGGATAGCTTCGAAAGTTTTAAGAGAATTTGACATAGAGATCGTTGAGCAGCACCACAGACACAAAAAGGACGCTCCAAGCGGCACTGCGATGACTTTAGCAGGCTGTGTGGCAGAGGCAAGGGATCTAAATTTAAAAGATGTCTTAGTAACTGGCAGAGCTGGCATGGTGGGTGCAAGAAGTAAAGACGAGATCGCAGTTATGGCGCTTCGTGGTGGCGACGTGGTCGGTCGTCACACGGTTGGCTTTTACAATGACGGCGAATTTATCGAGCTAAACCACACGGCAACTAGCAGAGCGACTTTTTCAAAGGGTGCTATTAAAGCTGCCATCTGGCTAAAAAATCAAAGCAGCGGCCTATACTCGATAGACGATAGTTTGGGGCTTGATGATTAAATTTAGCCTTGATGATATAAAGAGATACGAGCTAGAATTTGGCGATAAATTCTACCTGTCAGAGCGCAAAAAGCGTCAAAATTTAAGAGCTGGCGAGTTTGATTTGAGATGATGAAATTTAGTTTTAGCGCATGTGGATTGTTATAAATGGCAAAAATAGCGGCGAATATACCGGCACTTTGGGCAACCAGCCACTTACAAAAAATGCTTGGCGTTGGCTATGAATTTTAACTACAAAGATGAAATTTAAAAGATGAAAAGAGGATAAAAGATGTGTGCGATAGTAGGTATCATAAATTCTAAAGATGCGGCGAAAACGGCGTATTATGCGCTATTTTCTATGCAACACCGCGGTCAAGAGGCAAGTGGCATCAGCGTCTGTAACGACGGCGAGATCTCCACTCACAAGGGCAACGGCCTAGTCACCGAGGTCTTTAACGAAGAGATATTAAGCTCACTAAAAGGTGACATGGCGATCGGCCACAACCGCTACGCAACAGCTGGCAAAAACTCAGGCCGTGATGCCCAGCCAATAGCCGCCAACTACGCCCTAGGTCAAATCTCAATCGTTCATAACGGAAATTTGGTCAATAAAGACGAGGTTAGAGACGAGCTTATCAAAGATGGCGCGATATTTCAGACAAATATGGACACAGAAAACATCATCCACCTCATCGCAAGAAACCACGGCGAACACTTGCAAGACCGCCTCGTCGCGTCGCTTGATAAGATAAAGGGCGCTTACTGCTTGCTCGTGCAGTCACGCCACAAGACTTTTGCCATCAGAGACCGCTGGGGTGTTAGGCCGCTAAGCCTTGGCAGGCTAAAGGACGGCGGATATATCGTAGCTAGCGAGACTTGCGCGTTTGATCTTGTGGGAGCGACATTTATAAGAGATGTTAGACCTGGTGAGATGATAGTTTTTGAGCATGGTAAGAGCGAGTTTCAAAGCTTGCAAATTTTCGAGCCAGAGCCTAGAATTTGCGCCTTTGAGTACATCTACTTTGCGCGCCCAGATAGCGTGATAGAGGGCAAAAGCGTCTATGAAGTGAGAAAAAAGATGGGCGAGGTGCTTGCTAGAAAGAGCAAGGTAAAGGCTGACTTTGTAGTGCCTGTGCCAGATAGCGGCGTGCCAGCAGCGCTTGGATACGCAAACGAGAGCAAAATTCCATTTGAGCTAGCCATTACTAGAAATCACTATGTGGGCAGAACCTTTATCGAGCCAAGCCAAGAGATGAGAAATTTAAAGGTCAAACTAAAACTAAATCCTATGTCGAGCGTTCTAGAGGGCAAAAGTATCGTAGTGATCGATGATAGCATCGTTCGTGGCACTACTTCTAAAAAGGTGGTCGATCTCTTAAGACACGCAGGAGCGAAAGAAATTCACTTCAGAGTTGCGTGCCCTGAGCTCAAGTATCCTGAGCGATACGGCATCGACACACCAAGCTTTGAGGAGCTAATAAGTGCCAAAAAAAGCGTCGAAGAGGTCAGAGAGTACATCGGAGCTGATAGCTTGGAGTTTTTGAGCATCGATGAGCTTAAAGAGAGCATCGGCAACGAGAGAAAGTACTCGCTTGTAAGCTTTGATGGTGATTACTTCATAAAATGAGAAATTTAGTAGTTTTGCTGCTAGCAATACTCTTTTTTGCAGGCTGCTCGCAAAAGACGCCTAGCAAAAAGGATGAAATTTCCATCATGGTGAGCTACTTTGAGCTAAATGGCAAAAAGCAGCAACTACTAATCAAAAGCATGCCAAGCTTAGCTGATAAAAATGCCAGCGTGCCATTTTTTGGCATGGTAAATTTTCTTGATCAAAACAAAACTACAAGTGCTTATTCTCTCGTAAATGGCGTTATAAACGTCATAGAAGCAGACAACGCCTCTATAAATTTAAACAAAGCTAGTGACGTTTTTGCTCTTAAAAAATCTAGCGAGATAAGGTTTTACGAGATAAGACCTGACGTGGTTGAGAGTGTTAAATTTAGCTCGCAAAACGGCGTTTGCGGTGAGTTTTTGGCTCAAAAGCCAGTTTTTGTAAATGCGGCTACAAACTACTACTTAAGAGATGATAGCTTTTTTGCAAGTTTTATCGAGGCAAAATTTGTTTATAAAAAGGGCGCAAAGATCCTAAAAAAGGAGTTTGCTTATAGCATATCTGAGCCCAAGATCCTAGAAGAAGCTAAAGAATTCACACAAAAATCAAACCAGCTTTTCTTAAACGATATGCAAAAGCTTGGCAGACTGCTTGACATACTCTGCACCTATTAGCGAGCACTCAGACATTAAATTTATACTTTTTAATGGGTCAGCACCCTTTTAAAATTTATTTTAAGTATGGGGGGGGGGGAGAATGCCTTTTTAACCAAAAAAGGAGAGTATAAAGATGAAAAAGCAAATTTTAGCTTCAGTCTTAGCCAGCGTTTTAGCCACAAGTAGCGTATATGCTTGGGGCTTTGGAAGTAGTAGAGAAAAGCCAAATTATGATTATAGCGCTGATAAAAAGCTTATAGAAACCAATACACAAAAAATTGGCACTGAAAAAGCAAAATATTGGTGCTTAGATCAAGGCAACGACCTAGGTTGTTTAGCATTAGAAAAATTAGAAGCTTTAAAGGGTAAAGATCTCAAAAAAGTTATAAATTATTATGAAAAAACTATTCCAGAGTATTGTTATGATAAAAAATTTGCTCCAGCATGCAATATACCAGCTCATGATTTGATAGAATGGAAAATAGTTTATTTTGCAAAAAAAAGTGATGATTATGCAAAAGAAAAAGCCATCGAGTCTGACTATGCAAAAGCACTTTCTGAGTCAAAAGCAGATGTAAAAATGCTTGAATATGGCTGCAATGAGTTAAAAAGTGCCTATATATGTAGAGATCTACGTGACATGTATAAAATTTTAGGCGATAGAGAAAAGACAAAAGAATATAACGACAAAATGAAAAATGGTGATGAAAAATGGAATTCTGTTCTTTATGACTATCAGCACATGAGATATATAAATAGCAATAACTCTGCATGGTGGCTTTTGCTCTATTAAGCAAGTCAAATAATAAATTTCATTCGCTTTAGCTGACTTGTAAATTTAGTAAATTTTGCCATTTTCAAGTCAGCTATTTTAAATTTAAAGCTAAATTTAGCTCCCTGCTCTTTTAAATTTAGCGCTCACCTCAAAAAATCTAGACGCTAAATTTATCCTAAAGCATCTCTATAAACGCCTCGAGCCTTGTCTTGATCTGTCCAGCGTCGCTTGTAGAAAAGTCCGTCTCAAGCGCCATATAAGGTGTATCCACATCGTTGCACGCTCTTTTTATATTAGCAGTTTCTACATTGTAGGTGTGACAGGCTTGCAGCACAACGTCGATCACGCCGTCCGCCTTATACTCTTTTATCATCTCTTGTAGCACCTTTTCTCTCTCTTTATTTGGCGACATGATCGAGCAAGGTATCGCCATGTAGCGCTTTGCGATGGCATTTATAGGATCATCATTTTCATCGATTAGGTTGCTAAAGTTTTTAGTTCCAGTGCAGTTTTCGTAAGCTACCACGACACCGCCTGCCTCTTCTATGGCTGGCACGATCTTATCATAGACCCCACCACTTGGACAGCCTGTGATGATGATGCGCTTGGCGTCCTTATGCACGGGTGAGATTTTATCTCTCACGCACTCTTTTAGCTTCTCAACGATGATCTCAAGGTCGCTTATCTGCTCCTCTTTGTCAAAGATAAAGCCATTTCCATATAGCAGTGCGTGTAGCTCTTTGCCATTCATCGGTGGTGGCGTTAGCTTCATGAAATTTTGAATTTCCCCCATTAGCTCACGCTCTTTGTTAAATAGCCTGATAGAGTTTCTAAGCTCCTCATCGCTAACTTTCACGCCAAATTTAGCCTCCAGACGCTCCTTTAGCTCCCTGACCTCATCTTGCCAAATCTCCAGGCTCTTTTGGCTCTTGAAATGTGGCAAATGCATGACGTGCACATCTTTAAACTCACCCATTAGCTCATACATCTTTTTCTTGCCGTCGCACGTCGTCTCGCCGATAACGATATCAGAGTTTCGCACAAATGGGCATTTGTTCGCTTTTGCAAAGCCGTAGCTTGCTTTTATGAGCGGACAGAGGTTTTTAGGCAGGTACTTTTCGCCCTCAACGACCGCGTTATCGCCAGTTGCACAGACACTCACGCTATAAGCGTTTGCCGCGTGGATGACCTCCCTTGGCGTATAGGTACAAAAGATAGCAGCGATCTTTTGGCCGCTATTTTTGACCGCTTCGACGTTTTGGGCTAAATTTTTCTTAGCGCCATCATAGGTAGCGAAAATTTCGCTCAGACTCATACTCTCATTTATCGCCATTTTCTCTCCTTAAATTTCTTATCCCTGCAAGGCTAGCGCCTATCGCACCGCAGTAGATCGCATCTTCGTGCGTGCTGACTTTAGCTTGCAAGCACGCTTCTAAATTTTCTCTCACATACTCGCTCTTGCTAAAGCCACCGCTTAAAAAATAGCTCGTATTTGCCTGTTTTTTGACCAAATTTGAAATTTTATTTATAGCTGAGACGATCACCGCTTTTGCGATATTTTCTCGTGAGACGTTTTGAGCGATGAGGCTTATGATCTCAGACTCTGCAAAGACCGTGCACATCGAGCTTATGGATATGTCTTTGTCGCTATTTTTAGCAAGGCGTGTAAGCTCATCAAACCTAACTCCAAGGCGGTTTGACATCACTTCTAGAAATTTACCAGTGCCAGCTGAACATTTATCATTCATCGTAAAGTCAGTCACCGAGCCATTTTCAAGCTTGATAGCCTTCGTATCTTGTCCGCCCACGTCTATAACTGTGCAGTCGCTTTTGCAAAAGTAGTGCGCTCCAAGCGCGTGACAGGTGATCTCTGTAAGGGTTTTATCAGCATATGGCACCGAAACTCTGCCGTAACCTGTCGCAGTAAAATAAAGCTCGCCAAGGCCTAAGCCTAAAACTCGCTCTTTTATAAGCATGGCCGTATCTGCGCTACTCCAGCCAGTTGGGAGTAAAAATAGCTCCTTTATCTCGCCGCTGCTTGCATCTATGACGGCAACCTTTGCAGAAGTTGAGCCTATATCAATACCGATTGAGTGCATTTTGTATCCAAAAAAGGTCTTTCTAAAACTTAGAACTGGCGTGATTTTACTCACTTTAAGACAAATTTGTCAATAAATAAGACCCAAAAATTTATAGCCTTTTCACCTTTTAAAATTTATAATTTACCCACACTTTACAAAGGGGATGAAATTTGAAAAATTTGACAAACGAGCAGAGATTTTTCTCAAATGCCGACCTTGCAAGGCTCTTTTTCCCTATCGCCGTAGAGCAGTTTTTAGAGTACAGCCTAGGCCTTGCAAACTCACTAATGGCTGCAAGCGTTAGCGAAAGTGCGGTGAGTGCGGTGAGCCTTGTAGAGTTTGTCATGGCGCTATTTATTAGCATATTTACCGCCATAGCAACTGGTGGCTCGGTGGTCGCTAGCCAGTATCTAGGCAGCAAACAAAGCGGCAACGCCAGAAATACCGCCGATCAGCTAGTTTGGTTTAGCCTAATTTTCGCTATCTTTATAGCCCTTGCCATCATAGTTTTAAAAGATCTCATCTTAGACAAAGTCTTTGGCGATATCGGCGAGCAAGTGAGGCGTGATGCTAGCCACTATCTCGTTTTCTCCGCCATTTCAGCGCCCTTTTTAGCCCTCTATGCAGCAGCTGCGGCGATCTTTCGCACGATGTCAAACGCAAAGCTACCTATGTATATTATGGCGGCTGCAAATTTACTAAATGTATTGCTTACTGCCATTAGCATCTACACATTTCACACGGGAGTACTTGGCATCGCCATTAGCACGCTCATAGCAAGGGCGATCGCTTGCTTTGTCATAGTCTATCTGCTCCTTGATATAAAGCTAAAACTTCACATAAGAAAGAGCCTTATTTATAAATTTGACTACGAGATCATCAAGAAAATTTTAAATATCGGCGTGCCTTATGGCTTTGAAAATTCGATGTTTTACGTGGGTCGCATCATCGTTTTGAGCCTTGTTTCGCTCTTTGGCACGGCAAGCATCGCTGCAAATGCCGTGGGCGGGACGATCGTGATGTTTCAGGTGCTCCCTGGCATGGCGATAGGCACAGGCCTAAGCGTCGTCGTGGCTAGATGCATCGGTGCAAATGACTTTAATCAGGCTAAATTTTATGTAAGAAAATCAATGCTAAGCATCTACATCGTGCAGCTTTTTAGCACGGTTGCCGTGTTACTACTTCTTGAGCCGCTACTTCGCGTTTATAATCTCTCAAACGAGGCCATAAATTTAACAAGGCAGATCGTCTGGTATCACGGCATCGCGATGTGCCTTATCTGGCCGCTTGCCTACACCTATCCGACCGTTTTTCGTGCTGCTGGGGACGCAAAATACCCGATGATAGTAAATTTAGCCTGCATGTTTGCCTGCAGGATCGTGCTAGCTTATATCTTTGCGCTCACCTTTGATCTTGGCATGATAGGCACTTGGTTTGCGATGTTTGCTGACTGGGCGGTAAAGGCGGTGCTCTTTGTGCGCAGATACGCAAATGGCACGTGGATGAAATTTCGAGCCATTTAAAAAAAAGTAGTAATATACACACGATTTTGTCACAAAGGATAAAGATGAAAAATGTTTTAAAATTTAGTGCAGCTCTAGTGATCGCAGCACTTTTTGCAGGGTGCGCAAGCGAGAGCTCAAGAGTGGTCGAAACTCCAAAAGTAGCAAGCTACGGCTCAGTTTATAACGGCAAAAAGGTCTCAGTTTCTATTGGCCGCTTTAATAACCAATCAGCCTATCAAAATGGCGCATTTAGCGACGGCGAAGATAGACTTGGCAACCAAGCTCAAAGCATCCTAATTACAAATTTACAGCAAAGCGGTAGATTTTCGGTGCTTGAGCGATCAAATATGTCAGTCCTCAAACAAGAGAGCGAGCTAAGCAAAGAGGCTCAAAATTTAAAAGGCTCAAGATACGTCATAACTGGCGATGTGACTGAGTTTGGACGCAAGACGACAGGCGATCACCAGCTATTTGGCATACTTGGCAAAGGCAAAAAGCAAACCGCCTACTCAAAGGTAAATTTAAACGTTGTCGATACCAAAACGGCTGAGGTTGTATATTCTGTTAGCGGCGCTGGCGAATACACCCTTTCAAACAGAGAGATCATCGGCTTTGGTGGCACCGCAGGATACGACTCTACGCTAAATGGCAAGGTGCTAAGCCTAGCGATAGTTGAAGCGGTAAATAACCTAGTAAATGGCATAGAAAGCGGAGCATGGCAAGTAAAATAAAGCTTGCCTGCCTTGGCGCTCTTGCGCTCTTAGTTGCAGGGTGCAGCAACGCAAATGGCCCAAGGTCGCTTTACTACTGGGACGGCACATATAGTAGCTCGCTATATAGCTATCTAAACGAAGATGGCGACGCAACTGAGCAAATTTCACGCTTAGAAAATTTAGTGCAAAACTCAACTCAAAGGGGCTACAAGGTTGCCCCTGGGCTATATGCGCACCTTGGACTTTTATACTTAAATAACGGAAATTTAGGCGCTGCAAATGCAAATTTTGACAAAGAAGTGCAAAATTTCCCAGAGTCAAGAGAATTTATAAATTTCATCAAAGGCTCTAAAAATTTAACCCCGAAAAAGCAGAGTAAAAAAGAGGGAGCAAAAGATGAAAAATAGCCTGAAATTTATAGCTGTGACGCTTCTTGCGATATTTTTTGCGGGTTGTTCTTTCAAAGAGCCTGAGCCATACGACTACTCAGCCTTTTTGCAAAAAAAGCCACGCTCCATCCTAGTACTCATGCCAACAAACGATAGCACCGAGGTTGCTGGCTCAGCAGCGGTTTTGGCTAACTCAGTAGCCCCACTTAGCGAGGCTGGATACTACGTATTTCCAGTGGCTCTTGTAAATGATACATTTAAGCAAAATGGCATAACCGAACCTAGCGAGATCGCAGCGGTGCCACTAAACAAGCTTGATAAAATTTTTCACGCCGATAGCGTGCTTTACATAAACATAAAAGACTATGGCACAAGCTACGTCGTGGTCTCAAGTTCTACAAAGGTAGTGCTTGAAGCAAAACTAGTCGATATAAAAAGCGGTGCGACGCTCTGGCAGGGCGAGGCAGAAGCCGCAGAGGATAGTGGCAGCGGGCAAAACAGCCTACTTGGCATGCTAGTCTCAGCCGTCATCACGCAGGTAGCAAACACCATCTCAGATAGATCATACGACTTAGCAGTAAGAGCTGATGCCTACCTTTTTTCTAGAAACTGCCGCGACTGCATACTTTATGGGCCTTATTCACCGCACTACGGCAAAGACGCCCAGCTAAATAAAGATAGATAAATTTAATGTCTAGCCATCAACTTGGAGTGCTTCTTACGCTAGTTGGTGGCGTTCTTTGGGGATTTAGCGGAGTTTGCGGGCAGTATCTCTTCTCGCAGGGCATTAGCGCTGATTTTTTAGTACCTTATAGGCTCTTGCTAGCTGGAGCTTTTATCGTGCTCTACTACGCTTTTAAAGCTCCAAAGGCCGTTCTTGCGCCACTTACTGACGTAAAACTTCTCTTTGAGCTTTTTATATACGCTCTGCTTGGGCTAATGATGACGCAGTATGCTTACTTTTACTCGATCGAGCTATCAAACGCCGCAGTTGCAACCGTCATTCAATACACCGCTCCAGTCCTCATCCTAGCTATCATCTGCCTAAAAGAGAGGCGAGCACCAAGACCGCTTGAAATTTTAGCCCTACTTTGCGCGATGCTTGGCGTCTTTTTCTTGGCTACTCATGCGCAAATTTCAGCCTTTGTCATCTCGCCAGAAGCGCTATTTTGGTGCTTGGTAAGTGCTGTTTGCGTCTGCGTTTATAACCTAGCTCCCGCAAGGCTAAATGCCAAATACTCAGTCACGCTCACGCTTGGCTGGGGCATGGTGATAGGTGGCGTGGTGCTTTGCCTTTATATGAGAGTGTGGGAGTTTGCGGGGCTTAGTGGCACGGCGCAGTGGCTGGCATTTCTCGCCGTTATCACGCTTGGCACGATATTTGCATTTAGCTTTTATATGACTGGTGTTAAGCTCATAGGCGCCTCAAAAGCCAGCATGATAGCCTGCATAGAGCCACTAAGCGCGGCATTTTTTGGCTACTTTTGGCTTGGGACAAAATTTGTCTTTTGGGACTTTTTAGGCTTTGTTCTCATCATATCGTGCATATTTTTACTTTCAAAGAAGAGAGATGATATATCTAGCGCAAACTGACACGACGGCTGGCTTTTTAAGCAAGGACTACAAGGAGATAAATCACGTCAAAATGCGAAGCGAGGGCAAACCTTGCCTCATCACGACGGCTAAATTTAGCGTTTTACATGAGCTTGCTAGAGCGCCAAAAAAGTATAAAAATTTCATCCGCCGCTCAAGAAAGACGACATTTTTATATCCAAATTTAAAGGCGATCAGGGTCGTAAAAGAGTGCAAACATGAGAGATTCTTAAGCAAATTTGACTGGCTTTACTCAAGCAGCGCGAACAAAAATGGTATGAAATTTGATGAAATTTGGGCTAGAAGCGTGGCTGATGAAGTTGTTGATGAACGATTTTTTGAAGATACGCCATCAAAAATTTATAAAATTTCGAAATCAAAACTAAAAAAGATCCGCTAGTTAAATTTATGCCCTGCATTTTTTATAAATTTAGGTAGCTTTGTTGTGGTTTGAGATGATAAATTTGCCAAATTTCACAGCTTGCAAGAGTGGTTTTAAAGCTAGTTTTTAGACAAGGTCTAAATTTAATCTACTAATTAGATAAATTTACAAAATATCCAAACTAAATTTAGCCTATCTCTTATTATAAACCTCGCTCCAGACTATCTTTTTTTAAAATTTAAGGTCACCAACTTTAGCTAAGCACCAGCCGATATAAATTTGCGCCAATATCTAAAATCGCCCACTAAGACCAAAAAATTTATATCGCTCAAATCCTACCAACTCACATAAATTTACAAATTTAGAGCAAGAAAGGACTAAATTTCATTAAATTTAGTCTGTTTGTGCGGATAAAGTAGCTATTTCATCGCAACACCACTACAACCACACAAGCAAAATCAGTCAAGCCACATTTTAGCCACTACTAAAATTTGGATACAAAGATAGTCAAATAAGTAAATTTAACAGCTCTCAAAACCTAAATTTAGCCCTTTTGCAAATTCAAAAAAGCAAATTCACTAACCACAGATAGTTGCTTTTTTCACGGGCAAAAATAGTCTTTGTAAAACGCAAACTACTCTATAAATTTCTTGTGGTGGCATCAGATCAGACAAATTTACTTACCAAGCATAAATTTACAAATTTGAAGTGCCAGAACTAAAAAAACAAAAAGTAGCCTTTATAAATTTATGGCAGCCAAAACCCAAATTTGACTAAATTTAGCTAGCTCCACTTGGCACAAACAGATAAATTTACAAGCTAGATTATTAAATTTGCTTTTGGGATTAATTTCACTTGCTAGCCCCTTTGGCTGGCACCAAAGGGATTTTTGCTAGCAAATTTGGATTATAGTTTTGCTTTTCTTTTGCGCTCTGTTGGGTCTAAATAGCGCTTGCGAACGCGGATATTTATAGGCGTAACCTCGACTAGCTCGTCATCTTCTATCCACTCAAGAGCGCGCTCAAGGCTTAGCTTTCTAGGCGGTACTAGTTTGATCGCAT
>OCIZ01000349.1_pt1 | contig 11635 bp, 3 predicted proteins | sample 1495841 | NCBI WGS metagenome assembly OCIZ01 (sample SAMN01915229, study PRJEB22387) | human oral metagenome | isolation source: saliva | host: Homo sapiens | place: USA
TGTACCAACGACTCTGATTGTCTATTAGAGATCGAAGCTTGGATCAACGATTCAGACTGGCTCGCTGAAGCTAAAGCTTGAACTTGTGACTCTGACTGGCTCGCTGAAATCGAAGCTTGTACCAGTGAGTCTGATTGACTGGCAGATACTGAGGTCTGAAACAAGGATTCGGATTGACTCATTGAAACAGATTCAGACAGCTTTTTGCTCATCGAAATAGATTGCGACAAGGAAATCAGTTGAGAAACCACTTCTTCCGATCCAACCGCCGATGTTGACTGCGATTGAGACATAGAAATGGATCTAGACGCTAAATTAGATAAGGATACCGACTGACTCAACCAAACAGATTTCGAGGCTTTTTCAGACTCACTCTTAGATGCCGATTCAGAAGCTACTTTTGATTGCGATTCTGATTGACTGGCTGAGACTGATGCTTGTACCAACGACTCCGACTGGCTCGCAGAAACGGACGCTTGTACCAACGAGTCTGATTGACTGACAGAAACAGATTCTTTAATCAACAATTCAGACTGGCTTGCAGAAACTGATTCTCGAACCTGTGATTCGGATTGACTCGCGGAAACTGATGCTTGAATCAGCGAGTCTGACTGACTGACAGATACGGATGCTTGGACTAACGAGTCTGATTGACTAGCTGAAATCGACTCTTGAACTAGCGAATCGGATTGACTCGCGGAAACGGATTCTTGAATCAGCGAGTCTGACTGACTGACAGATACTGATTCCTGAACCAATGACTCGGACTGACTTGCGGAAACGGATGCTTGAACTAACGAATCTGATTGGCTGGCAGATACTGATTCCTGAAGCAAGGAATCGGACTGACTTGCGGAAACCGACGCTTGAACCAAGGAATCAGATTGACTAGCTAATACGGATTCTTTGAGCAACGAATCGGATTGGCTAGACGATACAGATGCCTGAACCAGCGAGTCTGATTGACTAGCAGAAACGGACGCTTGTACCAACGAGTCTGATTGGCTAGACGATACAGATGCCTGAACCAACGAGTCTGATTGACTAGCTGAAACTGATTCTTTAACCAGCGAATCGGACTGGCTGGCCGATACAGATGTCTGAACCAACGACTCTGACTGACTGGCTGAAAGCGACTCTTGGACCAGCGATTCCGATTGGCTGGATGAAACCGACGCTTGAACTAAGGATTCTGATTGGCTTGTGGAGATCGATTCTTGGACTAGCGATTCTGATTCACTTCCAGAAACGGACGCTTGTACCAACGACTCTGACTGACTCGCGGAAACTGATTTTTGTACCAACGACTCGGATTGGCTCGCAGAAACTGACTCTTGAACCAACGAGTCTAACTGACTTGCAGAAACTGATTCTTGAACCAGTGACTCTGACTGACTAGCAGAAACTGATGCTTGAATCAACGACTCAGACTGGCTGGCTGAAACGGATTCTGACAGCTTTTTGCTCATCGAAATAGATTGTGACAAGGAAATCAGTTGAGAAACCACTTCCTCCGATCCAACCGCCGATGTTGACTGCGATTGAGACACAGAAATTGATCTAGATGCTAAATTAGATAAGGATACCGACTGACTCAACGAAACAGATTTCGAGGCTTTTTCAGACTCACTCTTAGATGCTGATGCTGCTTTTGATTGTGAGTCGGATTGACTCGCTGATACAGATTCTTTAATCAATGACTCTGATTGACTCGCTGAAATCGACTCTTGAACCAGCGACTCCGATTGGCTTGAAGAAACTGATTCTTGAACCAAGGAATCAGACTGGCTGGCAGAAACGGATTCCTGAAGCAACGACTCTGACTGACTGGCAGAAACTGAGGCTTGAACCAACGAGTCGGATTGACTTGCCGATACAGATGCCTGAACCAACGACTCAGACTGGCTGGCTGAAACCGAGACTTGAACCAAGGAATCTGATTGACTGGCAGATACAGATGCCTGAATCAACGAGTCAGACTGACTGACGGAAACCGATTCCTGAACCAGTGACTCTGACTGACTTGCAGAAACCGACGCTTGAACTAATGACTCTGACCGGCTAGCTGAAACGGACGCTTGATTCAACGAGTCTGATTGACTCGCTGATACGGATTCCTGAAGCAACGACTCTGACTGACTGGCAGAAACGGATTCTTTAACCAGTGACTCTGACTGACTAGCTGAGACGGACGCTTGAACCAACGAGTCTGACTGACTAGCTGAAACGGATTCTTGAATCAACGAGTCTGATTGACTGGCAGAAACGGATTCTTGAATCAATGAATCGGATTGACTCGCAGAAACGGATTCTCGAATCAACGATTCTGACTGACTAGCAGAGACTGAGGCCTGAACTAACGAATCCGATTGACTAGCAGAAACGGATTCTCGAATCAACGATTCTGACTGACTAGCTGAAACGGAGGCTTGGATCAAGGAATCCGACTGACTTGTGGAGATCGATTCTTGGATCAACGAGTTGGATTCACTTGTCGAGACAGATTGTGACAAGGAAATCGAGGTTGAAACCTGTGAATCCGATTGACTGGCGGAGCTAGATGCCTGTGACAAGGAAACGGACTCACTGACCGAAACAGATTGAGAAGATGAAATGGATTCTGAAACTAGTGACTCTGAAGTTGAAATCGAGAAGTTTTGAGATTGTGAAGCAGATTCTGACGGTGTCATCTTCCGATAGTAATAATTCACACTCGTTAAGGGGTATGAATCTACTATTTTTTTGATCGTTTGTTTGAAGTTGGAAAAACCATCTGCTCCTTGAGGTGTTGTATCTTCTCCAACGACCATGGTCGTATTTTTATCGAGGTATGCTGATTTTGGAAGTTCCGTGAATGGTTTTGGAACAGTATATTCTATTCCTGTTTTCTCATCAGTGTAAGTAACTGTCTCCTTACTAGAGAACCAACCTGTAATATCCAACTCAAAATGTTGGTAATCTATTCGTCTTGGTGTAACATTCAGGAAATAATCCTTGTTTTTACTTTCAACTTTACGAGTTCCACCTAAATCTGAAAGGTTATCCGTACTATCTTGTTTAAATTCTTTTTCATAAACAAGTGTATATACATCGGTTACCTTAGCATTTCCTACATCACCACTACTAACATCATGGATTTTAGAAGGATCTAAAACATAGTAGCGAAGAGAATAATCACCATTTTGATTAAGGGTGACAACTTCACTTTTAATGAAATGCTCACGCGCATCCCCTAATAGTTCAATTCTTGATTTCCCATTCTTACTATTATCGAACACCCCACTTTTACGATTCGGGAACACGGTGTGCGCTGGGACCTGTACATAACCAGGAAATTCGCGTGGATTGGAAGCTGTATAATGCTGGCCTTCCAATCCGTAGATTCTATACTCTAGTAAGGATCTTTCTTTCCCCGTTGGTTCATATTCCCCATTAAACCATCTACCATTCGGGTCCACTTCTCTATAGAAGGTCGATTGTTGTCCCATCATGGATGGAATTTTGATACTAGGATACGTCCTAATCAATTGCCCTTGATTCTCAGGCGTCATGACATCATAAATACTCCGGAATAAGAAAGCCTGTTCCGGAATAAAATTCGTCAGCATTCCAAAAGTCCCATTACCTATAGAAGGTTCCGAATTAAAAACCTTGTTCCCAAGGGGAGCCTGGCCAATCAGTACTTCTTTTGGTAATTGAATATCTTGGCCATATCCTTTTGGAGATACAGTTTGTGAAAAAATTTCAGCCCCATCTGATTTCCGAACAATGCGGAAATAAACATCCATTGCCTTATGCTTTTCCGGGTCTATCTCACTGATATCAATCGACATGGTCGCATAGTAACCAAGTGACTCTCCTTGTTTATTCACAAAGTCCCAAATACCAAATGTATAACGATTGGTGTAGGGTTCACCTAAGAAATTTTTCAACTCTTCAGGCGAAAATCTTAAGAGATCTTTATCTAGATGAGGATCCTTAGCATATCCTGGTGTGTCAAGTGTAGGATCTTCTACACTCGCACCATTGGGATCTTCTGGGTTCGGGCTCATATCCAATACATCATCAGCCAAGTATGTTTCTTCAGCTAGAGGAGCCAACTGAGCAGAGATCGCAGGTTTCCCATCTATATTCGTATTTCCCACAAAACCTGCAGCTGTCAAGGTCGTCATCATCTCATCGACAGCTTTCTCCAAACGATCGCGCTGGTCAGCATAAGCTTGCGCACTGGCATTGGTGTGGATCAAGTTATTGCTTGCAGTCACTTCAGCCTGCACTTTGTTAATGACCGCTTCGACCACTGCTCGGCGATCAGTGTCCGTCATTTTAGATGCATAGTTTCCTGCAATTTCTTGGAGCAATTCAGCTTCAGAAGTATTTTGTTCCAAAACAACAGCTTCTTCTAAACTAGTCGGCTGCTCAATAACCATTTCTGACTCTTGAGCTTGGGCAGACTCGCTAATCGCCGTTGATAATGCAGTTGATCCAACTTCGCTCAAGGATAAAGAAGCAGATTCACTGATCGAAGCAGACGCACTCTCAGATGTAGAAAGGCTGGTTGATCCTGAAACAGAGCTGGATTCTGAAGGCTGGCTTGAAGTTTTCGCTAAAACCACACTATCCACTTCTGCCAAAATTTCCTGTTTTGTCTCAGAAACCGTTGGTGCAAGTGATGTTGCATCCTCCGCCTTAGCAGTCGTAGCAATCACAGCACCACCAAAAACAGTCCCTACCGTAATCAAACCCTTTAAGAAGGCTTGGTTATGCTTTTGACTTTCTATTTGATCTTGCTGCACGTTGGCAATGATGGTCTCCTCCACTTGCCCACGCACCACGCGAAAGAGGCCTAGAGCAGCTGTTGATGCTCGAAGCCAATTTTTTCCTGATTTAATTAATTTGAAGCGTACGACACGATCTGTTTCACGAAAGTTTCCTTTTGAACGCTTAAATTGCATGATATTCCCCTTACATTGTAGTCATTATTCATTATACAGCAATACTACGTAGATTCAAGTAATTTGCTACAAAAAACTTATATATTATCGTTTAATTTTCAAATTTTTTTGTAACACATTAAAAATACTTCATTCTACTAGAAAAAAAGTGAATCTCCCATGAGATTCACTCGAAAAAAATGATATTTCCTACTAGATCAGTTCCCCTTCTTTTTACGTCGGGTAAGTCCAGCAATTCCAGCTAACCCTGTAACTACTCCGAGAAGAGCTGATGTTACAGATCCTGTTTCGCCAGTATTTGGAAGGACCACAGATTGGCTGTGTTTTTGTGATCCACTTGCTGATTCTGATACAGACAATGACTCTGAATGAGAAATTGATTGGCTCATTGAGTTAGAGTATGAACCGCTACCAGATGTTGATCCTGATTGTGATTGACTCACTGAAACTGAAGTACTTACTGATGTTGAAGTTGATTCAGGTGCAGAGGTACTCAATGATGCTGACTCAGATGCAGAGACTGATGTCGAAACTGAAACCGAAGTAGAGACTGACTGGCTTTCAGATACTGAACTGCTCAACGAGGCTGACAATGATTCAGATGTCGAGATTGATTCAGACGTTGATGCTGATTCAGAGGCTGACGCTGACTCGGACGTAGAAACGGATTCAGATACAGAAACCGATTCGGACGTTGACACTGATTCTGATGTTGAAACCGATTCAGACACTGACACTGATTCTGATGCTGATACCGATTCAGACGTTGACACTGACTCAGATGCAGATGCTGATTCGGACGTAGACGCCGACTCTGATGTCGAAACTGAAACTGAAGTAGATGCCGATTCTGATGCAGACACTGACTCAGAGGTAGAAACTGATACTGACTCGGACGCAGATGCTGACTCAGAGGTAGAAACTGACTCGGACGTTGATGCTGATTCAGACGCTGAAACTGACTCAGAGGTTGAGACCGATTCAGAAGTTGAAACTGATTCAGACGTTGAGACTGACGCTGACGTCGAGACTGACTCTGACGTCGATACCGATTCAGACGCTGAGACTGATTCGGATGTTGACACTGATTCAGATGTAGATACTGATTCAGACGTTGAAACTGATTCAGACGTTGACACTGATTCTGATACAGAAACCGACTCGGACGTAGACACTGATTCGGATACAGAAACCGATGCAGACGCTGAGACTGATTCAGACGTTGAAACCAACTCAGAGGCTGAAATTGACTCGGATGTTGATACTGATTCAGAGGCTGAAACCGACTCAGACGTAGAGGCCGACTCAGAGGCTGAAACCGACTCAGACGTAGAGGCCGACTCAGAGACTGATGCTGACTCAGAGGCTGACGCTGACTCAGACGCTGATTCAGAAGTTGACGCTGACTCGGACGCAGAGGCTGATTCAGAGACTGAGAATGATTCTGATGTTGAAACTGACTCAGACGCTGAAACTGATTCAGAGGTTGAGACAGATTCGGATGTTGATACTGACTCAGACGCAGAAGCTGATTCGGATGTTGATACTGACTCAGACACAGAAGCTGATTCGGATGTTGATGCCGATTCGGAGACTGAAACTGACTCAGAGGCTGACGCTGATTCGGATGTCGACACTGATTCGGATGCAGATGCAGATGCCGATTCTGAGGTCGACACTGATTTGGATGTTGAAACCGACTCAGACGCTGAAACTGATTCAGAGGTTGAGACAGACTCGGATGCAGAAACCGACTCAGATGTAGAAACTGATTCTGAGGTTGAAACCGATTCGGATGCTGATGTTGATTCGGACGTTGAGACCGACTCAGAGGCTGAAACTAACTCAGAGGCTGACGCTGATTCAGAGGCTGACGCTGACTCAGATGCAGAAACTGATTCTGATGTAGATGCCGATTCGGACGTTGAAACTGACTCTGAAGCCGATATTGATTCAGACGTTGAAACTGACTCGGACGTTGAGACTGATTCGGATGTTGACACTGATTCTGATGCAGATGCAGATGCAGATGCCGATTCTGAGGTCGACACTGATTTGGATGTTGAAACCGACTCAGAGGCTGAAATTGACTCGGATGTTGAGACAGACTCGGATGCAGAAACCGACTCGGATATTGAAACTGATTCGGATGCTGATACTGACTCAGAGGTTGAGGCTGATTCGGATATTGACACCGACTCAGACGTAGATACTGATTCAGAGGTTGATGCTGACTCGGACTTAGACACCGATTCTGAGGTTAACGCTGACTCAGACGTCGAGACTGACTCAGAGGTCGAGACTGTTTCAGAAGCAGAGGCTGATTCAGAAGTTGACACTGACTCAGACGCAGAAGCTGATTCGGATGTTGACACTGACTCAGATGTAGATACCGACTCAGACGTCGAGACTGACTCAGATGTAGACACTGATTCTGACGTTGACACTGATTCCGACGCTGAGACTGATTCAGAGATTGAGACTGATTCCGACTCTGACACTGACTCAGACGTCGAGACTGATTCGGAGGTCGAAACTGACTCAGAAACAGAAACTGATTCAGAGGTTGATGCTGACTCGGATGTTTACACTGATTCAGATACAGAAACCGATTCGAACGCAGATACTGATTCAGACGTTGAAACTGACTCAGACGCAGAAGCTGATTCAGAAGTTGACGCTGACTCAGATGCTGATTCAGAAATAAATGCCGATTCGGATAGCGATACCGATTCTGACACTCGTTCACTCTCCGAAACTGAGGTGGAGACTGTTACGGACTCACTAGTGCTGGCTGATACCGAAGCTGATACAAGAGCACTCTTTGAAGCAAGCTCTGATGCACGAACAGATTCGAATCGGCTTGTCGAAATAGACTCTGAATTCGATACAGATTGACTATATTCTGTTGAGTCCATCGTTACCGCAACCAAATTACTTGCATCCGAATAAACCGGATGATCACCGTAGAAGATGAGAGCTTTTGCATTCACTCCACCTGACTGCAAGGGCACTGTAGGCACTACTATCACCTGACCAGAAGCATCGGCTACTGCTCTTCCAACTTCTTCGTCATTGTTATACAAAACGACTGTCGACCCAGGATTGGCACCTGTCACTGTTACAGGTGTCTGGGTATTCGCTTTCTCCAATAGTCGCGTCGTAACTGTAGGTACCGGAAGGTGCTTGACAGGGACAGTCACATCATTTGAAGTGTTATCTTTATAAGTAATAGTCACTACACCTGACGCTGAGACAGAATACTCCTTGAAGTCCTTCGAGCTCACAATTTGGGGATTAGAGGTCTTGAACGCTTCCCAGATCCTATCTTTCTCAACCTCTGCTAGATTGCTAGTATCGTTGACATAGAGCTCGGTCGCTACATCTCTAATCGGGTTACGAATGCCGTCATTTTGAGGTAAAACTTTAATTCGGAAAGAGCGATCAATAAACTGATTGTTCGAATTGGTAAAACGAACTGTAATCGTATAAGTCTTTCCGGGTTCTACGACCTCATTTTCTCCAACTTTCCCTTCGATCAACATAGGTGCGAACGGAGATTTCAGAGTCGCATTGGGAACTAAAACGCCTTCAACGCGCTCACTATTTGGAGCATATCCCATATAGGTCAAGATAACCCCACCATTTCGCTCTCTTACAATGTACTGTAGCTTAACAGGGTCTGAATTGTAAGCTGTAATCAAATAATTATTCGCAGGTCCACTCATGAAAAACGGCGCACGAAAACGATTCTCTGCATCTAACGAACTGCCCGTGCGCGGATCTCGTTGACCCGAAGTAGCACGGAGCACCGCATTAGCTAAGCGATTCCGAGCACTCTTTGCTTGGCTTTCAACAGCTTCAATTTGAATCGCTGGATTGGACAAACCGCTACGAATCGCTTCTAAAGCAAAATCTCCACTCTCAATCGCAGCTTCCGTTCCAGGTATCTCCAAAGCCTGAGCACGATAGGCGTATAAATCCAAAGCCAAGGCTTGTAGACGTTTTACGTCTTCCTCTGAGCGAGTGGTTTGATTCTCGTTTACTTTCTCACTGATTTCAGGATCCTGTTCAGAAACTAACGGACTGTCTACATGACTAACTGAACCACTTGTAACATAGGATTCGCTCAAAGAAACCGACTGTGATAAAGAACTGCTTTTTGAAACAGACTGACGACCTGACTCCGTATGTGATAGGGATTCACTGACAGACCGGTTCATTGATCCAGAATCTGTAGCAGATGTCGTTCCCAAAACAAAACTGTCCTGACCAACCACACCTGTTGTTGGAATGATTTCAGATTCGAGAAACGAACTCACCTCATTTTCCTCTGCCAACACAGGGGTAGCAATTGTAGTTGCTCCAGCAAGAGCCCCCAACACAAGGATCCCTTTAGAAATCGGAGCAGGAACTGGATCAGCAGAAGTTTCGAAAGGTCTCACGATTTTATCAGTCGCATCACCACGAGAGATACGAAAAAACCCTAGTTGCGAGATAGATGCCCGCACCCAAGTTTTTCCTGACTTGATTAATTTATAACGTGTGATTCGCTCCGTTTCGCGAAAATCACCCTTCGAACGTTTAAAAAACATGTCCGCTCCTTAAAAATAAGATATCGAGTTATTATACACTAATTTTCCCCAAAAGTAACTAATTAAGACTAGTTTTTAACATAAAAAACAGCACACAAAAAGAGAACCCGGAGGTTCTCTTTTTGGATCCTTTTTCATTTCCCACATACCTGAAATGACCGAATCAAATTAGGATAGAAGATTATTTTTCATCTTCTTTTTTGCGGCTTCCAAGTGCTGCAACCCCTGCAACCCCTGCAACTGCTCCAAGAAGAGCTGAAGCTACAGATCCTGTTTCACCAGTATTTGGAAGTTGTTCAAGAGCTGGAGCTGGTTTAGCTGGTTGCTCAGGAACTGGGTTCACTGGTGTATTAGGTGTTGGATCTACCGGTGTGTTTGGTGTTGGATCCATTGGTTTATTAGGTGTTGGATCTACCGGAGTATTTGGTGTTGGTGTTGGTGGCACTGGAGTGTTTGGTGTTGGAACGTTTGGAGTCTTCACAAGTTTGTAAACATAAGTAACGTTCTTATCACCTTCGATAACTTTACCAGTTGTTGGGTCTGTTGTTGTCAAGTGACCTTCACCGTCAACGTTACCTACTGGGTAGTTACCTTGTGGTACCAATTCATAGACTTTACCATCTGCAGTTGTGATTGTCTTAGGACGGTTATCCACAACTGTATCGTAGTCTTTACCTACTGGTTGGTCTTTTTCATCCACTACTGAAGTCTTGATAGTGTTACCATTTTCATCTACATAGTGAACGTATACATTACCCTTAGGTTGTACAGGTTCTTCGACAAGTTTGTAGATGTAAGTAACGTCTTTACGTCCTTCAACCACTTTACCAGTTGTTGGGTCTGTTGATTCAAGGTGACCTTGAGTATCTACTTTACCAACTGTGTAGTTTCCGACTGGTACGATTTCGTAAGTTTTACCTTCGAATTTAATGTACTGTGGACGGTTGTCTTCAACAGTGTTGTAGTCTTTACCTACTGGTTGGTCTAACTCATCTGTTACTGATTGTTTAATAGTGTTACCTTCAGTATCTTTGTAGTGCACGTATACGCTACCCTTAGGTTGAGTTGGATCTTCTTTCACTTCTTTGTAAACGTAAGTGATGATTGAACGTGGTTTATCAACTTTACCTTTAATTGGATCAGATGATTCCAAGTGTCCATCGCCATCAACTTTACCTACTGGGTAGTCACCTTTCGGTACGATCTTGTATGTCTTACCGTCTGGAGTCTTGATAGTATTAGGTTTTTCACCTTCCTCAGTTGTGTTATATGGTGTGTCATATGGTGAGTTTGGTGTGTCTTGACGAGGTTTTTGAATTTCTTTACCATTTTCGTCTACGTAAGTGATGATGACGTCACCTTCTTTAGGTTTCGTTGGATCTTCTTTAACCTCTTTATAAACATAAGTAATCTTAGAAACTGGTTTTTCTACTTTACCTTTGATTGGATCAGAAGTTTCAAGATGTCCTTCACTATCAACTTTACCTACTGGATAATCACCAGCCGGTACACGTTCGTATTTCTTACCTTCAAACTCAATGTACTTAGGTTGTTCATCGTTCTCAGTAGTGTCATAAGGCGTGTTGTAGTCTGACTTAGGAGTATCTTGACGTTGGACTTTAATTTCCTTACCATCATTCTCACGGATGTAAGTAATAATAACTTCACCTTGAGGTTTTTCACTTTCAGAATTTGATGAAGAGTTAGATGCTGATTGTGATACAGATGTAGAAAGTGATGTCGAAGCCGATGTGCTCAATGATGCTGATTGGCTTGCTGATACTGATGCTGATTCAGACGCTGATGTGCTCAATGACGCTGATTGGCTTGCTGAAGTTGATGCTGATGCTGAAGCCGATGTGCTCAATGATGCTGATTGACTTGCTGATACTGATGCTGACTCAGATGCTGATGTGCTCAATGATGCTGATTGACTTGCTGATACTGATGCTGACTCAGATGCTGATGCGCTCAATGACGCTGATACTGATTCAGATGCAGATGCTGATTCAGATGCTGATACTGAAGCCGATGTGCTCAATGACGCTGATTGGCTTGCTGAAGTTGATGCTGATGCTGAAGCCG
>OCIZ01000354.1_pt1 | contig 11485 bp, 10 predicted proteins | sample 1495841 | NCBI WGS metagenome assembly OCIZ01 (sample SAMN01915229, study PRJEB22387) | human oral metagenome | isolation source: saliva | host: Homo sapiens | place: USA
TATGAAGAAGATTGTTTTGACAGTGGTAGCAGTAATGAGTATGACGATGGCTTTCGCAGCTGGTGAGAACGATAACAACACTGCAACAACTAATGCATATAAGTTTAATGTAAGTACATATGCACTGAGTCGTGCACTGAATCTCAATCAGGATCAGGTTGATATGGTAGAAGATATCAATAATACATTTGCTGTTGAGATGATGAACGCTTCTGTTGCTGATGGTTCAGAGCGTGATGTAAAGGTCAAGGCAGCTGTCAAGAAGGATCTTTCTTATATGCGTTACGTTCTTACTGACAGACAGTATCGTGAGTATGTAAAGCTCTTGAATGTAACTTTGAACAATCGCGGTTTGAATAAGTAAGCTGTCAACTTCACTCTCTCGTAAGGGAGTTAAGGCACAAGATATTAAAGGCTATGAGTCAGGTAACTGACTTATGGCCTTTTTTATGTTATCCTCTTCTAAGTCGGTAAGTGTTATGACATCGTTTTACATGGGTGGCCTATAGTCTGCAATAGAAGCTTTTGTTTTATGAAATAATGTGGTTTGTGTAAGAATAATTCAAGTGTGTTATTTAAAAGATGCTCTTTTGCGTTGCAAAAGGGCATCTTTTGAAGTGTAAAAGGGCGTCTTTTACAATCGCATTTGTAACCTTCTGATAATCTGTTTGTTATAAATGTGATAATGAAGCATATTCTTCCGTTTGGAGAATGTACGCCTTGATTTTTTTGTAAAGCTATTTGATGTATAATATTTCCTATGGTTGCTTTGTGTGAAAGAGAAGGAATATCAGTTAAATCCTATCTGCTTGCCGAAATGGTTCATTTGGAAGTATCGTTTTTTTTTCGTTTCTTTGCAGAGTGAATTGAGTCTGACAACGGTTCAGAGTACTTATTAATCAGGAATATATTCCATAATAGAATACAAATGAAACATCTGTTATTAATTTCTCTTTTTATATTTTCGTTCCAGAGTTTGATGGCTCAACGCCCCCGTTTTGATAAGATGTCACCCTTTGTTCGTGATGCAATGTTATCAGTATCTACTGTGCAATCAGGTATGAAGACACGCTATCCGCAGAAAGAAGACGATAGGGTGCTGACAGCTTTCGTTCGTATCAACGGAGATTCTAAGCTCATCTTGCAGCAATATGGTTGTAAGGAGTTGGCAAGAGTTGGGAATATTAGTATTGCAGCCATTCCTCTTCGTCGGCTGGGCGAGCTTTCTTGCAGTAATCAAGTGAGCAAAATAGAGACGGGAAAGCGTTGCAGTGTGCAGATGGATACTACGAGAATGGTTATAAATGCTGCCCCCGTAAATCTGGGAGAGGGTTTGTCAAGAGCCTATACTGGACAAGGAGTAGTCGTTGGAGTGCAGGATATAGGGTTTGATCTTACGCATCCTAACTTCTATTCTACAGATATGAGTCGTTATCGTATCAAGGCATTATGGGATCAACTGTCACGTGATACGGTAGGTTCTTCCTTGTATGTGGGACGCGATTATGTTGGACAGAATGCTTTGTTACAGATTGGTCACCCTGTTGACGGACTGACACAGACACATGGGACACATACTGCAGGGATTGCAGCTGGTAGTGGAGCAGAAGGTGGAGGAATCGTTTCTCCCTATAAAGGTATAGCCTATGATGCCGACCTTGTACTTGTTGATAATCTGGCAGGTGATAATGCAGCCTTGGTTGATTCAACTGATTATTACAAATATACTTACGCTACAGATGCACTTGGGTTTAAATATATCTTTGATTATGCTGATCAGCACCATCAGCCATGTGTCATTAACTTTAGTGAGGGTGGTCATGAGGACTTCCATGGATATGATCAACTGTATTATGAGTTGCTTTCTTCGCTTACGGGTCCTGGACATATCATTGTTTCATCAGCAGGAAATGATGCCGGATATGTCAACTATATCCATAAGCCTGTAGGGCAGGAGCGAGCTGGATCATTTCTTTTGGGGAATCAGAAGAGGGCGAGTTTTACGTGTAAGGGCAACAAGCCCTTCACGTTTTTGATCACTATATATAATAAGGTGGGGAGTCCTACGGTTGTATCTCTGCCTACAAGTGATGTATGCAGTGCTTCCGACTCACTCTTTCGTGATACAATCCGTGTGGAAGATAAGGAGTTTCAAGTGCGTGTTCTTGCTTATTCTGATAGTTACAATAGGAAGGAAACAGCCTACGACTTGTCTATTAGCAGCGCATCTGGCTTAGGAAAAGACCCTTTAGTATCGCTTCAATTGGTTGGCAAGGATGCTGATGTAGAGCTTTATCGTATGTCGGGTTATTTGATTTCTAATGCAGTTGACCCTACTCTTAATGCAGGAGATAACAGTCATAGTATCCTTTCTCCATCCAGTGCACCCAGTGTTATTTGTGTAGGAGCTACTGGTTACCGTACAAGTTTCTTGAATTATTTAGGTGAAAAGAAAGTATATAATAATGGTGAACATGGACAACGTACTCCTTTTTCAGGTGTAGGGCCAACCTTTGATGGTAGGATTAAGCCTGATGTAATGGCCCCCGGACAGAATATTATCTCCTCTTATAGCTCATTCTTTATAAGTAATCCAGCTAATGCAGGCAGACCATTATCAAGTGATACACGCCATTTCAAGTACAATGGACGTACTTATGCATGGAATGCAAACGCTGGAACGTCTATGTCAGCGCCTATAGTTACGGGTGCAATTGCCCTTTGGTTGCAGGCAGACCCTACCTTAACACCTGCTGATTGCTTGGAAATCTTTGCAAAGACCTGTACACATTATGATACTTCACTTACTTATCCTAATAACTTTTATGGATATGGACAGATTGATGTAGCGGCTGGTTTACGTGAAGTATTACGTAGAAAAGCTACGGGAATCGATGATATTGCTGTTCAAAAGTCCACAGTTGATGACCGTATTTACCTTTTAGATGGCCGTTATATGGGCACTTCCATGGACAATCTACCTAAAGGTGTGTATATAAGGAATGGTAAAAAGGTCATAAAGTGAAATATTCTGCTCCCTAAAAGTAGGTATTTTGCATAAACCATTACTTTTAGGTATTGCAGATAATAGTTTTTCATTGTATCTTTGCAATCGTAAAGAAGAAACAATTAAGAAATAAATCAGTAACAGAAATATGAAGAAGACAATTGTTGTTTACGGTTCATCAACCGGTACATGTGAAAGCATTGCAAATACCATCGCTGAAAAACTCGGCGTTGAAGCTATTAACGTATCAGACTTTAATGCAGATGTAGTTGCAGAAAATGATAACCTTATCCTTGGTACTTCTACATGGGGAGCAGGTGAATTACAGGACGATTGGTACGATGGTATCAATGTATTGAAGGGTGCTGACCTCTCAGGTAAGACTGTAGCTATCTTTGGTTGTGGTGATGCTGAGAGCTATTCAGATACTTTCTGTGGTGCTATGAAGGAAATTTATGATGCAGCACAGGGCGCAAACATCCTTCCTGGTGTTTCAACTGATGGTTATACATTCGATGATAGTGAGGCTGTTGTTGATGGAAAGTTCGTTGGTCTCGCTTTAGATGACGTGAACGAAGACGATAAGACAGAGGAACGTATCAACGCTTGGTTGGAAGCTATTAAGCCAGCATTGTAAGTTGTATCAAGAGATTAGTACTTACATTATAACTATTCAATATAAGGAATAACTATGATGGCAGATATGATGACAGCCGATATGAAGGTGTTGATGAATCACATCTACGAGTACAAGAAAGGTGTTAGGCAGATGGTTCTGTACACTTGTAATAAGAAGTATGAGTCATTTGCAACACTTCGCCTCGAACATCAGAACATTCCTTACATCATTCAACCTGTTGGTCGTGACCGTATGAACCTGTTCTTCGGTCGGAAAGAATGTCTTGAGGCTATCAGGTTGATGGTGACAAAACCCCTCAACCAGCTCACACCAGAAGAAGATTTCATCCTTGGTGCGATGTTAGGTTATGATATTCGCGTGCAGTGCGAGCGGTACTGTGAACGCAAGTGTCGCACATGTAAACGTGCAACGTAGCCATAATTATTAAATGATAATCTTGTTCGCGAAATAAATTATTTCATAATGTTTTTGTATTATAAATGGGCTTGTCGTGAGATAAGCCCTTTTAGTGTCATAGACTACAGTGTTCGTATAAAAGAAATGAGGGTGTGTCAATATTGACACACCCTCATTTTAAAAGGTGAAGGGGGATTAATCCCTTCTGAAAATATCTCTTGTGTATACTTTATCCTTTACATCATCCAGGCATTTATCGTATCGATTGGCAATGATAGCATGGCAACGACACTTGAAATCAGCAAGGTTATTAACAACAAGGCTACCAAAGAATGTCGCACCATCTTCTAATGTAGGTTCATAGATGATAACTTGTGCACCCTTAGCCTTGATGCGTTTCATTACTCCTTGTATGGAACTCTGACGGAAGTTATCGCTGTTAGATTTCATTGTAAGGCGGTAAACACCGATAACACATTCTTTCTCCTCTGCTGGATTATAGTCTCCACGGTCATTATAGTCATAGTAACCAGCCGTATGTAATACCTGATCAGCAATGAAATCCTTACGTGTTCGGTTACTCTCTACGATTGCTTGAATCAGGTTCTCTGGTACATCTGCATAGTTGGCAAGCAGCTGTTTCGTGTCTTTTGGCAGGCAATAGCCACCATAACCAAAGGAAGGATTGTTATAGAAAGAGCCAATTCGAGGGTCAAGGCAAACACCTTGTATGATATTGGATGTATCTAGACCTTTCACTTCAGCGTAAGTATCCAATTCATTGAAGTAGCTTACGCGCAATGCAAGGTATGTATTGGCAAAGAGTTTTACTGCTTCTGCTTCGGTAAGACCCATGAATAGGGTAGGAATATTCTCCTTTATAGCTCCTTCTTGCAGTAGTTGCGCAAAGAGATGAGCTGCATCATCGAGTCGTTTGTCGCCTTCTGGTCGTCCAACTATGATACGACTTGGGTAGAGATTGTCATAGAGTGCTTTGCTCTCACGTAGGAACTCTGGTGCAAAGAGGATATTATGACAGTTGTATTTAGCTCTAATATTTTCCGTATAGCCTACAGGTATAGTGGATTTAATTACCATAATAGCCTCCGGATTCACCTTCATTACCACTTCAATCACCTCTTCAACATGGCGTGTATCAAAGTAATTCTTTACAGGGTCATAGTTCGTTGGCGTGGCAATAACAATAAAGTCTGCATCTTGATACGCTGCTTCAGCATCCATAGTAGCTGTAAGATTCAGTTCTTTTTCTGCCAAATATTGTTCAATATAATCATCTTGAATCGGTGAACGACGGTTATTAATCAGTTCCACCTTATCTTTTACTACGTCAACAGCCGTTACTTGATGGTGTTGACTTAGTAACGTAGCAATACTAAGACCAACGTAACCAGTCCCAGCAACAGCTATCTTTAAGTCTTTTGTGTTCTTATCCATTCTTCAATGTTCAGATTATCTGCAAAGATACGCCTTTTTCTCGGAATAAAAGTTTTTTAGATGGTAAAAGAGAATCTAATAGTTAAGTCGTTAAAGTCCGTAGAGTAGTAATCCAAATCCTTTTATTTGCTGGTATAATTCTATATAAAAAGAAAGTTAAAGAAGATTGGGGGAGTTAAGTAAGTTAGTAGACAAATATCCAGATGAATGTCTTTAAGGCTATTGTCCTTTAACTTTCTTAACTCCCCCTAAGCTCTTTAACTTCTTGAAATATTATCCGCAGTGATAATACTGACGAACAAGTTTCTCCATTAACATTTCCTTTCCTTCAATTTCCTGGCGCAAAGTGCGGTCGTTGAAGGCACGAAGCTGTTTGATGATACCGTCAATCATAGCAGGAGAGAAGACATCATACTCTTCATAAACCTTGCGTTGACGTTCCAAGCAGTCAGCTGATGCTGCACAGCTATCAGGCAGTTGAGCCAATGTAGCATAGCGTTCGGCATTCTTTGGATCGTGGATATCACCGTCAGCAAAGGTTCTTTCAGCCTCAGCCTCAGCATTTGCCATTTCAAATCCATGACGACAAGCTACACAAAGACCTGCCAGGAGCTGATAGATGTCAGCCGAAGCATCTGGTGAACGCATCTCAACTGTCTGCTTACCAGAGTAATCACGCTCAGTCAATGGTTCTTTCTCGTTTGCCTTATGGCACATATCTTCACCTGAAGTCCAGCCTAACGGAACGCGTACGAGTACTGAACGGTTGCTCATACCCCAGCAAACATTCGTTGGAGCTTCCTGATGTGGAACGAGACGGAAGTAAGATGTAGGGTTCTTATTACCGAAAGCTGTGATACTTTCAGCCAAGTCCATCATACCAGCAATAGCCTTACGAGCGTCCTTAGACAGCTTACCACCCTCGAGCATCATGTTCTTTCCGTCCTTCATGATACGCATGTGGATGTGCATACCAGAGCCAGCTTTACCAACAGTGATCTTTGGAGCGAAGGTAACATCAAGTCCTTCTTCATAGCCAAGACTACGGATGATCCATTTAGCAATAAGCAATTGTTCTGCACACTCATTGGCTGGAACAGGTAGGAACTCAATCTCATTCTGCTCATAGCAGCGTCCGTTTTCAATAAAGTTACCTACTTCAGAGTGTCCATATTTAATTTTACCACCGCATTCAGCAATCAACTGCATAGCGCGCATACGGAAATCGTTTCCTTTGGCAAAAGGAGAACTCTCATGATAACCATGCTGATCATCTGCTGGGAACACCCCTTCGTCTTCACGTATTACATAGTATTCCAGCTCACCCATGGCATGGAACTCCATACCAGTTACCTTCTTGAAAGCTGCCATAGCCTTGCAAAGTGTATGTTCTGGTGATGAAGCTAGAGGATTACCATCACGATCGAAGAACGAACAGAGCATGCAAAGAGTTGGAATCTCAGAGAATGGATCGATGAAAGCAGTAGAGAAGCGTGGCATTACATAGAGGTCACTGCTTCCTGCAGCGATGAAGCTGAAGAGTGAAGAACCGTCAACACGCTCACCACTGGTAAGGATTGTCTCCAGATAGTCAGGTGTGTGAAGCATGAAGTTCAAAGTCTTTAACCGTCCGTCACCAGCAGGATACATGAAATTTACCATCTTGATGTTCAAGTCATTGACAACTTGTTTGATGTCATCTTTAGTAAAGTCATGTACACTCTTGCCCAAATGAGCTTCCAGTCTATTGGCTGAATTTCTGAAAAGGTTATTTTCCATTGTTATAGGTTTTAGAAGTTAGTATTTGATACTGCGGACAAAAATACATATTAATTTCCTCATTCGCAATTATTTTCAGTACTTTCTTTGTACTTTTGTCTTAACATCTTATAAAAGGAGATTACTTTATGAAACAAAGAGATTCTGCTATTCTCTCTTATGGGCGTACGATTCGAAAGGCAACTGCTAATGATGTTTCCTTAATCATGGATTTTATACGACAGGGGAGGGTAAAAATGATTGCTGCAGGCAACGTTAATCAGTGGTCGGATAAGCATCCTTCTCGTCAGACTATAGAGAGGGATATCGCTCAAGGAGCCTCTTATTTGCTTTGCGAAAATGATACTCCCATTGCTACATTTGCTCTTTTAGCGGGGCCAGAGCCCACCTATTCTTATATAGAAGGAGGTCGATGGTTGGATGAACAACCTTATTATGTCATTCACCGTGTCGCTTCAATAGAGGGTGTTCATGGTGTGATGTCTGATATCATAGCCTATTGTTTGTCACTTACCTCTACCATTCGAATTGATACTCATGCCGATAACCTTCCTATGCAAGCTGCATTGAAGCGGTTGGGGTTCAATTATTGTGGTATTATCTATCTTGAGGGCGGTAGTCAACGACAGGCTTATCAACTGTCATTATAGGCCCTTTTGTTTCTTGATGATCAGTTGATTACCCTTCTATTGATGGTATTACGTAAAATTACAAAGGCTTTGTAATAGTTCTACAAAGCCTTTGTAATGATATTACAAGCGCCTTGTAATCTTTCTACAAAGCCTTTGTAATTTTCTATAAGATACTCTTTCTTATTCCATTGTCTCTACAGTTACACCCTTAAAGTCAGCCATAAAGTTGAGTAATTCACTCTGATAGTGGCTGCGTTTTAGTTTCATCTCCATCGTAACCACATAGTAATGTCCCTCCGAGGTGTCTTTGCGCTGCATCTCATAAGAGTATATTGTAACGCCTCTCTCACGCAATTGTTCCAATACTGCCTGTATGTTTTCTTTCTCTGGAGTACTGAATGTCACATTGATGTTCCGTGTTCCGAAGTGCTGAAGGATAAAATTCAGTGCCTCTAAGCAAAGCAAAACAAGGACAGTTGCTGCTATGGATAGTACGTACATGCCAGCTCCTGCTGTCATACCGATGGCTGATGTTACCCACAAACCAGCTGCTGTGGTGAGTCCACGTACTACATGTTTCTGGAAGATAATTGTTCCTGCACCAATAAAACCAATACCTGTCACTACCTGTGAGGCAATACGACTGGGGTCAAGTGATACCTGTTGGTGGAGGTTCAGTGCATCAGTGAATCCGAATTGTGACAGAACCATAAACAAACCGCTGCCTAATGCAACGAGGAAATGGGTTCTGAAGCCAGCTTCCTTCGCTCTATATTCGCGTTCAAGGCCAATGGCACCACCTAGCATGGCGGCAATAAATAGTCTTAATATGAATTCATAGGTTACTGTGTTCATAATTTCTATCTTTTATTATACAATTAGGTCTTCGCTACAAAAATACAAAAATATTGATATAACTTGTTCTTTTCTTCATTAAATTCTTCTTTTCGTGCATGTTATCCTCTCCTTCTATGGAATAAAACCCGTACCTTTGCCTGCATAAACTATAAGGGTGGAACGTATGACGGAAAAAGAAAAGCAACAGCAAGGAATGCTTTATCAAGCTGACAATACAGAAGTTTTGAAAGAACTTTATTATTGTGAGAATGAGTGTTTTGAGATTAATCAAATCCCTCCATCACGTCGTGAAGAGCGTATGGAGCGTCTTCGGAAGTTGTTTGGTAAGACAGGGAAGAGTATGTTTATAGTAGCTCCATTCTTTTGTGACTATGGTTATAACATTGAAGTGGGCGATAATTTCTTTGCTAATACCAACTGTGTCATCCTTGATGAAGCTAAGGTGACGTTTGGAGATAATGTTTTTATTGCTCCTAATTGCTCTTTTTATACAGCAGGACATCCACTGAATGTTGAGCAACGTAATAAGAAGTTAGAGTATGCACTTCCCATTCATGTCGGTAATAATGTATGGATAGGAGGTAATGTTACGGTCGTACCAGGTGTTACGATAGGTGATAACACCACAATAGGTGCAGGTTCTGTGGTTACACATGACATTCCAAGTGGAGTCTTGGCAGCTGGTAATCCTTGTAGAGTAATAAAGAAGATTGAAGAGTAGGTTGTTTTCCTAATAAATGAGGATTGTCTGTGCGATGTGAACTCTGTACCTTTGTCCTGTAATTTATTTCGTATTGATGAAGCAAGAACTGATTGATAAATATAATGTGTCTGTCCCGCGATACACAAGCTATCCGCCTGCTAATTTCTTTCGTACCTTTACTGAGGAGGAATATTTGCAGGATGTAGAGCTTAGTAACAAAGCACGGAATAATAATCTGTCCTTTTATTTCCACATGCCTTACTGTCGTCGGCTGTGCCATTACTGTGGTTGTAATTCTTATCCAATGCAGAAAGAGGCGCAAGTGAGGGAATATGTTGATGCATTACATAAGGAGATTGACCTCGTTGTTGCTCATTTAGACCGTAATCGGTGTATATCTCAGATTCATTATGGAGGAGGTAGCCCGACAGCAATGCCTGTTAGTGCTCTGAAAGAGCTGAATGAGCATTTACTCTCTTTGTTTGATACGATAGCAAAGCCCGAGATTGCGATTGAATGTCATCCCGGTTATTTGACAAAAGAGGATTGGCAAGGACTTGTTGAGGCTCGTTTCAACCGTTTTAGTATCGGTGTACAGGATTTTAATCTTGAGGTTCTGAAGCTTGTTAATCGTACTCCTTCAGAACTACCAATGGAAGATATCATGCAAATCCTGCGTTCTTCAGGAGCAAGTATCAATATGGATTTCCTCTTTGGCTTACCTCTTCAGACAGCAGATAGTTTCCAACATACTATCGAAAAGGCTGCAGAATTACATCCCGATCGCGTTACAACGTTCAGTTATGGTCATTGTCCGTGGATATTTAAGCGGCAGATGATATTGGAGAAAGCAGGATTACCATCAGCTGACGAGAAGGCTTTGATGTTCCAAAGAGCCAAGGAGGTGTTGCATGCAGCAGGTTATCAGAGTGTAGGACTCGACCATTTTGTTCTCCCAAGTGATGAGTTGGCTGAGGCAGTCACTACATATCGTCTGCATCGTAACTTCCAAGGATATTGCACCCGACGTACAACGGGGCAGGTATATGCCTTTGGTGTGACAGGAATCAGCCAGTTGGAAACAGCTTATGCACAGAATACGAAGTCTATAGAGGAGTATGTCTCTGACGTATTAGCAGGTAAGTTGACAATAAGAAAGGGATATCAACTTACTCAACAAGAACAGATTGCACGGGAAGTGATAGAGACTCTGATGTGTAACTATCATATTGACTGGGCACAATTGGCAGAGGAGTTGTCGCTCACTGTGGATGAAGTGAAGGCTGCCATACATTATGATGAGCCCCGATTGCGTGAGATGGAAGCGGATGGGATACTCCATTTCACGACTAATACCTTGGAAATTACAGGTGGAGGCAATCCTTTCGTGCGCACAGTAGCTGCTACACTTGATCCAATGATGGTTAATACGGATAAGAAGTTTTCGAAGCCTATATAGATGATTTATCCTCTATCTCTTTCTATTCGGAAATAGACTGGAAGATAAGGCATACTGGGAAATATAACAATATGGAACGACAACGAAAGATAATAGTTATTGGAGCGGGGCTGACAGGTCTTACTTGTGCTGCTCACTTGCGCCATAAGGGACAGGATGTAGAGGTGTTGGAGGCTACAGAACGTATCGGTGGACTCATGCAAACAGAGGATTTTGATGGGTTTATCATGGAACAAGGTCCAAGTACGGGTACTATTAAGTATCCTGAAGTGGCTGAACTCTTCGATATGTTAGGCGATAAATGCACGCTGGAGGTGGCACAGTCTTCTGCAAAATGCCGTTTGATATGGAAAGATGGACACTTTTGTGCATTGCCTTCCGGGCTTTGGAGTGCAGTGACAACCCCTCTCTTCACTCTAAAAGATAAGTTCCGTATCCTTGGTGAACCATGGCGTAGAAGGGGAACTGACCCCAATGAGAGTGTAGGTGCACTGGCTGAGCGACGATTGGGACGCTCATTTGTAGACTATGCTGTCGACCCTTTCCTCTCAGGTGT
>OCIZ01000355.1_pt1 | contig 11435 bp, 7 predicted proteins | sample 1495841 | NCBI WGS metagenome assembly OCIZ01 (sample SAMN01915229, study PRJEB22387) | human oral metagenome | isolation source: saliva | host: Homo sapiens | place: USA
GGTGCGGCGCTCAAAGTGCAGACCACCTCGGTGAAAAACGCTGAAAATGGGCTGTTGTGGGCGAGGTGGTCTGCGTTTTGGGCACAATGGCGTCTGGCAGGGTGTTGAAGTGTCCCGGGTATTGTGGAGAGTGTCTTAGGCCGGATTGGAGGTTTGGGATGTCTGGTCAGCGTAAGTATTCGATGGAGTTGCGTGAGCGTGCGACGCGTATGGCGGTGGAGGCTTGTGCTGATCCCGGGCGGCGTAGGGTGCGGCGCTCAAAGTGCAGACCACCTCGGTGAAAAACGCTGAAAATGGGCTGTTGTGGGCGAGGTGGTCTGCGTTTTGGGCACAATGGCGTCTGACAGGGTGTGTTGTTCGCGCGCGAACCCGATGCTGCGAGCGGTAACCCGCTATGTCGCATGTCAACCCGCTATTTGGAGCGTGGGCGGGGCTGCCCAGGTTCGTATTAGCGGGTTAACGTGCGGATTAGAGGGCCCACGTGCGGATTAGCGGGTTAACGTGTGCAAGTGCGGCTGTGTGGCCGTGTGGCCCTGCGGCTGCCCGGCTGCTCGGTTGTGCGGCTGCCCGGCTGCTCGGTTGTGCGGCTGCCCGGCTGCCCGGCTGCTCGGCTGCCCGGCAGATTGTACTCGCACGTGGGTGTGGTAGCGCCCCGCCCGAAACCGGGCGGGGCGCTACCACACCCATCAATCAGGCGTTCTGCAAAGCTCCCTGCATGGCGAAAATCAGGGCCACCATGATCGAGTTGTTGAGCGCGTGAAACATCCACGAGTAGGCGACGCTCTTCCGGGAGAACACGTAAACGAGCGTCAGGACGATGCTGATGGGCAGGTAGGCGATCATGTCCTGCCACTGGTGGCAATGCATGTAGGCGAACAGGAGCGCAGAGATCGATGCAACGACCCACGTGGGTGCATACGCGCTGAGCTTGCCGATGAGGATGTGGCGGTAGAAGATTTCCTCCACCAGGGGCACGCCGACGGCGACGAAGAACGCGAACGGCAGCGCGAGTCGACTGCTTGTGAGGGCGTCGATGACGAGCTGCTGGTTCTCGGCGACCGGCGGGTTAATGCCGTAGATGGCCAGGCGGGAGACAAGTTGGACGACCGCGGCGACGAACCACAGGCCGAACAGTACGGCAATCTTGAGGAGAGGGTGCGTGCGCAGGTAGGAAAAAGTGGAGGCGAACTCGCGCCAGAAGAAAGCTAACACCATGACCAGGAAGACAGAATCGATCGCGATATTGACCGTGGTCAGGTCCCACGACTGCGGAATGATCGAAGCCGGCACCAGCCCGAGCAGGAAGAACGCCGCGTAGGGGATCCCGAAGACTGCGATGCGCACCCAGTCGGCGCGGGTGGGGCGCGTGGGGGACGAGGCCGGGGTGGCGTCCGTCGTCGTGGTGACGGTAGGCAGGGGGTCGGGGAATTCGGTCGGTGTTTGTGGCGAAAGGGAGATTTCGGCGGGGCGAGGGTCGGTGGTCACGGGCTGTTGGGTGCTTCCTATCGATGAATGATGGTGCGGGGATATTCTGACAGACTTTGAAATAGAGCGGCGTCCGGTGGGGGAGGGTGACGTTGACTAATCGCTGCAAGCAAGCCGTTTTATGGCACCGCGTCACCAAATTACAATCGCGGGTCCTTGGTCCCAAAAGTGGGGCGTGTGGGGGCGCTACATATTGTCGCGATGAGGTTGCAATTTAGGAGAACCTAATCGGACTACTTTTCACCTGGGCGAGATGTGGCTACGCTCAATGGGTAGAAAACCCATCATCCCGGCGCGCCCATCACGCCGGTCCCTCAGGAGGCAAGCGATGGCAGTGCTTCGTGCTCGCGCAGATCATGTTGTCCAGCGGTCTATTCGTCTTCTCATCGCCCTGGTTATGGCGTCTCTCGTCGTGGCGATTGTCGCTGTGCCGTCGCGCGCGGCCAACCAGACGTGGGGCGACGTCGCGACGACGATCAACGGCCTCATCGATGAAGGCGTGTCCACTTTTAAGGGGGGCGACGCTAAGGGCGGCAAGGATAAGGTCAACGACGCCTACTACAAGCACTATGAGATCACCGGCATGGAGAAGCAGGTCATGGCCCGCATCTCCGGTTCGCGTGTCTCTCAGGTCGAAATGGAGTTCTCCCTCCTCAAGAAGGCCATGACGGACGGTGATAGCGCGGGCGTCGACAGTCATGCGACGACCCTCAAGCAGTACATCGTTGAAGACGCCGCGTCCCTGGACGGTGTAGCCCCCGGTACGTCCTCCCAGGCCTCGTCGAACGACTACAGCCCCGGCGCGTGGGGCGAGGTCGCCAAGACTATCAACGGCATCCTTAATGACGGTGCCAACGCCTACAAGGGCGGCGACGCCAAGGCCGGTAAGGACAAGGTCAACGAGGCCTACTACAAGCACTACGAGATCACCGGCATGGAGAAGCAGGTCATGAGCCGTATCTCCGGTTCGCGCGTCTCCCAGGTCGAAATGGAGTTCTCTCTCCTCAAGAAGGCCATGACCGATGATGATTCGGCGGCGGTCGACCAGCACCTCGCGACGCTGACGAACTACATCCGCGAGGATGCCAACAGCCTCGACGGCTACACTGGCAAGGCCACTCAGGATTCGGGCACCTCCCCGTGGCTCGCCCAGTTCCTGCCCTCCCTCCTCGTGATCCTGCGTGAGGGCATGGAGGCGATCCTTGTCGTCGCCGCAGTCCTGGCCTACCTGGCTAAGGCCGGACACAAGAACAAGACCCCCATCGTCTGGGGCGGTGTGGCGCTCGCTTTCGCCCTGTCCATCGGCCTGGCCGTCCTCTTCAGCTACGTCACCTCCCTGGCGGGCGCGAACCAGGAACTCCTCGAGGGCTTCGCTGCGCTCTTCGCGGTCGTCATGCTCATCTGGGTCTCCAACTGGATGATCAACAAGTCGTCCAACAAGGCCTGGGACGAGTACATCAAGAAGCAGACGGATGCGTCGCTGAGCAGCGGCTCCCTGCTGGGCCTCGCCTTCATTTCCTTCCTCGCGGTCCTGCGCGAAGGTGCCGAGACGATCCTCTTCTATGTCCCGATCGTCGCCGCCGCGGGCGACAAGGTCCACTACGTGTGGATCGGCTTGGCGGTCGGCCTCGTGGCCCTCGTTGTCATCTACCTGCTCATCCAGTTCGCGGCGGTTCGCATCCCGCTGCGCCCCTTCTTCACCATTACCTCGCTGCTGATGGCTTTCATGGCCTTCACGTTCACGGGTTCTGGTATCGGGGAACTGCAGGAGGCGGACGTCGTGTCTCTGACGCCCATCTCCGGTTTCCCCACCATTGACCTCTTGGGGATCTACCCCCGAGTGGAGAACCTGGCCGCGCAAGCCATCGTTCTCGTCATCATCGTCGGTCTCTATTTCTTCGGAAAAGCTCGCCTCGCCCGCGAGGCCGCCGCCCAGTCGCGGGCTGAGGACTGACTCCTCTCGAGCGACACCGACGTTTTACCCAACCAACACGCACAGGAGATCATCATATGAAGCGTTCTCTGTTCCGCGTCGGCGCGGCCCTGGCCACGCTGGCACTCGCAGGTACTCTGGCGGCCTGCTCCGCCGGTTCCTCCTCGTCCACCTCCAAGACGGGCACCTCCACCTCCACCTCCACCTCGGCCTCCGAGGGTGCAGCGCCCGGCGAGGACGCTGGCTTCGAGGAGCAGCCCCTGGGTGACGATGTTCACGTCGGCCCGCTCGTCGTGGGCGGCGTCTACTTCCAGCCCGTCGATATGGAGCCCGAGATGGGTACCCCGGCCGCCGAGTCCTCGATGCACATTGAGGCCGACGTCTCCGCCGCCGCTGACAACAAGCTTGGCTACGGCGCGGGCGACTTCGTCCCCGGCCTGACCGTCGACTACGCGATCAAGGACAAGTCCGGCACGGCCGTCCAGGAGGGCACGCTCATGCCGATGAACGCGTCCGACGGCCCGCACTACGGCCTGAACCTGCCCAAGCTCGACGCCGGCACCTACGACGTGACCTTCACGATCAAGCCCCCCAGCGGTTGGCTGCTGCACACCGATAAGACCACGGGCGTTGAGGGCCGTTTCTGGACCGAGCCCCTCGTCGCCGAGTTCCCGGATTGGCAGTGGGACCCCACCGCCGTTTCGTGGTGATCGACGCGTAAGCAACGCGGGGACGAGGCCGTGGTTCCACCCGGGATCACTGGCCTCGCCCCGTGCCCCCGTGGGGGACTACACTCGGCACCGGAGCCGCATGACTTCGGTGTGCCTTTGGTGAGAGAGGAAAGCCAATGCTTGTGCAGATGAGTGAGGCGACGCTGACGTTGCTGCTGACGATGCTTGCCGTCGGAGCCGTCATCCGCTTCATGCCCGCAGCTGGACGGGGACGCCGCGGAAAGTTGGCGCGCTCGAGGGCCGTGTGGGGCGGCATCATCGTGGGCGTGGCGTCCTCCCTGGTCCTCACGATTATCAACGTTGAAGCCCCCAAGTCTGTTAACCGCCAGACCGTGGGCCTCTATACGCTGCCGATCGCGGTGGCCCTCGCCCTGATTTTCTTCGCTCTGGTTGCTGTACGCGCACGCCGGATGCGCGCCCACCTGACGAACACGATGGACGACGAGGCCCGGGCGGCCTCGTCCATGGAGACCGCCCTGCGCGGTGACGGCCTCGTGCGTCTGGTCGGCGCGCTTTTCATTGCTTTCGCCCTGTTCCGTGCCGTGCCCACCGCGATGAATCAGGCGCTCATGATGACGTCGGGCGGCGTGCAGCTGTATTCGACGCCGATGGTGCTCGCGATTGTCGGTTATGCGCTGGCGTGGGTGCTCGTGTGTTTCCTGACGTGGGTGTCGTACCGGCTGTGCGCGTGGAATAACCGCGTATGGCCGGCAGCCGTAATCCTGGCTGCGCTGCTGTCGAACTACGCGCTGCTGTTCGTGCGCATCCTCAAGGCGAAGCGCTGGATCAAGACGTCCAAGGAAGCGTGGGCAGTCATCTCCTGGTTCATCAACAATGAGGCCGTTTTCACCATCGTGGCCGCCGTGGCTCTGGGCGTCGTCGTTGTTTTGACGTGGGTGGCCTCGCGCTCCATTCCGACCGTTGGAGCTAACCCGGCCGAGGGCCGCCTGGGCCGTGCCCGCTCGCGCCTGTATAAGTCCATGGCGGGCACCGCCGCCATCGGCTACCTGTGCGGCGCGCTGCTCATCACCGTCGGCGTCGCCTACGGTAGCCAGGAAGTTGAGCTGTCCGCCCCCGAGTCGTACAGCGTCGTCGAGGACCAGGTGAGCGTCAACCTGGCCGACATTTCTGACGGCCACCTGCACCGCTTCGAGTACACGACCTCGGGCGGCGTGAAGGTGCGTTTCATCGTCATTCAAAAGTCCGGTTCCTCTTATGGTGTGGGTCTGGATGCGTGTGAGATCTGCGGCCCCACCGGCTACTACGAGAAGGACGGCAAGGTCATCTGCAAGCTGTGTGAAGTGGCGATGAACATCGCGACCATCGGCTTTAAGGGTGGCTGTAACCCCATCCCCATTGACTACAAGGTCTCGAACGGGACACTGACCGTGCCGATTTCGGCGCTTGAGGCCTCGGCCTCCATCTTCGCGAAGTAAAGGGACTCACGTGTTTTTCCGAATGCTGCGAGGGGCCCTCACGAGGCGCGGTAACCGCCACCTCATGATCGCCCTGACCGTCGCCCTGGGCGCGGGTGTGGCCACGTCCATGCTCTCCGTCATGTTCAACGTGGGTGACAAGGTCAACCAGGAACTCAAGTCGTATGGTGCCAATATTGTTGTGCGTCCTCAGGGCGCGGCCGTCCTCGACGACCTGTACAACACGGGCGAGACCTCAGAGGCGCGCTCGTACCTGCGCGAGGATGAGCTTGGCAACATCAAAACGATCTTTTGGACCTACAACATTCTCGACTTTGCGCCGCTGCTGAACGTGTCGGCGACCGACGCCAGCGGCGAGCATGTGCCCACGACGGGGACGTGGTTCAGCCATCACCTCGAGTTGGCCACCGGTGAGAGCGTCGAGACCGGTCTGGACAAGCTGCGCGGCTGGTGGGGCCTTCAGGGCGCGTGGCCGGCGGACGATGACGCGACCGGCGCGATCATTGGCACCTCCTACGCCTCGGCGCGCGGCCTGAACGTGGGCGATACCTTCACGCTCACCCGCGAGGGCGTCTCTCAGGATTTCACGGTGCGCGGGATCATCACCAGCGGTGACGACGCCGACCGCGGCGTCTTTATCCAGCTTCCCGCCGCCCAGACATTCATTGGGCGTGAGGGGGCCGTCGGGAGCGTCGAGGTCTCGGCGTTGACGACCCCCGACAATGACCTGGCTCGCAAGGCCGCGAAGAACCCGAACTCGCTGAGCGTGTCCGAGAAGGAAACGTGGTACTGCACGGCCTACGTCTCCTCGATCGCCTACCAGATCGAGGAAGTCATGACGGACTCCGTGGCCCGCCCTGTCCGACAGGTCGCCCAGTCCGAAGGCACGATCCTGGAGAAGACCCAGCTGCTCATGGTCCTCGTGACCATCCTGGCTCTCATCGCCTCGGCCTTGGCGATCGCGAACCTGGTGACCGCCGGCGTCATGGAGCGCTCCAGCGAAATCGGCCTCATGAAGGCCGTGGGCGCGAAAGATAAACAGATCATCGCCCTGTTCCTCACGGAGACGATCATCGTGGGCCTGGCCGGCGGGGTCCTCGGCTACGGCGGAGGTCTCGCTCTGGCCCAGGCGATCGGATACATGGTCTTCCACTCGTCCATCGCGTTCGCGCCCGTCGTCGTCGGCCTTGTCGCCGTCCTCGTCATCCTCGTCGTCCTGGGAGCCTCCATCCCGGCGATCCGCTACCTGCTGCGCCTCAACGCGGCCGAAGTCCTGCACGGAAGGTGATGCTTATGTCCAGACGAGCAATGTTCTGGCGGATGGTCATCTCCTCCATCCTGCGCCGCCGCTCCCGCGTCCTCATCGCGATTCTCGCCGTCGCCATCGGCGCGACGACCTTGTCCGGCCTCGTCACTATCGCAGTGGATGTGCCCGCGCAGATGGCCCGCGAGATCCGCTCCTACGGCGCGAACCTCGTCGTTACGCCCGCTGGTGATGGGGTCCTCACGGACGAGGCCGTGGCCACCTCGACCGCTCAGGTGCCCGCGAGCGCTCTGGTCGGATCCGCCGCGTTTGATTATGAGACCGTCACCATCAACGACCAGCCCTACGTCGCGGGCGGAGCAGACCTGGGTGCCGTGCATGCCATGAACCCGTATTGGTTTGTGGACGGGGAGTGGCCCGAGGCTTCGGGCCAGGTCCTCGTGGGTGAGCAGGTTGCCTCGACCATCGACGTCAAGGCCGGAGACACGATCACAATCAGCCAACTGGACGCGAGCGCCTCGTCGAAGGCTGCCGCGCAGTCCGGGGCGCAGGCCTCGGCTCTCAAGGTTGATCCGAGGACCGTCACCCTGACCGTGTCCGGCATCCTCAAGACCGGAGGCAACGAAGACGGCTACGTGTACATGTCCACCTCGGACATGGACGCGCTGATCGGGACCAGCGGCACCGTGTCGCTTGCCGAGTACTCGATCACCCTGGAAGGCGAACAGCTCAGCGCCGTTGCGGACGCGATGAACGCCGCAAACCCTGACATTCACGCCCAGACCGTGCGACGCCTCGCCCAGTCCGACGCGGGCGTCCTCACCATGCTGCGATCCCTGCTCATTGTCATCACCGTCATCGTCCTGGCACTGACCATGATCGGCGTATCCACCACGATGATCGCCGTCGTCACCGAGCGCCGCAACGAGATCGGCCTGCGCAAGGCCCTGGGCGCGACCGCCCGATCCATCACCCGCGAGTTCATGGGTGAGGGCGTCATGCTCGGGTTCATCGGAGGAGTCCTGGGTGCCGGGGCCGGCTACGGCCTCGCCGTCCTCATCTCCACCTCCGTGTTCCACCGGTCCATCTCGCTGCACCCCGTGATCCTCCTCGGCACGGTCGCCTGCTCCATCCTCATTGCCGTCCTCGCCTGCCTCCCGCCCGTGCGCCGCGCACTGGCCGTCGATCCCGCGCTCGTCCTGCGCGGAGAATGAGAGAGCCACCATGACTACCCCCGACACCCCCACCGCCGCCGATGCGCCCGAGGCCGCCCAGGCCTCGTCGGCCTCCACGGACGCGCTGCTGAGCCTGGAGAGCGTCTCCAAGATCTACGGCGACCTGCACGCCCTCGACAACGTGTCGCTGGAGATCCCGCGCGGTCAGTGGGTCTCCATCGTCGGCCCCTCCGGCTCCGGCAAGACGACCCTCATGAACATCGTCGGAGCCATGGACACGGCCACCAAGGGCACCGTCATGCTCGACGGGCATGACATCTCCGACCTGACCGCCGACGAACTCACCGAGGTCCGCTGCCGCACGATCGGCCTCGTCTTCCAGCAGTTCCACCTCATCGGCCACCTGACCGCCCTCGAGAACGTCATGGTCGCGCAGTACTACCATTCGATGCCCGACGAAAAGGAAGCCCTCGAGGCTCTCGACCGCGTGGGTCTCGCCGACCGCGCCAGCCACCTGCCCCGCCAGCTCTCCGGCGGCGAGCAGCAGCGCGTGTGCGTGGCCCGCGCCCTCATCAACTACCCCAAACTGGTCCTCGCCGACGAACCCACCGGCAACCTGGACGAAACCAACGAGGAAATCGTCCTCGACCTGTTCAACCAGCTCCACCAGGACGGCACGACCCTCATGGTCGTCACACACGACGCGCTCGTCGCCGAACAGGGCCAGCGCGAAATCCGGCTCGACCACGGTAAAGTCGTCAAGGAAACGTGGCACGACCACGATTTCGAAGAGCGCGCCTCCGGACTGGTTCTGCCTGGCCACGATGGCGTCGCGCGCAGCGGAAAGGACAAGGTGCGATGACCACGCCCACCACGCTCGATAGCCGCTCCCGCTGGGTCGCCCCGGCCTCGTTCGCCGTCCTCGGCGCGCTCGGCGCGACCATCCTAGCCGCCTGCACGCCCACCACCGGCCTCGACATGAGTAAGCCGCTCAGCGACGGCACGTGGACCGCCCAGTCCAATGCCGACGACCAGGGTTCTATCGGCACCATTACCATCACCGTCGAAGGCGGACGCATCACCGCCACCTCCTACGAGACGACGCTCGCCGACGGCACCGACAAGGGTGCCGAATACGGCAAGAGCTCGTCGGGCGAAGTCTTCAACGAGGACTACTACAAGAAGGCACAGGCCGCCGTCGCCTCCTACCAGGAGTACTCCGACAACCTCACCCAGGTCGGCGACCCCGCCAAGGTCGACGTCATCACCGGTGCCACCGTCGCCCACCAGCAGTTCGTGCAGGCCGCGATCCGCGCCATCGCCGCCGCACAGGGCGTCTCCCCGGACGGCGCCGACGACATCGACATCCCCGGCCTCAACGACTCCATGAAGGACAGCGACGTCGACGGCTCCGACAGCTGAGCCCGTGCGCGCCGTGGGCTGCGTGGACTCTGCGGTGTCTGTAGGTGCCGTGGACTCTGTGGGTCCTGTGCGCTCTGGGGGTTCCGTGGGTGCCGTGCGCTCTGCGGGCGGCTCGGGGGACGAGGCCGTGGCTATTTCCTCGGGGTCTGCCCGCGTGGTGGGTGCGTCGCATACTGCGGCTGAGACGTGCGGAGATGCGGCCACCGATTCTCGCGGCGTCTCCGGCGCGTCGGGCACCGCAGAGGAATCGCTCACCGGTGTCGCTGCTCATGAGGGGGCTGCTGTTCCCTCCGTCCCACCGATGTGGCGCTCTTCCTTCCCCGCGATGGGCACCCGCGTCGACATCACCGGGTGGGGCGGCGAGGGCATGGCTATCGTGAACGCTCTCGTCGAGGTCGTGGCGCGTCACGAAGATCTGTGGAGCGTGTTCCGGCCCTCCTCGGAGATATCGCGGCTCAACGCTGCGTTCCGCGTTGATACCTCGTGCGTGCCAGATTCAGGGACTTTCGCGTTCAGCAGCATACATGGGAGCACCGGCCCGACAGACGCTGCGACAGTTGCTGGAGCGTCCGCTACGTCCTCCGACACAACCAAGAATTCTGATGCATCGCATCCCACCTGTCATTGCCCGCAACCATCCCGCGAAGGAACCTGTGACGTGGGGGGCCGCCCAGGCCTCGTCGTCAGCGAAGAAACCGACCGGCTGCTGCGCGACGCGCTGACGCTCGCGGAGGCGACCGGGGGAGCGTTCAATCCGCTGGTCGGGCCGCTCGTTGCCGCGTGGGACGTGCGGGCCATGCGGGCCGCCTTCGTCGCGGGTGCGCCGTTACCTCCCGCGCCGTCTGCTCGTGTCGTCGAGGCGGCGGTGCATGCCTCGTCGTGGTGCTCGTTATCGCGCGTCGGCGAGAGGCAGTGGGCGCTGCGCAGCGTTGACGACTCTGCGTGCAGGACCGATGCCGCAGGACCTGGCGCGCGCTGCGTGCCAGGCGACGGTACCCGCGATAAGCAGCGTGAAGGCGCGTTAGGGCGGGGAAGGGCCGGTGCCGCTCGTTCCGGCGGTGCTCAAGACGCGGCACGCGTTGATGCCTCGGGCGCGCGTGCGCTGGTGGGCTGCGAGACGGATACGGGCGTGGCTGTGCTTCCGGGCGATCAGGGGCGTGACGCGCTGAGTCCGCGCGTGGACCTCGGCGGGATTGCGAAAGGATACACGGCCGATGCATGCCGCGATCTCGCGGTGTCTATGGGGGCGCGCGGCGTCCTCGTGTCGGTGGGGACGTCGTCGGTGGCCGTGTTTGGGACTCGTGCCGACGGTTCTGCGTGGCGGGTTGGCATGCGGGACCCTCGCGGCGCGCCCACGGCCGTCTCTGGCGTCGTGGAACTTCCCGTGGGTGATATGGCGTCCCTGTCAACGTCGGGGGATAACTTGGGGCCACTGGGCGGCCTTTGCACCGCGCGCGACGGCGAGCGTGGGGTTGCCGATTCTACTGATGATCATGCTCGCGAGTGCGCACCCGAGCACTGCGATGCCGCTCGTCTCGTCGATGGTAGCGGCGGGGCTGGTAGCAGCGTTGCAGTAAACGCTGCCGCGCGTGAAACGTCGCGTGAAACAGGTGCGGGTGGCTGTGTACATGGCGGTGCGCAGGGCGGTGGGGACTGTGTCGGTGGTGATGCCAGCGGTGGCGTGTCAGGCGAGGGTTCTGTCGCGGGTGATGTTGGCTCTGATGGTGTGATTTCTGAGGCTCGCACTGATGCCCGTACTCATGCCACTGTTATTGCTGCCGAGCTGGGCGCGCCCACCGGGGGAGGGCAGGCCTCGTCCCTGCGTGAAACACCCCGTGAAACGGGTGTGGGTGGCTGTGTACATGGTGGTGCGCAGGGCGGTGGGGGCTGTGCTGGTGGTGGCGTGTCAGGCGAGAGTTCTGTCGCGGGTGGTGCTGAGGCTCGCACTGATGCCCGTACTCATGCCACTGTTATTGCTGCCGAGCTGGG
>OCIZ01000357.1_pt1 | contig 11379 bp, 13 predicted proteins | sample 1495841 | NCBI WGS metagenome assembly OCIZ01 (sample SAMN01915229, study PRJEB22387) | human oral metagenome | isolation source: saliva | host: Homo sapiens | place: USA
CCATTTCTTTTGCATGGATCTCTTCTCCCTCATTATAAAATAGGGAAAGTGGGTATTCCCACCTTCCTTTTTGTGATATGTTTAGTATCCAAAATTACCCAAGTCTCCAAAATTTGGAGTATTTGGAATAGATCCCATAATAGCTTGTTCCAAAATTTGACGATCCAAGTAAACAACAAGTCCTGCAAAGACAATTAAAATCGCAATGGATGCTACAAGCAATATGAATTTATCTGCTTTAAATTTTGTGTTGTTCAAGGCTTGGTATACTACATACAAGGTTCCAACTGTATACAAGAAGAAGATCAAGAAGTTAAGGAATCCATAGAATTCATAAGCTTTTACAAGTCCAACTAAGAAAGCAAATAGAGAAATAGGCAAGGTGTAAACAGACAAACGTCCAAACTCTTCAAATGAACGGCCGTATGAATATTCTTTATCTTGAAGAACGACACGACGGACAAAGAAACCTGCTACCTGGAAGGTATAGATATTGAAAAAAGCCATGATCAAGATGATCAGAAAGGCACGGAAATCTGCACCATAACCACCTGTAGCTCCACTAGCTGTGAAGAAAGTGCCCAAGGTCAAGACAAAAGCAGTCAAGACATACTGTAAAATTCCGTTAAGAGCTTTTGGATTTTCTACAGCTGTTGGACGTTTCAAAGCTGAAAGGAACCAATTCCAGTAACCACCAACGGCTACACCAAATTGACTTGGTTGGGCAGGATAAGGTTGTCCTGGTTGACCTTGGTAAGGAGCTTGTTGATAAGCTGCTTGAGTAGGTTGTTGGTAAGCTTGTTGTGGAGCTTGTTGGAAAGCAGGGGCATTCGTTGGAGCAACTTGAGGTGCCGGTTCTTGAACTGGAGCTGCTACTGTTTCTTCTGTAGGTGCTGCAGGAGCTGCTGGTGCTGCGACAAACTCTGGGGCTTGTGGCGCTGAAACCGGTTCTTGAACTGGGGCTGCAGGAGCTGCCACAAATTCTGGAGCTTGTGGCGCTGAAACCGGTTCTTGAACTGGGGCTGCAGGAGCTGCCACAAATTCTGGTGCTTGAGGTGCTGAAACTGGTTCTTGAACTGGGGCTGCGACAAATTCTGGAGCTTCTGTAGCCACTACTTCTTCTTGAAATTCTCCAGCAGCAAGTGCTTGAGCAATTTCTTCCGCACTAGCAGAACGACCATTGACGGCTTCAAAATAATCCAGCCAATCTTGTTTTGACATAATTAATCTCCTTATAAATTCTTAATACTAGGGTATTATACAAAATTTTTAGGCCATTTTCAATGAAAGACTGGAAAATCCCTGCATTATCTTTTGAAAAACATACAAATTCTCTTTATTTTTAAAAACTAATAAAAAACGCCTCTTTTCAGAGGTCGTTTGATTAAGATTCAAATGCATCCATGCCACCTTGGACGTTGGTCACATCATAGCCCTCTTCTGCCAAAAATTGGCAGGCGCGAGCCGAGCGTCGACCTGACTTGCAGATGACATAATAGGCTTGCTCCTTGTCTAGTTCTGCGTACTGTTCTGCTATCACTGATAAGGGAAGCAAGGTCACTCCATCCAGATGGAGGGCATCATATTCCTCCTGCTCACGGACGTCGAGGACTTGGATTTCTCCTGCCTGGTACTTTGCTAAAAAGTCATTAAATGGTATTTCTTTCATGATTTCTCCTATAGGGTAGTTTATGGAAGGGTTAGAATTTCATAGTTAAAGCCAATTGATTCTAAAAAGCGAAATAGATCTTGGGTTTTGATAAAGATTGTCTTTTCATTGGTGTTCGGATGGAAGGTCATGATCTCTTCTGACAGAATGTCCTGATCGAAATAGACGAGAATATCTTTTTCTTCATTGTTTAACAGGCCAAATGGGGATACTGTCCCAGCTGGTAATTGCATTTTTTCTGCCAGAGATTCAGTTGAAGCCATACGGATCCGATTGGCTCCTACTTGGTCTTTGAAATCCTCCATATCCAAGCGTTTCTGGTCATCCATGATGAGCAGATAGTACTGGGTTTTCTTTTTGTTGGTCAAAAACATGGACTTTGTCCGGACCCCTTCTAGACCTTCAATATAGGAATCGGCCTGCTCAGTCGTGAAGGCGGGTGGGTGTTCGACCACATCGTAGGTGATTCCCAACTCTTGCAACTTTTTAGCCACTTGTTGATAAGCTTCCATAGTCTTTCTCCTTTATCGATGAAGAATCTTTTGCACCAATGTTTGCAATTCTGGGACCACTTCTGCCTCAAACCAAGGATTTTTAGCCATCCAGATTTGATTGCGAGGGGAAGGGTGAACGAGTGGAAAATAGGTTGGCAAATAATCTTTAAAATGGTGAACCCGTTCGGTTACCTTGCCACTAACCTTTTCATGAAGGTAGTATGCTTGGGCATATTGTCCAATTAAGAGGGTTAACTCAATATCCGGACACTCCTTGAGAAGTTGAGGGTGCCACTTTTCCGCAAATCCTTTGCGAGGTGGAAGGTCACCAGATTTCCCATGCCCTGGGAAATAAAAGTCCATGGGGATGACCGCAAACAAACCAGAATTATAAAAGGTGTCTTCGTCAACTCCTAACCATTCGCGCAGGCGGTCACCACTCTTATCCTTCCAGTAAATACCAGCTTCTTCCGTCTTCATCCCTGGAGCTTGTCCGATAATATTGATACGAGCTGTCTTTGGGGCTGCAAAGAGGGGCTCTATCCCTTTCTCTGTATATTCTTTATTTTGAGGATCTGCCATAATGGCTTGTTTAATGCTTTCAATCGTTGACATAAGTCCTCCTTCTATGGAAAAACTCAGCCAGAAAAACTGGCCGAGTAGTGGATTATTTGATTAGTTCATAGATGGCTTCTGCGTAAATAGCTGCTGCACGATAGAGATCTTCAACATCTGCGAACTCATTAGCTTGGTGCATAGTATTGACATAGTCTGGGAACATAGCACCAAAGGCAACGCCACGTTTCAAGAGACGACCAAAGGTACCACCACCGATCACTTGTTCATGTCCTTTGAGGCCAGTTTGTTTTTCGTAAACACGCAAGAGGGTGGATACCAATTCATCATCCATCGGAACATAGTGAGGTGTGTGACCATGGGCTGACAAGCTTACTGTAGCCACTCCTTCGATCTTTTCAAGGATAGCTTTGATAGTTTCAGGATCTGTACCTTGAGGGTAACGGATATTGAGGGCAATAGTGTTGTCTGCTTGGCTGTCATCAAAATGGAAGACACCTGCATTCATACTCAATGGTCCCATTTTGGCATCTGTATGGGCAATTCCTAATTTTTCACCTGCAAAATCTTCGTGAAGAAGTGAAGCTGTCACATGAAGGTAAGCCTTAGCAGCACCACCAAAATCAAATTGGTTCAACAAGAGAGCCAAGTAGGTTGCACCATTGATCCCATCTTCAGGAGTTGATCCATGAGCAGATTTCCCGACAATCGTAACGGTATAGGTTTTTTCGTCAACAGTTGAGATTTCATACTTGAGCTGGTGTTCCTTGGCAAAGGCATCTAAGAGGCCAGCAAGATCTGGTAGTTGTCCAGAAACGACTGCAGTCGCTGACTCTGGTACCATGTTTTCACGAAGGCCGCCTGTAAAGCTATGAAGATGGGCACTTCCTGTGTTGTCATTTCCAAAATGAAGGTACTCAGTGATGTTTCCTTTTTCCCCATTGATGATTGGGAATTCCGCATCTGGTGAGAAGCCAAAATCTGGCTCAGGAAGTCCGACGTGTTTGAAATAGTAATCCATGTCGCCCCAGCCTGATTCTTCATCCGTACCGACAACAAAGCGCACGCGCTTAGAAACAGGGAGTCCTAGGTCTTTAATGATCTTCAAACCATAGTAGCAGGCCATTGTAGGCCCTTTATCATCAGACGAACCACGCGCATAGAGCTTGCCATCGATAATTTCTGGTTTGTAGGGATCCGTCTTCCAACCACTACCTGCAGGCACGACGTCCATATGAGCAAAGATCCCAAGCTCTTCTTCTCCTTCACCAAAGGTAAAGTGACCGGCATAATTATCGACATTCTTGGTTTCATAGCCATCACGTTTGGCAATTTCCAAGAATTTTTCAAGAGCTTTTACAGGACCAGGTCCAAAAGGATGCTCTGCATCTGCCTTGCTGTCATCGCGTTCAGAATTGATTTCCAAGAGGCTGTATAAGTCAGCCATGATCTCATCGCGACGTTTTTCTACTTCTGCTTTAAAGTCAACTGTTGTCATGAATTCCTCCTCAATCTTCTATTTGCTAATTGGCTTAACGTTTGTCAATGATTTCGTCCACTGGTAAGCGATAGCTTGGCTCTACTTTTTCAGCGGCATAGCCAACCGTAATCAAGACTTCCGGACGGAAACGCTCTTCGATGTCCAATACTTCATTGATTTTTGATTTATCAAATCCCAAGATAATATTGGTTCCAATGCCTTGGTCCGTCAAAGCAAGTACCAAGTTCATGGCCACAAGACCAGCATTCAAAGCCAAGTAATCACTTGTTTGTTGGGCATCATAGCGTGCAAATTCAGCAGGAAGATTTTGCATAAAGTATTGCAACTGCTCGTCTGTGAAGTTCTTAACCCCACCGACACGCGCAATCTTGCGAGCCCGTTTTTGCAAATCGGTATCTGTAAAGAGGGCGATGGTCACAGGGGCTTCCATGACTTGATCGTAGTTTGCACCATAGGCTAATTTTGCCAATTCTGCATTTTTTTGACGAACGACCACAAATTTCCAAGGCTGGCTATTGTGGGCACTAGGGGCCAAGGTTGCGATCTCAATGGCAGTCCGTACATCCTTTGGATCGACCGGTTGGTCAGTGAAATGCTTGATCGCATGACGTTTTTTGTTGAGTTCTAGGAATTTCATAGTCAACTTCCTTTTCTATTTCTGTTACCTCTATTTTAACACAAAATGAAAGAGCTTGCAGGGTTTTACAGCCTAAGATTGTGAAAAAAGAAGCGGACATTTTGAAGATCCGCTTCTTTGTTATAGGTTGAATACACAAGAGATCCACCTATGATTCATTGGAAAGATTGAAATAGGCAGCTACTTCTTTGGCATAACCGTATTTCTCAATTAAGCTCGTTAGAAGCTCGATGTTATGGCCCCGATAGTTATCCTCGCGTCTCAATTCTTCGTACATCTCAATAAAGGGAAGGCCCTTGTCCTTAGCATCTTGGAGCTCTGCTTCATAGTCATAGGCCACCTTACGAAATTGCAGGTTGGTCACCCCATCTTCTTCGACATCGATCAGAGCATACTGTGCTCTGTGGTTTTGAATTGGTTCCCAGTCAAAATAAGGCATACCAATAGTTCCTGGATTAAGGATCTGTTGGCCCTGACTGCCATAGCGAAGCAACTGTTTGTGGACATGACCGTAGATCGCCATATCCGTCTGATCATCCAGCAATTGGTCAAAGTTCTCCGTCGCATTTGCTGGACGCAAGTCTCCACCATAATTCTTTTCTGGCAAGTTGTGTGTCAGTGAAAAGCGAATGCCATTGACCTCCTTCTTCTCTATCAATGGAAGGGAGCGAAGCCAATCGATCCGCTTGGTATCAAGTCCTTCCATGAGGTACTGAGTGAGTCGAAGAAGCTGGATCTCCTGCGGATCCTCAAGCCCATACTCGCCATCCAAGGCCTCTAGGACACAATCGTCCCAATTTCCCCTAACAGCTGCTGTAATGGGAATCGCATCCAGTAACTCAAAAAGGTCATCTCTTCCAGGCCCCGGTAGCAAAATGTCCCCTAAAAGCCAGTATTCAGTCACGCCTAGAGCACGCGCATCCGCAATCACTGCCTTGAGGGCTGTCGTATCTCCGTGGATATCAGATAAAATAGCGATTCGATGGTTCATTTTAAACTCCTTATGATTGGTATGATTCAGAATCCTCCGCCACTTCCATCAATGGACTTTCTTCTTGCTTTCCTTGATGGAGCTTGGCTTGCACTGCCTCCGCTACTGCTCGTGGGATGCCAACTGTGACGATCTCATCCACAGTAGCTTCTTTGATTTTGGTCAGTGACTTGAAGTGCTTCATCAGCAGCTGCTTGCGTTTTGGTCCCAAGCCTTCGATGCCGTCCAACTGAGAGGAGAAGGAATTCTTGGAACGGAGTTGGCGGTGGAAGGTGATGGCGAAACGGTGAACTTCATCCTGGATCCGTTGCAGGAGGAAAAATTCCTGCGAAGTCCGAGAGAGTTCGATGACTTGGAGAGGATCACCAAAGAGCAATTCATGGGTCTGGTGCTTGTCATTCTTTTGCAGGCCTGCGATAGGAATGTCCATCCCCAACTCTTCTTGGATGACTTGCTTAGCGATGTTAACTTGCCCCTGTCCCCCATCGATGACAATCAGATCTGGTGGCGTCAGGCCATCCCGCATGACACGGCTGTAGCGTCTGCGAATGACTTCCCGCATGCTGGCATAGTCATCTGGCCCCACGACGGTCTTGATCTTGTACTTGCGGTAGTCCTTTTTGCTTGGCTTTCCATTGACAAAGACCACCATGGCAGAGACCGGACTGGTCCCCATGATGTTGGAGTTATCAAAAGACTCAATCCGCACAGGAGTTGGAATTTGCAGGAGTTTTCCAAGATTTTCAATGGCACCTTGGGTCTTTTCCATGGATTTTTCAAGGAGATTAAACTTCTGCTCCAAACTGACACGCGCATTCTTGATAGCCAGATTGACCAACTGCTTCTTCTCCCCACGCTGGGGCTTGAGGACCTTGGTATCCACAAGGGCCTTGACCGCTTCCTCATCAATATCCTGAGGGATCAGGATTTCATTGGGGATCAGGTGAGACTTCTCCTGGTAAAACTGCCCCACATAGGTCAAGAAATCCTCGTCCGGATCATTGTAGTATGGGAAGAGATTGACGTCGCGCTCGATCAGCTTGCCCTGACGGACAAAGAAGACCTGCACACACATCCAGCCCTTGTCCACGTAGTAGCCAAAGACATCACGGTTCTGCAAATCCTTGGCCATGACCCGCTGTTTGGTCCGCAGGGTCCCGATGGCCTGGATCAGATCGCGGTACTCGGCCGCCCTCTCAAATTCCATGTTTTGCGCAGCGGTAGTCATCTTGAGCTTGAGCTCATCGATAATCTTGTCATCCTGCCCCTTGAGGAAATCAGAAACCTCCTGGGCCATGCCCTTGAAATAGGCCTCGTCCTTGTGGCAGACAGTATGGGCCATACACTGCCCCAAATGGTAGTAAAAGCAGACCTTGGAAGGCGGATTGGTACACTTGCGGAATGGGAAAATCCGATCCAAAAGCCGCTTGATCTCATTGGCCGCTCCCACATCCGGATAGGGACCAAAATAGAGACCACCATCCTTTTTGACCTGGCGCGTGATGATGAGGCGCGGATAGCGCTCATTGGTAATCTTGATGAAGGGATAGGACTTATCGTCCTTGAGCATGATATTGTACTTGGGCTTGTTCTCCTTGATGAGGTTGATCTCAAGAAGCAAGGCCTCAATATTGGACTCGGTGACGATAAACTCAAAATCCACAATCTCAGATACCAAGGCTTCGGTCTTGGTATCGTGACTCCCTCTGAAATAGGACCGCACCCGATTGCGAAGATTCTTGGCCTTCCCCACATAGATGATGGTACCGTTCTTGTCTTTGTGAATGTAACAGCCCGGACTCGTCGGCAAGAGCTCAAGCTTGGATTTAATCAAGTTATTCATACTCTCTATTATAGCAAAAAAGGGAGTGGGAAAGAACTCCGATAAGTTAAAAAGAGTTCGTCTTCCCACCCCCGCACAGTTGATTAGGCATCTTTGGAGCTTAAAAAGCGAACAAAGATACCAATCAACCACTGCGTCATACATTTATGCCTATTTAACATCCAAGGCTGAACAGTTTTTGCCCAGCCTCTTTATTATATACTAGAAAGTTTTCTCTGTTTCCCTGATTTTCCTTAAAAAACCTTATAGCACCCCTTGGCATAACCACAAGGGATGTAGCCTGATTGGTATAAAGCATACAACTCATCAAAAAATGGTGACTCAGCTTGGGGAACCACTTTTTTGATAGTTAAGTAAATGGCCAAGCCAACAATATCAAATTTTATCTGATCTTTCATGGATTCTAGCAGTTTACTATCTGCAATCAGGTTATCTAATCGTTCTTCAATTTGAGGAATGATTTCCTCTTTTGCACTTATTGCCAGTGAATTCCAGTGTTTATAAATGTCACTATGGTTTTTAAAAAGATAAACACTAAAATCACCATCTTTCTCTAATACAAAATTCTCCCATTTCAAACTATTTATATTCTTCTCTGCATCTTTCACAGTCTTTAACTGAATAATCGGTAGATTTGTTGCTCTTTCTTCTTTCAAAAAGTCTAGATTTTTTAATGCTTTGATCACATCGGCATGGATCTTCATTTTAATTCCCCTTTGATAAACTTATCTTTCAATTTCAGAATCATTTTCCTTGGACTAGAAGGTCATAAGGTAAGTACTATTGGTATTTCCAAGCGTTCGTCGTAATTTCCTTTGATCTTGCAGGTTGCAGCAGTGTCGAAACTCCAGGTAGTAACATACGAGTATATATCATCTCCTTACTTTGCTTAACATTGAGGGCTATCCAACGTCTCTAATAGTTTCTCTAGTAGCTCTTCTTTTCTCTTTACATTATCAATAGTTCTTTTCATGATCCACAAAAATGATGCTTTTATCAGCTGAATAATCAAAATATTATAAGTTGCCAAAACCATCCTCTGTAAATAGAATTAGTTGACCACCTATTCAATCTTGTATGTCTTCAAGAATTTCAAATATATGATCGCATTCATTTTTATCTAGGCTTAGTAAATGATTGAACATTTTCACTACAGTTGCTTGTCTTTCACTTCCTCAAACCATTTCTCAAACTCTAGACGTGGAAGCAATTCTTCATCCTTGTCATAACGTCCTTCATAGCTATAGCGATTGTCAAGGCTGTTTTTTTGAACATCATAAATCAACCACATTTCAGTTGGGTGTTCGCGATTGTATTCTTGGCAAATATCAATCATTGCCTCTACATCCTTGATACCTTCCTTTAACAAGGCAGTTTGTAAACTAATATCAACATGAGAGTCTTTAGGTAAATAATCATTTACTAAGTGTTTGTGTACAATATTTCCCTTAATCTCATAGAAGAGATTAAAACTATACAAACTATCCGCTATCGCATAAATAAAAATTTTATCTGCTTGATTTTGGACATATTCCAGCGCTAACGAAATCATGCTTGCTTGGACTTCCATAAATTTATCTTCAAATTTTTTCATTGCAATAATCCTATTCTCTTTAATTCGTTTAAGGCCTCTTCCTTAGATGGTGATTTGCCAAGCGCAAGGAAGTCTTTAACATCCTGTACGTGATCATAAAAATTAAAATTGATCTCTTTTAAATTCTCAATAAAATTCTCTATCAAAGAATCGTCGATATTTTCCAATGGAGATGGTAGCTATTGCATAAGTCATATTATCCCAGGATGGCACATTCGCATCATTATCATCTAATTGCATATAGATAAAAAGTCCGCCAAAGTCTGTGCCATCATCTAATAGAGCATAGAGCTTATCTCCACCTCTATCTTTATTCTCCAAAAAGCCCCAACAAACATCGAAAGCAGAGCGAATCTGAGGTTTATAGGGTGTTTCCAGTTGATCAACGATTGCTTCTGAAAAAATTAGCATAAAATAACTATCAAACACATTTTCTCCCTGTCTAGTGCTAGCTAGATAAGAAATTTTGGGACAATCTCATCGTTAATAAAAGTGCTAAATCAATATTTCATCTGAATTTCACGAAGTAGATCTCCAAAGTAATTGTCAACCAAAGGATCATTCAAAATTAGTTCAAGGTCTAGTGCTGATAGTTGGTCCGCTAATTTTTGATTTTCAGCTACCAGTTGCAGGTAACTCGAAACATAAGCTTCTAGCGTTTCCTTATCAACACTTTCAATTGTTTGGGGAAGATACTTTTCTCCAGATTGCTGATACAAATGATAGCAAATCAAAGCAAAATAATTGGCAATACAGCTCCATACAAGAGAATCAGTCTCCTTGTCCAGCTCCATAAAAGTTAAAATACCATACTCATCCAGATTTTCCAATCGATCATAAAGAATATCGGGACTAATCTCACTTTTGTTATCTAGTGCTTGACTTGAGAGCTTCAAGGATTCACGAACAAACTCCATATAATCCTTATCGCTAATATAATCCACTAGATTGTAAGTCAACTTTTGTAAAAAATCTAGTAAGTTCGCATTCCATTCCATAATTTTATCCTCAAGTAAGCTACCCTTGTATGTTATTTACAGAGATTCTATATTATTATTACTCTCTCTATATTATAGCAAAAAGAGGGATCTAAAACGATCCCTCTTTGCTAATAATCGATCAAGCTCACCCCTTAAGATTGGCCATCTGGAAGAGCGGAATCACATAAGGAACAATAGACATCAGAATAGTGAATAGCACGAAGAACCAGAACCAGAAGGAAGCGAGGGCACGCTGGAAAACTCCCGGCTGAGGTTTATTGGCCTGAATATAAGCCTTGATAGCTGGCCATTTAGTCGCAAGAACCACTATCATGACAATGGAACCAATGGCTAAAACACCGATTTGAAGCCAATTCGCTAGTCCCTCGTCCACATGATAGGCCACATAATGCAAACCTTGGGAAATGACAAAGTTATTGAAAATGTGATAGAAAATCGCCCACCAGATATTGTATTCAAAGGCAATGTAGCCGAATCCTAGACCAATGATACCCGCGAAAAAGAGCTGGTCAAAATTGGCATGGAAGAGGCCGAATAAAATAGCCGTCATGACAATGGCAAAGATTTTGCCATACCGTTCCAAGCCTCGCAAGCCAGCCCCACGGAAGAAGAATTCCTCTGTGATAGGACCAAAAAAGCCAGCATACAAGAGCATAGTCCAAGATCGCTCAATCGTATCTCCTAGATCTGGTGTTGGAGAATGAAGGCCAATGGTCTCAAACATGCGCTCAATCACTTGTGTCATCACAGATGAAAAGACTTGAGAAAAGCCAAGAAAGGCGAGAAGAATAAAGAAGACTGAAAGTGTCATCTTACGTCCCTTATGCTTAAGATCATATTTATAAAGGGCCTTCTTGCGATAGGCATTAAAAAGAAAGAGTCCAATGGAAATAGAGATGAGGTAGGGAATACCAGCCCAAACATTCAGGGCGTTTAGTTTCTCCGTTACTTGACTTGGATCTTTTCTGAGAGAGCCTGAAAAGATCATGCCTAGGAGCACTTCCCACAGGACGGTTACTAAGGTCATTACCAAGAGATAAATGGCAAGTGTACCGGAATACCTTCCTATATCT
>OCIZ01000358.1_pt1 | contig 11378 bp, 9 predicted proteins | sample 1495841 | NCBI WGS metagenome assembly OCIZ01 (sample SAMN01915229, study PRJEB22387) | human oral metagenome | isolation source: saliva | host: Homo sapiens | place: USA
AACATAAGGAGGGCTTCCGCTATAGCTACTATAACACAAGATATGCGCTTTAGACTATCACTCATTCATTATTAATAGAGTAAAGATTTTGTCAGTTGATAAAGAAATAAAATCTTTACTCTATTTTTTTATAAAAAAGGTACAGATGCGAAATCCATCGAATCTGCACCTTTTTACTATAATCTGCTTTCACAATCTTTTTACACTAAACTTATTGATATGATCAATTTTTTTATCTATGAAATACTAACCCAATAAAGTAACAACAATCGGAACGACAATTATAAAGAGTATAGTGCTCAATGTCACAACATTTGTGGAAAATTCCACATCTCCATCTCCCTGGTTCGCTAAAATTGGGAGTACGGCTAAGGCCGGAGCTGCCGATTGTACTACAAATGTATTAAATTCTTTTGTCGCCATGCCGGAGGCTGCAAATTTTAAGATAAAGTACATTGTAGCAGGTGCCAAAATAAAGCGTCCTACCAATGTGACAATGGTATCGGTGTCAAAACGAATGGTCTTCAATCCCGCCTTGGCTAAGACAATTCCAATATATAGCAGAGACAAAGGCGTCACTATATTTCCGATGTAAGTCAAGGTGTTTGTTGCAAAACTTGGTACCGGAATTCGCAAAATTAAGAAGATCAAGGCAACAAGGAAACCAACAAGGGGAGCAGGTAAGAGTTTCTTCCAATTAAATTTAGCTACTTGCTTACTTTTCCCTGACTTACTATCTGTTGTCATCAGATAAACACCTAAAGTCCATGTAGAAACCGTATTGGTGATATAGTAGATGAGGAAATAAGGCAGTGCCTCATCACCGAAAAGAGCAATATTTAAAGGCAGACCAATAAAAATGGTATTCGCATTGACAAAGGTATTAATCATCGTACCACGGCGCCCGGGGCGAATATTAAATATTTTTACAGCCGCAAATGCAAAGATATAGCCTAAAATACAAGCACCAAAGGTATAAATCATACCACCGGACAGACTAATCAACTTATCCAAAGTCAGGTATTTCAGAACAGATACAAAGATGGAAACAGGCATTGCGACATTCATAATCAGCTTAGATAAATTACCGCCAAAACTATCGTCAAACCATCCTCGTACCTGCAAGAAATAGCCCAAAATGATAAGGACTATAATGGGAATAATACTTTCAATTGAAGTTAAAAAAACCATATCCCATACCACTTTCTAGTACTTTGGATACCACTTAAGTTCACTAATAGCTTTCTTCATATCGCTTTCTTGACTTTGTGCCAATCCCTGCTCTTGCGCTTTTTTAGCAACCGCTTCCGCTACTTTACTTGAAACTTCTGCCACATAAGCAAATGGCGGCAAGACAGGTGCACCCGGTTTACCTGAATCAACTATACCGCTCAATGAATGTGCAGCTGCACCAATCATTTCATCTGTCAATATCTTAGCTTCTGAAGCAAGCATTCCAAGTCCCAGACCGGGATAGATAAGAGCATTATTAGCCTGACCAATCTGATAAGATACCCCTTTATAATCCACATTGTCGGAAGGTATTCCTGTCGCTACAAAAGCCTTTCCATCAGACCACTCAATCAAGTCTTTAGCACTTGCTTCAGCCAGCTCAGTTGGATTACTCAGCGGGAAAATAATTGGACGCTCGGTGTTTTGACACATAGCCTCAACAACCTCTTTTGTAAAGGTATTAGCTTGTGTTGATGTTCCTACCAAGATTGTCGGTTTAACCGTCTTTACAACTTCAAGCAAGTCTGTTAGCTTGTCAGCATTAGCAAAGTCAGAACGCTTCTTTGCAAATGGACGTTGCTCAGGTGTCAAATCATCCATGTCATCAAAAAGAAGACCTTGTTTATCTACCATAAAGAAACGTTTGTAAGCCTCTTCTTCTGAGAGTCCTTCTGTAATCATTTCACGGAGAACACGTGATGCAATTCCTGCTCCTGCCGTTCCACCGCCAAAGCAAAGATATATTTGGTCTGTTAATTTTTCACCACTAATATCTAATGATCCGTAAATACCACCAAGTGTGACAATACCTGTTCCTTGGATATCATCATTGAAAGTAGGAATTTTATCCTTGTACTTGTTGAGAATATTGGCAGCATTTAGACGACCGAAATCCTCCCAGTGTAAGTAGAGCTTAGGGAAAAGTCGTTCAGCTGTTTGTACAAACTGATCAATAAAATCATAATAACGGTCTCCACGTACACGCTCATGGCGGTTCCCAAGATAGTTAGGATTTTCCAGCAATTCTTTACGGTTAGTTCCGGCATCAATGACCAAAGGTAAAACAGTTGCAGGGTCAATACCGGCTGCTCCTGTGTAAACCATAAGCTTTCCAACTGAAATATCCACACCATTGGTTCCCCAGTCACCAATACCTAAAATTGCTTCTGCATCTGTCACAACAATAAGTCTAATATTACGGTCTCCGGCCGCATTCTTAAGGGTAGCTTCTATATTTTCAGGGTGGTTAATGTCTAAATAACCTGCATATTGCGTATCAACAAACAAATCACTGTAATTTTCAATCGTAGTTGCAACCGTTGGATCATAAACAATCGGATTGAATTCGGCAATGTGTTGGCTAAAAAGATAGTAAAACAAGGTGCGATTAGTATTGAAGATTTCCATCAAGAACAAACGTTTTTCCAGGTTTGTTGCTTTTTTAGAAAAATGAGCGTAGGTTTGTGCCGCTTGCTCCTCCAAAGTTTGCACATAAGGTGGCAAAACTCCAACTAGGCCAAGTTCTTTACGCTCTTCAAGAGTAAAGGCAGTTCCCTTATTTAAAAAGGGATTATTCAAAATATCATATGCATTCATAATATAAGCTCCTTTGATTTTGTGTACTCATTATAATAAAATTATATATCGTACATAATATTTTGTATCAGATATGATGGAGTAAGATGGAATAAACTTACTGTCAATTAGCGAGCTCGAGAGGAGGGTACGGACAGACAGGTTATTTACCATTTAACAACGAAAAGTGCCTGCCATAGCCGATTAATACTTACTGGCAAACACTTTTTCCTGCCTCATACTATTTCAAATATGACACCAATGCCGCAAGGATAATTCTTACGTCGTATTGGATTGGCTTGACAGGGCAGACATCTCGTTTCATGCCTAAAAGCTTGTAAACCGCCATTCGTGCAGCTCTTACGGAGTATTCCTCGGTAAACACGCAGTCTTCCGGAATCTCGCAATATTGTCCGGTAAATCCAAGATTCGTGCTCCCTTCCGGCACGACATCGGGCCGGTCGCCTGCGGAACGCGCAAGAAAATGTGCATTCGTATACGGCAGCATAACCGGTATTGCGGCAACAACCTCGTCCCGGCACTTCTGGCGGGTATCGTCATCCATTGGCAGGCTCATCAATATCTCATCCAGTATTTCCAGTCCCGTGCATTCGTATTCAGGCTTTCCCGTGAAACGTCCCGGCTCATCGGTATAGAAGGCGCACATCCACAGGAACGAATAATCCTCCGGCTGATTTTCAAAATAAGGCGGGAGCGGAATGCGTAGCTCCATATGCCAGGGAGAGCCCGTAAAGGAAGTCAGGAGCCCCTCCCCCGTCTTGTTGTGGGTGTATTTTTCCATCCAGTCCATGAAAGTGTTCCCGTGGAAGGTGCAGTTGAATGTCATCCACTTTGACTTGTCAGGGTGTGCGAAGAACTTGTCAGGGTTGCCAAGCACCGGTTTCTTTGCAGCAATGTTTTTCCACAAGTTAGCGCTCATTGGGTAAGAGTCATCAATGCCCGCAGCCTTTTCAGCATTCCCGAAGGTGGCATTGTCGGTCATACATCCTAATGTAACGATTACCTTGTCATTTTCATTCAGTTTTATATAATCCTTTTTATCGCCATGTACAACATGTAGCCCGGTAACCGTAATCCCGTCACCATCGGCAAAATCCATGTCGGTCACCACTGTGTTATAAACAAAGTCAACCCCCGCATCCATAAGCACCTTAAGCAGCGGCGTGATTATGCTTTCAAACTGGCTGTTCCTCGTCAGGGTTACTCCGCTAGCAGTATTTATCCTCGTGATGAGATGGAAAAAGCGTGTCAGGTAGCGCTTAAATTCTATAACGCTTGACCATGGCTGGAATGCGAAAGTGCCTTCGTATATGTACCAGAACGGGGTTTTAAAAAAGTGCGGGCTTACGCCGAACCAATCCTCAATTGTAAGGTCGTCAAGCTCGTTTTCGTCTGCCTTGAAAAGACTAAGCACAAGCTTCAGCTCCTGTTTGTTCAGCCCGTAACTGGAAGAATCCATTATTTCCCCGTCAGCATCAAGCAAACGAGCCTTTGCCTTGCAAGGCTTTGTGGACGAGAATTCAAACATATCGTCTGTCACACTGTTGCCCGGATTCGTAAGGGAAGGGATGCTAGACATGATATCCCAGAAGTTTTCATACGTCTGCTTATTGAACATCCTCTCTCCGCGGCATATCCAGCCATGCTCCGGATCTCCACAGGCATCATTTGACCCGCCTGCCACGGGCAGCGCCTCTATAATATGGATGTCCTTTCCTTCAAAGCCGCAGTCCCTTAAAAGGTAAGCGGCACCCGTCAGGCATCCAAGCCCTCCGCCAACAAAATAAAACTGGCAGTCATCCTGTCTTTTATAATTTCCTAACATAACAAATCTCCTTCTTTCTTTTTTCTTATTTCCTTATTCCGTTAAGTGCTAAGTCGCCCTTCTTGGTTTTCGCAATGCCTGACAGCTCATCCCCGTTTACGCTGCCGCTGCATACATAATCCGTCTTTCCGACGGAAGTTTGTATTTTTCCTTTAAAATTAAAATTTTTGCCATCCGTTGTTCCCGGCTCAAATATATTTTTCTTCCCCATTACAACCAACGAACCGTTAAGCGTGCCATCATTACTATGAAGAATTAATTCCCCGTTTTTAACGCCCAATGGAGTACGCATCCTGACCTGGTAAGTCCCGTCAACCATATGACTACCTCCTTTCCCTTTGCTGGTTCTAAAATAAAACATCGGGAGTTTAATAACAACGAACAAAACAGCCCATATGTCAGATATCTGACATATGGGCTGTTTTGTAAGGTTTTTGCATATTTTTATGAAGTGGAGCGTCTGGCGGAAATACTATTTGTTCCCAGGTTCTTTTCCGCACTTCTTTGCAGCGCCGCCATGATATTGCCATGCATAGCTATCTCCAGCAGCTTAATCATTTCCTCCGGGGCATACGGCTCCCCTTCAAGCATCCATGTCACGAGGCAATTGACCAGCGCCTCGGTATAGAACTTGCCAATAAAATCCGCATGTTCCTTATCGGCGGGAACATCCTGCAAAATATTGTTTATAAACGCCATCATTATTGCGCTCGTGCCATCATAAAGCATTTTCTTAAGAAGGTCCTTTCCAATGCTGTTATATGCGCACAAGCAGATTTTCCTATTGTCATGTACATACCTGAAAATCGACAATATGCCATCGTCCCAATCTATGCTGTTTTCACTGGCTTTAAGGAGTTCCAGTGCTTCTGACTCGAACGTCCATTTCATAAGGTCGTACATGTCCTCGAAATGATAATAAAAGGCGGACCTGCTGATATCACAGTCATCGCTTATGTCCTTGACGGTAATCTTGTCAAACGCCTTTTTCTTCATGAGCCCCTTCAATGAGCTTGCAATCCTTTCCTTTGTCAGATAGGATATTTTTTCGTTTTTCATCCGTATCTCCTTATATTAATTATTCCGTGGCAAAAATTTTTTATATCCCCCTGAATAAACTTTTATTACAAAACCGGCATAAGATATATTACATTGGAAAATTTATATTTTAATATAATATATTTCCCTCCCAATGAACATCCGAAATTGCATTGATAAATTCAAGCATTCTATGGATGTCATGTTTCATAGTCAGCGAATTGACAGGCGGACGCAATCAGCAACCGGAGGATGGCGGCGACAAAACATGCCGTGAACTTGCTATGCAAATTCACCCAACTATCCATGCTTAACTATACCCTAAGAGGCAAGATCTTGCCACAGGAAAACCCTTGCAGATTCCCGCGCAAAAGACTCCCCAAAAACTTTGAGAGTCCCATATACAACATATGTCCTTTCTTATCTCTTGCTGAACTGTACGAGCGATGAGTAAGATGCCCTTTGGCATCTTACCGCGAGTAGTTGCGAGCCTTGGGCGAGCAACTCGCAAGTTTACGGGATAAGAAAAGACTCCCCAAAAACTTGGGGAGTCCCACATACTGAATATGTCTTTTCTTATCTCTTGGAGAACTGTGGAGCACGACGAGCTGCCTTCAATCCGTACTTCTTTCTCTCCTTCATACGAGAGTCTCTGGTTAAGAAACCGGACTTCTTTAAGACAGGACGGAAATCGCTATCCATCTCGCAAAGTGCTCTTGCGATACCGTGACGAATTGCACCGGCCTGACCTGTGGTTCCGCCACCCTTAACGTTTACAAGAACATCCAACTTTCCTTCGTTCTGTGTTGCCACAAGTGGCTGACGAACGATGGTCTTCAATGTCTCTAATCCGAAATACTCGTCGATAGAACGCTTATTTACGGTTACCTTTCCTGTTCCTGGCATGATATATACTCTTGCTACAGAGCTTTTTCTTCTGCCTGTGCCGTAATTTCTGTTTGTAGCCATTTTTTATCCTCCCTTAGATTGATAGTGCAACTGGCTGCTGAGCCTGGTGCTTGTGATCCGGACCAGCATACACGAAAAGCTTCTTGTACATCTGTCTACCTAAAGGACCCTTGGGAAGCATTCCCTTAACGGCAAGTTCAATAACCTGCTCCGGCTTGTTTGCTCTCATATCTCTCAAAGAAGTTTCCTTCATGGAACCAACATAACGAGAGTGAGTACGATACAGCTTCTGCTCCAGCTTCTTACCGGTAACGGTAATCTTCTCTGCGTTTACTACGATAACATAGTCACCACAGTCTAAGAACGGAGTAAATGTGGGCTTTCTCTTTCCACGAAGTACTGCTGCGATCTCTGATGCAAGACGTCCGAGTGTCTTCCCCTCTGCATCTACTACGAACCACTTTCTCTCAATAGTAGAAGCCTTTGCTACGTATGAATTCATAACAACCTCCTATGTGTAGGCTACTTACTCTGGTCCAGTCAAGGGACTGATTTCAGTATTTAATGTAGCCCGGGCATTTGCCCTGCTTCTGTTCCGCTGTAATAACAGCCTTATCACTTTATAGAATTTCCCTTGTATTGTCAAGGCTTTTCTGCATTTTCCCGAGGATTTTCTTTCTGCATTTTTCCGAGGATTTTCTTTGGCTTTTTTCTGCGTTTTCTCAAGGCTCTTTCCCAGGACTTTTCTTTGGAACTTTCCTCTACTTCCTGCTTAAGAACAATTTCAGAATTTCTCCGGAAAAAGAATTTTTCTTTAAATTTTGCAAAAAAGCATTCCCAAGTTCTTTTTTACCATGGTATCATAACACAAATTTTTCTTTCTGAGGAAAAAAGAAAAATTAGCGCCAGGGCTTCGGGAACCCCCAAGCCGACGAGGTAAACAGTCATCGAAAGATTCGGCGGATGCTGTTTCGGAGTAGTGCATCGTTAGGGAAAGAAAAAAAGCGAAATCAAAATCGTAACAAAAGCTTTCTCCGCACCGAAAACAATCAAATAGGAGGAATTTACAATGTGCGGTATTGTTGGTTTTGTTGGGCAGGGGAATACAAAGGATATTCTTCTGGCCGGTCTTTCCCGTCTGGAATACAGAGGCTATGATTCTGCGGGAATCGCTTTGTACTCTCATCCTTTCACAGTGGTAAAGGCTGTAGGAAAATTAGAAGAATTGAAAAAGAAGGTTGCGGCTGACAAAGAATGTCAGCTTCCCTACTCCATGGGAATCGGCCACACCCGTTGGGCCACCCACGGTAAGGCCAGCGAAAAAAATGCCCACCCCCACCTGTCCATGCATAAGGAAGTGGTGCTGGTGCATAACGGGATTATTGAAAACTTTGCGGAGCTTAAGAATTTTTTGCAGGAAGAGGGGTATAGCTTCTACTCCGACACGGATACGGAGGTGGCGGTAAACCTGATCGAATATTATTACCGGAAGGATAAGGACATTTTAAAGGCTCTCTTCTCCGTACAAAAGGAGCTGAAGGGCTCTTATGCCTTTGCCATCATGTTTCAGGAGGATGAAAAGACTCTTTATGCCATGCGTAAGGACAGTCCTTTGATTGTAGGAAAGGGAAAAAATGCCTTTTATCTGGCTTCCGATGTTTCCGCCTTTTTGGACTATACCAAGGAAATCTATCCTGTGGAAAATCGGGAGATTCTAAGCCTTTCCGAAAAGGAAATCCATATTTACAATAAAAATGCAGAAGAAGTACAGCGTTCTTCCGCTATCGCAGAGCTGGATCAGAGCCAGATTCATAAGGGAGAGTATCTGCATTTTATGGAAAAGGAAATCTTTGAGCAGCCTAAGGTTGTGAAGGATACCCTGCTCTATGCCTGCAATCAGGAAAATGAAGAGACTGCGGGAAATGTGGGAAATGCGGGAAATGCAGGAAATTCGGAAAATCCGGAATTTTCCTATGAAGCCTTCTCCATGACGGAAAAGGATTTTCAGGAAATTTCCAGAGTTCGGGTAATTGCCTGCGGTTCCGCCTACCACGCAGGATGGGTTTTAAAATCCGTCTGCGAAAGCTTGGCCAGAGTTCCGGTGCAGGTGGAGCTGGCCAGTGAATTCCGCTATAACCACCCTATTTTGGAAAAGGGCGAACTGCTTATCAGCATCAGCCAGTCCGGAGAAACTGCGGATACCTTGGCTGCCCTAAAGGAAGCCAAGAAACTAGGGGCGAAAACCCTTTCCATCGTAAATGTGAAAGGCTCTGCCATTGCCAGAGAATCCGACTTCGTCTTTTACACCCAGGCAGGCCCGGAAATTGCGGTAGCCACCACCAAGGCCTACAGTTGTCAGCTTGCGGCAGGCTACATTTTCTCCCTGCTTTTGGCTAAGGCAAAGGGAAAAATCAGCAAGGAAGAGACTCGAAGCTTAACAGAAGAGCTTTTCCTTCTTCCCGGAAAGATTCAGCAATGTCTTTCCTTTGATCAGGAAATCCTTCCTATGGCAAAGGAACTAAAGGATGCGGACAATATTTTCTTCCTGGGAAGAGGGCTGGACTGGGCCATCTCCATGGAGGGCGCTTTGAAGCTGAAGGAAATCAGCTATATTCACTGCGAAAGCTATAGTAGTGGAGAATTAAAACACGGTACCATCAGCTTAATCGAAAAGGGCAGCCCGGTTATCGGTCTTCTTTCTCAGGAAGAACTTGCGGGAAAGAGCATTTCCAATATCCATGAGGTACGAAGTCGTGGAGCCAAATGCTTTGCTATTCGGAGGGAAGATATTGCTATCGAAGAAGAGGACTTTGCCGGAAGCCTTAGCATACCTAAGACCCATCCCCTTTTTGCAGGAAGTCTTTTGGTCCTTCCTCTCCAGTTCCTTTCCTATCAAGTTAGCCTTTTGAAAGGCTTCGATCCGGATAAGCCCAGGAATTTAGCGAAGTCCGTTACCGTGGAATAAATATAGATAAAAATAAGGCATAAAAATGTTTAGCCGCATAGACTTTTGAATAGGGGCAATCTGAGCCCGCGGGTACTTGTGAAAAACGAATAGCATGAAGTTTTTCACTTAGTATCTCTACCCGTTGGGCGAACTTATCGAGAGCGTGCCCCGATTCAAAATGTCTATGGCGGCTAAACTTTATTTTTTTATCTTTTATTTCTCTGAAAGGACTACGCCAAGCCCCGGCTTATCCTATCGAAGCACTCTGGCGCCGGCACCCTTCATCAGCGCCTCCACCTCTTCTTTTCTGGCCATGGTGGTATCTCCCGGTGTGGTCATGGCTAGGGCACCGTGACAAACCGCATATTGAATGGCAAGTGCAGGATCTCCCTTTTCCATTAAGCCGTACAGAAGTCCTGAAGCAAAAGAGTCTCCCCCACCCACACGGTCAAAGATTTCCAGCTTCGGAAAGGACATTCCCTCATACACCTGACCCTCTGCATAGCAAATGCCGGACCAGTCATTTACCGTAGCGCTATGCACGGTACGAAGACTGGTAGCCACCACCTTGAAGTTGGGATAAAGCTTTACCAGCTCTTCCTGCATTTTCCCATAGGCCTTAGGATCCAAATGCTTTAAGTCCTTCTGTCCCTCTACATTAAGGCCAAGGCAGGCGGTAAAATCCTCTTCATTTCCCATCATAATATCTACAAACTTGGCTGCTTCCCGGTTCACTTCCTGAGCCTTCTCTACACCGCCGATAGCATCCCACATGGAAGGACGGTAATTTAAGTCGTAGGAAATCACCGTGCCGTGCTTCTTTGCCGCTTCCATCACCGCCAGCATGGTGTCTCCGGACTGTTCGGAAAGAGCCGCATAAATGCCTCCGGTGTGGAGCAGACGAACCCCCAGTTCTCCGAAAATTCTATCCAAATCAATATCTTCCTTCTTCAGCTTGGAAATGGCGGTATTTGCTCGGTCGGAACAGCCCTTGGCTCCTCTTACCCCGAAGCCCCTCTCTGTAAAGTTAAGTCCATTTCGGCAGCTCCGTCCGATTCCATCCGTCTTTGCCCAATGGATAAAGGACGTGTCCACACCGCCCTGCAGAATAAAATCTTCCACAAGGTATCCGATTTCATTTGCGGCAAATGCTGTAATTACCGCAGTTTTCAAAGAGAAACAGCGTCGAAGTCCCCGCACCACATTGTACTCTCCGCCGCCTTCCCAAACCTTGAACTGCCTGGCGGTACGAATCCGGCCCTCTCCCGGATCCAAGCGAAGCATAATTTCCCCTAAGGAAATGGCGTCGTAAACGCAGTCTTTTTTCTCTCGAAATGATAAAGCCATAAGGGTTCCTCCTTTATCTTCTGTCCAAATGCTCCTTCCTACTCTAACATAAAAACGCAAAGGCTCACAGAAGGCTTTTTCACCATACTTTTCCTTACGGTTTTAGACATTTTTCCTATGGTTTTAGACGTTTTTCCTATGGTCTTAGATACTTTTCCTATTATCTTATACATTCTTTCCGTTGTGGCAGACTCTATTTTATTTTATCCAATCGCTTCATTTACAGCACAAAAAAACCGGAGCCCCTACCGGCCCCGGTTTTCCTTGTTTTTTGAAAGTATTTCGTTGCTTTCTTAGAAAGTCTTATCTCAGAAGAGAAAGAACTCCCTGTGGCTGCTGGTTAGCCTGAGAAAGCATAGACTGTGCAGCCTGGTTAAGAATGTTATTCTTAGTGAAAGCTGCCATTTCCTTAGCCATATCTGTATCACGGATTCTGGACTCAGCTGCAGTCATGTTCTCGTTTGTGGTCTTAAGGTTGTTGAT
>OCIZ01000360.1_pt1 | contig 11334 bp, 9 predicted proteins | sample 1495841 | NCBI WGS metagenome assembly OCIZ01 (sample SAMN01915229, study PRJEB22387) | human oral metagenome | isolation source: saliva | host: Homo sapiens | place: USA
TTACATTGTAAAAGGGCACCTTTTACTCCTCAAAAGGGCATCTTTTACTTTGCAAAAGACGCCCTTTTAGATTGCAAAAGAGGCTCTTTTAAAAAGCAGTTCGGAATCTTTTTTACAAAATAGTACGTGATCTTTCTCCGCAATAACATAAATAATACACTTGAAACCACAACCAAAGAAAGCCTAAACCACCCTACATATAGTTCCAGATATCCCCATAAAGAGAAAGATGCAAGCCCGTATAATGCTGTGTTAAAATATAGAAAAAACCTAAAGGTTTAGCTTTTTTAGCGTACTTTTGCAATTTAAACAGCTATAGAAATTGAATGAGTCTTACCAGTATAGTAAACAAGTTATACTTTCAACCACGTCGTAAAGAGCTTGAACGCTACACGACAGAGGGAGAGACTATCCAGCGGGAAGTCATGGAATACCTTATTGAACGGGCAAAAGACACCGAATACGGTCGCAAACACCTGTTCTCAACCATCAAATCATACGATGACTTCATACAGAACGTACCTGTAAACACCTACGAGGAACTGAAAGGCGATATTGACCGCATGCGCCATGGCGAACGAGATGTGCTATGGCCAGGACAGGTAAGATGGTATGCAAAGTCATCAGGTACGACAAATGACAAGAGTAAATTTATCCCTGTCTCTCATGAAGGGTTGCAAAACATACATTATCAAGGCGGAAAGGACGTTCTCGCCTACTACCTCAGCAACCATCCAGAGAGCCGTATTTTCAATGGAAAGAGCCTCATCTTAGGTGGAAGTCACTCCCCTAACTACAACTTATCCAACTCTCTTGTTGGCGATTTAAGTGCAATTCTCATTGAAAATATAAACCCATTAGCCAATTTCGTACGTGTCCCGAAGAAGGAAACAGCCTTATTAAGCGACTTCGAGGTGAAACGTGACCGCATAGCACATGAGACTTTAAAGCAGAATGTGACCAACATTTCTGGTGTTCCATCATGGATGCTCTCCGTCTTAGTACGTGTAATGGAACTGAGTGGCAAGCAACATCTGGAAGAAGTATGGCCTAATTTGGAGGTATTCTTTCATGGCGGCATAGCTTTTACACCCTATCGTGAACAGTATAAGCAGATCATTACCAAGTCGGACATGCACTACATGGAGACTTACAACGCCTCAGAAGGCTTCTTCGGCATACAGGATGACCCATCAGACAGTAGCATGTCGCTCATGCTTGACTATGGTATTTTCTACGAGTTCTTACCTATGGACGAGTTTGGAAACGACCATCCTAACATTGTTCCACTGTCTGGTGTAGAGACAGGGCGCAACTATGCCATGCTGATCAGTTCGTCTTGTGGTCTCTGGAGATACGAGATTGGCGATACAATACAGTTCACTTCTACCAACCCATATAAGTTTATCATCACCGGAAGAACAAAGTATTTCATCAATGCCTTTGGTGAAGAACTCATCATGGACAATGCAGAAAAGGGGCTTGAGGCAGCTTGTAAGGCTACTGGTGCACAGATATCAGATTACACTGCAGCACCAATCTATATGGATGCAAACGCCAAATGTCGTCACCAATGGCTCATTGAGTTTGCCAAAGAACCTGACTCTATAGCCCAGTTCGCTACAGTTCTTGACGCTAAATTGCAGGAAATAAACTCTGACTATGAAGCAAAACGCTTCCATAACGTCACCTTACAACCCGTAGAAATCGTGGTTGCACGCAAGGAACTCTTCAATGATTGGCTCAAAACAAAGGGAAAACTCGGAGGACAACATAAGATTCCACGCCTCTCAAACAGCCGTACTAATATTGAAGAGCTACTGAGTATGAACCAATAAGAAGGTGCTTTGAAGGGTAAAAAAGTAAAGAGTAAAAAGATAAAAAGCCTCTCTGAAGGGTAAAAAGCTAAAAGAGTAAAAGGGTAAAAGGGCTCTTTGAAGCGGAGAAAGACAAAAGAATAATAAGTAAAAGGGCGAGAAGTGATATTTGGAAGATAAAAGAATAGAAGCAAGATATCAATATGAAGAAGGTAAAACAAAGATATTACACTAAGAAAACAGCAGGAAAAGACAACTTTCTTGCTAAAGTCTGCCATTGCCTTTCGGCATCTTTTTCCACACGTTTCTCACCGCTTTACCTTCTAATCCTCTCACTTTTCACTTTCATTTCATGTGCAAGAATGGGTGAACCTGATGGTGGTTGGTATGACGAAACACCTCCGAAGGTGATCGGAGCATCCCCAGCTGAACGCGCAACAGACGTAAACAGCAAGAAAATAAACATCTATTTTGATGAATTTGTCAAGCTTGATAACGCGTCAGAGAAGGTCGTTGTATCACCACCACAGATAGAAACACCAGAGATAAAGGCACAAGGCAAGCACATATCAGTCACATTATTAGACAAACTAAAGCCCAATACAACCTACACGATAGACTTCTCTGATGCCATATCAGATAACAATGAGGGTAATCCTATGGGTAATTACACCTATAGTTTCTCAACAGGTGACCACATAGACACACTTGAAGTATCAGGATATGTGCTTGAAGCTGAGAACCTTGAACCCATAAAAGGTATCCTCGTAGGACTCTATAGCAACCAGAGTGATACTGCATTCGAGAAAGAACCAATGCTACGTGTATCACGAACAGATAGCCGTGGACACTTTGTCATTCGTGGTGTAGCCAAAGGAGACTACCGTATTTATGCCTTACAGGATGCTGATGGCAATTATATGTTTAACCAAAAGAGTGAGAAAATAGCCTTCACGCCAGAGGTTATCATGCCTTCCTGGAAGCCAGACATACGTCAAGACACCCTTTGGACAGACTCTTTGCATATCAAAGACATCAAACAAGTGCCCTACACTCACTTCCTTCCGGATGACGTAACACTCAGTGCATTCACTGAACCACAAACAAATCGATTCTTTTTGAAGTCAGAACGCAAGGATGCTAACCACTTTACACTCTTCTTTAGCTATGGTGATGCTGACCTTCCACAGATAAAAGGACTGAATTTCAACGCCAAAGACGCATTCATTATCGAGCCAAGTCTGAACCAAGACACCATCACTTACTGGCTACGTGATACAGCTCTGGTCAACCAGGATACACTCCATTTCCAGATGACATACAACATGTCGGACAGCTTAGGCAAGCTTATTCCACAGACAGATACGCTTGAAGTACTGGCAAAAACGCCGTATGCCAAACGTATGAAGCACCAGAAAGAGGAGTATGACAAATGGAAAAAGAAGCAAGATAAGGCTAAGGAACGTGGAAGAGCATACGAAACCGAGATGCCTGTGACGCCATTAGAGGTGAGATACGACGTCCCTTCTCAGATGGATCCAGACAAAAATCCAACCATAGAGCTGCCAACTCCTATAGAAAAGATAGACACTGGCAAGATACATCTCTATGAAAAGATAGACTCAATGTGGTATCGAGCCAAATATCAGTTCGGTTCCGAACCGGGCAGACCACGCACCATGAAGCTGGTAAGTACGTGGAACCCAGGGCATGAATACAGCTTTGAGATAGACTCTGCAGCCTTCACTGACATCTATGGGAAGGTGTCTAAGAAATACAAACAGGGCATTAAGATTCCTTCCATGGATGAGTATAGTACGCTCGTCATGACCCTTCAAAACATGGAAGGTAAGAACTGTCTGCTCCAACTGCTCAATGAAAGCGACAAACCAACGAAAGAAACGACGGCAAAAGACGGTAGAGCAACTTTCTATTATGTTAAACCTGGCACGTATTACCTACGCCTTATCGTAGACGAAAACGACAATGGGAAGTGGGATCCGGGTGACTATGCTACACAACGGCAGCCTGAAGCCGTGTATTACTACCCGAAATCCATAGAGTGTAAGGCTAAACGTGACGTACAAGGTACATGGAATCCACGCCTACTCCCACTCTATTTGCAGAAGCCGGGAGCCATAACAAAGCAGAAAGCTGAGACACAACGCAAGGCTAAAAAGCGTAATATTGAACGTGCACGCAGCCTTGGTATTGAGATGCCAATGAACGTTGAGGAAGTAAAGGTGAAGAAAAAGAAGAAGCATTAGATTACCTTTATGTCATAAAAATTCATATAACAGAAAACAATAGATGCTCTTTTGCATTGTAAAAGACGCCCTTTTGCATGGTAAAAGGGCGTCTTTTGACATGTAAAATGTGCCCTTTTGAAAGCCAAAAGGGCACCTTTTACTTTACCATCTATAACCATCTGGAAATCTGAATATTACAAAACTGAAAAATATCAGATTCCTTCTTATTCTTAAAGGCATTGGTAGTCTTTTTTGTAAAGGTATTTTGCACACATAAATCCACTTACAAAAGAATTCCCAAACATTAATACTCCATAAACACTTCACCCCTTCATACGAAATAATGTATGAAGGGGTGAAGTGCTTTATCGTTGCATGTACTTCCTTCCTCGCTTGATGACAAGCCCTTTATAATAGGAATCTGTTATCTTCTTTCCATCAATTGTATAAGCAGCACCTTGCTCTGAACTACCTGAATCCTCAACTGACTCAATGCCTGTAGGGTCATTTGAAGCCGTGAAACCTTCAAATTCAATCTCCTGAGAAGGCAGAATACGGTCACTGACAATCGTCAAACGCTTCGTAGATGTAGGGACATCAGGAATCTCAACAACCCTCTCCTCCCCTGGCGACAAGTTCTTTAACGACACCGAAGAGCGTTTCTCCCCTATCGTAAGCCATGCATCATAATAAAAAGGCGCCACCCCTTTGTTTGTAATCGTAACCCTTGTAGCACGCCCATTGCTCTCACATTTCTTAATGGCAAACCTATATCCTGTTGCCAATGAGGCTTGCATGAAGCGTGCCGGTTGGGCATATCGTGAGCCGGGGGCGTTGTTGGTAAGCATGAAAGTTATGTGATACTTCTTAGCCATATCCTCCCACGTGTGCCCATACATACCCGTCGGGTTCAGAAAATTCTGCTGTTCATTGTGGCTTGAATACGCTATCTCACCTCCTGCAAAGTCCTTTTTCCACCTATTGTTAGAGGCAATGCGCTGCCATTTCTGCTCACTATATCCATCACCAGAGCCAATCTCATGTGTACTCGACATGAAACTATCGTCAAAGAGTCCGAATCCAGCTTGCATCAAAGCAGCATTATTGCTCACGGGAGAGTGGTCTTTACTCGCTGCATCAATGGATATCCCCCACTCTATTCGCCCTTTCAGAACCTTATTTAAGTGCTGAATAAACCGCGTTTGAAACTCCATATCAGGGAAATTCACACCCAATTTATATTCAGTTCCATAGATATGATATTCCGACCAATGCCCAAATCCCGTCTCTAAGAAAGCCAAACGCTTGTCATGAGCGTACCTTTCAGCAAGATCTGTATAGAATTGCAGCGTGAAACGTTTGAGTTCTGCATTCCTCCAATCAGCATAATACGTTGGTCCATCACCGTTCTTATGGAATGTTTCATGGTAATCTCCACGCTTCTTAATGTATTCTGGGACAGCCGTAGAGCCCTTTACAGATGCATTAACCTCATCATTATCAGGGTTTTCATACCTAACCCGGATAACAGCTTGGTGCTTTCGAGAGGCAATATCATTGAGTAAAGCTTCAAAAGAAGTCCAATCATACTGTATCGTTCCGTCCTGTTTACATCCCTTTACCACTTTATTGGGCAACAAATAAGCAAATTCCAGCTGGATAGTCTGACCATATTTACTGTTCAACTGCCGTGCCTGGTCCTTCCAAAGCACCAGTCCTGTCATGGGTTGCACATGTGTTATCCTTCCAGGTACACTCACTTCTTTCCATTCCTGAGCATATATCTGAACAGAAAACAGAGTGAATAATGTCATAAATAATACACTTTTCTTATAGTTTCTCATGTGTACATTCAATGTTTTTATTGTTCATAAATAGTATAGAAGTGGCAAAGATAACAAAAACCCATTACATTCATATGCCAATAAAGTTACTTTTGATTATTATTAAGCATTCTTTCATAGTGTTGTAAATGGTATAGAATTTCCACAAAGACAATTAATAATTTGTGTTTTCATCCTTATTTTTGTACTTTTGTACGTCTTAGAAGATAAGCAAGAAACTACTTTAAAGGAAGCAAAAGATATGGCAAAGGACGATAAGGGAATGACTCCGATGATGAAACAGTTCTTCTCAATGAAAGCACAGCACCCAGATGCGTTAATGCTCTTCCGCTGTGGCGACTTCTATGAGACGTATGCTGAAGATGCCATAGAGGCTGCAAGGATTCTTGGTATCACCCTTACACGCCGTAATAATGGGGGAAACAGTGGCTCAACAGAGATGGCTGGGTTTCCACACCACGCCCTTGACACCTATCTTCCTAAGCTTATCCGTGCCGGAAAGCGCGTAGCTATCTGCGATCAATTGGAGGATCCGAAGAAGAAACGTGAGGCTATAAAAGGCAAAAAGGGGCTGACTGCAATGGACAAGATGGTGAAACGAGGGATAACAGAGCTCGTTACGCCAGGCGTTGCACTTAGTGATAACGTTCTAAACTACAAGGAAAACAACTTTCTTGCGGCTGTTCACTTCAGTAAAGGGGCTTGTGGGGTTAGCTTTTTAGACATTTCCACAGGCGAATTCTTGACAGGTGAAGGCTCATTCGACTATGTTGAGAAGCTCTTAGGGAACTTTCAACCAAAGGAAGTTCTCTATGATCGGGCAAGAAAACAGGACTTTGAACGTTACTTTGGCTCACGTCTCTGCACGTTCGAGATGGACGATTGGGTGTTTACTGACCAGACAGCACGCCAGAAACTATTAAAACATTTCGGCACAAAGAACCTCAAAGGCTTCGGTGTTGACCATCTATTGAATGGTGTTATTGCGGCTGGTGCCATCATGCAATACCTAGAGTTGACACAGCATACACACATCAATCACATCACGTCTCTTGCCCGTATAGAGGAAGATAAGTATGTGCGTATGGACCGTTTCACCATCCGTTCCTTAGAGTTAATAGCTCCAATGAATGAAGATGGGTCATCATTGCTGAATGTAATTGACAACACTGCTACCCCAATGGGTGGTCGCTTGCTACGCAGATGGATGGTATTTCCATTGAAAGATGCCAAACCTATCAATGAGAGATTGGATGTTGTAGATTACTTTTTCCGTGAACCTGACTTCCGAGAAGCCATAGATGAGCAGTTCCACCGTATCGGTGACTTAGAGCGTATCATATCAAAAGTTGCCGTGGGGAGGGTCTCTCCACGTGAAGTTGTGCAACTAAAGAACGCCCTAAAGGCCATACAACCTGTGAAAACAGCATGTCTTTATGCCAAGAGTGAGCCTCTTAAACGCATTGGAGAACAACTGAATCTATGTGAATCACTGCGTGACAGAATAGAGAAAGAGATACAACCTGACCCTCCACAGCTTGTCAATAAGGGTGATGTTATAGCCTCTGGATATAACAAAGAGCTGGATGAACTACGCTCTATCCGTGATAATGGCAAGCAATACCTGCTGGAAATACAGGAGAAAGAGGTTGAACAAACGGGTATTACATCACTGAAGATCGGTTTCAATAACGTCTTTGGATATTACTTAGAGGTGCGTAACACCTTTAAAGACAGGGTTCCTGAAGACTGGATTCGCAAGCAGACACTGGCTCAAGCAGAACGTTACATAACGCCAGAGTTGAAAGAATACGAAGAAAAGATACTCGGTGCAGACGAGAAAATACTGGCTATGGAAGGACAACTCTTCATGGAACTGATACAAGACATGCAGGAGTTTATCCCTCAGATACAAATAAATGCCAATCTTATTGCCCACCTTGACTGTCTACTTTCATTCATGAAGGTGTCACAACAGCAACATTACGTGCGCCCAGTGGTAGACGATTCGGAAGTAATAGATATCAAACAGGGGCGGCATGCAGTGATTGAAACACAGCTACCGATAGGAGAACAGTATGTACCCAACGATGTTCTGCTCGACACAGAGAAGCAACAAATCATGATGATAACGGGTCCTAACATGGCTGGTAAGTCGGCTTTACTGCGTCAGACAGCCCTTATCGTCCTTCTGGCACAGATAGGTTGCTTCGTACCAGCAGAACGTGCACGCATCGGAATGGTAGATAAGATCTTCACACGTGTGGGTGCTTCGGATAATATCTCACTGGGTGAATCAACCTTTATGGTAGAGATGACGGAGGCTTCAAACATCCTTAACAACGTCACACCGCGTTCTTTGGTGCTCTTTGATGAGCTGGGAAGAGGCACAAGTACGTATGATGGCATTAGCATAGCATGGGCAATTGTAGAGTATCTACACGAACATCCACGTGCACAGGCACGTACTCTCTTCGCAACACACTACCATGAGCTAAACGAAATGGAGAAGAATTTCCCACGAATCAAGAACTATAACGTATCAGTAAAGGAGGTTGAGGGAAAGATTATCTTCCTGCGTAAGCTGGAACAAGGCGGCAGTGAGCATTCATTTGGTATCCATGTAGCTGAAATTGCAGGTATGCCAAGGTCTATTGTGAAGCGTGCAAACGTTATATTAAAGGAACTTGAAGCAGACAATGCACAGGTAGGTGGAGTGGGGAAGGCTGCCGTTGAGCATCTTGACAAGAGCAGGGAAGGGGTTCAACTATCCTTCTTCCAACTTGATGACCCCGTTCTTACGCAGATCCGGGATGAGATATTAGGACTCGATGTGAACAATCTTACACCTGTTGAGGCGCTCAACAAGCTGAATGACATTAAGAAAATACTAAAGGGATAAGACCTTATAGGGATACTATTACCCCGTTAATGCTTGCAAAGACTTGATATATCTGCAAGTATTAACGGGGCTTTCTTTTGCAGGAAGGACATGGTTATAACAGATAAAGACTGTAAGATGAAAATCAGATGACAAGGATATGAATGGCGGTAAAGCATCCTTACAAAAATGAAAACACAAAGAAACACTACACACAGGAAAACGATCTTTTTACGACTTTGTAACCTTCTAAAATCCAAATAGTTACAAACAGGCTTGTAAAAGGGCATGTTTTGCGTTGTAAAAGGGCGTCTTTTACACTGCAAAAGGGCATCTTTTACCATGCAAAAGGGCACCTTTTAGAATGCAAAAGACGCCCTTTCAAAAATCAAATAACAATTTATTTTACAATAATAGAGATTTAATTACTCCCCAATCTTCGTATGCTTCATACGCCTAACATCCATTTAAGGGGTACGAATGCCTCTCTGAAGAGCCTTCATAAGTACCATACTTGCGAGGATTTAAGTAGCTGAAAGATAGCAAAACGGGCTTATACAAGGCAGTAATAGTCTCTCTTACGCCTCAATAGCATGGTTATGGAAAGCATACTATCCCATCAATTCAAAGACAAAACCAAAGAAAAAAATAAGGGGACATCAGAGTATTGAAACTCTAATGTCCCCCGTTTCTATAGCAAAGCCTATTCTTTTTCTATGCAATTCACTCCTTTGTCAGCTCTTCAATCTGCTGAATGATATCCGAATTGATACTCTGCATGCGGAGATAGATCCATATTCCAATGCATGCACCAGCGAGAAGTCCAATTAAACCTCCTACAATTGTCCCCCACATATAGTCTGGAGAAACTAACCCATTAGAGGAACTTGCACCATAATATAACTCCGTAAAGAGCCAAGGACTCCATATTGACATACCGATTATGCCTATTAATAACGATCTTTTGCGTAGCTTCTTCATCCTAACCATCCGTTTTGATGTTGCTATCAAGTCATTATTCAAGAACTGATCTTTACTAAATCTGTTGATATAAGCATCAAAAAGAACGTCTACAGTCATGATTATTACAGTGGCAATATAGAACAACCAAGACATATTAAACTGTTCTCTGAGCAAGAAGAAAGCTACGTAAATATAAGCTAACAGGGCGAATGATATCCATGTATACCTCTTCATGAATGACATCTTATTAAGCATTGACTGCCTGATAAGCTTATCATTGATGAGTTTCTGACCATCTATTTTCTCTTTGAGGATACCCAATTGCTGGCGCATCTCCTCCAATTCATTATTCTTTATCTCCATTGTCACTTCCTTTCTTTAGTCTTTCCTTAATTCTATAGAGCCTTACTGACACATTCTTGGTGCTGATTCCAACGATTTCTCCAATCTCTTCATAGCTCATATTCTCTAACCAGAGCAGCACGATAGCCCTATCAAAGGGGCCTAACTGGCTGATACGACGATTGAGTTGCTGCACTTGTCGACTGTCTTCATCACTATCCGTAAAGGGATTGATGCTCATTGTGAGTGGAACCGTCTTCCGTTTTCGCTTCTTTCGGTCACATGAGATGCAGGTGTTCAGACTGATGCGGTAGATCCATGTACGTATATCGCTGTCGCCTCGGAAGTTTTCTAATCCCTTCCAGAGGTTTATCAGTACCTCTTGAAAGAGGTCATTCACCTCATCTTCATCCTTCGAGAACATGTAACACACGGTGTAAATCGTGCTCTTATGTTCTCTCACAATGCGTGAGAAGTCATGTTCATTTTGTGGATTTTCCATCTTCTTGATAAATTATTGTTACGCGTTAGACGCAAGAAGGGTATGGATAACTACATGGGAAAGGAAGTTTTTTTTAAAGTTTTATTTATAAACCAGACCACTTCTATAGGATATTCTTGACAGGAAGGACCACTTCTCCCAGTTCCATCATGGCATTAAAAAGGCTTATCTGCTGGTATTGTGGAATGTCAGATACGAGTATCTCACGCTCCTGAAGCATTCCTTTGTCAAGCAAACTCTGCCGCATCGTACCAGGAAGGAGTGGGGTAGAGGGGGTAAACCATTGCTGCCCGTCATACAATGCGACGTTGGTATAGGAAGTATCTGTGAGGTGATTATCACGAATAATAAGTATTTCGTCACAATCACCCTGCTGTTTTTTTAGCTCATTGAGCATGGATCGGTCCACACTCTTATAGGGATAAGTGATATTATTATCATAAACAAGTCGCAAGGAGAGAATCTCCTTGCGTGTATAGGGTGTACAAGTAAGGTCATGTATGCCCGCTTCGTCATAAACAAAACGTAGCTTTGAGCACTCCAAAGGTAGTTCTTCGGGGCTCCAGACATCAGTTATTTTTAACCAATCAGTCTTTCCCCACACTTCCTTTCGCGTACGGTTCATCCGTTCCTCATGGTAAGTGAGGTTAAAGATACGCCCATCTTTAACTCTTATAGTCTCAATAAATTGGTACATAAACCTTCTCAATCACTTCTTTATATTCGTCATCATTAT
>OCIZ01000361.1_pt1 | contig 11328 bp, 9 predicted proteins | sample 1495841 | NCBI WGS metagenome assembly OCIZ01 (sample SAMN01915229, study PRJEB22387) | human oral metagenome | isolation source: saliva | host: Homo sapiens | place: USA
AATAATTTCAACACTGCCGCAATCAAAGGCTCGCTGTCGTTGGCAAAATCGGTGATGCCGGTTTGCACCAAGTCAGGATCGAACACCATGTCCGATTCGTCCAAAGCGCGGCGGTAGCCCGCCAAACGCAGCCGCGTCGCTTCTGCGCCCGCCTGCAAGGTGATGTAGGCGATACGGCGGTGTCCGTGACGGATGATGTTGCGTACCAAATCGTATTGCCCGCGCTCGTCGTCCGGCAAAACCGACGGCGTACCCGCCGCGTCGAAACAGTTGACCAAAACCATCGGGCAGCGGTTGGGCATTTCGGGCAGGACGATTTCGCGGTGCGATTCGGTTACATACAAAATGCCTTCCGCGCGGTGTTCCATAAACGTCCTGACCAGAGGGTCGATTTGCTCGTAGCGGTTGTCCGTATCCGCAATCATCAGCGTTTTGCCCGCTTCACGGATTTTCTGCTGGATGCCTTTGATTAAAAACATATCCGGCAGACCGTGTACCCCGCCATATTCGCCCGTGCGCGAGATGGCGCCGGTAATCAGTCCGATTAAGTCCGAACGGTTCGACCGCATCACCCGCGCCGCCGAAGACGGGATATAACCCAAAGCCGCAATCGCTGTTTCGACTTTTGCACGGGTTTTATCGCTGACCGGCGCATCGCCGTTGATGACGCGGCTGACCGTTTTGGGTGAGACGCCCGCATAAGCAGCAACATCATAAATTGTAGCCATCTTACGACTCCCGCCTCATCCCTGTTTCATTTGATTACGAAGCATATCACACCTGACATCGGTGTCATACCGAAAAATTTACAGAACTTTGATAAAAATCAATCATATAAATTGCATATTGCATACAATTCTTAACCAAGCCGACTCCCCGCATTCGCCAAACCCGCGCCCCTTTGTTAAACTACATACGACTACATAAATATTCACCCTATCGAACCAATCACCACAACGACAATCTATAACTGAATCACATCCCCCGAATGAGCGGGGCGAACCCAATTCCGAAGGAAACCCGATGACCGCATTTACCGAAGCATGGCAAGCCCTTGAACAACACCGGCTCGACACACAACACATCCACCTGCGCGACCGCTTCGCCGCCGAACCCGACCGCTTCGGCAATATGCACGAAACCCTCGACGGCCTCCTCTTCGATTACAGCAAAAACCGCCTCGGCGAAGACACTTTGCAACTTTTGTGCCGCCTTGCCGAAGCCTCGCCCCTAGCCGGACAAATGCACGCCATGCAAAACGGCGAAAAAATCAACCTCAGCGAACACCGCGCCGTCCTCCATACCGCCTTGCGCCTGCCGCCCGACGCCGCGCCCGTTTACGTTGACGGCGAAAACATCCTCCCCAAAATCCACCGCGAACTCGACCGCGCCCTCGCCTTCGCCGAATCACTCAACAACGGCAGCCACAGGGGCATCACCGACAAACCCATCACCGACTTCGTCCACATCGGCATAGGCGGCTCCGACCTCGGCCCCAGAATGTGCGTAGAAGCCCTCAAAGCCTACCGCCAAAACATCCGCGTCCACTTCGTCAGCAATTCAGACGACGCCGACATCAGCCGCACACTCGCTCACCTCAAACCCGAAACCACCGTATTCAGCATCGCCAGCAAATCCTTCCGCACACCCGAAACCCTGCTCAACGCCTACGCCGCCCGCGCCTGGTATCGTGATGCAGGTTTGCCCGAGTCCGGCATCTACCGCCACTTCTGCGCCATCTCCTCCGACGTTGCCGCCGCCCGAAACTTCGGCATCGCCCCCGACAACGTCTTCGCCATGTTCGACTGGGTCGGCGGACGCTATTCCGTCTGGTCAACCATCGGCCTGCCCGTCATGGTTGCCGTCGGCACAGACCGCTTCCGCGAACTCCTCGCCGGCGCGCACGCCATGGACACCCACTTCTTCCAAACCCCCTACCGCCGCAACATCCCCGTCCTCATGGCGCTCATCAGCATCTGGTACAACAACTTCCAGCACGCCGACGGACAAACCGCCGTCCCATACAGCCACAACCTGCGCCACCTCCCCTCGTGGCTCAACCAGCTCGACATGGAAAGCCTCGGCAAAAACCGCACTGCCGACGGCCGTCCCGCCCCCCACGCCACCGGCGGCATCGTCTTCGGCGAAGAAGGCGTCAACTGCCAGCACGCCTATTTCCAACTCCTCCACCAAGGCACACGGCTCATCCCCTGCGACTTCATCGTCCCCATGACCACCGCCTACGGCATCAACCGCCAACACCGCTTTACCGTCGCCAACGCCTTTGCCCAAGCAGAAGCCCTGATGAAAGGCAAAACCCTTGAAGAAGCCCGCGCCGAACTTGCCGACCTGCCCGAAGCCGAACGCGAACGCCTCGCCCCGCAAAAAGAATTCCCCGGCAACCGCCCGAGCAACAGCCTCCTCCTCAGCGCCACCGACCCCCGCCGCCTCGGCATGCTCATGGCGGCATACGAACACCGCACCTTCGTCCAAGGCGCGGTTTGGGGCATCAACCCCTTCGACCAATGGGGCGTCGAATACGGCAAAGAACTCGCCAAAACCATCGAACCCGAACTCGACCGCGGCAACCCGCAGCACGACAGTTCCACCAACGGCCTCATCGCCTTCTACCGTGCCAGCCAAAACCGATAGGCAGTTCAAACATGAAAGGTCGTCTGAAAACCTACATCGAGTTTTCAGACGACCTTTGTGTGTTCATCATTTTCGTGGACAGAGTCCACGCTACAGCACTTGTGTCGCCAAGAAACTTTGTCGCGTGGGCTATGCCCACGATCCAATCAAAATTTCAGACGACCTATCCGCCCATTATTTCCGTGGGTAGAACCCACGCTACGGATACCGCGCCAGCCAAAACCGGTAGGCATTTCAAACATAAAAGGTCGTCTGAAAACCTGCATTGAGTTTTTCAGACAACCTTTGTGTGTTCATCATTTTCGTGGACAGAGTCCACGCTACGGAACTTGTGTTGCCAAGAAACTTTGTAGCGTGGGCTTTGCCCACGAGCCATTAAAGATTCCAACAAACAACCCGCCAAAAATCCCAGACGCAAAAAAAGCAGACCCAACAGGTCTGCTTTCGATCTTTCCTATTAATCCAGATTCAACACCGCGGAGGTGTAAACGTCCTGCACGTCGTCCAAATCTTCCAGCGCATCAATCAGTTTCTGCATTTTGACGGCATCTTCGCCGGAGAGTTCGGTTTCGTTTTGGGCGCGCATGGTGACGTCGCCGTCAACGGATTTGTAGCCTGCGGCTTCCAATACTACTTTTACGCCCGCCCAATCGTTCGGGGCAGTGATGACTTCGATGGAGCCGTCGTCGTTGGTGATAACGTCTTCCGCACCGGCTTCCAGAGCGGCTTCCATCAGCGCGTCTTCATCAACGCCGGGCTCGAACACCAAATAACCCTGATGCACGAAGTTGAACGCTACGCAGCCGTCGGTGCCCAAGTTGCCGCCGTTTTTGGTGAACGCATGGCGCACATCGGCGACGGTGCGGGTTTTGTTGTCGGTCAGGCAGTCCACCATCAGCGCCGCGCCGCCGATGCCGTAGCCTTCGTAGCGCAACTCGATATATTCCACGCCTTCCAAATTGCCCGTACCTTTGTCGATGGCGCGTTGCACGTTGTCTTTGGGCATATTGTTTTCGGCGGCTTTTTCCAAAGCCAGGCGCAGGCGCGGGTTGGCGCCGGGATCGCCGCCGCCCATGCGGGCTGCAACGGTGATTTCTTTAATCAGACGGGTGAAGATTTTGCCGCGTTTGGCATCTTGACGGGCTTTTTTATGCTGGATATTCGCCCACTTGCTATGACCTGCCATATATGGATTCCTTTCGATTTTCCGCCTTATCCGGCGGGCTCTTGCTCATTTTCAAAGGGCGCATTTTAACATAGGTTGAATATACCTAAAATATTCAGACGCCCCTGCATTCTGCCTAAAAGGTCGTCTGAAAACGCCGATAGCGCCCGACAAACGCAAAAATCTTGTCTTTGCCCAAACCTGACCCTTTTTTTCGTTTGCCTCACAAAAGGTTTACGGTATCATGCAGGCCTGCTTCAGGATTGTTGACAACTTGGGGCGAAACGGACGAAGCCGGCCTGCTCGCCGTGCCGTCCGACACAACGGCATTCAACGGAGTAACCGCCGCCGGATGCCGTCATCTGTTCATTTTTCAATATAAGGTTTGTAATTATGGAAAAAACATTGTCTGCACTGGTGGGCGCAGTCAATCTGATTCTGTGGGACTACCTGCTGATTTACGCCCTTTTGGGCATCGGCCTGTTTTTCACACTCTATCTGGGTGCGCCGCAGATTACCAAATTTGGCGAAGGCCTCAAATCCGTTTTCGGCGGTTTGTTTTCCAAAAAAGACAAAGACGATAAATCTTTGTCGCAATTCCAAGCACTCGCCGTCGCCGTCTCCGCCCAAATCGGCACGGGCAACGTCGCCGGCGTGGCAACCGCCATTACCGCAGGCGGGCCGGGCGCGATTTTTTGGATGTGGCTTTCCGCCGTTTTGGGGATGTCCACGATTTTCGCCGAAGCCCTGCTCGCGCAAAAATACCGCGTCGTCAGCCACGGCAAATACATCGGCGGCCCCGCGTTCTACATCACACACGGCCTGACCCCGAAAATCGGGCGTGGCGCGGCGCGTTTCTTATCGGGCTTTTTCTCCATCGCCCTGATTATCGCGCTGGGCTTCATCGGTAACGCCACGCAGGCAAACTCCATCGCCTCCTCCGTTACCATCGCCTTTAACGTACCGGCATTGGCAGTGGGCATCACCCTCGCCGTCCTCGCGGGCATGATTATCGTCGGCGGCGTAAACCGCATCGCCAACATCGCCCAATTCGTCGTGCCGTTTATGGCGATTATCTATATTTTGTGTGCGGTCGTTATCCTGTTTGAATTCTCCGACCACATCGTACCGATGTTCAACCACATCTTTACCGCCGCCTTCAATCCCGAAGCCGTTTTAGGCGGCGCGGCGGGTATCGGTATGCGCGAAGCCGTCCGTTACGGCGTGGCACGCGGACTGTTTTCCAACGAAGCAGGTATGGGTTCGACGCCGCACGCGCACGCAACCGCCGACGTGAACCACCCCGTTCAACAAGGCTTGGCGGCATTTATCGGCGTCTTCATCGACACCATCTTGGTCTGTACCGCCACCGCACTGATTATCCTCCTGACCGATGCCAACCTTTCCGGCGAACAAGGTGCGGCGGTTACCCAATTTGCCTTCAGTAAAGCCTTCCCCGGCTTCGGTTCGCAACTGCTCGCCGTCTGCCTGACCTTCTTTGCCTTCACCACCATCATCGGCTGGTACTACTTCGGCGAGTCCAACATCCGCTTCCTCTTCAGGGGAAAACACTTGGGCATCTACCGCGCGCTTGTGCTGCTGGCTATCGTGTTGGGTACGCTGGGCAAAGTCGATTTGGTTTGGAGCCTGTCCGATATGTTCAACGGCTTTATGGTCATCCCCAACTTAATCGCCCTATTCCTCCTGCGCAAAGAAATCCGCGCCGTTTACGACGATTATCTGGCGCAGAAAAAAGCAGGCAAAGGCTTGTCCTACCAATATGAATTCCACGAATTCCACGACAAGGCTTAATCCGCAATCGTGAAAAGGTCGTCTGAAAAGTTTTCAGACGACCTTTTTTATCCCCTAATCATTGAACCGATTAATGTTTTTTTGTACAATCCCCGCCATCTCAACCCTTTCTCAGGCCGTCGGAAAAGCGGCCTGAACCTTTTTGCAAAGAAAGCCCATGTCCCAAGAAATCCTCGACCAAGTGCGCCGCCGCCGCACGTTTGCCATCATCTCACACCCCGACGCGGGTAAAACCACGCTGACCGAAAAACTCTTGCTGTTTTCAGGCGCGATTCAGAGCGCGGGTACGGTAAAAGGTAAGAAAACCGGCAAATTCGCCACCTCCGACTGGATGGAAATCGAGAAGCAGCGCGGCATTTCCGTCGCTTCGTCAGTGATGCAGTTCGACTACAAAGACCACACCGTCAACCTTTTGGACACGCCGGGACACCAAGACTTCTCCGAAGACACCTACCGCGTATTGACCGCCGTGGACAGCGCATTGATGGTCATCGACGCGGCAAAAGGCGTGGAAGCGCAAACCATCAAACTCTTGAACGTCTGCCGCCTGCGCAATACGCCGATTGTCACGTTCATGAACAAATACGACCGCGAAGTGCGCGATTCCTTGGAATTGCTGGACGAAGTGGAAAATATTTTAAAAATCCGCTGCGCGCCCGTCACTTGGCCGATCGGCATGGGCAAAAACTTCAAAGGCGTATACCACATCCTGAACGACGAAATCTATCTCTTTGAAGCGGGCGGCGAGCGCCTGCCGCACGAGTTCGACATCATCAAAGGCATCAACAATCCCGAATTGGAACAACGCTTTCCGCTGGAAATCCAGCAGTTGCGCGACGAAATCGAATTGGTACAGGCTGCTTCCAACGAGTTCAATCTCGACGAATTTCTCGCCGGCGAACTCACACCCGTGTTTTTCGGCTCGGCGATTAACAACTTCGGTATTCAGGAAATCCTCAATTCATTGATCGACTGGGCGCCCGCGCCGAAACCGCGCGATGCGACCGTACGCATGGTCGAGCCGGACGAGCCGAAGTTCTCCGGATTTATCTTTAAAATCCAAGCCAATATGGACCCGAAACACCGCGACCGCATCGCCTTCTTGCGCGTCTGCTCCGGCAAATTCGAGCGCGGTATGAAGATGAAACACCTGCGCATCAACCGCGAAATCGCCGCGTCCAGCGTGGTAACGTTCATGTCGCACGACCGCGAGCTGGTGGAAGAAGCCTACGCGGGCGACATCATCGGCATCCCGAACCACGGCAACATCCAAATCGGCGACAGTTTCTCCGAAGGCGAACAACTGGCATTCACCGGCATCCCCTTCTTCGCACCCGAACTGTTCCGCAGCGTCCGAATCAAAAACCCGCTGAAAATCAAGCAACTGCAAAAAGGTTTGCAACAACTCGGTGAAGAAGGCGCGGTGCAGGTCTTCAAACCGATGAGCGGCGCAGATTTGATTTTGGGCGCGGTCGGCGTGTTGCAGTTTGAAGTCGTTACCTCGCGCCTCGCCAACGAATACGGCGTGGAAGCCGTGTTCGACAACGCATCCATCTGGTCGGCGCGCTGGGTATCGTGTGAAGACAAGAAAAAACTAGCGGAGTTTGAAAAAGCCAATGCGAGCAATCTGGCGATAGATGCAGGCGGAAACCTCGCCTACCTCGCCCCCAATCGCGTGAATCTGGGACTCACGCAGGAACGCTGGCCGGACATCGTGTTCCACGAAACGCGCGAGCATTCGGTGAAATTGTAAAATGCAGATCAGGTCGTCTGAAACCCTGACAGGACAGACGATTAGAATCTTTTTTATGCAATCTACGTCTATGATTTAAAGGAATGTTGATGAAAAAACAAATTGTATTGGCTGTTGCCCTGCTTCTGACCACTGCTGCCGCAAATGCCGGCGGAGCCAAACTCTCCTGCGGCAAACAGAAATGGGATGGAACAGAATTAGGCGTAACCAAATGCCGTTATTCAGGTAACTCTTTATCTGACGCTTATACTGCTGCTTTAAAAAAAGAGGGGGGAAACGGAGTACTGCCCAAAACCCTGCCAACCCGTAATATGAAACGTCAAATAAACGAAGAAACGGAAACCTCCATTCAATGGACCGGCAAAAAAATAGTCAATGTTTGCGTAAACAGCGAGGGATTCGATTGTTTCGAATTGAAACAGCAAAAAGATCATGTGGATGTTACATTTACAGTCGCAACACCATAAATCTTGGTTTAGGTCGTCTGAAAACTCAGTATGGCAACAAACATGGATACCTGATACAGCCGACCAATTTTGCCTAATTCGGAGAAAATCATGCAAAAACTGCTTTTAGCGGCAGTATTCATGGCAAGTATGCAATTTGCTGCCGCCTACCGTGTGACCATAACAATTCCCAAAAAAGTACAGGAAGCCATCAATGAAGATAAACAAACCTGCCGTGAAATGGGGGGAAAATTCTCTGTTGGTCAAGCTTTGGATATTATCGATTTGAATAACGACGGTTATCATGATTTTGTCTACGACATGAGCAAGGTCACTTGCGCCAACGCGCCTGATCTGGGCGGCTCCGGCGGCTGGGCGGTCACTATTTTTGCAGGTCAACCGGATGGTTCTGCCAAACAGGCATTTCTTCATGGCGCAGTCGGAACAAAAATCATCGACAACAAACTTTATTTAGGCGTGGGTGGAGAGCTATGCGGCGAAGACACACGCGGTAAAGTACGCGCACAATATCAAAATTGTATCCGTCCGCTACAATGGAATGCACGCAAGAAAGTGTTTGAGTTTGCGCCCGTCTCACAGAAAAAACCTTTCCCCAAAAGCTTGCAGCGTTAAGGATAAAATCAATCAGTCGGTCGTCTGAAACCCGTAAACTGCACCTTCACAAAGGTGCAGTTTTTTTATTCCTGCCTGCAACTAGGTGCTTCATCTTTTTAGGTATGACGACAACCATGAGTGTTGCAGTTTGAGATTAAAAAAGCCGAGTCCTGCAATATACAGAACCCGGCTTATAGAAAACGTCCGAACAATCTCTTATACGCGCCCAAATTTTGCCGGGCAATTCAAGTTTTCAGACGACCTTTTAGCGTATCAAACCATCCGTTTTATTCAAACGGGCGTACTTCCAATCCGAACATACGGCGGGCAGTGTTCAGCATTTGGCAGCTGAAGCCCCACTCGTTGTCGTACCAAGCGAACACTTTGACCATGTTGCCGTCGGTTACTTTGGTCAACGTTGCGTCAAAGGTACTGGCTTGGGTGGTGTGGTTAAAGTCCATAGACACCAGCGGCAGCGTGTTGTAGCCCAACACGCCTTTCAGACGACCTTCTTCTGAGGCGGCCTTCATCAGCGCATTGATTTCTTCGACACTCGTATCGCGCGCGGCTTGGAAGCTCAAATCCACCAATGAAACATTGACGGTCGGCACGCGGATGGCAAGGCCGTCGAGTTTGCCTTTCAATTCGGGCAAGACCAAACCGACGGCTTTCGCCGCGCCGGTTTTGGTCGGAATCATGTTTTCCACACCGCTGCGGGCGCGGCGCAAGTCTTTATGGCGCACGTCGGTCACGGTTTGGTCGTTGGTCAGGGCGTGGATAGTGGTCATCGCGCCTTTGACGATGCCGATGTTTTCGCTCAATACTTTGGCGACGGGGGCGAGGCAGTTGGTGGTGCAGGAAGCATTGGAGATGACGGTCATGTCGTCGGTAATCACATCGTCGTTCACGCCGTAGACGATGGTCGCATCAACGTCAGCCTCGCCAGGCGCGGAAATCAGCACTTTTTTCGCACCGCTTTCGAGATGGGCATTGGCTTTGGATTTGCTGGTAAACGAGCCGGTGCATTCCATCACCAAGTCCACGCCCAAGTCGCGCCAGGGCAGTTCGGCAGGGTTGCGGGTGGAGAAGAACGGGATTTTGCGGCCGTTGATGATGAGGTGGGTCGCATCGTGGGAAATGTCAGCATTAAAGCGGCCGTGGACGGTATCGAATTTGGTCAGATGGGCGTTGGTTTCGAGGCTGCCGCTGGCGTTGACGGCGACGACTTCAAGTTGGTCTTGCAGGTTGTAATCGTAGATGGCGCGTAATACTTGGCGGCCGATGCGGCCATATCCGTTAATGGCGACTTTAATGCCCATGGTTTTTCCTTTTGGGGTATAGGGTGGTTAACTGATTCGCACATTATAGCAAATTTGTAGTGCAATGTAATTAACATTTTATCAAATAAATCTTGTTCAATTATATCTGCTTATTTATATCCCAAAAAGATAATGAATTATTTTATTCTACAAAATGACATATAAGGAAATTTATATTTCAATTATATTTAAAATATACACATTTAATCTTGGTTTCTCGCTCTCTCAAAAAAGAGAAAACCCGCATCTTTCTGATTTTATTTATTTGGAAAAGATAATCTTCAACCAAATTCCGCTACATCACGCAACAAAACTCCCCGCCATTCCTTCTCTTTTATCTTAAAAATCAATAATACAATTCCATTTCTGATTTCATAATAAATTAACAAACCCCTGCCCTCCTCCCCAAATCCCCCGTTTTCAAGGCATAAAGCGCGTTCTTAAGCGGAGGCTGCTTGAAGATTCCGTCCCACTGTTTTAAAATAAAAATGTTACGTTATATCAATCTGGAGAGAGAAAACATGAAACATTGGAAACTCGGCGTCATCGCTGCATTAATGTCCGGCGCAATTTATGCAGCCCCGATGAACGTCGTTACCAGCTTCAGCATTTTGGGCGACGTTACCAAACAAATCGGCGGCGACCGTGTTGCCGTGCAAAATTTGGTCGGTGCCAACCAAGACACCCACGCCTATCACATGACCAGCGGCGACATCAAAAAAATCCGCGGTGCAAAATTAGTCCTGCTCAACGGCTTGGGCTTGGAAGCGGCTGACGTGCAGCGTGCCGTCAAACAAAGCAAAGTCCCCTTCGCCGAAGCAGCCAAAGGCATACAGGCGCTTAAAGCCGAAGAAGGCGAACATCATCACGACCACGAAGGCCACCACCACGACCACGGCGAATTTGACCCGCACGTCTGGAACGACCCCGTTTTGATGACGACCTACGCCCAAAACGTCGCCAACGCCCTGATTCAGGCAGACCCCGAGGGCAAAACCTATTACCAACAACGCTTGGGCAACTACCAAGTGCAACTGAAAAAACTGCACAGCGACGCTCAAGCTGCGTTTAACGCCGTTCCCGCCGCCAAGCGCAAAGTCCTGACCGGACACGACGCGTTCTCCTACATGGGCAAACGCTACAATATCGAGTTCATCGCCCCACAAGGCGTGAGCAGCGAAGCCGAGCCGTCCGCCAAACAAGTGGCTTCCATCATCCGCCAAATCAAACGCGAAGGCATCAAAGCCGTGTTCACTGAAAACATCAAAGACACGCGCATGGTTGACCGCATCGCCAAAGAAACCGGCGTCAACGTCAGCGGCAAACTCTACTCCGACGCACTCGGCGGCGCACCTGCCAATACTTACATCGGCATGTACCGCTACAACGTCAAAGCCTTGACTGATGCGATGAAAAAATAAAACCGCAGAATCCAGCGTGAGCGGATAAACCGAAAGGTCGTCTGAAACAAGCTTGGCAAGTTAAGCCAAAACCTGTTTCAGACGACCTTTTATAGTGGATTAACTTTAAATCAGGACAAGGCGACGAAGCTGCAGACAGTACAGA